>Ga0316204_10001436_pt1 | contig 64569 bp, 70 predicted proteins | sample 6monrhotite_MG_2_FD_205661 | JGI IMG/M metagenome (GOLD analysis project Ga0316204, IMG submission 205661) | Microbial mat bacterial communities from mineral coupon in-situ incubated in ocean water Damariscotta River, Maine, United States -... | ecosystem: Environmental > Aquatic > Marine >... | reverse complement strand
ACTGGTAAAGCGACGCCACTGTCTCTGCTTGATGTCATAGATATGGATATCCGTATTACCTGTATGTGATAGAGTTGCAGCCACATAACGGCCATCCGGAGAGAATTCGGGCGTGCTGTTAAGACCCTTAAAATCACCAAAAGACTTGCGAACGCCGGTCCTCAAGTTAAAGAACTCCAATCTGGGATGATTGCCTACATAGGTATTCAGCGCCACCTGTTGACCATCCGGCGACCAATCAGGTGAAAGCAGCAGCGTAAAGTTTTTACCCACCTCCTGCCTGTTTGCACCATCCTGATCCATATAAACAAGATCAGAAAAATCATCACGTTTATTCACATAGAGTATATGAGAAGTGAAATATCCGGGGATACCAAGTGCTGCACTATAGATCTGATCGGAAATTCTGTGTGCAAGCGTGCGCAATCCCTGTCTGGAACTCTCTACATTCACACTGATCAATGCCTTGGCACGAAACGGATCATGCACCTTCACCTCAGCCCGCCAACCGTTCGTTGTTTCGGTCAGCTTGCAAAGCGCAAGAATATCAGCTCCGACTATACGCCAATCGCCATACTCAACCTGCTGCCAGCTCTCCTCCATAGTTGAAAGGAAAGCCAGAGGATCGATCGTAGCAAAGGACTGACTCGATTTCAGATCGTTCTCAACCACCCCGTAGACAAGCTTCTGCTTGTTTGCCGGTATGCCATCCGCCTGCAAGACCAGTGCAAGCTGCAATGGCTTATATGTGGACTGATAAATATCAAATTCAGCAGCGTGTGCCTGAAAAGAGAGTAAAAAAGAGAATAATAAAAAAGCTGGAAATCGCATACTGGCTTTCTAACGTTTGCAACATTCTAAAACAAGATGTAAAAACAAAAAGAGGGTGCCCTTATGGGGCACCCTCTTTTGTCCTTGCAGACTTTAAGACCCGTTCAGGTCACCATCAATGGTTCGCCATATCCTCTTCCGGGGTCGCACTGATGCTGTGAATAGCAAGATCAGCGCCCATGTGCTCATCATCTTCTGACAGCCGGATGCCGGAGATGGATTTAACAATACCATACACGACGAAACCACCGACTACAGCAAATGAAACACCCGCAACCGTGCCTATCAACTGGGACATGAAGCTAACGCCACCTGCCCCACCCATAGCTACCGTACCAAATATACCGGCTGCAATACCACCCCATGCACCACACACACCGTGCAATGGAATCACACCCAGCACATCATCGATCTTCAATTTCATCTGGATAAATTCGAAACCGAACACGAAAACCACACCTGCAACAGCACCGATCACCAATGCCCCCATAGGATGCACAATGTCTGATCCTGCGCAGATCGCCACCAGCCCAGCCAGCGCTCCGTTATGTACGAATCCCGGATCATTTTTACCCGCAACCAATGCAGCCAGCAGACCACCAACCATGGCCAGCAGTGAATTAATTGCCACCAGACCTGATGCACCTTCAGCTGTCCCGGCGCTCATCACGTTAAATCCAAACCAGCCCACGCACAGTATCCACGACCCCAGTGCCAGAAATGGAATATTCGATGGCAGGATAGCCAACATACGTCCATCTTTCGCATAACGACCCTTGCGTGCCCCGAGCAATACGACTGCCCCTACGGCAAGGAAACCACCCATGGCATGCACTACAACTGAACCGGCAAAATCATGGAAGGCCGCACCAAAACTAGCCTCCAGCCACGCCTGAAAACCAAAGTTTCCATTCCAGATCATACCTTCAAAAAACGGATAAACTACGGCCACGATCAAAACCGTAGCCACTGCATTCGGCCAAAACTTAATACGCTCTGTCACGCCACCTGAGATAATCGCCGGTATTGCCGCTGCAAACGTCAGTAAGAAGAAAAAGTGAACCATTTTGTAGCCATTGGACATATCGGCCAGATTATTCAGCTCCGCAACAGGAACAAAAAAGTTGATACCGTAGGCGACTGAGAAACCGACAAAGAAATAGGCAACCGTTGAAAAACCGAAGTCGGTAATCACGCGTACAAGTGCATTGACCTGGTTTTTCTTACGAACCGTACCCACTTCCAGAAATGCGAAGCCTGCATGCATCGCCAACACCATGGCAGCACCCATGGTAAGAAAAAAGACATCAAACCCTGCTGTATTCATTTTAATTAATCCCTCCCTGATTTTTTAAAAGCCATCCCTAAAATGGCTCAATGGTAGCTCATAAGCTACCTGTCTATGCACAAGATCCCGTCATCAAACGGGCCATGCAGCAATAATCGGTGCGATGAATGTGCCACAACCGCCATGCATTTTCCTATTATGATAAGGCTTCGTGATCCTCTTCACCGGTTCGAATACGCACCACGCGCTCCACCGGACTGACAAAAATCTTGCCGTCACCAATTTTTTCCGTTCCTGCAGCAACAACAATGACTTTAATCACTTCATCTACCCGGTCATCGGCAACAACAATAGCGACTTCAGTTTTTGGCACAAAGTCCACATTGTATTCCGCACCGCGATAGAGTTCGGTCTGGCCTTTCTGACGACCGTGCCCCCTCACTTCGGTGACAGTCATACCTGCAATGTCAATTTCAAGCAGTGCATCTTTCACATCGTCCAATTTAAACGGCTTGATAATAGCTGTAATTCTTTTCACTACTCCCCTCCTAAGCGTTTATGTCCCCGGTTTTGTCAGCAACAAGCTTCTCCAAAAGAACCTGCTGGGAAGCCAGCATTCGAGCATGCATCATCGGCTGAATCAAACCCGACTGTTTTTCGGCACTTTCTATCATATTAAACCGCTCTTCAAACATATCCTCAATCAGCTCAAACGGCACCAACATGCGGGAAATAAGCGAAGGTAGCCCCTGCATATCATGTATGTCCAGCTCGTTGAGTATACTGTCAAACAGGCGGCGCAGAGAGCGTGTTTCATTTTCAAGCTTGCGACAGTTCATCAGTCCGGAAGCCAGTTCAAAGGATATACGGCTGTTTTCCCGCACCAGAGCATCCCACTCAGCCGCCGCAACCTTCTGATCCATACGTTTCATCAAGGCTAGCTGCTCACTATAAACCCTGCTGGAAGCATTATTTTCACACATATCGTCATAAATGCGCATCACACCGGCCATCAAGGCCATCAGGTTACGCAGAGAATAGAGTGCGTGACGAATCTCCTGACTAGACTGATTGGCCGCATGGGTTGTCGGACATATCACGAACGAGCCGGAAGGCACAGGATAAGCCTCGGTCAACCCGCACAGATAGAATGTATCTTCATACAGACGCTGGGCGAACATCTCACCGCCAACCGCATCCTGCATGGCAGGCAACAGCATGGGCTCAGCAGCAACAGAGACTGAATAATTCATAGCAGGTGCCAGCAACCCCTCCTCCTGCCAAAGTGACGGATCACCAAGATCCTGCTCAAGCAGACTGGCTGAATCACTACACACCCAGATGCCGAGAAAGTAGAAGTAGTCCGAAGCCAGAGAATCATCCTGCAAAGAGATAATAACAGTAACAGGCTGCCCGTTACGAGAAACATCAAAGGCCATGATGTTATCCTTCCAGCTAATTTCAGCATCCTGAATACCGAGCAGAGACAACATGCTCATGCAGTTACCAACAAACTCCTCCCTGCTGATCCCTGTCTTGTTATATGCCCAGACGTGACCTGCAACAGGCAGCTCATTGGGCTCCAAAATTCTATCATTAAGCGAAAGTGCATGTAGTAGTAGTGAAGAATGCTTCATCATCTCCTCCTTTTTATAAAAAAAATTGGGGGGCGGAAAACCGCCCCCCAATCTATTTGTAGAGAATGACATTACTATACCGGGTGTATGTTACTGCACCCTCTACAAACCATTAACCACGATTCTGAGTGAATTCCGGATATGCTTCCAGACCACATTCGCCCACATCGAGGCCTTCATACTCTTCCTCTTCCGATACACGGATTCCGACTACAGCCTTGATAATAGCCCAGATAATCAGACTCGTTACAAAGACCCAGCCAAAGATCACACCGATACCCATCAACTGTGCCGAGAGTGTTGCATCAGGGTTAGACAGACATACTGCCAACAGACCCCAGATACCAACCACGCCATGTACAGAGATCGCACCCACCGGATCATCAATCTTGAATTTCGTATCCAGGATAACGATAGAAGCCACTACCAGAGCACCACCGCAAGCACCGATCAGGGTAGCGAGTTCAGGTGACGGCGTCAGAGGTTCAGCGGTAATGGAGACCAGACCTGCAAGCGCACCATTGAGTGCCATAGTCAAATCGCCTTTACCGAACCAGAGACGTGCAAGCAAAAGTGCCGCAACACAACCACCGGCTGCAGCCATATTGGTATTTACAAATACCATTGCAGTTGCATTGGCTTCAGCAATATCGGACACCTTCAGTTCCGAACCACCGTTAAAGCCGAACCAACCCATCCACAGGATGAACGTTCCCAGTGTTGCCAGAGGAAGGTTTGCACCTGGAATCGCGTTGATTGAACCATCTTTACCATATTTACCTTTACGTGCGCCAAGCAGTAGAACACCTGCAAGTGCTGCAGCAGCACCGGCCATATGCACAACACCTGAACCTGCGAAATCCATAAAGCCAGCCTGATCAAGGAAACCGCCGCCCCATTTCCACATACCCTGTGTCGGATAGATGAAACCGGTAAATACGATTGCAAAGGCAAAGAAAGCCCACAACTTCATACGTTCAGCAACTGCACCGGATACAATCGACATCGCCGTTGCAACGAACACGACCTGGAAGAAGAAATCTGACATCTTCGAGTAATAAGGTGCGTCTTCACCACCGGCCAATACCGCTGCCGCTTCATTGTCACCACCCAGACCAAAGCTGATGCCCGGAATGATGGAGGAGATTGCTTCACCATACATGATGTTATAACCAACGATCATGTACATGATACATGCCAGTGAATAGAGAACGATGTTTTTGGTCAGAATCTCAGCTGTATTTTTGGAGCGAACCAGTCCCGCTTCCAACATAGAGAAGCCTGCGGCCATCCACATCACGAAAGCACCCATCACCAGAAAGTAAAAGGTGTCGAGTGCGTATTTAGTTTGGAGGATATCTCCTGCTATCTGTTCCATTGTTACTACCCCCTTAACTTAGTGCTTCGCTATCGGTTTCACCCGTGCGAATGCGAACAACTTTTTCAATTGGGGAAACGAAGATTTTACCGTCACCCACTTTTCCTGATTTTGCAGCTTCAACAATGGCATCGATAACTGTATCAACCATCTCAGCTGTAACCACAACAGAAATTTCCGTTTTAGGGACAAAATCAACACTGTATTCCGCACCGCGGTACAGCTCTGTGTGGCCCTTCTGGCGACCGTGGCCGCGAACTTCTGTCACTGTCAAACCGGTCACACCGACTTCCAGCAGTTTCTCTTTCACATCATCCAGTCGAAACGGCTTGATGATGGCTCGAATCATTTTCATAGACTCATCTCCTTGGTTTTCTTTATCTGGTAGCTTGAGAGGTCGGGGGGATGGGAGCATCCCCCTTCCCAGCCTCTAATCAAATAGGATTAGAGGCTTGTGTTCTTAGTAAGCGATATTCAGTGCTGCGATGAACTCTTTCTGCACTACACCACCGTAGATATAACGATTACCATCAACTGATTTGCCAATTACAGGAATCGCAACACCCATGGATGGAGTGATTGTAACACCGCCAGCTTCAACGTCCTTGGAGATGCCGAGCTGTACCAGGCTGACACCGTCTTTATACATATCCAGACCTGCAACCGTTGCACGGTTTACAGGGTCACTAGCCCAGTTCACATAAGAAACAGTACCGGAAAGATCAAAACCGGCTACTGCAGTAGAAAGACCCAGGTCAACCCAGACATCACCTGTTTTATAGAAGCCACTTTGTACTCCCTTGGCTGTATAATAAACAGTTAAAGATGGAGAGATCATTGCGTCGTAAGAAAGACCACCATAAACCTCAACAAAGTTTGAGTGAGAGTCATACAGATAGGTATAATAGATGCTACCAACAGAGTAGCCCACATCACCTACACTACCTGAGTAATCGGCAGTGAAATCGAATTCGATAACTTCTTTACCCAGTGTTTGTGGATCAGGAGAAGCATAGGAGTTCGAAAACCAGGCAGAAACAGAGAAACCTTCGATAGAAGCACCAAGGTCACCCTGAACAGCGCTTGTCCCCTTCTGGACTGAACCACGCCATACGTACTGACTTGCTACACCGATATCACCGGCAATGCTTACACCTTCAGCTTGAGCCTGTGTCGCGCCAAAGCCTGTTGTTAATAAACCTGCCATGATGACTGGAAGGTATTGTTTCTTTAATTCCATATTATTTCTCCTTTGCTGCAAAATCCACAGACCTCTTTGGCCTGCTTATGCCATTCGTATAACAACCTTGGTGCCAAATCGTGATATCGATCACATTTGTTTAATAACAAGGGATACCGGAAACCACCTCAAGTACAGGACACATATACATGCTTATACTTTAGGCAGATCAACCCAAAAAAAGTGCATCAAACTGAAGTATCATTCTCCACTGTTTGCTTGCGGGTGATTTAATCCACTTCTGCCGTTAGAGTTTGCTGACTTTACTATTGAAGACAGAGGATCTAATGAATATTGATTACACTCTTGCCCCTTGGGGCATGGCAGCTGCAGGGTTTATGTACGTTATCGGCAACGGCGTCTGGATGAATCATCTGGCCAGAAAGAATGCATGGATGGGCTGGTTGCTTTGGAGCCTGTCGGCAGTAGCCATATTACTACTTGGAGCCCTGATCGAGCAAAAGCTCGGCAACAGCAAAGGTATATGGGAAATAATCAGCAGTGTGAATGTTGAGAATCACTGGATTATTGTAACGCTATACGCCCTGATATCTATTCCCGGCGCCGCCAGCGCACTATTCAGATTGTCTGTTTCATGGACCCAGCTAGCGGTATTAGGCACGGGACTGATTGTTTTCATTCCCATGGGCGCACAGTTACAGGACCCCAATGATGATCACATGATGCTCAGTCTCGGTGTTGCACTGGCTGTTGGCGGCTTGATGTGGTTATGGTCTGCACTGCTGGACTGCGAACCTGAACACAAACGCAAAACTGTTCCCCTTGAGGAAATGAGCCAATGAAGCATTCAGGCGCACGTGCCGCCACGCTGGTTGAAGCTCTCCCCTATCTGCAAAAGTTTGCAGATCAGACCATCGTTATTAAATACGGCGGCAATGCCATGGTCGAAGAGGAGCTCAAAGCGAGTTTTGCTTCCGATATTACACTGCTCAAACAGGTCGGCATCAACCCTGTTGTCGTGCATGGCGGTGGGCCTCAGATTGGTAAACATCTGGCCAAAATCGGCAAAGAGGCAAAATTCATTGATGGCATGCGAGTCACTGATAGTGAAACCATGGATGTCGTTGAGATGGTGCTGGCAGGTCTGGTCAACAAAGAGATCGTCGGTAATATCAATCAAGCCGGTGGAAAGGCTATTGGCCTCTCGGGAAAAGATGGCGGTTTGATCTGCGCACGTAAAATGACATTTGAAAAAAACGCACCGGAACTGGATGTGCCTGAAATCATTGACCTTGGACACGTTGGACAGGTTCATTCGATCAACACAGAGATCCTGAAACTACTGGACACCGACCGTTTTATACCGGTCATTGCCCCTGTCGGATATAACAAAGCTGAAAACCAGAGCTACAATATCAACGCAGACCTTGTCGCTGGTGCGATTGCTCAGGCATTGGGTGCTGCCAAACTGATACTACTGACAGATGTGGCTGGTGTGCTGGATAGTGATAAGCAACTCTGCTCTAAACTGACTACGCAGGAGACCAGAGAGATGATTAACGATGGCACCATCGCCGGTGGCATGATTCCAAAAGTCACCTGCTGTCTGGATGCTGTTGCTGCCGGTGTACAACAGACCCACATCATTGATGGCCGCGTTCCACATGCACTGCTATTGGAAATATTAACCGATGACGGTGTCGGCACTGTATTCAGCGAAGCATAATATCCGGCCGTTCCTGCGCACCCTGCCCAGTACACATTAGAAAACAACCTGGATGACCGAAGAGTAGAGTATGAATATTTTCTTCCGTTTTTATCTTTACTCTGCGTACTCTGCGGTGAAATATGCTGAATCATGATAGTGAAATAGCGTATATTTTAATGTGATTGCCCTGTTTGCATCATCAAAAGAGGGTGAACTTTGCTGGTGAAACGTATATGCTGCGCCGCCTCTAAATGTTAAGAACATACAATGTACAGGAGACAAGCTCATGGCTTTGAACGTCTATTACGATAAAGACGCTGATCTTTCGATCATCAAAAGTAAAAAAGTAGCAATTATTGGTTATGGTTCACAGGGCCATGCACATGCATGCAACCTGAACGATTCAGGTGTTGACGTCACTGTCGGCCTGCGTGCAGGTTCTTCTTCTATTGCTAAAGCTGAAGGTCATGGCCTGAAAGTAAGCGGCGTTGCTGAAGCTGTTGCAGCTGCTGATATTGTCATGGTACTGACGCCTGACGAATTCCAGTCAGTTCTGTATCGTGATGAGCTTGAGCCAAACCTGAAACAGGGTGCAACCCTTGCTTTCGCTCACGGTTTCGCAATTCATTATAATCAGGTTGTTCCACGTGCCGATCTCGACGTTGTCATGATTGCACCCAAGGCTCCTGGCCACACCGTTCGCTCTGAGTTTGTTCGCGGCGGCGGCATCCCGGATCTGATCGCGATTCATCAGGATGCAACAGGCACAGCCAAAGACGTTTGTCTCTCTTACGCATCAGCTATTGGTGGCGGCCGTACCGGCATCATCGAAACAACCTTCAAAGATGAAACTGAAACTGACCTGTTCGGCGAACAGGCTGTACTTTGTGGCGGTGCGGTTGAACTGGTTAAAGCCGGTTTCGAAACATTGACTGAAGCGGGTTACGCTCCTGAAATGGCATACTTCGAATGCCTGCACGAACTCAAATTAATTGTTGATCTGATGTATGAAGGTGGCATCGCCAACATGAACTACTCTATCTCTAACAACGCAGAGTATGGTGAGTATGTAACTGGCCCTAAAGTGATCAACGAAGAGTCTAAGAAAGCAATGCGTGAGTGCCTGAAGAACATCCAGTCTGGTGAATATGCCAAACAGTTCATCCTTGAAGGCGCAACCAACTACGCTTCTATGACTGCAGCACGTCGTAACAACGCAGCGCATCCGATTGAGCAGACCGGTGAAAAGCTTCGCGCTATGATGCCTTGGATCAACAAGATCGTGGATCAGTCCAAAAACTGATCTGTCGAGACGACCGTCCTCGACTCAATAAAAAGGGAGCCAATCGGCTCCCTTTTTTTATGCCCGTTATTTAAAGCCACAAATATTTGCGCAATCTCCACTCTGGTATGAACAGGGGTAAACCCCCACATTGATGCAGCATTATCGTCCGTGCTTATGACTTCCACTCTTATTCGCGTTTCCTGCTCTCTTATTAAAACTACTTTTATGCTTGCGCGTCTTTCCACGCGGAACCGGCTTCTTTGGAAATAACGACCACAGTCGTTGCTCATCAATCTCGTCATATGCTCCCGGTTTCAGCCCATCCAGCGTCACAGGCCCGATGGCATAGCGAATTAACCTGAGTGTTGGAAAACCCACTGCTGCAGTCATACGCCGAACCTGCCTGTTCCTGCCCTCTGATATCTCCAGGCTAATCCATGAAGTCGGAATTTCTGCCCTGTAACGTACCGGCGGATTGCGTGGCCATAACATGGCCGGCTCAGGTATCTTCTCGGCTTTCGCAGGTAAAGTCATGCCATCTTTGAGTTGAACACCATCGCGCAATTTATCGATGGCATCGGAGGATATTTCACCATCAAGTTGAACCCAATAGATTTTTTTGAGCTTGTGATCCGGATGGGATATCCGATTCTGCAACTGGCCGTCATCAGTCAATAATAATAAACCCTCACTATCGCGGTCCAGCCTGCCTGCCGGATAAATATCCGGGATGGAGATGAAGTCAGCCAGAGTCTGGCGATCCGATCCGTCACTAAATTGTGTCAGAACCTGATAGGGTTTATTAAAACGTATCGTGGTCATATCGATCCCTTACCCTGCAAATCGGCGCAGATATCGCAAGCCTCCCGGCGCATCACAACATCACACCCGCTTATCCGTATATGTACGGATTTTGCAATACAGCAGGAAAGAGAAATATTGGGAATATAAATAAACTTTTAACAGCCCTAAGGAATGAGACATGAGCATACTAGAGCAGAGAAAAAACAAGATCGCGCAGAACAAACAAGAATATCAAAGAATACAAAACGTTGTGTCTGCAGAACAGGATAGTTGCAACACCGGTGCTATGGGCATGGCGATGTGCGATCACACAATGACCCAATGCTATTCCTCTCTGCCGCAAGATTTTAACAATTCAGCTTCCAGCTCAAGCCTGCAGGCCAGCCAATCTGCTGCGAACCCCTTCGCATTGATGTTTCAGCGCCCCAAATTGCTGCTTGCTGCCTCAATCATACTGGTATCAATATCCACCACATATACTTGGGGCTCGATCAAGGACAGTAACCAGAGCACTCAACTGACCAGTGCCTATGAATTGAACTGGCATGAGGCCAGTGAACCTTTAAATCTATTATCTGAAGTGCACCCCCAAAGCCTGCAAACATGGAGAGACGACCAGGAGAAACATCAGAATCAGGAGCCGCTACTCACGATTCCGGAACGCTTCTACACCCCGAACAAGACTGTAATCAACTGGTTAAACTAATACGGAAGATGTAATACATGCAGGTAAAACCAGGGGTAAGAAATCTATGTATGGCACTGATGCATAACATGCCAATAATACCCCTGTTTTTGTTATAAGCACCAAACTGATTTGACTGTTAGTATCCCATCCTATGGGTGAAAATAATATTCCTGAAACAGCCTCAATCCTGAACTGGCCTAAACATCGGCCTGAGCTAAAAACTGTTCCTCAGTTACCGATGAGCAAAGCAGAGATGAATCTGCTTGGCTGGGATAGCTGTGATATCATTATCATCACCGGTGATGCCTATATTGATCACCCAAGCTTTGGCATGGCTGTCATAGGGCGCGCACTGGAAGCACAGGGTTTCCGAGTTGGTATTATCGCACAACCCGACTGGAAATCAGCTGATGATTTCCGCGCTCTGGGGCGCCCCAACCTCTTTTTCGGTGTTACAGCCGGTAATATGGATTCCATGGTCAACCACTACACCTCAGAACGCCGTATTCGTTCCGATGATGCCTACACACCCGACGGTGTCGCAGGCAAACGTCCTGATCGCGCTGTCACTGTTTATGCACAACGTTGCCGTGAAGCATTTAAAGGCTTGCCGGTAATTATCGGCAGCATTGAAGCATCCTTACGCCGAATTGCCCACTATGATTACTGGTCGGACACGGTACGCCGCTCTGTACTACCCGATTCCAAGGCCGACATGCTGGTATTTGGTAATGCCGAGCGCCAGATCATTGAAATTGCTCATCGCCTGGCAAATGGTGAATCGATCAAGGCCATGACAGATCTTCGCGGAACAGCACTGATGTGCAACAACGTCCCGGATGGATGGCATGAAATTGACTCCACCGAAGTAGATGTGCCGGGAAAACTGATCGAACACCCTGATCCTTATGCAATAAAAAACAGTAAGACTCAGGCCTGCGCAGAATCGGATAAGCCCCAACCTGTGCGCCTGATGACTCGCAGTCTGGATATGGAAAATAGTGTGATTCGGCTGCCCTCCTATGAAGAGGTTAAAGCCGATGCCGTGCTTTATGCGCATGCCTCGCGTCTGATGCATCTGGAGACCAACCCGGGTAATGCACGCGCGCTGGTGCAAAAGCATGGCACACGCGATGTATGGCTTAATCCCCCTGCGATTCCACTGAGCACAGAAGAGATGGATTCCATTTTTGGACTTTCATATTCACGCACACCGCACCACTCCTATGGCAACAGGAAAATCCCCGCCTACGATATGATCAAACATTCAGTCAATATTATGCGCGGTTGCTTTGGCGGCTGCACCTTCTGCTCTATTACCGAGCATGAGGGGCGTATCATCCAGAGCCGTTCTGAAGATTCGATCATCCATGAGATCGAACAGATTCGCGATAAAACACCGGGCTTTGCCGGTACCATTTCAGATCTCGGAGGCCCGACTGCCAATATGTACCGGCTGGCCTGTGAATCGCGCGAGATTGAAGCGGCCTGCCGAAAACCATCCTGCGTGTTTCCCGACATCTGCAAAAACCTGGGTACTGACCATACGCCATTGATCAAACTTTACCGGCGCGCTCGTAGCCTGCGCGGAATCAAACGTATCTTTATCGCTTCAGGGCTACGCTATGATTTGGCAGTTAAATCACCAGAATACATTCAGGAGCTGGCCACACATCATGTCGGCGGTTATCTGAAAATTGCACCGGAACATACAGAAGACGGCCCACTGAATAAAATGATGAAGCCGGGTATCGGTAGCTTTGAGCAGTTCAGAAAAATGTTTGAATCTGCATCAAAAAAAGCAGGAAAAAAACAGTATCTTATCCCCTACTTCATTGCCGCTCATCCGGGCACCTCTGATGAAGATATGCTACATCTTGCACTGTGGCTGAAAGCCAACCATTTCAAACCGGATCAGGTGCAAGCATTTCTACCTTCACCGATGGCCACAGCATCAGCGATGTATTATTCGGAAAAAAATCCACTGCGAAAAATCAGTAAAAAAAGTGAATCGGTCTTCACACCGAAACGAAAAAAGCAGCGCGAGCTGCATAAAGCTTTCCTGCGCTATCATGACAAAAACAACTGGCCCCTGCTCAGAGACGAGCTCAAAAAAATGGGCCGTGTCGATCTGATCGGTCACGGCCCTGAATGTCTGGTTCCCGCATCCGGAAGAGATGTTCGAACGCAGCCAGCATCAAAACAACCCGGTATGCGACATAAAGTCAGGCGTAACCGTCGGCGATAAAACCTGCTGTTACTCTTTGCTATTAAATAGAGGGCGTGGAAAGGAGTGAACGATAGTGCGTGTCACTTTGCTTTCTGACTTGGCATTTATTTTTTCATCTTTTACAGCTCTTTCGATCATAATATTCTCCTGTGAAGAAGTTCCTGACTATGCAGTCAGCCACAAGCTAGATCTTATGATGTTAGCAACAGAGAGCGGTGATCGAACTCACACAACATGAGATCTGAGAAGCAAGCAGCGGCGCTCCCGCTGCGCGATAGGCTCTTATTAGATATCGCCCTTAACTTTTCGTTTCGGTTTCATTCTCCGAATCTTCATCACCCTGTTTTGCAGTACAGTATGGGCAATATGGGAATTCAGGAGCGATAGATTTTCCACAACCTCTGCACTCAACACCATGATGCAGGGAGCGAGCGATTTTCACTGAGACAACTGCAGTTACAGCTGCAAACATGCAGATACCAATCACCATCAGAACAACGGCCACCGCACGACCTGCCAGTGTCTGTGGCACTACATCTCCGTAACCCACAGTCGTCATTGTAACAATACCCCACCATGCACCATCAAATGCACTGGTGAAGGTTTCAGGCTCAATCGTATAGATAACATTTCCGGCCAACACTGCTCCAAGCGCAATACCACCGAATACCATTATCAGCATCTCTAAAGTATCCCGCATCGATGAGATAAACAGACGCATGGCACGCAGATAACGCACCAGCTTGAGCAGACGCAGTATTCTTAGAAGACGAATGGCAAGATTGGGGTCACCGATGAGCAACATGGGCAAAACAGATACAAGATCAACTATGCCATACATACTGAACAGATAAGCACGCATATTTCTTGCAGAATAACAGCGTGCGATGATTTCAATGGCAAAAAATACTGTAACCCAGTACTCCATCTGTTCAATGCGATGAACCCACACTGGCTCAAGGTCCTGCATTGTACCGGTCATGGATATCAAAACACTGACTACAATCAGACCTGTGATAGCCAGATTTGTATGTTTACCAATGCCACTATGCACTTCAAACAGCATCGAGTTCAACAGGGTACGAATTGCATTGCCACGAGGCTTATCTGAGAATGCCTTTTCAGGTGGATTTGAATCAAGTCGCATATACCCCTCCAGAATTACCTATCGGCAGCAAGGCTTATGCCATTAATACTCGTCACGATCAGACCAGAAAGGCTACCCTATCCCCTGGATGCCATGGATTGCGTTTCAACATAATGGTTTGAAATGATTCATTAATCAGCCAATCAGATAACCATCGCTGCAGATATTTCAGAGCTAAGCGTTCAAAGGCCTGAGGGTCAACTGCGGCAAATTGCCGAACAAAAGGAAATATCGCGGCATCAGCAAGTGACACTGATGAATCAAACAGGAATTGTGAATGTTTTAATCTGCTTTCAAGCAGAGAGAGAAAACCTACTGCCTGCTGAAAATGTTCAGTGGCAACACCGGAGGATTCAAAACGTTCGGGGTACTTGTAACGATCCAGGTGAAACTTGAATTTATTATCGTTCAAAACGATTAATTCAAACATCGGATCATCAACAGTATCCTGCGGCAGCAACCAGTGGTCCGAATCAGATTCAGAAAAAGCCCAGCGCATGATATCAAGGCTCTCATCAATAACACGGCCATCAGGTAGCAATAATACTGGCACCGTAGCCTTGGCCGACAGATCCAGCAACTCAGGCGGCTTATCTTTCAGGAGAACTTCACGCACCTCACACTGAATACCGGCAGCATACAGAGCCAAACGCGCGCGCATGGCATAAGGGCAACGGCGAAAACTGTAGAGTACGGGGCAAGGACTCAGTTCAGAGCCCCTGGCACTGACAGCGTAAATGGAGGGATAGGTGCATCAAAGAAGAGCCCATCTTCACCTTGCATCACATAACTCCCCTGCATGCAGCCTACGCTGGTCTCCAGTATGCAGAAGCTATTGTAAAAGTGTTCATCACCCGGTTCCAGAACCGGTTTTTCACCAACCACACCTTCGCCACGCACTTCTTCTACTTTGTTATTCGCATCAGTAATGATCCAGTGGCGGCCACTCAATTGGGCAGCCTGAACTCCACGATTGTGAATACTAATATAATAGATGAAAACAAAATGGTTCTTTCCAGGGTCAGAGTGCTCAGGAGAGTATTCAGTTTTTACTTCTACGATAATCGGACAAGGCTCAGACACAGACTTCCTCCAGTAATATCAGATCAGCAGTGTAACCTGAACAGAGCAAGCCTTAACCCCTATGACATAAAGGTTATTGAACGTATAAAAGTCTCCGAGTCACAAAAAAAAAGGAGGGGCATAAAGCCCCTCCTGAAAACCACTTATTTATTTCCGCTTGGGCGGTTTACGTCCACCCTTCCCACCGGAACGGTCACCTCCTGGCCTGCCTGAACGGTCACCACCACCCGGTCTTCTGCTAGCGGGACGTCTGTCATCGCGACCTGCACCAAACCTCTTTTTGGGAGGGGATTCACTACCGCTATCCCCGGAAAGAACAGAAGCATCCAGCTTTTGACCACACACCCAGATCTGCTGCAAATCCTGGAAAATAGCTTTCGGCATGCCTTCAGGCAGATCAACTGTACTGTGATCACCCTGAATATTTACCTGACTGATAAATTCACTTTCCAGCCCCAGTTCATTGGCAATTGCGCCAACAATATTGCCCGGCTTCACACCATGGGATTCACCGACTTCCAGCCTGAAACGTGTCATACCCTCTTTCGGTTCCGGACCTGTTGAGACATGACGGGAAGGAGATTCACGCCTTGGCCTGCGATCACCACGATCATCTTCAAAAGATTCACGAGAACGCTGGGCGCGCTCCGGACGACGCTCTGAACGGCCTGAGCGATCCGAACGTTCCTGCCTTTCCTGTCGTCTTGGTTCATCTTTCAATAGCAAGGATTTATCACCCTGCGCCATTTTTGCCAGTGCCGCTGCAAGCTCAACGGTCGAAACGTCATGTTCAGCCTGATACTTTTCAACGATACCAGTAAACAACTCCAGTCCTTCACTTGATTCCAGCGTATCAGAGATACGCTGCTTGAATTCATCAATACGTTTGTTGTTGATATCTTCAGTTGTCGGCATGACATACTGCTCAATGGTCTGCTTCGTTGCCCGCTCAATCGCATAAAGCATGCGCTTTTCACGTGGTGCGATGAAAAGAATTGCATCACCTTTACGACCTGCCCTGCCGGTACGGCCGATGCGATGTACATAGGGCTCAGTATCGTTGGGGATATCAAAGTTAATCACGTGGGAAATACGTTCCACATCCAATCCGCGTGCTGCAACATCTGTAGCAACAATAATATCGATCTGTCCCTTCTTCAGGCGATTGACTGTCGCTTCACGCGTTTTCTGGGTGATATCACCGTTGAGTGCTGATGCAGAGAAGCCGCGTGCTTCAAGCTTTTCGGCAATCTCTTCTGTCGCAGACTTGGTACGCACAAAGATGATCATGCCATCAAACGGCTCTGCCTCAAGAATACGGGTCAATGCATCCATCTTCTGACGAACACCGCCAGCTACAAGGAAGCGCTGACGAATCGTCTCAGCAGTGGATGTTTTCACCTTAACGGTGATATGTTCAGGATTATTCAGATGTTGCTGGGCAATCTTGCGAATCACCGGCGGCATGGTAGCAGAGAAAAGAGCTATCTGACGGTCTGACGGAGTCTGTTCGAGCACCCACTTCACATCATCAATAAAGCCCATACGCAGCATTTCATCTGCTTCATCCAGCACCAGAGCCTTTAGTTTACTCAAATTGAGTGTCTTGCGACGCATATGGTCCATGACACGACCAGGTGTGCCGACGACAACATGCACCCCGCGTTTCAGTGCGCGCAGCTGAATCTCATAGCTCTGGCCACCATAAATAGGCAACACATGAAATCCTTTCATATGTTTAGCATAGATCTGAAATGCCTCAGCAACCTGGATTGCCAGTTCACGTGTTGGTGCCAGTACCAGCAGCTGCGGAGAGGTTTTGCCCAAATCAATATGGGAGAGCATAGGCAGTGCAAAAGCGCCGGTCTTACCTGTACCAGTCTGTGCCTGACCAACCAGATCCCTGCCCTCTAATAGCAGAGGAATGGTCTGCGCCTGAATCGGAGAAGGAGTTTCATAACCGACATCCTGAACACCTTTAAGTACGTCGGGCATTAGATTCAGATCGGCGAATGTAAGCTGTGCCTCTATAGGTTTCTGCTCTGAAGGCTGCTGTTCTTGTTCTGTAGTCATTATTTATATACACCTGCGGAAATTACCGATCGCGCATTATGCCTATATATACATTAAGAAACCATGAGTAATTCACTCAAAACCATATATAGCAATATGAAAGCTCTCAAGCACTACATCCCCGGCAACACCTTTGCTTTCTACGAACCTTACACACTGACACATTAACTCCACATCCCCAGTTCAATCAGCTAGCATTAAGCCATGACAAAAAATGGTATCCTCAAAAAGATCACAATCGCCAATAACCTTAAACACTTCGAAGTTAAAGAAATCTTTGAGCTTGGTGGTTTTGAATTCAGCAGCAGTCAGATCAAGGCATTCATGGCCGGATCACAGAACAAAAACTATGAGAAACTGACTGAAGAGCAGTTTGAAGCCTTCCTCAATGGTTTCATTATCTACTCTCGTGGCCCGGTTGATGAACCGACCCTGCTGCCTCGTACTGTAGAAAACTTTATTATCGGTCTGATTGAATCCGGTAATACGGGTGCTATCGAAGAGATCCGCTGCCTGATTGAAGATGCTGAAGATGTAATCGAAAAAAAGCCTGACTAAGTAAGCAGCGGCGCTCCCGCTGCGCGATAGTTGTTTTAAATTTGGACGGCTATGCCGCCGAAGGTGAGCGGCAGGAGCTGCGAATCAAACCGGCTTTAATTTTCTCATGGCAGGCCTCTATATCCAGTTTATATTGCTCGATGCCAAGCCAGTTTATAGCTTCATCAAGTGAGTAAAACACATTGGCCTGCATGCGGGTTTCAGATGCAATCGTGGCATAAATACGCGCCAATCCGTAATGCAGCTCTGTATCTACGACAATTGCACACTTACTTCCATCAGCCCAGGGCTGCCCCTGCTCCAGACTAGCCACAGACATCAGTGATGCCCCTGTCATCTCAGTTGTATCGCTGCACAGCCTGCAGTCGACAAGCTCTATGACTGCCTCGTTATGGCTACAAAGCTCCCCCATCGTCTCAACATGGCCAAGTAACTCAATGGGTGTGAGCTTCCCGTAAATCTGTGTAAGGACAATGTTATCGTCTTCAAAATAAACATGATCAACAGGCATGCTACAACTATAGTAAGTGGAATCAGTACACACAAGCACACTTCTTTTTTCACAACAGGTATTTATTCGTGGCGCAACGCCTCGATAGGATCAAGGCGTGCGGCCTTACGCGCCGGAAAATAGCCAAAGATCACACCGACTGCTGCAGAAAATGCAAATGAGACAACCACAATAGCCGCGTTAAATACAAAAGGAACCTGCATCAAATCTGCGAGTAAAACAGAACCCGCCAGTGCCAATGCAATACCTGTGATCCCACCGATTGAAGAGAGTACTACCGCCTCGACCAGAAACTGCATCAGTACTTCACTCTCCAATGCACCAATGGCGAGACGAACACCGATTTCTCGAGTCCGCTCAGTTACCGAAACCAGCATGATATTCATAATACCGATACCTCCCACCAGCAGACTTACAGCGGCAACGGCCCCCAACAACATCGTCAACACCTGGGTAGTGCCCGTGAGCATTTTCGTAATTTCCTTCATATCCATCACTGAAAAGTCATCATCTTCATTTGTTGCAATATGACGACGTTTTCGCATCAGCCTGGTAATACTCTCCTCTACCTTTGTGGTTGATATGCCATCCTGGACCGATATCTGAATTAACTTGATATCCTGGTCACCTGCAATACGTCGCTGAAAGGTGCGCAATGGAATCAAAACAAGGTCATCCTGGTCACTACCTATAGTCGATTGACCCTTGCTCTGCAGTACACCGATGACCTGACAGGAAACCTTGTCCATTCGGATGCTGCTACCCAGCGGGTTTTGCCCGGAAAACAGTTCCTTGCGAACCGTAGCACCCAGTATACAGACAGCTTTACCAGCTCGCATTTCACTTTCTGTGAACTGCCTGCCACTCTCGGTCGACCAGTTCTTTACCTTAAAAAACTGATTATCAACACCGGATACAGTAGTCGACCAATTCTCATTGCCTGAAACAACAGTTACCCCCTGGGATGATGTAGCTGCTACTGCACTGATATGGCTGACATCCCTTTCTATTGCTCTGGCATCATCCAAATCGAAGGCCGGAGCACTTGAACGCTGCCCCATACCCATACGTTGTCCCGGCGTCATGATCAGCAGGTTACTACCCAGGTTCGCAATCTGTTCAGTGACCTGTACGGTTGCACCACCGCCAATCGTGACCATGACGATGACAGCAGCAACACCAATAACAATGCCAAGAGTAGTCAGGAATGAACGCATAACATTGCGTCGTATTTCCCGTATCGCCAATAACAGGGCATTCCACAGCATCAGGAACGCCTCTGCTTCTGCTGGCCGGTCTGAATCAGACCATCAAGAAAATGAATCTGGCGCCTGGTATATGCCGCCATATCTGCCTCGTGGGTCACCATAACAATGGTGATGCCCTGATCCTGATTAAACGAAGTCAGCAACTCCATTATTTCCCGACTACGGGCAGAGTCCAGGTTGCCGGTAGGTTCATCCGCGAGTAATACTGCAGGCTCGGTGACTATTGCTCGTGCGATAGCAACACGTTGTTGCTGCCCCCCAGACAACTCACCGGGACTATGATGCTCCCAACCTGAGAGCCCCACAGTCTCGAGTGCTTGCAAGGCACTGCGGCGACGCAAGCTGGCTGGTGTGCCTCGATAAATTAATGGTAACTCCACATTCTCTAGTGCCGATGTCCTGTTAAGCAGGTTATATCCCTGAAAAACAAACCCGAGATAGTTGCGCCGTAACAGAGCCCGCTGACTACGCGACAGAGACTCGACGTTGATACCCTCAAACAGATAGTTGCCTGAACTCGGTGTATCCAAACAACCCATGATATTCATGCAGGTAGACTTACCCGAACCACTCGGCCCCATCACTGCAACAAAATCACCTTTTTCAATGCGCAGATCCACCCCGCGCAGTGCCTGCATCGCAGCCTGTCCCTCACCATAAATTCTGGTCACCTGCTTGAGTTCAATCAATGGGCAATTATTCATTTGCTTGAACTGAGTATATCGACAATCAGCTCCATGCCAGCCTGAATGTCGCCACTGATAACCTCAGTCATCACTCCGTCTGTTGACCCTGTGTTGACTGGAATGACTACAGCTTCTCCGTCACGGACTGTCCAGACCTGCTGCTGTTTCATATCTATACGAGATTTCACAGAACTCGGCGGACGCGGCAGCAAATTACCAAGCAGACTACCACTACCTTCATTATCTTGCTGCACCACCACCGGAGGAGTGAAACGTAACGCGGCATTGGGTACCAGCATGGTATTGTCTATTTTCTTGACCGTGACTTCGGCGGTCGCTGTCATACCCGGACGCAGGAATAGCTCTGCATTGTCCACATTCAACACCGTTTCGTAAGAAATAACCCCCTCCACTTCCTGAGAACCAAAACGGACTTGGGTAATCTGTGCCGGAAAAGTTCGCTCAGGATAAGCATCGACAGTAAACGTTGCTACCTGTCCCGCCTTCACCTGACCCACATCTGCCTCATCCACATCCACGTGCAGTTCCATCTCGGTTAAATCTTCGGCCAGAGTAAACAGTACAGGAGCCTGAAAGGAAGCTGCTACGGTTTGGCCGGGTTCGACTGCTCGTACCAACACAATGCCATTGATGGGCGAGTAAATGACAGCTTTACCAAGATCTGTCTGGTGGAGTGACAGTGTTGCCTTTGCCTCGGAAACCGCAGCTTTGGCACTGATCCTGTCAGCTTGCGCGCGATTGAGTGCTGCTACTGCCGCATCCATGTCGCGAAGCGACGGTACCTTGCCACCGCTTAATTTACGAGCCTGTTGTAAACGGGCCAGTTCATTGTTTGCCTCTTTAAATGTCGCCTCTACCTGTAAAACTTTCGCCCCTGCCGCAGCAAGAGCTGCTTTGGATTGCAGTACCTGAGCCTCGAATTTTGTAGTATCCAGTCTTGCCAGTACCTGACCAGCCTCAACGCTGTCATTATAGTCAACCTCGACAGTTTCAATGGTTCCTGATGCCTCAATACCGACATCCACCTTATTCGTCGGCTCAAGATTACCCGTAGCTGTTACTGTAATAATGAGTTCACCCTTACCTACTGCTTCAGTCTTATACTGCACAGGGTCATTGTTGCCCATATATCCCCAAGTGAGAACGGCAACCACAAGAACCAGAATCAGCCCTGCCCAGCCAAACCAGCGCGTCATATTTTTCACCCCTCCGGATGAGCGATCAAGCTCCAGGGTTCTCGCAATATCGTCTGGATGGTTTGCATCTGTATTGTTCATAGCATTAATCCTGTATCATTCTCTCAGGCTGGGTTACTGCAGGCTGCTGCGACTCCCAACCACCGCCTAGCGCCTTGTAAAGTCTGATTAGATTTGAAGTAAGCTCTCCCTCACTGATTGCCAATTGATTCTGAAGCGACAGCGAAGAACGCTGTGCATCCAGTACCACCTGAAAGTCGACCAGTCCTGAATCATATTCATGCAGTGCAAGTGCTACGGCACGTTGAGCAGCCTGTGATCCATTTATAAGTGCATGTCGTCTGGCCTGCTCGTTCACATAAGCTAATAGTGCATTTTCCACATCTTCCAGTGCCGCAAGCACAGTGGCTTCGTATTGTTTCAGTAACTGCTCCTGAAGTGCAGTTTTCACCTCAATATTCTCCCGTATACGACCAGCATCAAAAAGGGTCCAGCCAACATTGCCAGCAATTGATGCAGTTTTTGCACCGGCTGTGAATAAATTCCCAAGCATCAGGGACTCAAGACCAATGGAGCCAGCCAGCGAAAAGTCAGGATACGATGCAGCCGTTGCAACACCAATTCGGGCCGTCTGTGCAGCCAGCTGACGCTCGGCACGACGCACATCAGGACGCCGCCGCAAAGCCTCAGCAGGTAATCCCACTCCAATCTCAAGAGGAGTTAGCGGAATTGATTTTCGCTCATCGAGTAACACGCTCAGGGCACCGGGTTGTCGTCCCAGAAGTACTGCAATCCGGTTTTTAGCTTGCTCAAGACCGGTGTACAAACTTGGGATATCCGAACGTAACTGGTCCAGGTTGAAGCGTGCCTGATCCACATCCAGTTCGGTAATCATACCTGCCTGATGCCTCCATTGAGTGATATGATAAGTTTCCTCCTGACTTTTCAGGTTCTCCTTTGCAACATACAAGCGAGTCTGGAACGTACGCAGCTCAACATAGTTAAGTGCCACTTCAGCTATCAGGCTGATCAGCACATCACGCAAATCCTCTTCACTGGCCTGCAGCTCAGCATCAGCAGCCTCAACAGCACGCCTGACGCCACCGAAAACATCCAGTTCCCAACTGGCATCAAAACCTGCGTTATAAAGTTCAGTTGTTGCACCACTGCCTGCTTCTTTGCTACTTCGCTTACGGCTGGCCGAACCACCAGCCGTAAGCGTCGGGAAACGATCAGCCTCACTCATACCGCGACGAGCACGAGCTTCACGTACCCGTGCCCGTGCCACCTGCATATCAACACTGCCAACAACAGCCCGTTCAATCAGGCTAGACAATGTGCGGTCATTAAGTGTTATCCACCAGTTTGCCAGCATGCGGGGGTCATCTATCCGGGTATCGGTTAAACCGCTTTGTAATTCAGTAGCCCATGCTGCAGGAGGGTTGGTTTCGGGAGGAGCGTAATCCGGACCGACAGCTGCACAACCCGATAAAAACAGTATGACGATTCCGGCAGCCGGTCGCCATAGAGATTCCCTTTGACTGTTGATGAATACATCATACCTATTCATACGTGTAATCCCGCGAAATGTCAGCTGGTATCGTTCCTGACAATAGTAATATTATAACGGAAATCAAACGATAACGCACATGCAGTGTCAGCCGCTTGTAAGAACCCCTGTTCAGAACAAGAAGATGATTGATTACATGCTACGATTTAGCACTGCATCATCTACAGGCAGTCGAATCGCTAATCATCCATCCTGCACGGCCTGAACATGATCTTCTCGTATCATCTCTTGTTCCTGTGGCAAAAAAAAGACCGCTCAAAAAGCGGTCTTTTAGATGGATCAAGTTATGATTACTTATGATACTGAACGGACTCTTCTCGCACTGCCTTGAAGAATTCGATCGCGTGCTCTGGCGGAACATCAGGAGTAATGCCGTGGCCAAGATTGAACACGTGACCATTACCATGGCCGAATTTAGCCAGAATATCCTTCACCTCAGCGCGAATACGGTCAGGTTTTGCATAAAGCATAGTCGGATCCATATTACCCTGCAGTGCTACTTTATCACCCACCCGGCGACGCGCTTCATCGATATCAATGGACCAATCAAGCCCCAGCACATCACAACCTGTATCGGCCATCGCTTCCAACCAGCCCATGCCACCCTTGGAGTAGAGAATCACAGGAACCTTGCGGCCATCATGTTCACGATTCAGCTGTGACACGATACGCTGCATGTACTGCAGAGAGAACTCCCGATAGTCACGGCTATTAAGAATACCGCCCCATGTATCAAAGATCTGTACTGCCTGAGCACCACTGGCGATCTGGCCATTCAGATAGGCTGCAACAGAATCAGCCAACTTTTCCAACAACAGATGCATGGTTTCAGGCTCATTAAACATCATGGCTTTTACTTTGGAGAAATTCTTGGAACCACCACCTTCAACCATGTAGGTAGCCAGAGTCCATGGGCTACCTGCAAAACCGATCAACGGCACACGACCGTTCAGATCTCTGCGAATCGTACTTACTGCATCCATCACATAACCCAGCTCTTTCGACGGGTCATTCAAAACCGGCAATTTTTCAACATCAGCACGGCAGGTGATCGGATCAGGGAATTTAGGCCCTTCACCCACGCCAAATGTCAACTCCATGCCCATCGCTTCCGGTACAACCAGAATGTCAGAGAAGAGAATCGCTGCATCAGCATCGAGTATATCAATAGGCTGCAGAGTTACTTCTGAGCACAGTTCAGGTGAACGGCAGAGATTCAGAAAGCCGCCAGCTTTTGCACGTGTCGCTCTGTATTCAGGTAGATAACGGCCAGCCTGACGCATCATCCAAACCGGTGTGCGTTCAACATCCTGACGCAGGCATGCCCGCAAAAATAGGTCATTCTTCAATTCAGTCATGTAAAAATCCTTTTTTAACCACGAAGTGCGCGAAGATCACGAAGAAACAACAGTTGTCAATCTTCGTGTCCCTCGTGGATTCTGTGGTGATAATATTTTTAACTTTTTAGTTAATCCCAGATATAGCCTTCTGTTGGTGACGATGCACTGGCAAATGCCCGTTTTGGCATACGTCCAGCCAGAAACGCTGAACGCCCGGCCCTTACTGCATCGCGCATTGCACTTGCCATCAAGCACTCATCCTTGGCTTCGGCAATGGCGGTATTAATCAATACTGCATCAGCACCCAGCTCTAGTGACTTGGCTGCATCAGAAGCCGTACCGATACCGGCATCTACAACGATCGGAACACTGGCCCGTTGCTTGATCACGCGAATATTAAACGGATTGGCCAGACCACGACCGGAACCGATCGGGTTACCCAGTGGCATCACGGCTACGCAACCGATCTCTTCCAGACGGGTCGCAACAATCGGGTCATCATTGGTATAGACCATCACCTGGAAACCTTCCTCAACCAGCACTTCTGCAGCCTTGATGGTTTCCACCACGTTAGGATAGAGGGTTTGTGTATCGCCAAGCACTTCCAGCTTCACCAGATCCCAGCCTCCGGCTTCACGCGCCAGACGCAGTGTACGAATCGCATCCTCGGCATTAAAACAACCGGCCGTATTGGGAAGGATAGTATATTTCTCAGGATCGATATAATCGAGCAGGTTTTCCTTACCCGGGTCGGTAATATTCACACGACGTACTGCCACGGTAATCATCTCGGCTTCTGATGCTTCAGTTGCATCTTTAGTGGTCTGGAAATCCTTGTATTTTCCGGATCCGACAATCAACCTGGATGTGAACTCATAGGTTCCAACCTTAAATATATCCGACATTATTATTCCTCATCTTGTTCAGATTTGATTCAACACATTTCCATTCAGCTTGAAAAACACACGGGAAGCCATACGATCATTTCTTCGCGCAGTTCGTGATGAAAGTATTATATAGATAGATATTATCCGCCGCCTATCATATGTACCAGTTCAATACGGTCACCTGCTACAAGTTGCGTGGTATCATATTCACTCTTGGGAACAACTTCCATATTGCGTTCTATGGCAATCATACGTTTGCTCAGGCCCAACTCTTCCACCATTTCTGACAATGTTTCAGCATGAACTGCTTGCTCTTCACCATTCAACTGGATGCTAATTGATTCTCTCATACTTCCCCTTAAATGACTGAAAATAGATGATTATAAGCTATAAATCGATAGAAACAGTCTATTTTCACTCATTTCATGCTCTACACTGATTGACCCGGCATAAACGAACATCTAGCGTGAGCCACATGCTAGCAGCAAGCGGTTCAGCACCCAACACCCTGCAAAAATCACCGAGCCCGACACCAGTTAACTGGCACGGCGTCACTGGTGGTATGATCGCGGCAAAAGAAGCCATCAGCACAGGAAAGCTGGAGAAAGCAGAACAGATCCTGATAGAAATACTTGAATTCGCCCCCTCTGAAACAAAAGGCTGGAAACTGTTGGCACGCACGCAGCGCCAATTGGGACATATAGAAGCAGGTCTGGTTAGTGCAAAACGTGCCTTGCAACTACAGAATGTAGAAAAGCATGCCCCCTCCCCTGTTTCCATGACACTGGCTAAACTACACTGGCAACAGGGGGAGCGCGAAGAAGCTGTTGGCATGTTAGCTCAGCTTTTGGCAAAAAAACCTCAGGATCAACTTTTAATTGGATTAAGACAGCAGTGGAATCAGGAGTTTGTAAAATGAATACCTTACGTATCCTTGCCCTGCATGGCCCCAACCTGAACCTGCTCGGAACGCGTGAACCCGGCCATTATGGCACAATCACACTGGCCGATATCAACCAGCAACTCATTGAGCTCGGCGACACATTGGCAGTTGAAATCACGACCTACCAGAGCAATCACGAGGGTGAACTGGTTGATCGCATTCAGCAGGCAGGATCTGATCATATAGACGGTATCGTGATTAATCCTGCTGCCTACACACATACCAGCATTGCACTGCGTGATGCTCTGCTTGCTACCGGCATCCCATTTATTGAAGTACACCTCTCCAACATCCACCGCAGAGAAGAGTTCAGACACCGCTCTATGCTGGTGGATGCAGCAACCGGTGTTGTTGCGGGTTTTGGTGCGACATCATACTTACTGGCCTTAAGAGGCCTGAATGACCATTTAAGACAAAACGGCTAAAAAAACTTACCGAACTACAAAGGAGATAAACTTGGATATTTCTGAGATTCGCAAACTGATTAAACTGATTCAAAGCACAGATGTTACCGAAATCGAAGTATGTGAAGGTGACCAGACTGTTCGTATTTCACGCCAACAGTCACAGAGCATGGTTTCAGCAGCCCCTGTAGCGCCAACTGTTATAGCAGCTGCCCCTGTAGCAGCTGCAGCACCTGCTGCCACACCAGTCCAGGATGATGCCAATACAGTAACATCTCCTATGGTAGGCACCTATTACGCTGCACCAAGTCCTGATGCCGACAACTTCATTAGAGAAGGTCAGAAAGTGAAGAAAGGCGATACCCTGTGCATTATCGAAGCCATGAAAATGATGAATGAAATCGAAGCAGAATATAACGGCGTGGTAGAAACCATCCTTATCGATAACGCGACCCCTGTAGAGTATGGCCAGTCTATGTTCGTAATCACCCCACTGGGCTGAACGGAGATATCATGTTTCACAAAATTCTGATCGCCAATCGTGGCGAAATTGCCGTACGTATTATTCGTGCATGTAAAGAAATGGGTATCCGTTCGGTAGCTGTCTATTCAGAAGCTGACCGTGACTCCATGCACACAAGACTTGCAGATGAGTCAGTCTGTATCGGACCTGCTCCCAGCACTCTATCCTATCTTAATATAGCCGCTATTATGGCTGCAGCAGAACTAACAGATGCAGAAGCAATTCATCCAGGCTTTGGCTTTTTGGCTGAAAATGCTGAGTTTGCCAGTATCGTCGGCGAATCAGGCTTGACCTGGATTGGTCCCACGCCTGAATCGATGCGCATCATGGGCGACAAAGTCACTGCCAAGAAAAAAATGGAAACGGCCGGTGTACCACTAGTTCCGGGCTCTGATGGTGCAGTAGAAACCACTGAAGAAGCCAGAATCGTCGCTAAGAAAGCAGGCTTCCCGATTATTATCAAAGCATCTGCAGGTGGTGGTGGCCGCGGCATGAAGGTTGTGCATTCCGAAGCATCACTGTCGAATGCATTCTCTATGTGTAAATCCGAAGCAGGTGCTGCATTCGGTGATGATACGGTATTCATTGAAAAGTTCCTCGTAGAGCCGCGTCACATTGAAGTACAGGTACTTGGTGACACACACGGAAATCTGGTGCATCTGTTCGAGCGTGAATGCTCCATGCAGCGCAACAATCAAAAGGTGCTTGAAGAGGCACCAAGTCCGTCGCTTGATGCTGAAACACGCGAAAAAATCTGCGCTGCAGGTGTAGCTGCTGCTAATGCCGTCGACTATGTCGGCGCAGGTACCATTGAATTTCTGATGCATGCGGATAAATCCTTCTATTTCATGGAAATGAACACGCGTATTCAGGTCGAACATCCGGTAACGGAATGGATCACCGGTGTCGATCTTATCGAATGGCAGATCCGTGTCGCTGCAGGTGAAACACTCGATTTTGCACAAGAGAACATCAAAATGAAGGGACATGCCATCGAGTGCCGCATCAATGCGGAGCACCCGTTCAAGTTCACTCCATCACCAGGTACTGTGGAACTTTATCATGCTCCCGGCGGACGCAGTGTACGTGTGGATTCTCAGCTCTATACCGGCTACAAGATCCCGCCACATTACGACTCCATGATTGGCAAAGTGATTACGCATGCGCGTGATCGTCAGAAGTGTATTCGTCGCATGCAGCGGGCGATTGATGAGCTGGTCATCCTCGGTGTAACCACCAATCAGGAGCTGCATAAGCGTCTGCTGGCAAACCCGGGATTTCAGCGTGGTGACTTCAACATCCATTTCCTGGAGAAATGGCTGAATCAGATGAGTCTGTAACAATCGTTAACAATAAAAAAGGCCGGGGCTAAAACCCCGGCCTTTTTTATTTCTATCTGACTCTTAACTTCCTCTAGTCAAACGCCCGAATATTGAGCATGTACCTCTTTGGCATGCATGTTCGGAAGCTTGTTCAAGGCTGCAACCAACGCCTTGGCTGAAGCCACCACAATATCGGTATCCGAGCCCTGCCCGTTCACGATACGATCACCATCCTGCAATCGTACAGTCACCTCACCTTGTGCATCTGTACCTGCTGTAATGGCATTCACTGCATAGAGCAACAAGCTGCCATTGGGCTCAACCATGGACTGGATCGCCTTGAATGCCGCATCAATCGGACCATCGCCCTGGGCTGTTGCTTTATGACGAACGCCTTCAATCTCCAACTCTACTGCAGCCACAGGCGCATCATTAGTACCTGATGCTGCATGCAGGTTAATCAACTTAACACGCTCCTGTTCCACACTCGATTCGTCAGACAAAATCGACATCAGGTCTTCATCAAAGATATCCTTTTTCTTATCAGCCAGCACCTTGAATCGCCCGAAAATTTCAATCAAACGCTCATCATCGAGTTCAACGCCAAGCTCTACATAACGTGATTTCAAGGCCGCACGACCGGAATGCTTACCCAGCACCATACGATTGGTAGACCAACCGACGGACTCAGGCGTGATAATTTCATAAGTCTTCTTGTGCTTGAGCACACCGTCCTGATGGATACCGGATTCGTGTGCAAACGCATTGGCTCCGACGATCGCCTTGTTCGGCTGAATCGGCATACCGGTAATCTGACTAACCAACTTTGAAGTCGGCACAATCTTCGTACTATCGATCGCTGTTTCAATTTCATAACGATCCGATCGTGTTTTCATAATCATCACAATCTCTTCAAGTGCGGCATTACCTGCACGCTCACCCAAGCCGTTAATGGTACACTCAACCTGACGCGCGCCGTTCTCAACCGCTGCCAGTGAGTTAGCCACAGCCAGCCCCAGATCATTGTGGCAATGCACTGAAAAGATAGCTTTATCGGAATTAGGGACACGCTCAATCAATGTGCGAATACGATAACCGAACTCGTCAGGAGTCATGTAACCCACCGTATCAGGGATATTGATTACCCGCGCACCGGCATCAATCACGGACTCAACAATACGACAAAGGAAATCGATTTCAGAACGACCTGCATCTTCGGCGGAGAACTCCACCTCAGGCACCAGTGAACGCGCTTGTTTCACTGCAGCAACAGCTCGCTCAACCACCTGATCCGGACTCATACGCAGCTTGGCTTCCATATGAATAGGACTGGTCGCAATAAAGGTATGAATGCGTGCGCGATCACCTGCCGGCTTCACCGCTTCACCAGCACGTGCGATATCACCCTGTGCTGCCCTTGCCAGTCCTGCGATTACCGGACCATGAACCTCTGTTGCAATACGATGGACAGCCTCAAAATCACCGGGAGAAGCGATAGGAAAGCCTGCCTCAATAACATCCACGCCAAGGGCTGCCAGACTATGTGCAACGCGAATTTTTTCATCGATATTCATTGAACAACCCGGTGACTGCTCACCATCGCGCAACGTCGTATCAAATATATACAGCCGATCAGACATCATACTCTCCTATTCATTAGCCAAACCCGGAAACAAAAAAGGCCGCGGAAATCCGCGGCCTGTACATCAATCACTGAAAGCATTCAGCAGACGCACAGACCCCTTCGAAGTAGTAGCCACTTCGCTGCACAGCTTGATGTTCCAAAGTACATGTTCATGAGGCAAATTAGATCACCTTGTCCCAAACCGGTCAAGCTGTCTTCATTCAGCGTCATCGTCCGGGGCAACTTGTGCACCTTTTTTCTTTAACTGTCGCTGCTGTCGATAATGACTTAAACGACGGGTTTGCCAGAGACTAAGTATGGGACCATGAAAGCAGTAAACCGCCATCACCAGAAACGGAACCAGATATGGGTTCAGGGCAACCAGACCTACAACAATAATAATAACCACAGGAACTGTTGAAGTACGGCGTTGCTTGAGATCGATCTCCTTACCCGAAAAGTAACGTGCACCACTCACCATCATCCACGCAAGAAACAGTGAAATAACAAACCATAACCATGCTGATGGCTCAATACGTGCATCGACATGAAACAGGACAGCTGTTGCAATCAACAGTGCTGCTCCCGGAGTAGGAAGTCCCTGAAAATAGCGCTTATCCTGACACTCCAGTTGCACATTAAATCGCGCCAGACGAATCGCTGCACCTGCTACAAGAAAGAATGCGCCCAACCAGGCCAGTTTATGCAGATCTGGCCCCAGACTGGTAAGTGCCCACATATAAACAAGCACTGCCGGTGCAACCCCGAAAGATAACATGTCACACATGGAGTCGTATTCAGCCCCGAAAGCTGTTTCCGCATGCAGCAATCGTGCCACTCGCCCATCAAGCATATCAAATACGGCTGCCGCAAGGATAGCCCATGCAGCCAACTCAAAACTACCCTGTATCGATGCAATAAGTGCATAGAAGCCTGCAAACAGTCCCATTGTGGTAAAGAAGCTAGGCAGCACATAAACACCTTTACGAGCTACCTGGTTTTTAAACTTTGGCATCAGCCTTCCTCAACCTCTGACTTTTTCTCGGCAATCATTATAAAACCGGCGGTCACCACTTCTGCTGCGAAAGGAATAGAGCCACGAGCATGGCCAGATAATGGAACTGTTTTTGTCATGTGCTGACTCTAGCGGCAACTCTGCCCATACCCAAGCAATCTCATGATCTGCGATTGACTGAATGACAAAGCTATCGCTTTAGCTACACTTGCTACATGGCACTAAATGAAGCGGAACTGCTGCGCAGCTATGCACTATTACACAAGGTCTACCCTGAAGACTTACATATTGCGCGCCCGCTTATTCAGATGGTACAACAACAAAACCGTTTGCCACTGGCCAGAGAATTAGCACTGGCGATGGCCAGAAGAATGCTGGCAACAGGCAATGCCGGACACGCCATCGGTTTCTTAAGCCTCTGCAGCCAGCTCGATCACCCGGACAGCCAGGAAATCACTGCACTTACCAAGATGGCTCGTATTACTCAGTCAGCCTATTCGGATTCAGACAGAAGCCAGGACAAGACCTTCGCCCTGATAGAGCAACTTTCAGATTCCGAAGCACTTGATTTCATGCAGCAGGGAACGCTGAAGCACGTAGAGAAAGATGAAACAGTCGTGCATCAGGGGGCAAGCAGTAAAACCTTTTACCTGATTCTTGAAGGTCAGGTAGATGTTCAGATTGAACTTGATGCTCTACAGTCCAAATCGGTAAAGCTTCTTACACCAGGTGATTTTTTCGGTGAGTTTGCCTGCGTCTATAATCTACGGCGTTCTGCCAGTGTTGTGGCCTTAGAGCGCTCACTGGTCCTCGAATTCTCGGATCAGGCCATCTCCCTGCTAATGAAGCACTTCCCAATTGCCGGTGATTATCTCTTACGAACAGTGCAAACCCGTATGGTACACGCCATGACATATAGCATACCTGCTTTTGCCGAACTGCCTGAGCAGGATAAACTATGGGCTGCTGAAGAGTCTGAAGTTTACGAGTACCAACAGGGTGACTCGGTTTCAGATGCCCCCGCCACATCAAAGGTATGCCAGATCATTCTATCTGGAGAGGCTGAATGCAGCTCATCTCACGGTGCTCAGGTACTCTCTACCGGAGCAATGTTCGGCAATGCCAGTCACTTTATTCAATTGCCATCAGATTCAGAACTTAAAGCCAGAGAGCACCTGCTTATCTGCCACCTTCCAGCTAATGTCTTTCAATCATTCATGAATGCCTATGCCTCATTCGAGCATCAGGTAAAACAGACTGCAGAACATCAAACCCAATAACAGGGTCGGCTCTTAATCTTCATTCAGAAATAGGAACGGTATTCCACAGAAGCCGAATCTCCGTACAGGCCAAATTCACTTTGAATGACCGCAAGCTGAGGCTTTTTACCTGCTGAAGCTGTAACACTGAAAGCAATTTCAGATTCATCTGTTAGTGAATACAGCGCATACAACGCAACCAGAGCCGACTGATCAACCCAATTATAGATTGTCGTGGCATCGCCTGTTAACAGCGGAGTGAATTCATAGCTGGCTCCGACAGCTGTATAATGACGAGCCAGATAAAAACCAGATTGTGGAACTGCAAGGTTATAGGCATCAACGTATGTAACACCTGCACCATGATAAAACTGTTCCGTCCTGATGGTAAGGCTATTTTCCCAACGATGCTCAAGACCAAGGGCAACCTCGACGCGGCTTTTCTGCAAAGGTGAATCAGGCCATAACAGATGCCCCTCACCCCTCACCCCTAACCATTCGAACAGCTCGCCCTGAAAATCACCACCCAAGACCAGATCTTTTTTTACCGACCCGGCCAGTAGTGCGAATTCAAAATCCGCATATACCGTCGAAAGCCGCGTCAAATATGCATGCCTGCCACTCTCAGCTCTATTGCTCCAGCCGTTATCCCCAACTGGATTGGTTTGATAGCCCAAAACAGCAATGAGCGTGAGTTGGGATAGCTCTGCTAACTGAATGTCTGCTCGCAGTGCATCCACACCCGGCTTGTAGGCGCGGAAAAATGTCTGAGCTGCAAACGGTGCGAAGAAGTCATTGGGTGTGAAATAGAACGTGGCGGCAAGACTCAAAGGCTGACGCCCTGCTTTCAGATTTAAATGATCGGTTGATAGCTGCATATTCAGCCTGTCTACGATCAAATGCGATTGCTTACTATCAAAGCTCCAGTCCAGATAATCGGAACGTTCCACGCCCTGCAGAGTGGCAAAACGGGCACCTGCCGTGCGTAATTTCAGTGCTGCATAATCCTGTTCTGCGTGTACTTCAAAGGAGAATAGCTTGTATGATGCATCGAGCATCAAGCGCCCTGATACTGCCACACCGGATATGTTTTTATGATTATAAAACAATGCATTATCTGGATTCATTAAGGTAATACCAGAGCCAGTGACAAGGCCGCGAAGCTCCACACTGAGCTCTTCACCTTGCCATGAAACAAACGCCTGTGCGGGTTGCGCAAAAAGAAGCAGCAACAAGGGCAGTAAAATCACTCTAATCAGCGAGATCATCCGCTTCAATCTTACCATCATGCACTTGAATCGTGCGTCTGGCCCGGTCAATCACATGCTGATCATGGGTAGAAAATAGAAAGGTAATGCCCTGCTCCCGGTTTAGCTTTTGCATCAAATCAAGCAGTGATTCTGCCGTATGCGAATCAACATTGGCTGTCGGTTCATCAGCCAGGACAATGGCAGGACTGGTCACAATGGCGCGGGCAATCGCCACACGCTGCTGCTGACCTCCGGACATCTCATCTGGCCTTCTATGTTCAAGCCCCTCCAGCCCTACCGATTTGAGCGTCTGCATCACACGCTCATGACACTCAGCCTCGCTCACCCCCTGCAGATTCAAAACAAATTCAGCATTTTCATAAGCTGTCATCACCGGGATAAGATTATAGGCCTGAAAAACAAAACCAATACGATTCTTGCGCACCTCAGAAAGCTCACTGCTACTCAATGTAGAGAGATCAATATCATCCACCCACACCCTGCCGGAAGTTGGCACATCAAGCCCTCCGATCAGGTTCAGGATACTTGTTTTACCGGAACCGGACGGGCCACAGAGCACAGTAAAATCACCCTGCTCAATTTCCAGAGAAACATTGTTCACGGCATGTACATCCACTTTGCCCTGCCGATACGTTTTTACGACATCCTCTATGCGGACGATATGTTTTACCTTATTCCCCATGATCGCTCCTCATATCGTTTTCAAACTCTCAACTGGCGGTATGCGTCCTGCTCGCCAAGCAGGATATAGGCCTGCCAACAGCGTCAGCGTAAACAGGCCTGTCAGAATCGCCACCACACTCTCTTTAAACAAGCGAGCCTTAAACACCGGATCGACAATCACACCACCGTAGCTGAAATCACTGCCGAAGGCGCCGGAAAAATCGATGCCGGTATGATATAGAAAGTAGTACCACGGAGCGGTAATGATGATGCCAAACAACAACCCAACAATGGCCAGCCAGAAGGACTCCACCATCACCAGCCTGAACAACACACCCGGTGACATACCAACTGCCATCATCACACCAAACTCGCGCGTACGCTCCAGCACACTCATCAGCATTGTATTCAAAATACCCACGGCTATCAGCAGGCCGACAAGAAACTGACTGATGTAGTTACCAGCTTTATCAAAAGCGATCACACCAGCCAGATCCGGTTGTGATTTTTTCCATGTTAATACAGCAGTATCTTGTGCTTCAGGCAAAGCAGCGATCTCATTAGCCATGGCTTCTGCATGGCGCTGGTCTTTGATCAGCACGGCAATCACGGTGGCCTCATCAGGTCCGTAGTTCAAGGTTCTCTGCACACTGCGCATAGGCAACAGCGCCATCACACCATCAACCATATCGATGCCAGTAGTAAAGATGCCGCTAACACGCGCAATATCACTGACAATTTCACCATTGGTATCTGTGGTTGTATACACAACTTTTTTACCGATCTTCACCTGCAGTTTCTTTGCAAGCCTGCTACCTATGACTATGCCCCGACCACCGATATCGGAGAAGAGAGAACCTTCAACAATTGATCGCATCAATAGATTGTTTGCCTCAGTCTCAAAAGCCGGATCCACTGCGATAAATGCCCCGCCGACACTCTTGCGTGCACTGGCAAACATCGCCTGCCCTGTGACACGAACCGTAGCATTAGCAACACCATCGAGTGAGATGATCTTCTCATGCAGTTTACTTGTGCCTGACAACCGTTTATCCAGCGTAGGCTTGAGATGATAGCCGACAGGCTCCACAGTCACATGGCCCATGCCCATGCTCGCCCCCATATCGATCATATTGGTATAGGTATAATCACCGGAGCCTGTAAAAGTCACAGCCAGCATCACACCGAAGCCGATAGAGAAGGCGGTAATCATCGTCCGCCGTTTTCTGCGCCAGATATTGCGCCAGGCCAGTCTGTTCAGATTCATATTAAAACCAGCATCATCGGAAATAGATCGCTTTTACCGGGCTCAGCAGTGCAGCTTTGGCAGCCGGGTAGATCACAGCAATGCCCGCTATGACCAGCAGAAAGAAAACAGGATAAAACAGGGCTTCAGGTGTAATCGCGGCATGCCATACCGGGTCGAAAGCAATACCGCCATAAGTAATGGAGCCAGCAAGGGCTGACATATCAATCCCGTGCAACTGGTAATAGGAAGATACCCACCAGCCCCCGGCTAGCCCCGTCATGGCAGCCACGAATGTCATGATAAAGGTCTCGGCAAACACCAGCCCGATCAGTTGCATCGGTGATACACCCAGCGCCTTCATAATACCAAATTCATGAATACGCTCGAATACATTCATCAACATGGCATTGAGCACAACGGTTGCCACGGCAATATAGAATATCACCAGCATAATCATAATCTGCACATCTGCGGTCTCTATCATGCGGGCAATCACAGGCATCAACTGCTTCCAGTTTTTCACTTCAAGCGCTTGTGCCAATGCCTGAACCTTTGCTGTTTCAATAGTTAAATCCTTCGTACGATCAGTCCGAATCACAACAATCTCATGCGCCCCTTCCGGAATCGTCATCAGATCTCTCAGGCTCTGCATCGGCATAAACAGCCCCATACGATCAATACCATCAGATACAGACTTGAGGATACCGCGTACCCTGAACAGCTCATTGGCCATATATCCATCTGCACTCTGACCAACAAAGACCAGTTCATCCCCCAAACTGACACCGAGTGTGGCAGCCAGCTTTTTACCCAGCACAACACCCAGAGCATCATCCTCAGCCAACCATTCACCACTGCTGACATGCTTATAGAGCTCTGTGACCTGCATCTCCTGCTTGAGGTTGATACCGCGCAATTGCACACCACTTGAGGCCATATTGGCAGCCAGCAGCCCGTATGCATAAATACGAGTGGCTGCGTGGAACCCCTGTTGCTCCAGCCCTCCCACCAATCTGTCCGCATCGTTAATTCGGGTATAGAGATCAGGATCATCGCGGTATCCATGCGCATGAATCTGGATATCACCCATATTCATCGAGACCACACTACGCTCACTGCCCTGCATCATCCCCTCCATGAGTGAGGCAAAGAAAATCATAATGAAACAGGCAAAGGCCATTGCCAGCATCGTGACCAGTGAGCGTTGCCAGCTCCGGCGCACATTTCTTGATGCCAGTCTCAGAATTCTCATCGGCGTTTCAGACTGGCCTTTGTAAACATCGTATCGTTAACTGGAATATTCAACTCAAGTTGTTCATAAACAAACTCGGTGTACTCATCGGGTTTATCAGCAGGTACTACCCGCAACACGGAAGGACGCTCACGGCCTCCCAGCATCTTCATGCCGGTAAAGGTGAACGTGCGCGCAAGCTGCATATCTTCATCAAAATAGAGCTCGATCAGAGGTGTATAGGAATCAGCCATAATCGTCAGCAGCAGCTTACCCCACACCACCGGTGCATCCGGCTTAGGAATCAGGCTGAATTCAATGATTTCGCGACCATCGCGTGTTCCTTCAAAACTGATTGAGGCCTCATAGTCCTCTTCAAGGCGTGCCTCTTTCACCAGATCGTCATTGGTCAAATGACTGCCCATCCATGAGCCCATCATCATACCGCTGGTCAGGCGTATCGTGCGGTCGGTTTTAGGGAGATAGGTATAGATATGATTATCGGACTTCAGCGTTTTCGTGCCCTTTTCACGCAGAGGTTCAAGCACCTTAAACAGGGTTTTCTCCTTACCCTTGGACCACCCCTCCATACGCATCGTGCGGGTGTAGTGCTCGGTTTTCACCTGCATGGTAACAACGGCATAAGAAGAACTCCCACGCCAGAGATCATCGACCTTATTCAAAATCAGGCTGGTTCGATCTTTATCAGCAGCTAGATCAGCCGCGAAAGATGGCGAGCCTACAAAAAGAAGAAGAAGCAGACAGCAGAAAAATCTCATACCATCAGTGTAGAGGATGGATCGGAAGGATGTAAGTGTAAAAGTCCGATTAACCCTGTTATTTACCGAAATTAAGGAATGGAGTCAGTGTAACGTAGAGTATGAACAGTGCCAGAGCACCAAACACGATTACCTGAATCGGGTGTGCTTTGATCCTGTCCATTGTGGTTTCATGCAAGCCTTCCTGTTTCATCTGCTCGTAGTCTGCTCGCATCCGGATAGCACGTTCACCCTGATACTGATCGATCACGCCCTTGGCCTGCCCGAGCCGGGATTCATCCTTCAGCCAGATTGCAGGCGTTCCAATACCCCAGTTGCCTGCATAGGTCTCGTAAAAGCCGATGTCGTTTTCTATGAGCAGTTGACGCACATCTTCAGCCTCATCATCTGGAACATCTCTGAGTTTAAATAGTCTTACTGCCATATGCGTTTCCAACCCCCTTTATAATAAAGACAATACACAGCAATGATTGCAAGTAAACAGGATATCTTTGCAGTAGCGCAGAAGAATTGGTGCAACTTCCGCCCCTTTTATATTAATGGCACCAATCTTGATACATCTAAGCGAATTAGCTTGGATCTGCTGCAGGAGCCTGAATGGAACACATACAATGCCCACATTGTAACAAGAAATATGGTGCAAATGAGAAGATTAAAGCTGCTGCGGGCAAAAAAATCCGCTGTAAACATTGTCAGGAAATCTTTGAAATTGTCATTCAACAGGCAACCACCAGTGATACTGTTCAGCATTCCCCCTCTGATACAAGCCCTGACCGTGCCAGCGAAAGTCAGTCCGAGAGAGCACCTGAGTCTGACAAACGACCGAATACCGAAAAACAACCTGAAACCGACAATCAGCAGAGTAAAAAAGAGGAAGAAAAACCTGCTAAAAAGAAAACAGTAAAGAAACAGCCGGTAAAAAAGAAAAGTGTAAATATTCAGCTGGTTATTTCGATAGTCCTGGCCGCAATACTTTTGATCGGTGGCATTATCGCGCTATTGTATTTCAATAACCCGGACCTGTTCAAACCGACACCAAAACATGAAAGTAGTACTATCACACTCCCTGCCATTCCGAATATTGACCCTTTTGCCAAACCCGCCATGCCTGATCCGGTCAACCACGAATCTGAACAAACAGAACCGGATACCCCGCCATTAGAAAACAAGAATACAGCTGATACTTCGGCAAACGAAAGAACGTCAATGCAACCGAAAAGTTCCAAAGCTGAATTGGCGGAAGGTGGCCCGCCAAAAATAACACAAGTCTGCAAGGATGTAGCTGCTGATCACTGGATACGCACACATAAGCTGGCTCATCGTCAAATGAGCTCAGAGACGTACATAAAACTGTTCAATCAGGGTATCGATCAAACAGCAGAAGTACGAAAGTTGTGCAAAGATAAATCACTTGTTGCCCGGTTAACTGCAGCAGCCCAGAAGGAAGTCATTCCCGACTGGATCAGAGTAGAAATTGAATCGCGCACAGCGATAGAGAATGCCAGAAAAAAACAGCTGGAATCACGCCAGCATTAATGTTGTCTGTCATCAGCATGCAGGAAATATTTTAGCATGAACTCCTCCTCAACGGGAGTCAGATTATAACGTTGGCATGCTTCTTCAATTGTCAGCAGATCATATCTGTGCATATCAGAAATCCAGGATACAGCCTGACGCATCGCTTCACCATTAGGAAATATTGAATTCGCACCCGACATGCCATGCCTCCTGACTTTATTTTAGCACAGTAAAGTCAGGCTCATGCAAACCGGATCAGGTAAGCAGCTCCAGCATCCGCTGGCCCAGCAGTGTCGGGTTGCGCTCTACACAGACGCCTGCCTCTTCAAGTGCTGCAAATTTCGCATCGGCAGTACCCTTACCACCGGAAATAATTGCACCAGCATGGCCCATACGTTTTCCTTTGGGGGCAGTAGCTCCGGCAATAAAGCCAACGACAGGTTTGGAAATGTGATCCCTGATATATGCAGCGGCATGCTCTTCATCTGAACCACCAATCTCACCGATCATCACTACGCCTTCAGTCTGCTCATCTGATTCAAAAAGCTTTAACGCATCAATAAAGTCCATACCATGAACGGGATCCCCCCCCATACCAATACAGGTCGATTGACCAAGACCTGTTCTGGTCAGCTGTTCAACAGCTTCATAGGTCAAAGTACCTGATCGGGAGATAACGCCTACTCTTCCTTGCTTATGAATATGGCCGGGCATAATACCAATTTTTGCCTGTCCCGGTGTAATAATGCCCGGGCAGTTGGGGCCAATCAGAATACAATCTTTACCGGAAATCTTTTCCTTCACTGACAACATATCCAGAACCGGAATACCCTCGGTAATACAGGCAATCAATTTAATACCTGCATCGGCTGCTTCAACAATCGCATCGGCCGCAAAGCGAGGCGGAACAAAAATCACACTGGCCTCTGCTCCTTCATCAGCAACTGCATCAGCTACAGAATTAAATACAGGGCGATCAAGATGAGACTGACCACCTTTGCCCGGTGTGACGCCACCAACGAAACAGGTGCCGTAATCGATCATCTGACTGGAATGAAAGCTACCCTGTTTTCCGGTAAAACCCTGGCAAATCACACGTGTGTTTTTATCAAGCAAAACGCTCATCTCGCACCTCCATGTGATCGATTTTCCGGGCAGACGTCCGTCTGTGCAGTTTTTCTATCCTGAAAAAATGTCACTTTCCACCACCTTTGCCCTTATCAGCATTCGGAGAAGACTGATCTATCGCGCATCGGGACAGCGATGTTTGCTCCGCCGCAGCTACAGCAAATTCTGCTGCCTGATCAAGATCTTCAGCCCAGCGAACATCCAGTCCAGCGTCCTTCACCAACGCCCTTCCCTCTTCCTCATTGGTACCCACCAGCCGCATCACTACCGGCACATTCATCGGGTGAGTTTTAATTGCTTCCAGCAAGCCCTGAGCAATCACATCACAACGCACGATACCACCGAAAATATTCACCAGTACCGCTTTCACATGTTCATCGCTGAACAACAGCTTGAAGGCTTCACAAACCGTATCAACAGTTACGCCTCCTCCCACATCAAGGAAGTTGGCAGGCTTGTCACCTTTGAGTTGAATGATGTCCATCGTCGCCATAGCCAACCCCGCACCATTAACCATGCAGCCAATACGACCATCAAGCGCAATATAATTCAGACCGAATTTGGATGCCTCAATCTCACGCGGGTCTTCTTCATCGGGATCGCGTAACTCAAGAATGTCGGGCTGGCGGTAGAGCGCGTTACTATCAGCAATAAACTTCGCATCAAGCACCACCAGGTCGCCTTCTGCCGTCAGAATCAGAGGATTTAACTCCAGCATCGAACCATCTTTCCGGCAAAATGCACGATACAGGTCACGCAGTAGCTGTGCACAGCTTTCAACCTGCTTGCCTTGCAACCCCAAAAAGTCTGCTATGCTGCCTGTTTCTTCATCGGAGACCTGTTCACCACGCACTGCAAGCGTGAGAATTTTCTCAGGTGTAGCCTCTGCCACCTCTTCGATATCCATGCCACCGGCAGGACTGGCCACGAAAGCAACCTTTTCGCTTTCACGATCCACCAGCAAACTCAGGTAAAATTCGGATGTGATATTCAATCCTTCTTCGACATAAAGCCTGTTCACCTGCTTGCCTGCTTCACCAGTCTGTTTAGTGACCAGCACTGAGCCGAGCAGGTCCTCTGCAGCATCTCTGACTTCATCCATCGTACGGCATATGCGCACACCACCAGCTTTACCACGACCGCCTGCATGAATCTGGGCTTTGACTACCCAGACAGCGCCGCCTAAAGAGACTGCTGCTGCAACCGCCTCGTCTGCAGAAAGAGCCAGCGCTCCGCGTGGCACCGGTACTGCAAAATCTGACAGTATGGCTTTAGCCTGATATTCATGAATATTCACAATGATCCCCTCGTTATTTCAACAGACTGTATGCGCAAAGATTGAACTGGCATGAATTGATCTTCAATAAATCAATAGAGTCCAAGCTGGTCGACCACTTTGACCAGATCAGCCACAGCTTCCATCGATCTATGCAATCCCTTGCGTTCGTCTTCAGTCAAATCCAGCTCAACAATTGCTTCCAGACCACCTGCCCCCAGCTTGCATGGCACACCGAGATAATAACCGTTCATACCATATTCACCTTCAAGATAGGCACAGCAGGGTAAAACCCGCTTATTATCCCTGATAATCGCTTCCGCCATCTGCACTACCGATGCTGCCGGGGCATAAAATGCAGAACCGGTCTTCAGATAACGAACAACCTCTGCCCCACCATCAGCTGTGCGCTCACATATCTCTCGCATACGCTGTTCACTGATCAATTCCGTCACAGGAATACCGGCTACTGTGGAATATCGCGGCAGTGGAACCATTGTATCTCCATGCCCGCCAAGCACAAAAGCGGTTACGTTATTAATAGAGACATCCAGCTCATCTGCAATAAATGATCGCATGCGGGCTGAATCAAGCACGCCGGCCATGCCTATCACGCGATGCTTGGGAAAACCTGATACACGCAGTGCTGTATATACCATCGCATCGAGCGGGTTGGTGACAACCAGAATAATACAATCGGGTGAATATTTGACAATATTGCGAGTCACATCGGCAACTATACCGGCATTGATCGAAAGAAGATCATCCCGACTCATGCCCGGTTTTCTGGCTATCCCCGCCGTAATGATGACCAGATCGGAATCTGCCGTATCGGCATAATCGTTGGTACCAATCACTGAAGCATCAAAACGCAGGATTGGTGAGGAGCCTCTCATATCCAAAGCCTTACCCTGCGGCACACCTTCCACCACATCAATCAACACAATATTGGCAAGTTCTTTCACTGCAGCCAGAAATGCAGCAGTGGCCCCAACATTACCTGCCCCGACTACTGTAATTTTTTTTCTGCTAAAAACGGAACTATCTGCAGCATTAATATCAGACCAGCGCATACCTGAGACTCCTTTTATAGTACAACGAACAGTGCCAACAACTTCTGCACCTTATGTGTAGCCATAGCGGCCCATCATAGCCCAACGAAAACAGTTTTCCATTACAATCCCGATCTTTATGTGCGCTTGCACTGCTTCAAGCGCTACGTAGCATCCCCGCATGATCACTGCATGAAAGAAGTTGTGAGAAAATCAGGGTAAGCAGGTGAAAGATGAATAAGGTACAGGCACTGCCGGGCGTATTTCCACTACATGAAGATCGCAACTACATTTCGGAAAGTGAATGGGTCATTTTCAAGCTGCTTTGCAAGCCAATGGACTCACTGACTGATGAAATGCCCGAAGAGCTCTCAACTGCGACAGGCAATCAGGTTAGCGTGGCTCGCTGTGAGGAATTGATTCGCATTGTTCGCCTTTGCCAACTACAGGGGCTGGGCAGCTGGTTTTCACGACTGCTTGCTGAAGCAGGCTTTAACGATACGGACTTGCGCGAGAAGGATGCAGGAACTATCACCGATGCAGTCAACGCCAAAGCCGGATACAATATCTGCAATGAAGCAACAACCCGTGCCCTGCATGCACTGCAGCTGCAATGGAAAGGGGCTGAGTCCTGAGCCTACACCTTGAATCATACGGATGTTTTGAATGAGTGAGCGAATTCTAATTACCGGTGGCGCAGGCTATATCGGTTCCAATATTGCAGCGGCATTAAGTACGCGGCCCGGTACCGATGTACTGGTCGTTGATGACTTTTCCTCAGCCGACTGGCGCAATTTGATTCATGTCGATTGCGAGGTACGTGCCGCTGACTGCAACGATGCGGCCCTGCTGGCTGAAATTGCCGATGGTGCATTTTCAGCCATCTTTCATCAGGCGGCTATTACTGACACCACCGTCATGGATCAACGCTTGATGGTTGAAGTCAACACCAATGCGTTTGCTGATATTCTTAAAGCCAGTGCCGCTTCAGGCACCCGTGTCACCTATGCATCGTCTGCTGGTACCTATGGCAACTCGCCTGCCCCCAACTGCGTTGGTCAGGGTGAGATACCTGAAAACATCTATGGCTTCTCAAAGCTTGCCATGGATAGGGTAGCTTATCGTTGGCACGACAGACATGCAGCTCCCATCATCGGGCTGCGCTACTTCAATGTTTTTGGTCCCGGTGAAAGCCACAAGAATGAGAGAGATGGCAATAAAACCGCTTCGATGATCCTTCAGCTCTATGAGCACGTAAAATCAGGTAAGCAGCCACGTCTGTTCAAGTATGGTGAACAGAAACGTGATTTTGTATACATTCGCGATGTCATATCCGCCAATTTAGCCACACTTGATGCTCCGCGTTCAGGGGTCTGCAATGTGGGTTCCGGCATTGCCAGATCATTCAATGACATCGTCAATAACCTTGCCCTGCTACTTGATAAAGAACTGAACATCGAATATTTCGACAATCCGTTCTCATTCTATCAGGAGCATACCGAAGCAGACCTGAACGAAAGTGAAAAAGTGCTCAACTGGCAACCCGAGTGGCCACTTGAAGCGGGCATGAAAGACTATATTACATTATTGGAAAGCGGTCACCGTGGACCTGTAGAGAGCAAACCATGAAACTAATCACTATTGTAATCACTGCGCTACTGCTATCCGGCTGCCTGAAAGACCCTATCCATCAGGGCAATCGACTCGATGCAGGCAAAGTAGCCCAGATTCAGGAAGGACAAACCCGATTCCAGGTTCAACAGCTGCTCGGCACTCCCATGTTGGCCAGTAAGCTACACCCGAATAGGGTCACTTATTACGAAGAGTTTGAAGATGACGAAAGCGGCGACCTGATCAAACGTGGTGTTGAAGTAAGCTACGATGATGCATGGCGCGTTAAGCATATCAGGGAGTTCGGCTTCGACAGGCAATAACAGCCCCCGCCTTAACCAGACGAAGCCACTGTTTATATTGCATGACCGTACATGTAATTTGATAGCACATTTCAACATTCACCCCACTCTATAATGCCACACAGGCTTGACGACTTGGTTGACACCCAACGGGGCAAAACGTAAGTTTGACTCGATTTACATTATTTTCCAGGAGGATAGAGCATTTTTCTTCATGATGAGCTTGAACGCCTGCGCCAGGAAATGAACTTAGTTTTCATTCTGGTTGCAAATGATGAGGGGTTGGTAATGGCCGAAGCCGGCGAAGCACCGGAAGAGGATTTTGCTGCATACTCAACATCATTGATGGAAACTTCCCAGAAGATGGCTGATACTGCGGAACTTGGAAATCCGGTATGTAGTGCCCTTGTACTAAAAGGTGGTCGCATGCTGTTGATGCACGAGGCAAGCATTGAAGGGCAATCGGTTTATTTGTCAATTCTGTGCGGCGGCGTCCCCGCAGGTGTACAGAGCTTGATCGGAAAGATTGTAGTCTGCGTATCCAATGCGCTGACAGGAAACAGGTATCAGGAGCAGTAATTGAGCAATTACAAAGATGCCTGCTGCAAAGAACTGCAGCAGCTAGTCGAAAGAGAACAATTCCTTGATGCAGCACTGCTTTGCAGTGTTGATGGGTTGCCAATCGCCTATGCCTCTACGGTCGAAATAGAGGCAGACGCACTTGCGGCCATGTGTTCATCCATGTTATCTCTCGGTGATGCTCTGGCGATTCAGGGCGGTGATGACAGCTGTATTCAGGTCGTCACCCAATCCATGGGCCGCACCGTAGCACTGATTCATGCTGGCGATGAAATGCTTCTGGGCTTGATGGGTAGCAGAGAGCTTAAACTTGGCATGCTACTTGGCCATGCTCGCAAAGAGGTTGAAGTCATCCTTGAGCTGACCCATCAATCCCACCATGAAGAAGAAACCAGCGAACAGCCTCAAGCAGCCGAAGCAAAAAAACCGGCCCTGCTTGAAGAGCTGGTCAAACGAGTTATGCAGGAAGCACAGGAGCGGTAATCCATGAATGAATCACTGGAAGAGCTGGTCAATGAACTTGACGGCGCACTCGCTGCTGCAGTAGTTGATCTCAACAGCGGACTATTACTCGGCGCATATCATAACGTCCCCTACTTCACCCAATCCTACATAGATGCTGTAGGCGCTGCCGCTGTTGACATGTTCCGTGGAAAAACCATTACTGCTGTGGAATCCATGATGGCTGCACAACGTGGCGTGGAGATGAAATACCACATCAAGGAAATTCAGATGACCACCGATGGCACCTATCACTTTATGGCCATTGTTCCTGACAAACCGGAATACCTGCTTATTCTGGTAACACGTACCACGACCAACCTGGGTTCCGGCTGGATGGCCACCCGTCATGCTATGCAGAAAATAGCACCAGAGTGCCCATAACTGACCAGAAGTATCCAGGCTCAGTCTAAAACCTACTTCCCCATCACTCTCCAGCGCGCAATCTCTCAATAATACCATGAGGGAACCCAAAAGCCTCCATATCCTTAATCACCATTTCCATATCGTAATCCATAGAGAACATTTTCACATCTAACGTATCCGGATAAAACACCGCCCCCTCTACAACCGGCCTGCCACTACGCGGCTGACCAACGGAACCCGGACAGATCAGGGCTGCGCTATACTGCTTTAGATTGATATGCTCAGGACAGGAAAATGGCTGAACAGTCCCACCGTTCAACACATACACACCCTGAATATGTGAATGACCATGCAGACAAACAGGAATGTCCACAGACCTTAGATAATCCAGGTTCTGATCAGCTGTCATATTATACACATAACCATTAAAAAATGTTTTATCGATAGGGGCGCCATGCACGGCCATCCAACCAGGCATACGATGGCGCACTGGCAATGCACCCAACCACTGTTTTTTTGACTCATCAAGCTGCTTCAGCGTCCAGTCCAGTGACCACTTGGCCATACTGCTAGATGCGACTCGAACATCACCGTCATGAGCCACATAATGGTCATGATTACCCCTGATACAAAACACATTATGCTCAATCGCCAGGTCAATACAGGCTTCGGGATGAGGGCCATAACCAACAACATCACCCAGCATCATAATCTGATGAACACCTCGCTTCTCAAGCTCGGCAAGGACGGCTTTAAAAGCTGGTAAATTAGCATGTACATCAGCAATCAGGCCAATCGGTTCAGCAGAGAGGAACTCACCGGATGCAAGCTGAGCCATACTGCTTCGATAATCCGGCCTCAAAGCCTCAAGAAACACCTGCTTGAGAGGCTCAGCCGGTCCGCCAACCACCTGATCCGCAAGCCCTTCATAAACAACATCATCAGCTTCTGAAGAGTAACTTCTGAGCAGGGGCCAAAGAAACTGCCCCATTTCACGCCAATCCTGCTCACCAAGACAGAGATCTTCGGATTTTCTCAACCAATTCGCCAGCATCGCTGAAAACGAGGAGAAACTATCCCATGGGTAAATATCATCATCAAGGTACCAGAGTTTGCCATTCAGACAGCCAAAATTAGACAACCCTTCATCCAGATGCCTTTCAAAGCGCGAGGCAAATGTAGAGTAGAGACGCAAGACCTCCTTAAACATCCATAAACGCTCATGCTCGGAAAATGTTGCGAAATCAATCAGGTTCAAAGGTTTCAACCTGGGTGTAATATTAGCCGCCAACCATCTGCTGCTTTTCGCCGCTATGACCAACCAGGTACGATCAGGATGGTAAACCTCGTAATCCCTCTCTTTTTCAAGCTGAATTTGACACCATCTCTGGGCAACAGATTCGGATGAAAACTTGCGATTACTATTGATTTTAAGCACCCATTGATCATCTGCATGGATTCTCGTAGAAGGCTTACCTGTAAATGTACCACCGTGAGATAGTGACTGTGGCTCAGATTTCAACAACTGCCTGACAATATCCGGTGTCACACGCACCTGCTTTGCAAGACTGCCAACCAAATAGATACCCATGACCTCTCCCTACCCTCCTTTAACAGGCTCCAGACTATCCATTTCAAATGCTTAATAAACTTTTCATGGAATCCTTAAGAGGAATAAGGTTAAATTGGCCTAACACAGGGGGAATTGGTGGAAAATGTATCTGGACTAACACTGGATCTGCGGCTGCAGGCCATACTCGAAGAAACTCGACAGCAACATAAGCTGCGTTCTTTGCTGCTTGCCGACAAAAATGGATGGCCAGTTAGTCATGCAGGAAAAATTGCCCATACAGGCATGGCTGCCATTGCTCCGGAGCTTATTCGCGTTGGCGACCATGCCGTTCGTCTTGGTGAATACAACAGCATCACCTGTGTTGCGCTCGTTCTTGAAGACAGTCATCTGATGGTTATCAAGGATATAGAAATTAACGACGAACCGTTTGTACTGGTCATGGATACCACGGCAGTTCCGAAAGGCATCAGAAATGTACTGGCATCCCTGCGTGATCGTATCGCCATGGCAATGGCCACAGAGACCGATCCATCTATTGCGTAAACTAAAGAAATGCTAAAGTAACAACTGCAAAATAAGTCTGAAGAAGATGCTTCAGCAGCATCAACATTGTCAGGAGGACAGACCCAATATGGCCGATATACTTTTTGAGAACGATGAACATCGCTGCATTTTCTTTGAGGATTTCACAGAAGGCGAGATGATCTCTGCCAATCAACATCTTATCATCCACAAAGGCAAGGGCATGTTACTGGATCCGGGTGGACATAAAGTCTACTCGAAAATCATGGCAGCCATGCCGGAATACCTATCTCCTGGTGCCTTAAAATACCTGTTCCTGTCACATCAGGATCCTGACATTGTAGCCTCAGTCAATGGCTGGCTCATGGTCACTGATGCTGATGCCTATATGCCTTCCATCTGGAAACGTTTCATTGCTCACTTTGGTGTCGATGGCAGTGTTATGGAGCGCATGAAAGAGATCCCCGACCCGGGCATGAAGCTTGAGCTTGAAGGCTGTGAACTCTTATTGATTCCTGCGCACTTTTTGCATTCTGCAGGCAATTTCCATGTTTATGATCCAATTTCAAAAATCCTTTACACAGGTGATCTTGGCGCTGCCATTGTTGATTACCGTTTTGTTGAAGATTTCGAAGCCCATACAGAGCAAATGGTGGGCTTCCACAAGCGTTATATGGGCAGCAGTACTGCCTGCAAAGCCTGGGCTGAAATGGTTCGTGACCTGGATATTGAGATGATTGCACCTCAGCATGGAGCCATGTTCCAGGGCAAGGAAATGGTTAATCAGTTCATCAACTGGATTGAAGGCCTTGAAGTCGGTGCCGATGCCATGAAAGATGTGTATAAATTACCAGCATAATTCAAAAAAGTTCAACATTGGAGGTTGATATGGCTACAAAACAGGAAAAAATTAATGCAGTACTCGATGAATTGAAGATGGCCACATCTGATATTCAGGGAGCTGGTGTCATCAGTCCGGACGGCATGATGATTGCAGACAAGCTCAACGGTAATCAGGGCGATGCTGCAGCAGCAATGGGTGCTGCAGTAGCAAGCCTTGCCAAGCGCGTAACCGATACACTTAAGGTAGGCGATTTTCAGGAAGTGAATATCCGCGGTGCCAATGCTGGCATCCTGCTCTTTGACGTTGAACATCGTGCATCTCTGATCGTCACGGTATCACAGGGCGCAAATCTCGGTCTGGTATTTCTGGAAGCGCGACAAGCCCAGAATCAGCTCGGTCAGATCCTTTAATACCCCTCCATAAAACAACAGGGAGAACCCTGTCTTACAGGCAGGTTTCTCCCTTCATATTTTAACCCTATTCATCATCCACTAAAATCAGGTAATTTTTATTTGCGGGGATTCAAGCAGTCTGTATATTCGCTAACCAATAGGTTTGGAGAGGATTAATAATGAATTCACTTGTGTACCTCCGCCGCATGATCATCAACCAGAAACCTGCGCGAGTTGATTATACGGTTGGAACTGCCACGAAAAGCATTTATTACGAGCGCGCCGGCTTTGAAGGCTCGTATGATGAGGTAACGACAAAACTCAGGGAAATCTTTGAATCTGATTCTGTAAATGTTATCGCAACCACAGATTTCAATCCGATGAGCAGCAAACGTATTTTTGCCCCTCAGGCAATTGCAGCAGCACTTGCCGGTTACACTTTCAATGCAGAGATACGTGCTTCACTATTAAGCTTTGTGATGCGACTCCCCCCTCTGGTGGTCAGATTATACCCTATGCAGCGTTATGCATTTCAGGATAATTCGACCTATATGAAAATGCATATGCTCTACCAACAAAATGGTGTCCTGCGCATGCAGAACTACATTTCACAAGCCGAAAACTCTCGCGATGAAATGATTCGCCTGAGAGTCATGATGGCTACCTACATTCTTGGCCTGATTGCTCCATTGAACTCCAGCGCCCAGAAAAACCTCAAAACTCAGCAGCTGGCGAGCCAGAAAGCTGAAAAACGAAAATCAGGAAAAGTATCCATGCTGTCCAGAATCATTAACCGGATCAGGGGCTTATAATGAGCTCAGAAGAGAAGCAGATTGTAAAACTTGTCATTACCGGGCCTGTAAATGCTGGTAAAACCACGATGGTACAAAATCTCAGTGACTCTCAAGTTGCTGCAACCGACGTAGCCGCAACCGATTCAGTTGCTGACCTCAAAGCGATGACTACCGTTGGGCTTGATTTTGGTATACTCAAAATTGACGATCAACTGGAGCTGCACCTGTTCGGCACACCGGGACAGGCGCGCTTCAATTTCATGTGGAATATCCTTTCCCGTGGTGCAATCGGTGCCGTTTTTCTGGTAGACAGCACCAGTGAAGAGTCGATGACCGAGATGAAAAAGATGTTTGCCTACTACTCTGAGCATGTGAATTTGCCGGTAATTGTTGGCGCAACCAAACAGGATCTTCCCGGCGCAAAAAGTATCGATGACATTGCAACGTTGCTGAATCTTGGCGATGTCATGATTGTACCTGTAGATGCGCGCGAAAAAGAAGGCAGTAAAATGCTTGCACTTACGCTGCTTGGCAACGCACTCGTTGAAGCAGGTGCTGATGAAGATTTTGATGATGAAATGGAATATGATGACCTGTTTTAATTTCTATTACATCGCAGGTTTACCAGTATCATAAGCATGAAGAAAAACCTGTCACTGTCTTCAACCAGACCCCTTAAAAACCTATCAGCTCTGCTATTATCCTGCTGCCTATATGCTCCCGCTAGCTGGGCAGACTCTGCACAGAGTGCTCAGAATCCTGAGCTCAATAAGCAGCAACTATCAGACCCCCTGTTCAAGGGCTTAACTCCTGAAGACCTTGAGATGGCACGTGCTTCTGCATCAAAATATTATGGAAAACGCTGGCCTACGATTCAGCAGCGCTCTCGCTTTGTTCGATTCCGTATGTTGGAGAGCCTGAACCGCCAGCATGTTCCATCATCGCTGCAGATTATCCCCGTCGTCGAGTCAACCTATAACCCCTATGCACTCTCTCATGCAGGTGCACTTGGTCTCTGGCAGTTGATGCCCAGAACGGCAAAGGGACTCGGTATTGAGGCTGACAAAAAATTCAATGGCAGACGTAATATTGAACAGTCCACTGAAGCTGCTGTTCAATACCTGATGAAGCTGCATGACAGATTTGATAACTGGCCCCTTGCTCTTGCCGCATACAATCTGGGACCAAATGCTGTCTCCAGACGCCTGAAAAAATCACCGTGGGACATCGCCTACGGGCTGGAGAAGATGCCGGTTCCCACTTCGACCAGAGCTTACGTACAGCATATTATCGGCCTTGCCTCCCTGCTTGAAGCTGGTTCACTTCACTTCCCTGAACCGATCAAGACCGTTCCTGTGCATTTGAAGCCACCTGTCGACATCCACCTGCTAGCCAAGCTTGGTGGCATGGAGAAAGATGATATTTTCCGCTTTAATCCGAGCCTGAATCAGGCCCAATATTTCACCCGTGCAGTCACCATTCATGTTCCTGAGTTCAACCATCTCAAGATCCAGAACAATATCAGCGGCTCAGGACCAAAGTTTGTTCAACTCAAGGTTCGCAAAGGTGACTCATTATGGAGTATTGCAAAGGATCATGGAACTACGCTTAAGCTGATCAAACAGATCAACAGGGATACAGGCAAGATACTGCGCATAGGGCAGCGATTAAAGATACCGGCCAACCAGCTGGCCAAAGCCAGTCCTAATGAGAATCCACTCTTGCCCTCAAATCGACGCATCCGTTACAAGGTTCGCTCAGGCGACTCCCTGTGGGCCATTGCCAGTCGTTTCGGCACGACTGTCAAAGCGATAAGCCGGGTCAACAGCCTGGCTCGAAACAGCATGATACGACCCGGTGATACGCTCTGGGTTCTCGCACAGGTACGTCCAAGCTGAGCACACTAAAACTCTCTGCTATCCTGATGCTACTCTATTCATTAACAGCCTGCTCAGATAGTGAGCAGACTACTCAAACAGCAGGAGATTTACTGGCGCAGAAGTATATTGATCAACCTGCAATTGGTGACCGTATGGTTGATGCCAGCATCGGTGATGCAAGTAACCTTATTCCGATGATTGCCGGTGATGCATCCAGCCATGCCATAGCAGGGCAACTTTACCTGTCTCTGTTGAAATATGATAAAAATCTCAATCTTACCGGACAACTGGCTGAGTCATGGCAGGTATCCTCCGACAATAAAACCATCACATTCAAACTTCGGCGTGGCCTGAACTGGACAGATAGCAAACCGTTCACATCTGCTGATTGTGCATTCACTCTACAGCTGATGCAGGACGACAATACACAAAGTGCTTACAAAGCTGACTATGAACTTGTGAAAAGCTTTCACAGCCCTGATCCCTATACCTTTGTTGTACACTATAATGAGCCCTTCTCACCTGCACTCTCTTCATGGTCTTCACTTGCCATACTGCCCAAACATGTTTTCGAAGGTGAGAACATCATGGACACACCGCTCTCCCGACAACCCAAAGCGACCATTGGCCCCTACCTTCTGGCTGACTGGCAATCCCAACAGTCCGTACTACTAAAGGCCAACCCCGATTATTATGATGGTCCGGTGTGGATCAGCGAACGCATGACACGCATCATTCCCGATCGTGCCACCCAGTTCCTTGAACTCACGGCAGAGCGGCTTGATTCAGTCAGTTTAAGCCCGATGCAATACACTCGCTTGTTTGATACAAAGAAGGTCCTGAAAGATCACTACAAGCGTTATAAATATCTGGATTTCGTCTACACCTACCTGGGATTTAATTTACAGCGCCCTCCCTTTGATGATCAAAGGGTACGTGAAGCCATAGCCTATGCCGTTGACCGCCAGGAGATTCTTGAAGGGGTACAGCTTGGCCTTGGTGAGACTATCGCCGCGCCTTATAAGCCGGGCACGTACTGGGTGAATGAGAAACTGAAACCGCGTCCGTTTGACCCTGAAAAATCTCGTACGCTACTTGCCGAGGCAGGCTGGTCTGATAGTGACGATGACGGGCTGATCGATAAAAATGGCAAAAACCTCTCCTTCACCATCCTCACCAACAATGGCAACAAACAACGATCAGATGCTGCGATCATCATGCAGCAACGCCTGAAGAAGGTCGGCATCACCATCAATATCAGACTCGTAGAGTGGTCTGCCTTTATTCAGAATTTCATTAATAAGCGTGACTTTGATGCCGTTATACTCGGTTGGTCTCTCTCACCTGATCCCGATCAGTACACCATCTGGCACTCATCACAGACCGGGCCTCGACAGTTCAATTTTCTCTCATATAAAAATGACAAGGTAGATACTGCTCTGGATACCGCCCGCAGAACCTTTGATCGTGCATTGCGCAAGCAACAGTATGACATCATGCAGGAAGAGATATTCAAGGATGTACCTATGGTATTCCTCTTTGCCCCCTATTCACTACCCGTCATGCATAAACGTTTCCATGGTATCAAACCTGCACCGGCAGGCATAGCTCACAACAGCGAACACTGGTATGTACCGAAACAACTACAGAAACATTCGCTGACATCTATCAATCCCTAGCAGGCACAGGCTTGCACTTCACGGACTCTGTGGTGATAATGACAGCATTACTTGACCTGATTCCATGCGTTTCAGATGGGGGGCTGCAATTACTATTCATGCGAAACTTGAACAGCTTAGAGAAGCACGAGGATTGGCCTGCATTATCCTCATTGATGCCGATGGCAACCTGTTAGCTCAGGTCGGTGAAGCCCCTGAAGGGGAAGAGTTTGCCCTGTATTCACCCATGGTGATGGAGACAACTCGACGCATGTCATTATGCGGCGGATTTGGTGAACCGATCTGTAACGGGGTCATACTTCACAATGGACGTATCCTGATTACGCACCAGTCTCTAGCAAAAGACCAAGTGGTTTACACCTCACTATTATGCCATGGAAAAGTTCCGAATGGATTACTCGAACTACTCAATCAAATCAGTGCCTATGCGGAAGAGATTATTTAAACCAGTTTACCTGCAAGCGCTGCTGCAACGGCTGGATGGATCAGCACTCCTGCCTGCGCATTAAGGCCATGAGCAAGCTCGGGAACCGTTTGCAATGCCTTATCCACTCCCAAATCAGCCAGTAGCCGGATGTATGGCAACGTTACTTCCGTTAAAGCCCGTGTACTTGTCTGGGGTACAGCAGCCGGAAGATTCGGCAGGCAGCAGTGAATCACCCCTTCTTCAACATAGACCGGATCATCATAACTTGTTGCACGGCTACTTTCGCTGATGCCACCCTGGTCTATGGATACGTCGATAAAGACACTACCATCCTGCATACGTTTGAGTTCATGCCTGGTGAGCAGTTCCGGTGCATGCCTACCCGGGATTAAAGCTGCTCCGATCAGGAGATCACAATGATCAAGTAACTCAAAAAAGTGATCGTGTGAAAAGTGGAACACTGAAACATGTTCATGGGTCTGTTGCTGCAGTATCCGGATACGTTTTTCATTGCGCTCAAGCAAAGTGACTCGGGAACCAAGACCTGCTGCTGCATCAGCAGCACTCAAGCCCACATTGCCGGCCCCGAGTATAACAGTATGCATGGCTGGTGCCGTACCAATAGAGGCTGGCAGACAACCCTTTCCAGCAGCCATTGTTCCATTCTCTTTCTGCAAGAAGTGAACCCCCATCTGAACCGCTACACGCCCTGCTATCTCGGACATCGGCTTTAGCAGAGGCAGCAGCCCTGCACTGTTCTGGACAGTTTCATAAGCTATGGCGCAGACCTTCTTTTCAAGCAGTTCAACAGCCAGCTCCGGAAATGCCGCCAGATGCAGATAAGTAAACAGGGTCAGATCATTGCGAAGATATTGGTACTCATCCGTCTGAGGCTCTTTCACCTTAACCACCAACTCTGCAGACCAGGCATCCCTGGCATCTTTCACAATTTCAGCACCGGCAGCCAGGTAATCGGCATCAGAAAAGCCGCTATCGATGCCAGCAGTTGTCTCGATGAATAGCTGATGACCTGATGCTGTTAATTGAGCCACACCACCGGGTACTATAGCTACCCTGTGTTCATGATTTTTGATCTCTTTAGGTACACCAATTTTCATGGTATAAAATCATATTTGCAAAACTTATATTAGTAAACATCATTGGCGCGTTTAGCTAATGAAGCTTATAGTTTTGGCTATATCAAAATCTGTCCGCAGCCTGCAACATCACAGCAGCTGCATATCAGGAGAGTGAAGAATGGCTCAAAATAACGGTGCTAACGATAATGCGCAGGCAGCGCTTATTGCACTGATGGGGGCACTTGAAGCCCGCGATTCATTCACTAAAAATCATTCAGTACGAGTCAGCCAGATTGCAGTACGACTGGGAAAAATTTTCAAGCTAGATGAGTCCACGTTGAATCAAATTGCCAACGCGAGCCTGTTACATGATATCGGCATGGTCAGCGTACCTGATGCCATACTACTTAAACCAGCCCCTTTTACCGAGCTTGAAAGAAAAATCATCAGGGATGCTCCAAATGTTGCGGCCAGAATCCTGGAGCCCATTCCATCTCTGAAAAATGAGAGACTGATGGTATTGCATCACGGAGAAAGATGGGATGGCAAGGGTTATCCCGATGGATTAAAAGGCGAAGCGATTCCACTGGGAGCCCGTCTGATCGCAGTAGCAGAAGCTATTGATGCCATGACCCAGAACAGAACCTATCGCAGGACTCGCCCCCTCTCCTATTGCCTTGAGCAGCTAGAACTGCATGCAGGAAGTCAGTTCGATCCGAAAATCGCCAAAATAGCCATTGCTGCTTTATGTAAGGGTCAGTTTAAAAGTAAGGCAGATACATAAACACCACCATCATACGTGAGAACCTTAAGCCTATGGATCTAACCATTCACGCTACAGTATATGCTCATCACTGGCGTAAAAGTCAGAGAGGAGTAAACCCCTCTTGTGATCCTCAACGGTAAGCGGTAGCACCTGTAATATAGGTTTTTTTCAAGGACCATTTAGGGAACTTTGCACCGTTACGTAGAGCACCGCTCAGGTTCACACGTTTCAAGGAAGCACCGCGAAAATCCGCATTGATCAAACTCGTAGAAGAGAGATCTGATTCATTCAGTACTGAGCCGCGAAGGTCCGCACCGTCAAGGTTACAGCCCTTCAAGTTGGCATAGATAATTTTTGCATTGCGCAGATCCTGGCCGGAAAGGTCCATACCGGAAAGATCCACACCATCCATTGTCCAACCACTGCGAATCTGGGAAAGCAGTCGATCAAGACTGATACGTACGCCAGTCTGTTTGGCATTCACCAATGAAGCACCATCAAAGTTGGCATGAGACATATCTGACCCGGTCAGGTTGGCACAGAAAAAATTACAGTTACCCAGATTGGCACCGGAAAGAATTGCACCGGAAAGGTCCTGGTTTGAAAAATCCATACCGGATAAATCAGCACCAGCCAGACTTTCCCCTGCTTTGATTTTAGCAACCACTTCAGAAACTGTCATAACCCCTCCTAAGGACGTGAGTCATGGTAAAATGAAACCTGCAAATCGCAAGTAGTATCTATGATGACTCACTGGAAACACGTTCTTTTTTTGCACGGATACGGGCTTTTTTGTCATCTGTTGCATGTGCATCACGTGGTTTGCGGGGCAGTGGACGATAAATCTCAACCCGATCACCATCTCGCAGCTCCTGCCCCCCCTTCACAAGTTTGGCATAAATACCAAGCTTATGGGTTAGCAGATCAATCTCAGGGTGCTGCTCGAGCAGACCTGATATGCGTACAGCATCTTCTGCAGTGCTGCCTTCGGTAACATCCAGCTCCTCTATAAACTGTTCCTGTGGCAGTGCATAAATCACGGAAACATGCATTAGTTACCCCTCAGCTCGCTGGCTCGCTGTTCAAACGCCTGGACCATGGTTTTACAAGCCGTGGTAAAGACAGGACTTGCAACAATATCAAGCATCATACTGCGAAACTCAAACTCTATGGAAAAATGAACCTTACAGGATTGCTCACTCAAGGGCTCAAATGTCCAGACACTTTCCAGAAAACTAAACGGGCCCTCCAACAAACGTATTTCCACCAGTTTGTTGGGAATAAAGCGATCAACTGTTTTAAAACTATGACTTGATCCGGCAAGATTGGCGACCAGCTCAGCAGTCAGCTCTCCATCCTGGCGGCTTAACACCTTTGCATCAGCCACCCATGGCAGATAAGCAGGATAGGCATCAATATCCATCACAACATCGAACATGGTAGACGCTGGGCATGCAATCACCCGACTCTCTTCAAAACTACGCATGAATCAGCTTTTTTTCTCCGGTGCGTACGGATTGTTACTGCCTGCAATACTAAAACGAATCGGCACACCGATTAACTTGAATGTTTTACGAAAGGATTGCTCAAGGTATTTGCGATAGCTGGATTTCAAACCCTTCGGCCGATTACAGAATACCTTGATCGTTGGTGGAGATGTAGCGATCTGGGATGCATACTTGAGTTTGACTACAGAGCCGTTGTCACTCGGTGGATACATGGTCTCCTGTGCTGACTGTAGCCAACGGTTCAACTCACCTGTACTGAGTTCAAAACGATTAAGTTTGGCCAGATAAACCGCTTTTCCAAGCAGCTGTTTCACACCCTTGCCTGTCTTGGCAGTAATTCTGAATGTGGGAATTTCCGGAAAGCCGCGCATACGATAATCAAGCCGTTCCACATAATGTTTCCACTCTTCTTCACTCAACAGATCCAGCTTGTTCACTGCAATAATCAAGGCGCAACCTTCATCAAAAGCCAGTTGCATCAGGCGCATATCCTGCTCAACCACCCCCTCGGACCCGTCAAGTACCAGAACAGCGGCATCTGCACGACGAAATGCCTGCACTGCTTTCACTCTGGCAACAAACTCAATCACATCGGCAATACGACCATGTTTACGCTGCCCGGCTGTATCCACAAGGCGTATAAACCCGTCCTCATCACCAAAGGAGAGTTCACTGTCGATGGCATCCCGGGTAGTCCCTGCAATATCACTGACCACCATGCGATCACGGCCTAACCAGGCATTGATCAACGTGGATTTTCCAACATTGGGTCTTCCGATCACTGCAATACTGGCAATCGGTTCAGCTTCAGGCTCATCATTCTCAACAATGGAGGGAACAACAGGAATAAGCTTTGCAACAAACTCTTTTACACCCTGCCCATGTGCGGCAGATACACTGTACGGATCGCCAAGACCGAGGCCGTAAAAATCCATTTCACTATTCGGCCGCTCTGCTTTGTTAACCACAAGCAGGACTGGAATCTGATGACGCCTGAGTTTATCAGCAATCGATGCATCAACCGGTGTACAACCGGCCTGCCCATCGGTCACAAACAGAACAATATCTGCGATTTCGAGGGCTGCCTCAACCTGGCAGTCAATGGCAGGTTGCATCACATCATACGTACCTTCACCAATGCCACCGGTGTCCACCAGTACTACAGAGGTATCTTCATCGAGCTGACATTCATCTTCAAGCCTGTCTACCGTAACACCGGGGCGATCCCCGACTATAGCCTTACGATTACCTACAAGACGGTTAAACAGTGTCGATTTACCCACATTGGGCCGCCCGACAATGGCAATCACTGGCAATCGGGAAGACCTTTTGGGTTTAGAAGGTATAGTCATAGTAAACTGCTCCGGCTGATCTATCTATCAGTTCAGCAGATACAGTGTGCCGCGGTTGTTTCTGACCAGAATGCCGTTCGCTGCTGCTACGGGTGTCCGATCAATACGTCCTGACAACTCAATACTTGCTTTCAATTTCCCATCGCGACTCAGGCGATATACACGAGCCTGCTCATCAGCTACCCACAAGTCGCCCTGCCATAAAACAGGACCGGTCAACTCAGTTGAAGAGACTTTCTGCTTCCACAGGGTATGGCCACCTGCCACATCCAGTGCAGATACAGCACCTGACGCATCGGCCACATAGAGGTATTGACCACCATCCAGTAGCGCCTGTGATTTCAAAGAGAGATTACGGCTGTTGATGCTACTGCCATCCTGCAATGAAATAGAAGTCATCTCGCCCTGAAAAATCGGAACGATGAGTATATCTTCACCACGACCTGAGTTGGCCGCAGGAATGACCGTCGGTGTTGCAACCGGCACGGTCAGTTCACTCAGTACTGTTGCACTGGTATCAAGTAATAACTGGCGTTTCCACACGAAACTTCCGGTATTCACTTTTAAAGCAACCACTTCACCGTTACTCATCGCAGCATATACCCTGCCCTGATAAACCACAGGTGAAGGAGCCAAATGCATACTCAGACCACCCAGAGCATTGGAATAGCTCCACACTTTTTTACCATTCTCAGTAAAACGATAAACCTGATTATCTACAGTCTGAACGATAAAACCCTGATCTACTGCAATGGGTCTGCCAACCAATGAAGATGAGAGCTCAACTTTCCAGCCTCTTGTTCCATTGGTGTAATCCAGCCCATAAAGACCGCCTTCAATATCACCGAGCACAATCAGACCACTACTCAATTCAAGCATGCCTGACTCACAAGCAGCATCCAGAGCAATACGTTTTTCTTCACTTCCGCTTGCACTGTAGAAGCGAACACGTTTGTCCTGCCCTCCGGCAACCACTTTTTGATCCTGCCCCAAGCCAAACACTCCTGGCAAACTGAACCCGGACACTGCACTCGGTAGCCTTTGATCCACATCGGCCCGCCATGCAATCGAGATGCCGGATGCATTAAATGGAATAGTTTTGTCAGATACCGTTGTAGCAGCAGCTTTTTTCTGCATTGCATCTGATTGACTCACATCTGACTGGCTTTCATCCGACCAAAAGTTCTTCATCGTTGAACAGCCTGGCAACAGCAGAATGGAGATGATACCGGCAGTAAGGCCGAATTTTGTAAACACAGGTTTTCTCATCAGGATTATTTCGCCAGCAATGATTCGATTTTTTGTTTAAGCAGGCTATCAACCGCTTCAGCATCCAGAGCTTGCTGCAGATGTTTCTGTGCCTCTACCGCATCATCACTGGCCTGAGCCATCAGATAGTGGCGCAATTGCTGATACTGTTTACCGAACTGAGTTTGCAGTTCTTGCATTGCTGCAGCTTTGTCACCTTGCTCCAGCTTCAATTCAGCCAGATCCAGTTTTGCCTGCCAAACCCACTCCTGCATGGCAGCTGAATGAGCAATCAGTGCTTTCAAATGCGCCTCGCGATTTGCCACATCAATTCCCGCCAGCTGGGTCAGAGCCAGAGCCGCATAACTGCTGGAGGCGTAATCTTTGGTTACATTAACCATCAAGGTCTGCTTCACCGACACATCAGCGGCTGCAAGCGCCTGCTGATATAGTGTGGCAGCTGATGCACGCTGAGATTTGTCACTCTCAATCCACAGACCCGTTGCAAGCAGCACCAGGAGAAGAGCTGCAACTACAGCCATAAATGACTTCTGATTGGATTCTACCCACGCCATCCATCTGGCGGAGCGCATCTCACGCTTTAGTCCATCCATTTCCGCTTCAAAGGCCGATTTATTTTCGTCTTTTACCGGAAGAGTCTGTGCTGTTTTGTCGTTCATCTACTTAGACCTCGTTATACCTTAATGCATCACCCGGATAAATTAACCAGAGTTTCATTCTTAAATCATTGCCGTTAAAAGGCTGCTGCACCCTAAAAGGCACCCTGCTGCTGTCAATCAGCTATCGCTGTTTACAACAACCTCTGCACGCCTTTCCAGCACAATAGAGACAACACTTTTCACCAGTGCTGCCATCGGAATAGCTATAATCACGCCAATGATGCCCCAAAGTGATCCAAACAACAGAATGGCCACGATAATGGCAATCGGATGCAGGTTAACTATTTCGGAAAACAGCCATGGCACGATAACATTGGCATCTATCGCCTGCACAATAGCGTAGGCAAGAATGGAATAGGCCATCGTGTCAGTCCAACCCCATTGAAAGAAGGAGAGCAGCAGCACAGGAACTGTCACGACTGCTGCCCCGACAAACGGGATCCACACCGAAATGCCGGTCAACACTCCGAGCAGCAGTGCATATTCATGTCCCATCAACCAGAAAACCAGCCACATGCTTATGCCTACAATAAAAGCTTCCCAGAATTTCCCACGTATGTAATTGCCTATCTGAATATCAAGCTCTGACCAGACACGTTGTAACAATGAGCGCTCTGTCGGTAAAAATTGCTGTGCCCAGTTGATGATCTTATTCTTGTCCTTAAGAAAGAAAAACACCATCACAGGTACCAGAACAGCATATACCAGTAGTGTGATCATGCCAGGGATTGAAGCGATGGAGAATGAAAGTAAAGCCCCACCCCACTCCTGCAGCTGTTCAGCAACTGCAGCAATGACCTTCTGTACATAGATCGGGTTAATCCACTCGGCTTGATTCGCCTGCACCTGCTGAAGCATTTCACGTATCGACTGTACATACTGCGGCCCGCGTGAGACCAGCCGACCAATCTGCTCTGTCAGCAAAGGCAGGATCGCAAGCAGTGTGAACAGCAGCAGCAGCATTGCACCACCACCAGTCAAGGTAATAGCCAGCATTCGCGGTGCCTTGCAACGTTCAAACAGGGCAACTACCCCATCAAACACATAAGCCAGCGCAATGGCCAGCAGCACAGGAGCCAGGACCGGGCCTATCAACATCAATAAAACAAAGATAACCAGCAGAGAGGAGAGCAGCATCACCAGTTCGGTATCTGCCTGCCAGCGTTTAAACCAGTTCTTTATGACGGACATGCAGTCCTGTCATCATGTGAGTCAGCTCGTCCACCGAGAGCTACAAGTGCTGCAGTAGCAACAGCTGCGACAAGATGAATCATTGCACTGATGCCGTGCCAATAACCAAATAGTTTCCGCTGCGGATCACCATCATCTGTCTGCGGCATGGGCCCTATTTGAGCTTTTAATTCGGCCAATATAGGAGAAACCCCGTATTCATTGCCGATGATCAAAGCTGTAATGAGAAGCAGTAGTGACCAGCGCAGACGTCCGATAGTGAGACCACCTTTCACCATACGTAACCAGAACACCACCACTGCGACCGAGAGAAAAATAAGCCCGATATTGGCCATATGAAAAACATCACCGGCCAGCGTTCCTGCCAGTGAAACACTGCCTGCTTTGGCAAACAGTACTGGGGCCACGATATAACCGGGAACAACCAGCAGTCCCAGCATCAGTGCCAGACAGAGTCTGACAGCACCCATACGAATGCTATCAACCCTCATGACATCTTACCCTTCACGCCTGTTTCCTCACGCCTAAATGTACTCAATCGATTGAATTTCAAGCTCGCGCTCGCCACCGGGAGCCTGAACCACAGCCACATCTCCCTCTTCCTTACCAATCAGCGCACGCGCAATAGGTGAAGTAATGGAAACCTTGCCATGTTCAATATCAGCCTCATCCACACCAACAATCTGATAGGTGGTTTCAGTGCCTTCGTTCATATCTATCAGTTCAACCGTCGCACCAAATACGATTTTTTCCGCAGTAATGGTGGCTGGATCAATAATATGTGCACGTGCGACCTTGTCTTCCAGGTCTGTTATGCGCGCTTCATTCATGCCCTGATCTTCCTTGGCAGCATGGTATTCAGCATTCTCAGAAAGGTCACCGTGTGCACGCGCCTCTTCAATCGCAGCAACGATCTTATGGCGCTTTTCACCCTTCAAATATTCAAGCAGTTCACGCAGTGTAACTGCACCCTGCTTTGTCATTGGAACACGTTCCATACTATTTTGACCCCTTATGGTATTCTTGAATACTTTTCACAGCAGTAACATCGGAGTGTCCTGCAATTGCCCGTGCAGCCGCAAGGCCACCAGCCATCGTTGTAAAATACGCGATACCACGCTCCAGTGTAGCCTGACGGATAGACTTGGAGTCTCTGATCGCCTTCTCACCCTCGGTGGTGTTCACAATCAGGCTTACTTCATCATTAAGCAGACGATCTACAATATGCGGACGCACGCCATCAGTAACTTTGGCAACACTTTCAGCATTCAGGCCTGCATCAACCAGAGCCTTGTGCGTACCACTGGTAGCCAGCAATTCAAAGCCTGCTTCCTGAAGCACACGGCCAATGAGCACCGCATCGCTCTTGTCACCTTCACGCACTGAAATAAATGCACGCCCGGACTCTGGCAGCAGTACACTTGCACCAAGCTGTGCTTTGGAGAAAGCAGCTGTAAAGCTGTCCGCGATACCCATCACTTCGCCCGTAGATTTCATCTCAGGGCTAAGCAATGGATCAACACCGCGGAATTTCACAAACGGGAATACCGCTTCTTTCACGGCTCGAAATGTTTTCGGCTGTGGAATTTCATCGATTCCCTGTGCATCCAGAGATTGGCCAGCCATGATACGAGCGGCAATCTTGGCCAGAGGTTTACCCGTGGCTTTGGAAACAAATGGAACCGTACGTGACGCACGCGGGTTCACTTCCAGCACATAAATCGTTTCACCCTGAATGGCGAACTGAATATTCAGCAATCCTTTCACATTCAGTGCCAGACCAAGTGCTCCAGTCTGACGGGTCACTTCTGCAATAATATCATCAGAGATAGAGTGCGGAGGCATACAACAGGCGGAGTCACCAGAATGCACACCGGCCTCTTCAATATGTTCCATAATGCCGCCAATCACGACACGTTCACCATCAGCAAGCGCATCAACATCCAGTTCAATCGCCTGATTAAGGAAACGATCCAGTAGTACCGGATGATCTGGAGAAGCCTGCACTGCTTCTTTCATATAACGCAGCAGACCCTTTTCATTATGTACGATCTGCATCGCACGACCACCAAGCACATAGGATGGACGCACCACTACAGGGTAGCCGATTTCAGAAGCAACCTGCACGGCTTCTTCAGTAGATCGGGCTGTTCCATTTTCAGGCTGTTTGAGCTCAAGTTTGTGCAACAACTGCTGGAAACGTTCACGATCTTCTGCCAGATCGATCATATCCGGACTGGTGCCGATAATCGGTACACCGGCAGCTTCCAATGATTCAGCCAGCTTCAGAGGTGTCTGACCACCGAACTGTACAATCACACCGTGCGGTTTTTCCGCATCCACAATCGCCATCACATCTTCATAGGTCAACGGCTCGAAATAGAGGCGATCAGATGTATCGTAATCAGTGGATACAGTCTCAGGGTTACAGTTCACCATGATGGTTTCATAACCATCATCAGAGAGAGCGAATGCTGCATGCACACAGCAGTAATCAAACTCAATACCCTGACCGATACGGTTTGGGCCACCACCCAGAACCATGATTTTCTTCTCATTCGTCGGACGAGCTTCGCACTCATCTTCATAGGCAGAATAGAGGTATGGGGTATGCGCTTCAAATTCTGC
>Ga0316204_10001435_pt1 | contig 64598 bp, 62 predicted proteins | sample 6monrhotite_MG_2_FD_205661 | JGI IMG/M metagenome (GOLD analysis project Ga0316204, IMG submission 205661) | Microbial mat bacterial communities from mineral coupon in-situ incubated in ocean water Damariscotta River, Maine, United States -... | ecosystem: Environmental > Aquatic > Marine >... | reverse complement strand
CTTTGCTAAATCGATACCACACGTTACTATATTCATCTTGAACCCTCTATCTATTAACTGATTATTAACTCACTTCAGTTTGGCTCATTTGAAGCCGTTTGGATAGTGGGTTCATTCCATTAATCTAGCTCCCGACAAAACATCCGAGTTAGCACTCACTTATGATTGGAGCTTTAACGAACGAGGCAGTTTAAAGATAAAAGGCTTTCATCAATGGAAAGAAGATATACTCGAACAAATTTTGTTACCCTCAGGAGGTCAAGGGATCGGAAATGCCGGTAATGCTCGATTTTGGGGGCTTGAAGCGGATTTAAACTTGCCACTCGACTTCATTTTAGACAATGGGCTATTGGAGATATCCTACTTTTTTCGCGAATCGACTTTTGATGACTCTATAATCAATGAAAATAGAACGATTAATGGTTATACCCCGCGTTGGCTTCTATTCACACTGCGACAAGATCTTACTGACCTAAAGTTAGCATGGGGTGTTGAATATGCGGGAAGCTTTACCGACACCAATTTTTTCGTAGATGAAAAACAAACTTTTCACGGAAATGGTCGGATAAAAGCCTTTATAGAAACGAGCCAATTTTTTGGTGTAAAAATTCAATTAGAAGTCGATAAATTAAATACCGGCGAATTCGACCGAACGCGTTTTATTTATGAGGATAATCGTGGCGGAATATTCGAGGGAACAGAAGTCGCTCGAAGGTTACGTAAGCCTGAAATAAAATTGACTTTCTCAAAGAATTTTTAGTTCTCTTATTTTATTCTACTAGAGATCCTTTTATGGTTTTTACTTATCAGAGTGGCTTTTTTCTTTACTTTTCTGTATCCAGTCATATGCGGCACCTGCCGCAATACCAAAACAAATGCCTAAACTAATACTTATCGCAATGTTTCCAAAAACCACTCCGAAAACCGCACCAAAACTAATTCCCATTAATAAACCAATAGCTGGGTGCCTCTAAAAATAGTAATTTTTTTATGAGGGCAAGGAAGCTCCGCGCGGAGAACCGCAGTGTATATGGAATACATGAGGATTCGAGCACGAAGCTGACGCGGCTATCATGGAAAAGGTGCATTTTTAGAGGTGCCCAGCTGTACCTTTACGATTGTATTTAACTTTGTTGTCTGTTTTCATTTGTTCACATTGTTAATTTCCAGAATACCTTAAAAAAACGAAACTCATATGGCAGTAACATCTTCTTCTTTATAAACATCAAAATTTATGTCTTCAATTCTAAGTGTTCTTAGCATAGCTCCAAGCGAAAGCCATGCAATGAACTGTAGATACAAACTCATAGTTACTGCTTCGAAATAGTCCAATTGAAAATGTTCCATACCTTGGTTCAGCATAATGAATAGACTTGCGACAATACTGATGCCAATTAAAGATTTGACGGCTCTCTCAATTTGTCGTGTACGATCTTTACTAGACTGGTAGGGATCTAGTTTCTTGCCATTTATATTAAAGCGAATAATTAATGCAAAAAGCACATTCGTAGCAATCAGTGAGATTGATATTACGAAGACATCACTGCCAATTTCATATGGGGTTGGATCTAAGAAAAATACAAATAGTATGCAAGCAGTATTTATTATAACAGCTAGACCAACAAGCGCTGGTGACACAAAATCAAATAGGTGACGAGGTTGGATATCTGCTCGACGAGTGCCATCTATATTTAATTTTCTCATTTGCTTGAAATAAGCGTATCCCGAAAATTCCATCAACATCACAGGAAACATTTGGAGCATAAAATATAATAAAGTAAATACTCCTTCGACTTCCTCATCAGATGAAAGATCCCAACTCCCAATAGCACAGATAACGACTATTCCAACTAACAGTATTATTTTATTCATCACCTGATAAATCTTTGCGCCTAATTCGTAATAATCAGGTGATTTGTTATAGAGCTTAGGGTATTTGGAAGGTGGATAAGTTTTGAGTACCGTTCTAACACGCTTAAGAATTTTTCCGGGATAATAAAAGGAAAGAAGCCAGATTTGACTCAAAAATACTAAGTAAAATAAAATATTATCTAACATGTCTATACTCCTTGATTGGTAGAATTGTTCATCACGCGATTATTCATTACATCACTAAATGCTATTCGAATTTCTGAATCCGTCACACCGGTCTCTCGGAAAGCGGTAATAACTTCTGCCAATTTGCTTTTTACCCAAGCATTTAAATCAACAGTGGAGTTAACTTTAGCATCTGGGTGAATAAATGTTCCACGATACCCTTTGGTTTGAATTACCGAATCTCTCTCTAACAAACGATATGCCTTTGCAACGGTTTTGTTGTTAATATCTAGGTCGTTAGCGAGTTGTCTGATCGATGGCAAAGCATCTCCCGGATTTATTAGATTACCAAGAACAGCCTCCTTGATCCGTTGCACTAATTGCACGAATAATGGTTCCTTGCCATCAATATCAATGATTATCTCCATAGACTTAGTATCCTCATATGACCCACTTGATGTAAGGGTACAACAGGATGCTGTGTTTTACAAGCTCAAATAGAATGATTTTGACAAAAGATAGACCATTTTGATTTAACTACCCCTTAAAATGAGCACTATTTCCCATACTAATTGGGTTATTTTTTGGTATCATTAACAATCTCGTGATGAGATTTGCTGATGTGGCAATATCGACACAGACCATAACTCAACTAAAAAAGAAATATGCTCAATACTGGCTACATGATTTTGGGATTAAGCCAACAAGCAACACCAGAAAAGATCAAACAGACCTTTAAAGATCTTGCGGTAAAATTCCATCCTGACAAAAACCCTGATAATTTTCTTGCCGAAGAAAAGTTCAAGCTATTGCAACGCGCATACAAAATAGTACTTGCGGACGCCGAGTATCGACAAAAAAATCTGCAGCCAGGTATATCCAAGAATAAACAGACTTTAGATAAGAAAAACTCTATTGTATGTAGAAGAAAGCGTCGAGGAACTCGCTCAGATAGAAAATTTCACTGGCAGCTGGAAGATGAATATGTCGGAACGAATATTCGAATTGATGCTTAAACCTAGAAAAATCAATTGAATCACGAAAGATTTACACCCTACCGGTTAATTTATAATACAAACGCCGAACAACCGAAAAAATCAAATATAAAACAAAAAAAACGAAAGTTAAAATCCAGCCCAATTTACTTGTCGCGCCAAAAGAGAGTTCTCCTTTTTGCTGAGTGATTCCTCCTGGATCGATATCGAAATAATTGATTGCAAAAATAATCGACACAATACCAATCACCGCCAGGATTATCATGATTACAACGCTTGTACCTTTATTCATAACGGTAACTCCTTTTTAGGCTGGTCGATCATCAATCAGATCCTCAGCATCTTCAACTACCACAGCCGTCCCATAGACCATCAATTCAGCCGCTCCCGTTGTCACCTGCGAAGTCGAAAATCGGATACCCACAATTCCGTTTCCGCCTAGTTCTCTGGCATCGTCCATCATACGATCTAAAACCTGTTCACGACTTTCAGCCATCAATTTTGTATATTCGTGAATTTCACCACCAACTAACCCACGTAATTTAGCCAAAATATCATGTCCTAAATGACGAGTACGAATACTGGTTCCGCGGACAAGTCCCAAGTGTTTAATGATGTTTTTACCATGGATCACATCAGTAGTCGATATAATAACGCGACTCATATTTTCACCCGATTATATTTGTCTTTTTTGGTGCTTATAATCCGTTGACGCAAGACACCGTATAATAAAAACAAACTACCAATTCCGAGCAACCCGACGGCCACTTTAACCAGCAGACCAATCGCAGCGTTGATGAAAACCGAATACAAAATAAAAGCGACTAAAATAACAGAACTAACCGCAATCAAAGCAAACCCAAACAATCTGGATGTTTTCGCAACTGGCTCTTGAAAAAGTTTGTCTAAATGTTCGAGTTCACTATCTTGTAAACTAAGTGATTGCACTTCCTGACGCATCGCCAGCATTTCATCATGAAGTTTTTTGTATTCAACATCACTTTCTAACAACAACATGACTTTTTGCGCTTCTTGCTGAGTCAATTCGCCATCAACATAACCTGACAACAGTTCGTATTTACTGTTTTCCATACTCTGGCTTTGAATAGATGAACTATCGAAAGTTTTGGATGACGGAGCCTGTTGTTGCATACCGGGTGTCTGCTTTTGATTATCGGGTTTTGGTGGTTCGTTTTCGATCATGATTGACCTCCCAAAGAAACACCTTTATTGACCAATATTTCTCTAAGAGCCATTCTTGCACGGTGTAAACGTGACATCACGGAACCTTTTGCAATACCTAAAATTTTTGCGATGTCTGCGTAACTAAAATTATGATAATCACGCAGTAAAATAATCTCTTTTTGCTGCATTTTCAGCATCTCTAGAGCTTGCTCGATGGTTTCTTTCAGTTGAAGTTGTTGTAATGACCGGTCTGGCTCATGTTTCTGCGGAGCTTGAGTGTGATATTCTTCATGCTCCACATGCGGTAGACGTTTTTTACGGCGTAAAATATCGATTGATTTATTGCGTACCACAGTAAACAGCCAGGGTTTAAACTCGGCGTGATCGAGCGCTGGTGCTCCTGGATGGTTTAATCCCTTTTCAATAGAGCTTTGTACGACTTCAAGCGCGTCATCTTGATTGCTTAGCAGACGTAATGCCAGTGCAAACGCTTGTTTACGACATTGATCGAATTCTTCCGATACCTGCATGGCGTAATCCTTTATTGTTATTGGGGGTGAGTGATTTATATTGACCATAAACTGTTATGAACCAGCAAATTCTACGCTATCTAAGCTTAAAATTGTATGTTGTTAGCCTATAACGAGCTTATTTTGCTAATATTCCTAATTATTCCATTATTTTTACCCATTACTTTATCGCTTTACATTCTATCGCTGAGATGATTAAAATAACACCTCTTCAATTGGATTATCACTAGCCATGTTTTTGTACAAAACACCGAAAACTTCTCTTAATATTTTCGCCAGTATAGGTGGGTGTAAGTTTATCCTCAATTAGCCTATTTTCTTAGGTTACTCGTAATTATGCTACTCTCAATTGAGTAACGTCAGTTTTAGATAAAATCACATATTAATATAAATCGTGCAATATAATGAAACTACTTTTAAGTATTTTAAATCAATGGGTTACAAAAAAATGAATCCCGATAATTCAAAGTTCAATACAGATAAAGCACCAAAACCGGTAGGTTTATATCCACACGCCAGAAAAGTCGGTAATTTATTATTTTTATCGGGAGTCGGTCCAAGAAAAGCAGACACCACAGAAATTCCCGGAGTTACCCTAAATGTTGACGGTTCAATTAAAGCGTATGATATTGAAACGCAATGTAGAAGTGTGTTTGATAACGTTCGTACAATTTTGCAAGAGTCGGGCTCCAGCTGGATGGAGCTGGTCGATGTCACTGTTTTTTTAACTAATATGACAGATGATTTTAAAACATATAACCGAATTTACGCTGAATATTTCGCAGACAACCAACCCTGTAGAACAACCGTTGAAATCAACTGCCTACCAACACCAATAGCCATAGAGTTAAAATGCATAGCAACGATAAAGTAAAGACCTATAAAATGGCACAAATATTAAGCAAACAAAAAAGTTTTGCCTTTCTCTGTTTTCTCTGTGCCTCTGTACCCACAACGTTTCACGGGGCAAGCTTTGGTAAAAAATCTTTTGACCTTAGAAACAGGAAAAGCTGATGAGCGCTCCAATGCAAGTCCTAAATTTCCAAAAGTGGATCGATGAAAATCGCGACAAATTAAAACCACCTGTCTGCAATAAAGAAGTATATCGTGAAGGTGATATGATCATTATGGTCGTCGGCGGACCCAATGGACGAAAAGATTTCCACTATAACGAAGGTCCAGAATTCTTCTATCAACTAGAAGGCGAATTATTATTACGAACTCAGCAAGACAATCAAGTGGTTGAATATAAACTCGGCGCTGGTGACATTTTTTTATTGCCCCCTAAAGTTCCACATTCACCAGTAAGATTTGCAAACTCAATTGGTTTGGTTATAGAACAAGTCAGACGTCCAGATGAAACGGATGCACTGATGTGGTTTTGCGAGAAATGTAATCACAAGTTATACGAAGAATTTTTTCCATTAAAAGATATTGAGAATGATTTTGGCGCAGTGTTCGACCGATTTTTATCCAGTGAAAATTTGCGAACGTGTAAAAAATGTAACCATGTGATGCCGCACAATAAATATGAGTTTGACTAATCATCGCATATTATTTTAATCTCCCCTAACCCCTCTTTACAAAGAGGGGAATAATTTTGTTTAACCTCCCCTTCCAAGGAGAGGGAAATAGCTATCAGGATCAACAATGCTAACCATCGATATTCACACTCACATTTTGCCAAAACATTGGCCGAGCTTAAAAGAAAAATATGGTTACGGCGGATGGATACATTTAGATCACCATAAGTGCGGATGCGCCCGTATGATGAAAGAAGATCATTTCTTTCGCGAGATTGATGAAAATTGTTGGGATGCCGAAGTTCGTATCAAAGAATGCGATCTACACAAGGTTGACGTACAAGTTCTATCTACAGTTCCAGTCATGTTTAGTTATTGGGCGAAAGCAGCGGATGCGCTGGATATATCTAAGCTACTCAACGAACATATCGCCGGAATTTGTGATATGCACCCAACGCGTTTCGCGGGGCTTGGAACCATCCCATTACAATCCCCTGACTTAGCCATCAAAGAGTTAGAAAGATGCGTAAACGATCTCGGACTTGCTGGTGTTCAAATTGGCTCTCACGTGAACGACTGGAATTTAAATGCTCCGGAATTATTCGCCGTTTTCGAAGCAGCACAAGATCTAAACGCTTCAATTTTTGTTCACCCATGGGATATGATGGGAACTGCACAAATGAAAGACTACTGGCTACCGTGGTTAGTCGGTATGCCCGCAGAAACATCACTTGCCATTTGTTCAATGATCTTTGCCGGCGTTTTTGAAAAGCTACCACATTTAAGAGTTGCGTTTGCGCACGGAGGTGGCTCATTTCCCTCGACCATTGGTCGTATCGAGCATGGATTTAATTGCCGTCCCGATTTAGTCGCTAAAGACAACAATATTAATCCTAGAAACTATTTAGACCGAATTTATTTAGATACTTTAGTCCATGATCCTGCCATGCTAAATTATCTTATTGAATTAATCGGTGCAGACCGATTAGCGCTTGGAACAGATTATCCTTTTCCTTTGGGAGAATTGCAACCTGGAAAATTAATTAATGATTCCATTACCGATAAGAATATTAGAAAACAACTATTACATGGTACTGCGTTGAAATGGTTAGGCTTAGACAAAAAAAGGTTTACAGACTGATGAAGATAAATATGAAAATTGATGAACAATCTTATTTTGTGGATCTTAGCCAAGGTAAAAGTATTGCAATCACTTTGCTGCCAAATGGCGAACAACCCAATCATTTCGGCGCGCTAAAATGCGCTAGCGAAACGATTATTTCTGGTAGCTTTATAGGCGATACAAAAAGAGATGGGAGTTGTAATGCCAATCAACTGACAATTATTCCTCACTGTAATGGCACACATACCGAATCAGTATCTCATATCGTCAATCAATTGATCCCAGTATACCAATCAATTGAAGAATCTTTTTTTCCTAGTGTTTTGTTAAGCTTAGAGCCTGAACTGGCTATAGATGTCAATGAAAATTATCTTCCATTTTTTGATGATGACAATAGAGTAATAACAAAAAAACAGTTGGTAAGCACTTTACATAAATATACCGACGAGCAACTTCAAGGAGTCATGATTAGAACCTCGCCTAATGGCAGTGATAAAAAATCTAAAGTTTATGACAAAGTTAACTATCCAACTTATTTAACTAACGATGCAATGGAATATTTGATCGAACGAAAAGTGAAACACTTTATGGTTGATTTTCCATCAGTCGACAAAATGTATGATGACGGTATGTTATCTAATCATCGGATGTTCTGGAATATAAAAATAGATGATAAAAATTTGAACTCCGAATCAAAAACGAATAAAACGATTACAGAAATGATTTTTGTTGATGATGACATTAAGGATGGTTTTTATTTGTGTAATTTACAAATACCGGAAATTGAAACAGATGCCGTTCCGTCTAGACCAGTTTTGTTTCAGCTAATACCAAATTAGATTTTTTAAACTATTTATAATCGTCCTCTCCCCAGCCCTCTCCCTGAGGAAGAGGGGGTTTTAGTTCTTCCCTTTTTGAAGGTGAGGATTAATTCCCTACAAGGTTTTAGTCCCCTCTCCTTTGAAGGTGAGGGCTCCCTAAAGGAACCTACTTTTGGTAGGGAGAGGTAAAATTTTTCGGAATTTTCTTTATGATATATAAAAATACAATAGAATTCGCGCAACAAATGGATCAACAAGATCCGGTCGCCAATATCAGAGATGACTTTTCTATTCCAAAAATGCCAGATGGCAGAGAAGAAATCTATCTCTGCGGAAATTCTCTCGGTCTACAGCCAAAACTATCAGCAGAATACGTTCAACAAGAACTTAATCAATGGGCGAAGCTTGGCGTCAAAGGTCATTTCGATGGAGACTTCCCTTGGATGCCTTATCACGAGTTTTTAGCTGAAGGTTTTGCCGAGCTTGTCGGCGCTAAAACGACCGAAGTTGTTTGTATGAACACGCTAACAGCTAACTTACATTTTATGATGGTGAGCTTTTATCAACCAACTAAAACTCGTTATAAAATTTTAATAGAAGAACATGCATTCCCTTCAGATCATTATGCTGTTGAGTCACAAATAAAATTTCATGGTTTTGATCCTGAGCAATCAATGTTATTGGTTAAACCAAGAGAGGGAGAAGAAACCATCAGAAATGAAGATCTTTTATCGCTCATTAAAAAAGAAGGTGACTCGATAGCGCTAGTGATGTTACCTGGCGTTCAGTATTATACCGGTCAAGTTTTTGATATGAAAAATATTGCCGAAGTCGCTCACAAAAAAGGATGCATGGTTGGTTTTGATTTAGCTCACGCCGCTGGAAATATTCTGATGGATTTACATGATTGGCAAGTCGATTTTGCCTGCTGGTGTACCTACAAATACCTTAACTCCGGCCCTGGCTCTGTCGCGGGCTGTTTTGTTCATCAGAATCATCATGATAACAAAAACTTGCCGCGTTTTGCAGGATGGTGGGGGCACGATAAGAGCTCCCGATTTAAAATGGAAAACCAATTTATCCCGATGAAATCAGCTGAAGCCTGGCAGCTTTCCAATCCGCCTGTTTTATCACTTGCGGCTATTCGCGGTTCATTAGATACGATAAAAAAAGCTGGTGGTATAAAAACTCTTAGAGAAAAGGCAATAAAATTATCGGGGTATATGCGTTTTTTATTAGAAACAGAATTAGCTGATGAAATCGAAATTTTAACCCCCTCAGATGCTAATTCCTCAGGAAGTCAACTATCTCTAGCGTTAAAATTACAAGATGGCGACTCGCCAGATAGAAGTAAGCAAATCTTTGATGCCATTGAAACAAAAGGGGTAACGGGCGATTGGCGATATCCCAATGTGATCCGGGTGGCACCGGTTCCGCAATACAACTCGTTTGAAGATGTTTATCGGTTTGTACAAATTCTAAAAACCGCTGTAATGGAAAATTAGATATGAGTCAAAATAAAGAAATGATCACTCTAATAGGCGCAGGTTTGGTTGGCTCGCTGTTAGCTGTTTTATTGGCTAGGCGAGGCTTTAAAGTTAAAATTTTTGAACGTAGACCAGATATTAGAAGACAAAATATTAGTACCGGTCGCTCCATTAACTTGGCACTGGCAAATCGCGGTATATATCCATTAGAACAAGCAGGACTGATGAACCGAGTAACACCAATATTAACTCCAATGAAAGGTCGAATGATCCATGATTTAGAAGGCAATCAAAACTTTCAGAGTTATGGACAAAAGCCTGAAGAAGTGATTTACTCTATTTCTCGTGGTGAGCTCAATAAAATTTGCATGGATGCCGCCGAGGCGACAGGGCTAGTTAACATTCATTTTGAGCAAACATGTACTTCTGTCGATTTTGAAAAAAATACCATCCAACTTAAAAATGAAAATACCAATGAAATAAATAAGCAATCTTTTTCTCAAATAATTGGAACCGATGGAAGTGCTTCAGCGGTTCGTGAGGCGATTCATAAAATCGAATCCAAACAGCATGAAGTTTTGCCATTGGGTCATAGTTATAAAGAGTTACGAATACCTCCCGGGAAAGGAGGCGAATTTCAAATCGATGCAAACTCGTTACATATTTGGCCAAGAGGTGGTTACATGTTGATCGCATTGCCAAATGAAGATGCTTCGTTCACCGTTACCTTATTTATGCCAAATGAAGGTGATATTAGTTTTACCGAAATCGACTCACCGGAAAAAGTACATCATTTCTTTAATACATATTTCAAAGATACCCTTGCGTTATTGCCTGATTTAGAAAAGGATTTTTTTGAAAATCCAACGGGACATCTTGCCACAGTAAAATGCTCGCCTTGGCATTATCAAGATAGAGCTTTATTGCTTGGCGATGCTGCTCATGCGGTTGTTCCATTTCATGGGCAAGGAATGAACTGCGGTTTTGAAGACGCATGGGAACTTGCCGAAACAATCGATAACTATTCAGAACGTAAACTTGACTGGCAAGAGATATTTTCTATTGTCGATAAAAAAAGGAAAGTCAACGGAGATGCCATTGCAGATATGGCAATCGAAAATTATATTACCATGCGGGATTCCGTTAGAGATGAAAAATTTATTTTGAAAAATGCGTTGGCTTTTGAGCTGGAAAAACGGTTCCCTGAACGCTTTTGCCCACGGTATTCGATGGTGATGTTTCATCGTTTGCCTTATTCGGAAGCAAAAGAGCGCGGCGTAATTCAGGAGGATATTTTGAGTGAATTGACTGATGGGGTTTCAGATATTGGGGGGATTGATTTTGGGTTTGCTGAGAGGCTGGTTTTAGAGATGTTGTCGATTGTTAAACTTAATCCTTAGCGATTTAAGTTTTATTCAGCTCGATAGATACTTTACGTTCATTTGATGTATCAACAATACTTTTCCACTCGATAATTTCATTAGTATTCGTGCCAGTTATAATTTTTGTATAGTGCGTTCTTGTGACCACTACTTTTGATGCATCATCAGTGGAGATGGTTTGGTCATAACTAGAAATACCCAATTTCCACTCATTATCAGAAATTTTCATGATTCCACTATCTTTCCAGTGTTTATGGTGCAATTCGCAAAATGCATCCCAAGCACGTTTTGCATCCTCATAATCTATTATCTTTACTTGCCGTTTTTTAGTAATTCGCCATATTCCACATAATTTCCGGAACCAAATAAGGTTGTAACCACTTCCTTTGTTTCTTCGTTTATAATAAGAGTTTTCTCAAGTCCATATCCTAACGAAACGAATTTTTCTTTGGATGAATTTGGGTTTCTTGATTCAGACCACTGTACTGAAAAAAATTTTAGACCTGGAAATATTTTATCCGCTGTGGGTGCATTGATTTCAATCCAAGGCGAAAATGTCGGAATAGAGTGACCTCCTTCTAAATATTTTTCTTTTAATTCGGTCTGGTTATTTATCAAAATTTTCCAAAAAGGATTGCTTTTGTCTACTACACTGTGATCCTGGAAATAAATTTTTGCATCTACATCAGCGCAAAATGCTAGCAGAATAAATATTACAAAATTTAGATGTTTTATTTTTTGGCTAACCATAATTCACCTTCATAAAAGCCATGACCCATGCTTTTAAAATCCCATTTTGAATTCTACATTGTACATTGTAGTTGGGGTTCACCACCCCAACCTACCGAACTTTTTGGGAACGTGCACAAGATGTTTTCCAGTTCGATTGAATTAATTGTTTGACAATCGTTCGTTAGCAGTAAATCGCCTAGCTTCAAATACTAGCCATAATCCAAAAATGAAACACAGTCCTATTATAACCATTGATAGTGGTAAGCTGAACTGATCATAACCAGTTATAACAAAACCGCAATGTATCAAAAATGTTATGATCCCCAACCCTGCGCATAGATATGAGTACATTTTTGCTCTAGCAGTGTTACTTATTACGTGCATAAAGCCATTTAGTAAAACAGAGACTGCAATAATGTTAAACACTAAAAATCCTTGTATTCCTCCAGGCAAATTAAACATTTCCCATTCTTTCCAATATGCAGCATCAATCTGGTGAAATATCAGTACGCTCAATGTCGCAAAATATGCTTTACTAATCATTTGTAAGTTCACCTATTACGCTGTTTATCAAAGACTAGAAAGGCTATTTATAGTTATTTGAAGGTTATGACCCGAATGATTTTTCTAGAAAATATTTATAACTTCTGAACCCTAATTCTCAGCAATCACATAAGAAAACCACCCGGTTTTTTCAGCGTCAAAAACCGACCCCCAATACCAAGAAGAAACATCAGACCAAGTCTCACCATTCTGAGCGACGATGTACTCGCATACATTTAATTTTTCGGAATTTTTTGTTGCAGTAAAACACCCCATATTTATTCCATTTTGATTAACTTTAATAGGCTGCGGTTTTATAGTGTATCCTATTCCCTTAAAACAATCACCAGCAGGATGCAGTTTTCTTGTCGGCTCTTTTACCCAACGGATAATCAACTCTCTATTTCCATCAGTAAAGCGTGCAATACTTCCAGGAAAATCTTGCACAAAGCCTTGTTCTTTTTCAGTTAAAGGCAATTGAGTTAGTTTTTTATTTTCGTATTCACTTGGCCAACCTTGAAAACCTTTCGACAAACTACCATTTGAAATGGCATTAGAAAAATACGATGGCGCAATAGCGGCAATAAATACAGCAAACATTAAAATGAAATATTCACTCAAATACTTCTTGAAATAGACCATTGCTGAAACCTAGAAAGTGTTACTAAAATGCCAAAAGCGGTTGCTAAAAACGCAATCACTCCGATCCCTTCGTGTAACCACGGTTGATTGTTCTTTATAAATCCCGCTTCAATATAAAATAGGCTGGTTGCACGTAATACATTACCAAATAAAACAATAATACAAGATGCAAAAAGAGCAAAAACCATTTTCAATAAGTTAAATCGATACACCAAACTGATGAATAAAGAGAAAAACAATCCTGCCCATAACATGGTCACCCCGCTGCACGGCGCATCAAATTGAACCATCTGATTTTGCCAAACTAAATACGTACCACTTTGAGTCACCGACAGCCCATTCATTTGTAATAAAGGAACGGCAATACTTGCGGAGATATATCTGGCAGGATAACCCAAATAAAATTGCAATGATGGGACAATTGGCAGCGACAACATCACTAATGCCCAAAAAGCTATCGGTGGATGTTTGCCAAACGACGTCCAGTAGACGATGATTGAAATGGTCATAAAAGCCATCGCCGCTCGAATGATCGAAGGTATAGGCAGGAAAAATGAAAGACCGTAGACTAATAACATCACTGCAACGGGTTGGAGAGAAAACTGATAATAACTTTTACGCTGATAAAGTAACCGTACAGCAATAAAAGTCAGAAATATAAAAATAGCAATCAGACCAACTGCCTCTTCCACCGACGAGTTGACACGATTAAAATACCACTGCCATGCACGCCAAAACCCCGCGATAGGCATTAGCAAAACAAACAGCAACCAACTTAGATTGGTGTGGTTAAATTTAATTTGTTTTTTTTCAAAAACCATAAAGTCATTGCAAGAATTATAAATGCTAAAATCCACTGATGAGGTTCAGGAATTGTAGGGACACTATTTGCGTCAACCGGACTTAGTCCATTTTGATCGTATTGCTGTTGACTTTCTAATACGACCGCTCCACTTACCATTGTAACTAACTGGTATTTAGCGGCGATATCAACTGCTTTAGAACGATTGTTTTTATCCTCGCTTAATAGTGTATAAATTCGATCTCTAGCCCATAGTCTGCTGATATGTTTTGAACCCTCAGGAATACCTTTTACAGTATCCACGGCGATACGTTCAAATATTAGTTTTTTCTTAGCCAAAAATATAGATGCAAAGTGCCTTTTTAGATCTTCTTTTACCGAACTAGTTTTTACCAGTGTTTGTGAATTTAAATGCCATTTAGAATTTTCATTGAGCTTATCTAATAATTTATTTGGTCCCGCATATAGGCTGTATAAATTTACTTCGGGTAATCGCGCTAAACGTTCACTGGCTTGCTCCAATATTGATAGGCTCTTTCTAAAAGCAACGGGTTGAGGAGTGTGTATCCATAAAACTTCCGCATCGTGATAATTTTCCAGTTTCAAAATTGCATTTGCAAGTGCTGGTGCGTTGTCTTGACCACCAATAAACTCTAGATCTCGCAAAGCTTTAGTGATTTTACTTTGTTGCTGCTCTGACCAAGCATCTATCTCAATAAAAGTATTAACGTTAGATGCAATGATCAACCCCACTTTTTGATCGCGAGGTATTTCTTTTAGCGATGCTATTATTTGATCAACATATCTACCCGCTTTAACTGAACCATCGACAACAATTATCAATGCCTCTTTTGATTTTACCGGAGACTCAACCACTTGCTGGATGATCTGCTCGTTCTCGTCATAATGGGAAACAAATTGTGAAAAACTTGTATCCCGCTCTGCTGTAATTACTTTCCTTGGCTCAGACAGTTCAATATCTGTTATATTTCCCTTTAAACGATAAAGCGAATCAGAAATTTTTTGGCTAGTCATATTCGCAACATTAAGTTTGATCGATTTTTTACTTTCGAACCAAAAAACATGCTCAACCTCTTCGTTGATAGTAAAATTTCGATCGAGGATAGCTGGTAGAACAAAAGAAACATTTTCTCTGTTAATTAGTTCCAAAGGGGCGGTTATACCTAAACGAAATTTGATTGTGCCACCTTTTGGTGCGATGGGAAATGCTTGAGCCAAAATACGATCTGGACCTACACTCGTCACAAGCAGAGGATCTCGTCTTGCATTGACTACTCGTTGGTACGCTTGACGAACCTTTCCTTTGCCCGCAAATGCCGCTTCTTTCTCTTCGCCATTCACCCAAAGAGTCGCTCTCGAAACAACTGCATTAGGCGGCAAGGCTATTTGTAAACGTGCTTCTCTTTGTGTAAAAGAGTCATTTTTAAACTCCAAAATCCATTCTAAATACGCAACACCATCATCGCCGCTGACAGAACCATCAATTTTTGAAGAAATAAGTTTTAAACCTTTTATGCGCCCGCCAACTTCGGTTCCTCCTTGATCGGCATCGAAGCTGAATTCATCAAATCGCTCCCATCTTCCACCTCGATAAGGTACAGGATAAGTATTAAAAGTCTCTCCAGTTACCTGATAAAAAATCTCTCGAGCATCGGATGAAGATACATAACTATGTTGTCCAAAAATCATTACAACAAAACTGAGTGGTCCAGACGACCGGCGATTTCCATCATAACAATAGCCTAATAACTGATCGTTGTTTCCCATGCTTTGTAATAACCGAATACCTTTTTGGCTTGTTTCAATTGAGTCACTGACAGCTAAATTAAGCCCCCATTTGGTTATCGCAGACGGTATATCGATTACCATTAAAAGTAGTATCGCGATTGAAACCCCCTTCAAAAGAAAACTCCTACCGATAAGTTTTTGCTTATATTCTCCTTTAAATTTATAGTACAACCTAAGCCCCATAATAAACGAAGCTAGTGGAGCGAGGGGAAGCAATCCCAAGCCAAAAAAGATAATACCCATAACAGCAAAAGGTGTAATCGGTAAAAAAATAAGAGTATAAAAACCAGAAATACCAATGGAAATAGTGCAAAGCAACATCAGTAAATGGATATTCACAGAAGCTTTACTTCTCAGGTTCTTCCAAATCAAAAAATTTGCTATAGGTACTATCAGTAACAGGATCTTATGAAATATCGTCGGCATCGGATCAAAAAGAGCTTCTGCGCATGTTTGAGTAAATAATTCAAATCCAATCGTGAACAGAGGATAAAAAACCGCAAGACTAAAAACGACCCAACCCGGCGGCTTTAGAATAGTCGCTGTTTTTATCTGTTCTTTCGCTTTCGATTTTTCATCAATCATGTTACTTTCTTCGCTCTTTTAATTTTCTTCACTCTTACTAGTCTCAATCAATTCTTATCGATGGCAAAAATTTAGTGAGTTGACTTATTTCAAAAATACTACAATTTATTCCTTTTTTGTAGAAGGTATTTTATTTCCCATCTGATACCAGTCAACATTTCGAGTAATCACCATAACTACAGCTAATAATACAAATAATAAAATACTTCCGGAAAGCAATGCATGATCTTCTGATCGAATAATGAAAAACAAAACAAGATAAAAACCGTTTAACATTCCAAATATGGCACCACCGTGTTGTTTAGAGCGACTCAAATGACTCACGTAATACCCTATCAATCCGGAGCATGCTATCGATGATACCCAATAGGACGCAGAAAAGCTCATATGTTCCGACAGCGCTATCAGTAACAAAAAGAAAATTGCTAATGCCATCCCAGTTAAACTATAAGAAACTGGATGGATTCTAACGCCTTTATTTAGAACTTCATACAAGATAAAAATAGTAAAAGTGATGATCACTACCAACAGACCATATTTCACTGAACGCAAACTTTTTAGGTAAATGTCAACTGCGTCTATGTGATTAACTCCAAACGATGACGCATAAATATTTTCACATTGCCCGGTAAAACATTGCTTCATAGTGTTTTCGATATCGGTAGAAAAAATGCTATTTTTCCAAGTCGCTTTATATCCATTTTCAGAAATCTCCCGACTTTCCGGAAGAAACGCACCTTCAAAACTAGGATGTGGCCAATCTGAATCAACTTTTACCGTATTTTCTTCAGCGGTCGCGATAAATGCGATTTCCCCCATCCCATTGAGTTGCATATCGACATTAAAAGAAAAGTTTTCGAGAACATTTTCAAGTGAAAATTTGCCATGGAAACCATGCAAGAAAAAATCCAGATTAGAGCCGGAATAGACCTCAATATTTTCTTTCCCGAACTTGATTGCAGGCGTCCCCGAGAGTCCGCGGGTGTCACTGACGCCCAAAGATAAATGCGCTGTTTTTGATAATTTAATCGTTGGATCTTCGCTCAACTTCTTCAGCTTTTTCAATTCAAATACGCCTGATAAATTAATTTTTGCGTTATACACAGGCACATCATATATACCTTTCTTTAAAACCTGATGCTTTAACGTGGATAGAATATTAATATTTTTCGGAAGGATATATGTTTTGTTCTTGATCCAGTTAACTTCTTCGACATAGCGTTTTAACTCTTTATCAAACACTCTAATTTTTTCAGATTGCTCATACGGAATGACTAAAACGGTGGCTAAGATCGTTTGACTTCCTGTCCAGCTACTTTCAACCGCATTTCGGGCGTAATAGCGATTACTCGAGCGCTCCTCTATTTGACTCTCAATCATGGACAACAAAACTTGAGCGGCTATAATGATAAAAAATAGTGATAAAAATTTAATTAGGTTTGATTTTTTCATTCGAAAGTTCCTCCAATATTTATTAGAATCGGAGTATGTTCTTATTATTGGTCTTATTTCTAACGAAAAAATAACCAATAATGGTCAAATGTGGCGAAAATATAGCTAAAATATATAAATTACCGCATATTTACATAAAAACCATCTATTAATTAGAGATCCCGAATTATGAGTACTACCCCCTATGAAACACCATTAAGCCAACCGAGCGCATCATTAGTGTCAGATTATGCCTTTGCCGGATTTTGGAAACGAGCCATTGCTTACATACTCGACGGCATTATTTTTACTTTACTATTCGCTCTGGCATTCTTCCTTTTGGGCGGTTCAATGATGACCGTAGCCCAGCCTAACCCCGAAAACATGTCTGCAATACTAGGAATATACGCGCTTTATTACCCTGCGTGGTGGTTGTATTTTGCTTTAATGGAAAGCTCGTCATTACAGGGAACCATAGGTAAAAAGATGTTGGGCATAAAAGTAACCAATATACAAGGTCAACCGCTGAGTTTTGTTCATGCCACAGGGCGGCATTTTTCTGGACTTATTACTCAAATGACTTTTACAATCGGCTTTTTAATGGCTGCATTTACCGCCCGTAAACAAGCATTACATGACATGATCGCCAGCACGTTAGTAGTCAATAAACGCTATGCTGCTAACCAAATTAAGATAGCCAGTGATAATCCCGGAACGGGGATGTCAGTTGGTGGCATTATTGCAGTAGTGTTTTTGGTTTTATTAATTCCAGTCGGTGGTATTCTGGCGGCAATCGCCATACCCGCCTACGCAGATTATACCGTCCGGGCAAATGTCGATAGAGCTATTGTAGAAACCAGCCACATACAAACAGCTATAACCGATCACGCTGCTGAAACGGGCTATTGGCCCAATAGCATTCAACAAGCAGGGATCAACGAACAACAACTCGTCAGCGATCTCTATCAAATACAAATGATGTCTGATGGCGGCTATCAGATTATTTTTAAACGACCAGAAAATATTGTTGACAATCGATTAGTTTTTACACCGGAGTTAACATCGTCTGGAAATTATAAATGGCAATGTTCAAGCAATGACTTAAAAAACGCACATTTACCGTCTTATTGCAGATAACGAATTAAGTTCTCTCAGTTAACAACAGTTTGTTTACTTAGCGCTTTCATCGAACCATTTAACAAGAATTTCTTTCATTTTTGTGACTGAAATCGGTTTATTTAAAATATCGTTCATACCGCACTCCAGACATTCTTCTTTTATGCCACTGATTAAATTAGCGGTCAGAGCGATAATAGGCGTCAATTGACTAAGACCGTTTCCTTCACGAATTAATTTTGTTGCGGTAAACCCATCCATGATCGGCATTTGACAATCCATTAGAATCAACCCGTATTTATTTTCTTGAGAAAGGCTAACCCCTATAACGCCATTCTTTGCGATATCTGAAGAGTAACCAAATTTTTTTAAGTAAAGTGTTGCCACTTGCTGATTGGCATAATCATCTTCAACAATTAAAATTTTTGCACTCAAAAAATAACTCCTCTTGATTAAGCGAATGTGAAGTGACTTTTATCGCATTTACTCACCACCGGTCAATCGCGCAATAAGAATACCAACAAAAATTATCATTCCCACCCAATTGTTATTTAAAAACGCACTAAAGCATTTTTGAGGTTCGTGATTTCGACAAGAGTAAATTTGCCATGCTATCAATACCGAAGCGATACCAATGCAGATGTAATAATAAAAATTAAGATCGAATTTTCCGCCAACCAGCAGCATTCCGAAAATAAACATCATCTGTATGGTTGCGGTAATTTGTAGATCCGCCTCACCAAAAAAAATCGCTGTTGATTTAACGCCAATTTTTAAATCATCCTTTTTGTCTACCATACCATACAAAGTATCGTAAGCTAAAACCCAAAGTAAGTTCGTGGTATACAATAACCATGCAGTACTCGGGATCTCATCTTGAACTGCGGCAAAGGCCATAGGAATAGCCATCGAAAATGCCATTCCCAATACAACTTGAGGAAAGTAGGTCACTCTTTTCATAAAAGGATAAATAGTGGCTATAGCGAGCGCGATAAACGACAAAACCATTGAGGTAAAATTAAGCATTAAGACTAAACTAAAGGCAACCAGAGCAAGGACAATAAAAAGTATCAGCGCTTCTTTTTCAGTGACCGTCCTTACTGCTAAAGGTCTTGTTTTTGTTCGCGCAACTTTTCCATCAATATTTCTATCCGCATAATCATTGATGACACAACCGGCTGAGCGCATCAAAAAAACACCACACGTAAAAATTACAATGAGATGAAGATCTGGAAATTTTCCTGAAGCAAGCCACAAAGCCCACAGCGTTGGCCATAACAAGAGTAGAATACCGATTGGTTTATCAACACGCATTAATAAACCGTATTGAGTCAATCGATATCGCCATAGCGGGGTTAACTGAAAGGTTTTTCTTAACCGGAAATCGCTAATGATAGCGACTAATTGCCTTAGCGAATATTTCATCACCGCAATAATATTGGCTTTTTTGTCGTCGTTAGTCTTCATATGTCGTTAACTTTCATATTAGTGCCTAACAATTGGTATATATCGGACAATTTGGCAGAAAAACTTCGCTGATCAACAGCGGTCCGGTTTCTAATTGAAAAATGGATCGTCTTTGCCATAATGGGAAATTCTTTTCGATATCAAACTGGGCAAGACGAATATCATCAGCATAAACCTGGTTAACCTGCAAAGTTTTACGAACAGCACCTAAACGACCAAATAATACTTTGCCTATTGGCGTTTTATCTATCCTCGCGAGTCGATTTGCTGAGCCTCTTAGCGTTTCTAACGGTATCACTGTACGCGCGAATAGCCAAGTATCGGTTGACGTACCCATGGTTATTTCTCTTATGTGAGAATAAGCTCTTTGTTTAATATTTAACAACCGCCGTTCAACAGGATTGGCGAAATTTTTTCCTTGCATTAAACAGTTTAATACGGGCGCTTGCCCCATTAAACGAGTCATTAAATCAGTAAGACTGCCACGCTCAGTCAGTAATGCCAGACAATCGTCCTTCAATCGAATACTCTTAGTGGTCGGATATTTGGCTGGCAGTATAACAAAGACCAACCTTAGGGCGAATTGAAAAATTTATATTTTTTTGTTTATAAGCTATCCTCATGTAGTAAAATAGCCCCATTGAAGAGTTGTGCGTGTCAAAATATCCCCAAAAACCAAAATTTGACCCCAACATAAGCTTAATAACTATTAAAGAGTAACATGATGAAAAAATGGGAATGCATTGTTTGTGGTTGGATATATGACGAAGAAAAAGGATGGCCGGAAGATGATATAGCACCAGGAACTAAATGGGATGATGTACCTGATGACTGGTTATGTCCCGATTGTGGCGTTGGTAAAGAAGATTTCGAAATGATCGAGATTTAACAGATAAACCATTGATTATATTTAATAATATGGATAAATAAAATGAGCCTAGCAGACAGCGTATTAGCCATAAATGACGATTTACCTATCCGTACTGACAAGCCCGTTCACAGCGGTAAAGTCCGATCAGTTTATTGGCTAACCGCCACCGATAGTCAGCGCCTGATTGAAGAAAAAGGTTATGATGTGCCAATCGATGCACCACTCGCCATCATGGTGATTAGCGATCGAATTTCTGCATTCGACTGCATTTGGCATGGCGAAGACGGCATGAATGGTGTTCCAGGAAAAGGAGCTGCATTAAACGCGATCTCCAATCATTGGTTTAAGTTGTTTAAAGAACAAGGCTTAGCTGATAGTCATATATTAGATATACCGCATCCGTTAGTTTGGATCGTGCAAAAAGCCAAACCCGTTATGATAGAAGCCATTTGCCGTCAATATATAACCGGCTCAATGTGGCGAGCTTACGAAAATGGTGAGAGAGAATTCTGCGGTATTAAAATTGCCGATAATCTACAAAAAGATCAACGTTTACCCGAACTATTAATGACTCCTTCAACAAAAGGCGTACTGAAAGACATCCCGGACGTACCAGAAGCAGATGATGTCAATATAACGCGAAAAAATATTGAAGATAATTATCAAGCATTTAATTTTGTTTCAAAAGAAGACATCAATGTCTATGAAAAGTTGCTCATCGAGGGATTTGATTTAATTAGCCAATCGCTCAGTCAACTTGATTTAATTTTTGTCGACACAAAATTTGAATTTGGATACGTTAAAGATAAAAATGGAAAACAAAAACTCATTTACATGGATGAAGTCGGCACGCCAGACTCGTCGAGGATTTGGGATGGGGCAGCCTATAGAAAAGGAAAAATCGTAGAAAATTCTAAAGAAGATTTTAGACAGCTACTTCTTAATCATTTCCCTAAACCCGATATTTTACTCAATAAAACTCGAATGGAAGAGCGCCATGCACTAGCAGCAAATAATGCTTTACCAAAAGATGTTTTAATGAAAATATCCAGTACTTATGTTGATGTAGCAGAAAAAATTATTGGAAGTAAAATTAGTATTTCAGAGAATCCAAGAACTGAAATATTGGATATTTTGAAAAATGAATATCGATTAGTCGATAAAAAATAGATCTTATACTTTAGAACTCACTTTAGCATTAAGCGAAATAATTTTATCTGCTAAGCTACTCAATATATTCAAAAATAGTTTAGGGTGAGAATGAACCATTTTTGAAAATTCATCTTTGTGAACCATTAGTACAGTACAGTTTGTTTTTGCAACAACACTCGCGGTTCGCTTTTGGTGAGTTAGAACGGCAATTGCGCCAAAAATTTCGTCTTGGTTTATTTGACCAACTTCAACCCCATTATGAATTGCAACCGCAGTCCCTTCATTGATCGAATAGACATAATCGGCTGCATCTCCTTCTTTTATAATTTCCATTCCGGCTTTGAAGCGACCAAATCCCGGGTTAGCCCTTTCTTCTTTTCTGGTTAACACTCCAATCATTTGAATGAGTTGAAGTTGATTTAACGTGTTAATTGAAAACCATAATGAAATGAGTGACGATTGCTTGCTCATAATGGTAAAAAGATTGTCTAACGAAATACATGAGATTTCAACATCTGATTTAACGGAATAGTATAGACAAACCTCTTCATATTCCTCTGGAGAATAAGGAAGGATAATATCGCCACCTTCAAATATGAATAACTCCTTTTCGTCATATTCAACGATGACGTTTCCGTCTTTTATAAAATAGACATTTTTAGGACTAAAACCAGTTGTTTGCACATCCATTCTTGTCAGTTCCAGCAACTCACCGCCACTCGATTGGAGTCTTTCGAGGAACTCCGACGATTTAGCATATAATTCTTTATTAATGGAGGAAAATACTGTTTTTTGTTCATTAATACTGAGCATGATTTTTATTTCCGACTCTATTCTCTTGAAAGTTAGTCTAACTCATATACTCCTATATTTGTATTCGAACATTCGTAGTATGTGACATAGTAGGAGTCAAACTGGTCGTACCACTATAAGAATTAATCTTACTAATTATAATGCTCCTAAATATTCCTTTACTTCAACAGTACTACCTACAAATTTGATTCTATTCTGTTTTTTCATGATTTGAAATTTGTACATCGGATCGTAGTATTTTTCTAAAAGATAGACAATCCAATCTTTATGTTTGCCAAGAAAGCGGCTTTTTTGTTGGTGCATTATAGCTTTCTCAATTAACATCATCGTATCCTTTAAACCGACAGCACCCAGTCGCTTTTTTATTTTTTGAGTTGCTCTGATAAGATAATCTCGATATCGATTTAGCCCTAGATCACCATATTCTAGTTCAAATTCATTAATCATACTGACAACATAATCATTATAGATCTGCTCTACTCGAAATTCAAAACTTTCTTCAATCATAATAAGTGGCGATTGTTCCATTTTATTCTTAAGAAATAAAGGAAGTGATCTCGCGCCAATCAATCGTCCTTCATCTTCTAGTAATAAAAATGGCTTCGCATTTTGCTCGTGTTTTAGTAATCGTACCGCTAAATTATTTTCAAAATTTATTTGACTTGGCTGAGGACTAAGTCGTTTACCAAAACTTGAGCCTCTATGATTTGCTAGCCCTTCCAAGTCGATTGAATTTTTTTGTTTAATAAGCAATTTTGTTTTTGCACTGCCGGTTAAACCAGTCACAATTTGTATTTGACTTGAATCGACTATACGTTCTGTTTCAGCAATAAGATAAGTCCGCATAGCTTTATAGCCGCCTTTGATCAAAGGCAGATTAATACCAGCCTCGGATAACCATTGCTGGCTGACTCTCGATCTTAAGCCCCCTCTAAAACAATAAAAATAACCGTTATCTAAATTTTCTTGTGCAAATGTGACCCATGCATTGACACGTGCACGTTTTAATTCGCCTTGAACTAATTGGTGACCTAACTTAATGGCACTTCCTTGACCATCTTGCTTATAACAAATACCAACTTCTTTCCTTTCATAATCACTCATTAATGGTAGATTAATTGACGAAGGAAATGCACCTTGTTCAAATTCGCAAGGCGCTCTTAAATCAATCAATGGTGCATCCGATAAAAATATTTTACGGTAGTTACTAGTGTCAGTACGAATAATCGACTTATTTGACATAAATTAATTTATCTTTTTGCTCTACAAGCTCTCCAAAAGACTGAATGTTCAAACCTTGTTTTAAAGCACTTTTCAAAAAATCACCAACCGCTAATTTAGCAACAGCCACTAAAAGCCCTCCGCTCGTTTGTGGATCGCATCCATATTCTTTTTCAATATCGCTTATGTCTTCACCATTTGCTTTAGATAGTGTTGCAGAATAGCTTTGATAATTTCTGTGAGTTCCTCCTGGGATCGCGCCTAGTTCTCGATACTTTTCGGCTTGCATAATTTTTGGCACTTTATCAAAATTAATTTTTGCGGAAAGCCCACTGGCTTTGCATATTTCACCCAAATGTCCAAACAAACCAAATCCGGTGACATCCGTCATCGCTTGAACGCCTTCTATTTCTGAAAAATAATTTCCAGCTTTGTTTAATTGACACATCAATTGAGCCGCAATATTTTGATCTTCTTTCAGTAATATTTTCTTTTTTTGCGCTGTAGTTAAAATGCCAACCCCTAACGGCTTAGTTAAAAATAATTGACAGCCAACCGTTGCGGTTGAGTTTTTTAATACTTTACTGGTTTCGATTGTTCCGGTGACTGCAAGACCAAAAATAGGTTCGAGCGAATCAATGCTGTGACCACCTGCTAATGAAATTCCTGCATCTCGACAAGCGGCTCGTCCACCTTCAACCACCTGTTGAGCAACGGTTGCGCCAAGTTTATCGATAGGCCAACCTAATATTGCAATTGCCATAATAGGCTTGCCGCCCATGGCGTAAATATCACTGATGGCGTTGGTCGCCGCGATCCGCCCGAAGGTATGGGGATCGTCAACAATTGGCATAAAAAAATCAGTAGTGCTAATAATCGAAGTACCATTGCCTAAATCATATACTGCCGCATCATCGCTGGTTTCATTGCCAACAAGCAGTAAAGGATCGTCAAATTTAGGCAACTTAGAGGAAACAATTTCCGCCAATACGGCAGGAGAGATTTTACAGCCACAACCTGCGCCATGACTGTATTCTGTAAGTTTTATGTTCATTAACCACTTCCAGTTAACCTTGAACCAGTCTGACATGATATACCAACAGACAAAATCTAAAAAGTGGCTAGGTCAATTTTGTCACAATTTCATTTGTTATGGCTAGCCGAATATTTTGATTCTGCAAATTGCCACATAACGATAAAACCCAAACTAATATTATTGGAACGCTCGATCAAGGGGCTGTCTATAAATATTGCATTTGATAGCCAATCATAACGAGTAAAACCGATAATCGACAACTTGCCGAAATGTTTTTTCATCGATAAAGTCATATGGCGACCACTGTTGCCTTTGCTAGCTTGGTATGCGGGACGAGTTGGGGTAGTGTATTGATCGACAACACTATAGAAATAATCATGGTACTTTTGACTTGCATAGCTGGTTCCAAGTGCGAGTTCTCCCTGCCAACTAGTAAACTTATGTTTTATTGAAACCAATGGTGCAAACTTCCACCCATGATCATTGAGATCTAAATTGCCCGTATCTATAGAGAAAACCGCCCTCACAGGGAGCTCTAAGGATAGTCGAGTTTTTTGATCTTTTGATTGCCATAAAAGAGCAGTGAGCGAGGGACCAGCTTCAAATGTCGGATCTAACTGGGGCATCCCCTCGCGAGCACTATCATCATCGGGGCTAGCCGGTAAACTACCGGCAAGGCTGATATCCAGTTTTACTGTTTCTGAGGTAAAAAGCAAACCTTGCACTTCTCCATCATCTATTTTTAGACGCTTGCCTCGGTATATGACAATTGGGAAGGGCAATATAATGTCATTATAACTTGCCGAACCACGATAATGAGGCACTCGCAAACTCGTAAGCCCCGCATGCACTTCCCACATTGGTAAATGTTCGGCTCTAGCAAAAGGAACATTGGTAAAAAATAGCAAGATAGAAAACAGTTTCAATTTTCGTTTCATAATTTCACCTGTGGTAGTAGTTCTTTAATAATGATAAATTTCGCTAAACAGAAGGGGTAATTTTCATCTTGGTATTGGCTGAATAACGCTAAAAATCAGAATAGCCGCTTTTAGAATTATACTGGGTTAATCATTTTGCGCCGATAAAAAAACCAACCAAGCCACAGCCATGTAGAGATACCAATAGCGGAAAAAATGGCAGGTCTGGGGTTTTCAAGCGAACTAATTGAACCTGCATAAGTAGCAATTAACGCATAAGGTATCGAACTGATCATCCATGCAAGCAAGTATTTACCAAAAGGCATTCTCGTCATACCAGCAAGACAAGTCACTGCTTCAGGCAACATTGGCATAGCTCTCGATAAGAGTATCATCACAAATCCGTGCTTTTGAAAAGTTTACATAACCTCGTCACGTTGGCTTTTACTACGGGTATCTTATAGAAATCTTCAAACCTGATAAAGATTGTTTTTTTGACACTTTTGATTTTTTATAGCTGGGTGGACCTGTGAAACCTACTTTTTGACTGTTAGAAAATCCGAGCCCTTCTTTTGGATAAATACCGGTCCAATTTTTAGTTACTTTCCCATCTTGGTTTTCGTCATGCCAAACTTTCACTGCAAACTCTTTTAATGTTAGATTAAAAACAAAACTCATTGTTTCTTGTAAAGAATTGGTTTCTTGTACAAAAAGTGCTTTGTCGTGCGCTTTGGGAAATCCATTTTTACCAAAAATCATAACCGCAATATTTCCACCGCGCTTTGTATCGATCCCAGACACCTGAATTTTTACTTCGGTAGCCCTTGAAATAGCTGTATTTAAAATCATAAAGCCCCCTATAAAAATAACTAATAATTTTTTCATGGTAATCTCCTAGTTTGTAAGTGTTTGACTCTTGGACACCTCTAAAAATACTATTTTTAGAGGTGTCCTCTTATCTAATAATTTTTCATGATTTTTTTTGCTAAGGCTGGAGCTAAGCGCAGTAAAAATCTAAGTAGCTTTACCTTGCCAAGGTCGTGTTCTGAAATGTTATTCTCAAGTCCATAAACAATTTTTTTGACCGCCTCCTGGGTAGAAATTTTATTCTTTCCTCGTCCCTTGGTCATTGACGTATCAACCATCGGTAAAAAAGCTTGTTGTACACTAATATTAGTTTCCTCTAATTGATAGCTTAGCGATTGTGAGAAAACGTTGAGCGCGGCTTTTGTTGCACAATAAATTGCCGATGATGTCTTAGGTGCAAGTGCTAACCCCGAATTAATATTTAAAATCGTAGCTTTATGTTGATGAAGCAACGCAGGCAGAATGAGGTATGTCAGACTACATATACTCGTAAAATTTAAAGTCACCTCATGAGCAATAGTGTGGTAATTAAAATCGTCTTCTAAGAAAGCTGGTTGCGATTGAGATGCTGCATTGTTGACAAGTAAATCAATCGTTTTAAATCGTTTAATAAGAGCGTTAGCAACATTTTCTGTATTTTTAAGCTTGGACAGATCGCATTGATAAGCAATGATTTTATCGAATTTTTTTGTCAACTTGGCAAGTTTTTTTTCATTGAGTGAAATAACGATCACCTCATTTTCAAGATGAAAATATTTCACCATCTCATAACCAATACCCGATGTTCCTCCAGTAATTACGATTCGCTTATTAACTAGTTGCATTTTTTTCTGTCTCTTCGTATGTTAAGCTACTATTTCATTTTTTTAGTCTACAGGACTACACAGGGCTATAGACTACTTTTAATAAAACATGTAGTCGTTAACCTAGGTTAAAAATAATGAAATTTCGAGAACTTGTACAAACAATGGAATAGGTGTAGAAAAACAAAAAGGAAAACATGTTTTTATGCAAGGTGAATCCGATAGTTCACTTTATTTTGTTGAATCAGGATTGCTAAAAGCCTATAACACATCTGAGGAAGGAAAAGAAACGGTTAAATCATTTATATTATCTGGCAGTATTATCGGAAGTTTGACTTCTATTAATTCGCTAAGCAACTGTTCTTTTAGTCTCGTTTGTTTAGAAACTAGTTTCACGAAAAAAATATCTTTTGAAGTGATGCGTGATTTCAACCAAAAAGATTTAGCTCATTATTTATGGGATCCCTCCAGTAGAGATTAAGTCGAATATATAAAGAACGATGTATAAACATTTATAGTTATAAATGTTTAGTTTATATTACTCCTCGTTTTTCCTGATCTCTTTCAATGGATTCAAAAAGTGCCTGAAAATTACCTTCGCCAAAACCACTATCACCTTCTCTTTGGATCATTTCGATAAAAATCGGTCCAAATAAATTTTTAGTGAAAATCTGCAGGAGATAGGTATTTTCTGCTTGGCTATCGACCAAAATCTGATGATGTTTGATACGCTCTTTATCTTCTTTTACCCATGGCACGCGTTGCCAAATGGTATCGTAATATTCGGGAATAATATCCAAAGTTTCAATATATGAATCTTTTAACGAATCACAAGAGGATACCAAATCTTCCGTTCTAAATGCCAAATGTTGTACGCCGGGACCGGCGTACAGATCAAGATATTCATCAATTTGATTATTGTTATTATCTTTTCCCTCATTAATCGGAATGCAAAATGTTCCGCACGGGCTTGCGAGCGCATATGAAACAAGCGCGGTTTTAACCCCTTTAATGTCGAAGTATCGAACTTCCGTAAATCCAAAAACGTTTTTATAAAAATCAGCCCATTTCTGCATGGTGCCTTTGTAAACATTATTGGTTAGATGATCGATTTCTATAAAACCTTTACCTTGCTGAATAATCGGATCAGTTAAATCGTCAAAATCTTTATCCCATATAGTATTACTACCATCATAAGCATCGATAAAATAAATGAGACTATCACCAATACCATAAATAGCTGGATAGGGTAGGTCAGTACTATCTGCCGAAACGGCTCCGCGTTTTACTGCCTCGTTTTTCGCAAACTCAGCATCTTTTACTCGCCACCCCATGGATGAAATGGCGGGTCCATGAGCTTTTACAAATTCAGCCGAAAATCCTTTTCTTTCAGCATTTAGCAAAAAATGAATACGATTTTGCTGATAATGAACAATTTCTTTATTCTTGAACTTCTGTATTTTTGAGAATCCAAAATCCAAAAAAACATCATGCATAAATAACGCGTCAGCAGACGCAAATTCAGTAAACTCAATACCCGTTAAACCCAGTGGGTTAGGATTAACTGTTTCCGACATTTTCTATACTCCAATAAATAGGGTGTTATTTTTCTAACCAGCTTTGGTTATAATCTTCTTCCATACATTGATGGAAATGTTCGGTTACTTTTAATGGCGCGAAAGTATCCACCATCACGGCATATTCATAAGTTTCAGTTTTACCAACCGATGCCTCAGTTTTTCCTGGCTGAGGACCATGAGGTACGCCCTTACGATGAAATGTCATCGAACCTTCTTCAATACCGGTACGGCTCATAAAATCGCCATGAACATAATAAAGAACCTCATCACTATCGATGTTCGAATGATAATATGGCGCTGGAATTGATTGCGGGTGAAAATCGTATAATCGAGGTACAAAGTTACACATTACAAAATTATTCGCAGTAAAAACAACATGTGCCGATGGCGGCAGGTGGATTTTTCCAACAAGCGGCGCGTAATCATCAATATTAAACGCCCACGGATACACGGCACCATCCCATCCAACTAAATCAAATGGATGCCATTCTAAAATCGTTTTTTGATAGGTGTCGCCATATTTGATCACCAATGAAAACTCACCTTTTTTCACCACTGCTTCTTGCAGATCTGGCTGCTTAATATCTCTTTCACAATAAGGTGCGGTTTCTAGCATTTGTCCCGATTCACAACGGAAATGTTTTGGAATACTAACCATAGAAAATGATTCAGTCACAAATAAACGTACGTTATCGTAATTGTCAAACTTCAACTGATAAGTAGTGCCACGAGGGATCACTAAATAGTCCCTTTTCTTAATCTCCAGCGTTCCATACTCTGAATATAACGTACCACTGCCTTCATGAATAAAAATAACTTCATCTGCATAAGAATTACGATAAAACTCACTGGTCTCTTCTGTAACCTTAGCAACATAAAGCGCGCAATCGCTGTTAAACAACATTTTCTTACGAGCACTAAAAAAATTACCATTACTTTCAGCTCTTTTTGAATGGATTTTATAATTCTGTAAGATTGTATCTTTCCATTCTTCACCGTGATTGAGTGAATAAGGCTCATCTCTTACTACTTTACTTGGCATATTATGATGGTATTTGTTCGAGTAGATATTGGAAAAGCCATGCGTCGAAAAAAGCTCTTCACGGTATAGCTCACCATTCTCTTTTTTAAAGGTTATGTGTCTTTTATTCGGAATCTCGCCCCGACAGATATAAAAAGGCATATAAATATCCCTAAAATAGTTAGGTTTATTGAATAAATATAAGGATAGTGGCTATCTTAAACTAATAAAAGGATAATCTTTGATTTATATACATCAATATTTTAGATGGACTTGATAAGCAAGTAAAAATTTCCAGCCTACAGGGTGAGTATCGTTACCCAAATTCAGCTATCACATCTAAACGCTCTAATAGAAGCTGATAAATAACCTTACGATCAATTGGCTTATACACATAGTCATCAAAACTATCGCCATCTAAGTTGATCTTTTTTTCGCTATACACATTGGCGGTTAGCGCAATAATATCAATGTCGGGATACTGTTTTTTGATTTCAAATGCGGCTTCTGTACCATCGATTTCTGGCATTTGAATATCCATAAAAATAAGATCTGGTTTTTTCTCTTCAATTGCTTTATATGCAAGCTTTGCAGATAGAGCCTGCACTACGTTAAAACCGACATTTTGCAAAACTTTGTTCAAAATAAATAGATTATCGGGTATGTCATCTACAATCAGAATCGTTAGCTGATTGCTACCAACAAGCTGTTTAATTTTACCTTTTCGCCCAACCGGCGTTCCAATATTTTCAGTGGCTAAATTGAGCTTAAAATAGAAACAACTTCCTTTTGCTACTTGGCTTTCTAATTCTAGCTGCCCCCCCATCGCTTCTATAAAACTCTTGCTTATCGAAAGACCAAGTCCGGTACTCGCGTCTTTGCTACCAGTGCTGTTTGACTGTTGGTAGGGCTCAAAGATCTTATCCTGATCTTCTTTAGGTATTCCCTGGCCGCTATCAGTAACCGAAAACAAATAGTCATTGTTCCTTGAGTATTTGACAGATACGCGTACGAACCCCTCAACTGTAAACTTGATCGCGTTTGCTAATAGATTGATCAATATCTGCTTTAATTTACCTGAATCGACGCGCACATATTCTGGAATATTTTCTGGTATTTCAATTTCGAACTGCAAGGATTTACTTGAACAGCGCGGATACACAATAGTCTTAATTTCGTCCAGCAAACTCTTGATAGATGTGGGGAACGTATTAAGTTCGAGCATACTCGATTCAATTTTATTGTAATCAAGAATGTTGTTGATTAGTTCTAGCAGATGCGTGCTGCATCTTAATATGTGTGAAGTATATTCCTGCTCATCTTCTGGCAAATCTTTCTCGGCTAAAATTTGTGCGTAGCCCAAAATCCCGTTGAGAGGTGTTCTCAACTCGTGAGTAATATGAGATAAAAAGACCGTTTTGCTTTGATTGGCTGTTTGTGCCTGAGTTTTAGCAAGTTCCATCGCGTCTTCGCTCGCAATCCTATGACTAATTTCAACCGTCATTTTAGCATTTGCTTCTTTCAAACCGGTCGTTCTGCTAGCCACTAGCTCCTCTAAATGCTCTTTGTGGATATTCAGTTGTTCAAAAACATCTGAATATTTTTGTGCTAAACGCTTGATTTCATTATCTGGAAGATTTTTTTGAACGTTCAATTTCAAGCTTTTACCATCACTAAGTTCTTCAACAGATTGGTACAAATCTGAAATCGGATTAACAACGTACCGATTAATAAAATAGTAAAAAAGAGCCAATAATGATAAAGCTAGTCCAATCAACTGAACGAGTAATATAAAAAAATTCTGCCTTCTAATTTTTTCATAAAAATATTCATCAAAGTATAGGGTAATCACTCCTATATTTTCACCTCCATAGGTTATATTCACTCGCTTAGAGACAAAATCACCCTCTGGCAACTTTACATTCGGCATTCGCGTAAAAATGTTTTCATTATCTCTCATAAATAGCGGAATATTATCGGGAGAAAGGCTTGATATGGATAAAGCTGTGAGACTATTGATATTACTTTGTGCGGCAACCAGTTCATCAACTAATGACTCATCGAATTCCCAAATAGGTTGAACCAATACAGTAGAAAAATAATTGGTCGCAATTAGTTTATCGGATTGCAAGTTTTTAACCGCCTGTTCGCCAATTTGATGATATTGATAGCCGCCTAGCACCGCCAATAACAAAAGGATCAGCACAGATAACCAGCTGAAAACACTAAAACGAAGAGAATGTTTAATTTTATGTGGTTTATTGTTCATATAATCCATATGGAGTAAATACCTTGAATCCTCGGATATTTCAAGATAACCGATACAAATGGATTACTCAGACTAATGTCACCCCGTTTTGATTATAGAATACTCTGAACAGAATGGTAGTATTCGATTTACTAATTAAAACGAAGCTTTAAGTTATTGTCGACGACTTCAAACGAAATAATATGCCCTCACTGTAGAAACAACCTTAGTGTATAACCAAAACCCCAAGATACGTGCAATTGATGCGATAAACCAAGTGTATCAACCACTTTAAGACCGCGTTAATTTCCTCCCGACTAAGCATTCAAAAACTTTATACGACGACCCGATAAAGACAGATGATTATTTTTTCTTGGATAGAAAGTATCGTTTTTACTAAACGATCCTAGGATGGTGCACCTATGGTAACTTTTTAAAAATTTCACACTTACGCCGAAACTTAAGCTTCTCTTAATCGACCAGCCGTATACTAGCTAACAAGTTAGGCAAAGCCGTTTTATGTTTGAGAGTATAAGAGATGAAAAGCGCTACTAGTTCGTTATTTTTCTGCTGTATTACTGGTATGTATGGCGGGCTGATCATATCTTCTTTGGTTTGCTTATTCTTCTTTAAAGAAAGTCTAAATACCGATCAAATTTTACACTACTATGGAATAACGATGGTCTCAGGTGTTGTTTTGGGCGGCGTTATAAGTTGCCTTTTTCGCTTTAATGATCATTAAAAGCGATGATATTTTTAGATTTCAATATCAAAATCGAGAGCAGTATATCTATGCTGATTTTGGTGCAATACTTTACACCAATCAGGTAGAGGGGTTATCTGATATTAATACCGATATTTATTATGTGTATTTAGGATATCGGTATTTTTTTCAGTAGTGCTTTTTTTATTTGGGTAACCGAACAATAATAGTTTTGTTATCATCTTTAAATTTCAGATCTATTGCTGAACTATCATCTAAACCAATTTGCCCCATCCATCTTTTAACATTCGCAAAAACATCTTGTTGCCCTGCTAATTGACTGACAGAGACTTCAACATCACCAATTAAGAAAGTAGCCACTCGCATACTGGACTTGTTTTCAGTTTTCATCGAATCTGGAATATGAGAAAAATCCGGTTGATGTTTGTCATCAAACTTTAATTGGTCGATAAAATAATTTTTAAAACTAGCGCTTATAGTGTCGATTTTTGTTCTTGAATCTTTTGCCTTAAAAAACCAGGTCGCTTGCGGCTGCTTGTAAATCACTCCAAGAATACGTTGCTGGCTAGCATTCTGAGGCGTTTTCTGAACCGTTTTATCTGTGACGGGATGATTGGGGGGAAGAGCTGTCTGGTTCGTTCTTGAAGGTTCACTTTTTTCAGCTTGAGCAAATTTTTCTGCGAATGCACTTGATATATTCGCCATTTCTTGTGGAGTATGAATTTTTTGCTCCTTAGGTTGTAAAACTAAATAGGCGATCAAAGCTATGGACGCTAAGAAAAGTAATGTAGTAATTTTAATTTGCATAATTTTATTGAATTAGAATATAGATTAATAGCATATTGTGCCCGTGTTTAGAGCTAAATACAATAAATCCGGAATTTTTGACTGGTTCGACCTGAACTAAATGATCGAAGGATATTGCGGAGCATAAAAAAGGAGACCTGGCTTTCCCCAAGTCCCCTTTCTAAATACGAGTATTAAATTAATCAACTCGGCATTCATTACCTCTGCAAGGATTTCCACTACATTCATTTGCAGCTAAATAGTCCATCGCATCTTTTGCTTGAACCATACCAAAACCGCTGTTGTAGTCCCTACCAGAGGCAGAGAGATCCATTGCGGTTGACCTTAATGCATCCCGAATATCGTAGCTAGAACAGTTCGGATAGTGAGACCAGACTAATGCCGCAACACCTACAACGTGAGGGGTTGCCATCGATGTACCGTTAAATACAGAAAATCCGCCAGGTACCGTTGAAATAACATTAACACCAGGTCCGCTCAATTCGACTTGTGAGGTGTATTGGCTAAAATCAGCTAGATTTAGTGAGCGATCCACTGCAGCGACGGATACCACCGAGTCATATGATGCGGGGTAACTGTGAGTTGCATTTCCGTCATTGCCAGCTGCGGCAATCATCAAAACCCCTCGTTTACGTATTTGCTCGAAGCCTTTCTTTTCGGCGTTTGTTTCCAGCGAGCCACCTAAGCTCATATTGATCACATGGGCACCTGCATCAGCACAGTCGTTTATTGCGCCAATTAAACCTGAAGCATAAACAAAATTGCCGTTGTCGTTAAATAAACGAACAATATGCAGGTTAGTAGTACCATCAGGTAACACTCCTACAACTCCATCATTGCCTTCTTGGGCTGAAAGAGTTCCGGAAACATGGGTTCCGTGTCCGAGACCATCTTCATACCACGAACCTGCACCTTCGTCTTCACCAGTGACATTATCGGTTTGTAGATCTGGATGTCCTAAATAGTATCCTGAATCTATAACGCAAACAGTACGTGGGTTATTGGCGTTTGGAGCAACTTCAAGCGCTTGAACTGCTTCAATACCCCAAGGAATAAAGTCGGTATCTCCAAAATACCCAAAATCATCTAAGTGTGAAGCCGGTTCAACTGCCATCGGTGTTGTTTCTCCAATTGGTGCAAAAAAACGTTTTGCGTCTACTTCAATACTGGCGATGGATTTATTCCCTTTTAATAATTCATAATTTTCTGGAGTGATGGTTGCAGCTAGCGCAGAAATGCTGTTCAGCTCCAAATTGACCGTAGCGCCCGCTGTTAGCATAGCTTGCTTTAAATCAGCTAACGCACCCGGTTTCGCGTGCACGATAAATCGATCACCGAGTAAATTTTCTCCTAATTTTTCAGCAAAAGCTGATGTTGTTCCTAATGCGGCAGCCAAAGTGACTGCAACCGTTAATTTATTTAGTTTCATTGTTGTTTCTCCAAATCCTTTCATATAGATATTATTTGTTTACACATTTTATATGTATTTTGCAAAATGTAATGAGTGAATATTATTGATGGAAATTATCCGTTTGGACATTCGTGTTGTTGAACGTTTCCGTGGATAGTTCCTACATTGTAATAACCACCAAAAGGACCAGAAGCGATAGAAATAATGGAAGCTCCATGAATGCCAGCCCCCTTTTCGCCAAAGTCGGCTAAACAAGCAATACCATCGCCTTGACCATCGGCTTTTGGATTGGTTGAAACATAATCAAATAAAACTTCTTGAAAACCGTCACTACATGCGCAAAGCGGTGCATCAAAATCTTCTATATCACCGACACAAAAGTAAGTGTCAGTAACGTCAGCTTTTAATTTGACACCATTAAGGGCTTCAAACTCGATTGCGCTTGAATCGTGTAAGTTCATAGAGCCTTTAACTGTACCTTCAGTACATGAGTCAGCGTGAAAAGTGAAGACTGCTTTTCCAGCACCTCCAGCAGAATTCATTGTGCCACCACCAGTGACTTTACCAGGTTGCCCGCAGCTTGCTAGTAAAAAAGCACCTGCGAGAGTTGAGAGTGTTAATAAACGATTGGACATGTGGTCTCCTTGATATGATACCATTTTTTGTAGTTAAAGAAGAAATGCAAAGAGAAGAAAAACTATCTATATTATGATATGTCTTCCTTTACACCAGCTAGTCACGCTAGATAGTCTATCTTATTTAAATGAGGCTGTAGAGTTTTGTGAGTGTGAATATTACCAAAGACAAATATGCTTAATTTCCTGTTCTTTTAGGAATTTTTCTGCATGTTTTCCTTTTAACATAGCTAAACTACTAAAACTGCCTGCTAGAACGCAATTATCAGCAAAAACAGTGATTGAGCGAGGCGCACCTTCGATTGGAAAACCCGTTTTTGGATTAAGTAAATGTCCGTAACGTTTTCCTTGATGTTCAAAAAAGCGTCTGGTGTTTCCACTAGTAGCGACGCTTCCATGCGAGATTTTTATAACTGATGCCGTTTGGTCATCATCATTAGCGGATTCTACTCCGACTATCCAGTTGGGATCATTTTTTTGAAATTTTATCGCAGATAAATCGCCGCCAAAGTTGACTAAGTAACTGGCATTTTTTGCTTGGCATTTTTCTTTGACCATTTTAGATACTTGATCAACGGCGTACTCTTTTCCTATTCCACCAAAGTCTATTTGCATATTTTTTGGCATACTAAAAACTTGCTGATCGTAATGGAGGGAGTCAAAGCCAATACGTTTGAGAATCTTTTTTACTTCATCGACGGTAGGTGGTTTTGAGTTTGGGATAAAATGCCAAATTTCTCTAAGCACACCTGAAGTGATATCAAACAGTCCGTCACTTAATTCAAAAAGATTGCGTGCGTATTCTAATAAGTTGAAAGTTTCTGTATCAATGCTCACAGATTGATCATTGCTATGATTCATTCGATGAACTAAATTACCTTTTGCGTAGCGACTAAATTTAGATTCGATCCTTTTCGTTTCTGCAGTAATTATTTTTGCGATTGTATGACAGAATTTTTTATCCAAATTTCGGACTAAAACTTCGCAAGGACTCACCATAGCACTAAAAGCTATTTTGGAATAATCTTGATGAATACTAAGTTGATAGTCAGACATTAGTTAAGTAATCATTAAACTTAAAAAAATCAGTTGAGTGAAAATTTTAACACAAATAGATAAAAAAAATCCCCTTAAGATTTAAGAGGATTTTTCAGCAAGGTTGGCCGATCTTAAAAATAATAATTAAACTGCAAGATAAGCGCATCAACTTCTGGATAAAGCTCTAATCCTTCCAGGTTGGCGATGCCTTGTGGCTCATTAGCTTTGCTTGGCGACTGCTTATAATATTCTAAGCGGATTTCTGCTCGGTCACCATTGCCAATTTGAAAACCGTATTTCAAGCCGACGGTAATTGCCGTCATTTCGCCTATTCGATAGTCAGCACTCGCAAATTCAGGTGTGGCTGCAGTTTGTGCAAGGAATGGTGTATAAAATTCCGCAGCATCTTGTTGATAAAAGCGCACATGGGGTTCCCAAAAACTTCCATCGCCAGCGAAAAAGTGCCAATGGGTATCGATGGTATGAGATTGAATTTCCCAATCGTCAGTAATATAACGATAAGAAGCGTCAAAAATCGAATTATCCAGATGATATTTCATTAAGCCGAAAAGCGAATGCTGAGTGCGTGAGTCCGGTCTATTTTCGTACACTAGATCTTGTGTGATCCCGGTATTGTCTACGACACTCAATATTTTGAACGGGTCTGTTAAATATCCGCTAGTATCAGCAAAGCCGTAGTTGAACTGCATCAGCATTTTTCGGTTAACAATTTGCGTCCAACCAATAAGAAGTTCAGATGTCGTAATATCGTCTGAACTATCGCCACGCGTTGCATCAAAAGCAGCTCTAAATTCATCTCTACTAGCAAATCCTTCATCAATTACCATCGAAGTAAATGCGATAGGAATATCACCTTCAGGGCTATATTGATCAGTTCCGAAAGAAAGTCCAGCGGAAAGTGTCGAATTCTTTTGATTAAAGTCTCTGGCAATTTCACCGTTTACACTGATTGAGCTGTAGTCATATTCTTTTGATAAATTGGAACCTATGGTGTATCGCATATCTTCAGCCAGGGCATCGGTCCAGCTGATATTAAACTGTCCACGCGTATCTCTAAAAGTATCATCAAGCGGAGTGTCGTTTGCATCTATGACGAAGTCACCTTTGCCCGATGGGCGAGTAAAAGTTTGCGGCGTATTTTGTTCAATTGCTCCATTAGCCGAAGAACCAGTAAGACTATCGATCACGAACTTCATGCTGAGATGACTAGAATCACTATAGTCTTTGTCGGCAGTTCCTATTATTTCAGCCGCGCTGACTCGATCGGTTTCTGAGTACGCGAGTACCGACGCCGAAAAATCCCATTCCGATTCATTTTCCTGGGCTTGAGCTGTCCCGCCTATTAACACTGTTGCAGCTAAAGCTAATTTTTCTGCTATGTTAATTTTTTTGGCACCATTATTTTGTTTGATTAGTTGCATCCGCATCCTCCTCCCGCAAAACTTCTACCGCCACTAGAAGCTTCTTTACTGAAGTAGATATGATCGTCAATCGCTTGATCGAGTGGCGATGAGTTAATAGCCATTTCTGGTTTAGCCAATAAATCGCGATCCCAAGGCTCGACGCCCATCGAAGAGCAGCCTGATAGAGAAGCGACTAACACTCCGAATATCAGAGATTTTCTAAGTGATTGATTGATCATGATTTGTATGTCCTTTAAGAGTTTGACTTCAGTTTTTAAATCATTTTGTATCGATAGATAATCCGTTTTTGTTGATTATTTCTGCGCTAAGTTAACTGTGTTTTTAATTTCCTGTTCATACTTGTTTATTTTCTTAACAAAAAAACCGGTGTGAGCAATCACAGGTTTGCCATTTCGGTCGAAAATCACGCTGCTAGGCATCCCCTTGATTTGAAATTTTTTGGCAATAATCCCTTTTGCATCATAAATAATATTGAATGCTGCCGGATTCTCTTTTAAGAACTCATTAGCAAGTACTTTTTTCTTATCTAAATTGACCGCAATGATAACCAGATCATCTGCCGAATATTTTTCTCGTAATTGATTCATCCAGGGAAAAGATTTTCGACAAGGTACACACCAGGATGCCCAAAAATCAAGATAAACAACCTTCCCCTTATAATGACCAATATCAAAAGAAGACGGGGAAGCATCGTTTGCCAATACACGGGTACCAATTTGTACTAAAAAAACGACAAACAATAGGCTGCAAAAGATTATTTTTTTCATCCATTTACCCGTTTTTCAATTTTTTAGAGATATCCATGCCTTACTACATGAATTATTAGCAGATGATAATCTTCTTTTCTTAAGCTAATCTTAAGGATGTGTTTTTAAGTTATTTTAGTCTTAGAGTGCTGGATTTTTAAATACTTGCCCCTTAGATGGCTCTTCTCCATCGATGGTAAACACTTTCTTAAAATCACCTTTTTGCGGCGATAGTCTAGGTACGCTTTTTTCAGTCTATATGAATGGTTGGAATATGACAAATAACAGCCTTGTCTCAAAGATCTGTTTATGAATGTCCCGTTTATTGATGGAGGCATTAGCAATTAAATGTTAGCATACTCGCTGATTTCAAGCCTTTAATAGAAGTAAGCGTCATGACCAGTAAATCATCGCAAAAATCAGGACTTTTTGGCTGGTTTAGCAATAAAAAACAAAATGATTCAACGGAAGAGCAGATAACCTCATCATCTGAAACCAAACCCGGAGCTTCGGAAGAGTTGACACAAGAGTCATTCTACCAGCGGTTAAAAAATGGTCTTGCAAAAACACGATCGCAATTTTCTCAGGGGCTATCAAATTTAGTTCTTGGTCAAAAAGAAATCGATGATGATATATTGGAAGAAGTTGAAACCTTATTGTTGATGGCTGATATTGGCGTGGATACCACTAACCAAATAGTTGAAGATCTCACCGAACGCGCAGCAAGAAAAGAACTTAAAGACACGAATGCTTTATTGCAAAAATTGAAGTGCCTGTTACTCGAAATTGTTGAACCAGTGCAAGCACCACTTGAAATTTCTCCAGAACACCAGCCCTTTGTTATTTTAATGGTTGGTGTCAACGGCGTTGGCAAAACAACCACTATTGGAAAAATGGCGCACCAATTTATTGCCGATGGAAAAAGTGTGATGCTCGCTGCGGGTGATACTTTCCGAGCAGCCGCAGTCGAACAACTTAAAACTTGGGGTGAAAGAAACAATGTCCCAGTAGTCGCGCAGCATACTGGTGCAGATAGCGCTTCGGTTATTTATGACGCTGTAGAAAAAGGAAAAGCCCGAAATATAGACGTTATCATTGCCGACACAGCAGGTCGTTTGCACAATAAAAGCAATTTAATGAATGAGCTAAGTAAGATAAAAAAAGTCATCGGTAAAGTCGATGAAAGCGCGCCCCACGAAGTAATGTTAGTTGTTGATGCAGGAACGGGGCAAAACGCGCTCGTTCAAGCAGTAGAATTTGATAAAGTAGTAAAACTTGATAGCGTCACCATCACTAAGTTGGATGGAACCGCAAAAGGGGGGGTCGTTTTTGGTCTCGCCAACCAAATGAAGATCCCAATCCGATATATTGGTGTGGGCGAAGCAAAAGAAGATTTGCGTGTATTTAATGCAAAAGAGTATATTGATGCATTATTTGACTGAGTTAACGCTACATTTGCCCAGTCTATGACCTCATAAGAGACCCTATTTATAGTGATCCAATTCGCCCAAGTTTCAAAGCGGTATCCTAATGGACAAGATGCATTACGCTCAGTCAATTTTGAAATAGCCTCTGGCGAAATGGCTTTTTTGACCGGTCATTCTGGAGCTGGTAAAAGCACCTTACTAAAACTCATCTGCCTAATGGAACGCGCAACATCCGGTCAAGTCATCATTAACGGCAAAAACCTCAATAAAGTAAAACGTCGAAAAATCCCCTCGGTAAGACGCGATATTGGCATGATCTTCCAGGATCACCGTTTATTATTTGATCGCAGTGTTTTTGACAATGTCGCTTTACCTTTGATGATCGCAGGATACGAACATCGAGAAATCGGTCGAAGAGTAAGAGCTGCACTCGATAAAGTTGGTCTGCTTTCAAAAGAAAAAAGTACACCGGTGATGTTATCGGGCGGTGAGCAACAACGAGTGGGGATCGCCAGAGCCGTAGTGAATAAACCACCATTATTACTTGCGGATGAGCCAACAGGTAATTTAGATCCAGAGCTCTCTGCCGAAATAATGAAGCTGTTTGAACAATTTAATCAAGTTGGCGTCAGTCTGTTAATTGCCTCGCATGATTTAAGTTTGTTGGCGCAAATGCATTACCGTACTTTAGTGATGAAAGAGGGTCGCCTTGTCCAAGATCAAACTGATCAAGCGTTGAACTTTGTTAATGATGAAAGTAATTTAGATATTATGTCAAGCGATGGCTACCAGGATGAACATTATGAGTAGTGCTCATCCCATTGGCGCGAGCAAGACCCAAGGCGCAAGCTTTAGCGCCCGATTAAAGATGCTACTTCGGTTGCATAAAATGGAAGGCAAGAGAGGATTCAAAGAGTTATTTGATAATCCTTTTTCAAATTTCATGACAGTTTTAGTCATTGCAATTGCGCTTGCGTTGCCCGCAGGGTTACAAGTAATGCTCGATAACGGCAAAAACCTTTCACAAAGCTGGGATGGTGCCAGCCGTATATCCCTCTATCTAAAAATGGGCTTAAGTCACTCCGAAACGAATCAGCTTGCTGATAAAATTCGTCAAAATTTAGCAGTAGACCAAGTCGACATTATCCTGCCTGATAAAGCGCTTGCTGACTTTAGTGCTCATTCGGGTTTTGCTGATGCGATAGCGGAGTTAGATAATAATCCACTGCCTCCTACGCTTGTCATTCAGCCAAGTAAGAACTATTCAACTCCTACAGCTTCCGAGGAACTCTTAGCTACATTTAGAAAATTACCCAATGTAGAACAAGCCCAGCTGGATTTAGACTGGGTAAGAAAACTCTATGCGCTGCTACAATTAGCAGAGAAAGCGGCTTCTGCACTAGGTTTTGCGCTAGGTTTAGCCGTTTTATTAATTGTCGGCAATACGATTCGATTGTCAGTACAAAATAGGCGAGAAGAAATTGAAGTGGTCAAATTAGTTGGAGCAACCGACGCTTTCATTCGCAGACCCTTTCTTTACACCGGTTTTTGGTATGGTTTATTTGCCGGTTTACTCTGTTGGATTATTCTCGAGGTATCATTAATTTGGCTTCAAGATCCTATAGCCAATCTGGCTGGCTTATATCAAAGCCAGTTTACCGTAAATGGCTTAAACCTGACTCAAAGTCTTCAATTAATAGGCATTAGCTGTAGTTTAGGACTGCTAGGTTCCTGGTTGAGTGTTGGTCGACACATTCGTCATATCGAACCCAGATAAACCCCCTGTTTTAGATATTTATCATTGTAACAATCTGTTTCTAAACGAAACTTTCTAAAATTTTAACACTCTTATCCGCTGAGTGCTAAAAAAATTAGCACTCTCGTCAATAGAGTGCTAAACTAATCGGCAATCAGTCAATAAACTTCCGATTTTTGCCAATATATCGAATATTCTCGCCAAGGCTTGAGAAACTGGTAACAGGAGAAATATTATGAATAAAGAGTTAATGAAAACGTTACAACCAACCAATTTATTAGTCCCACAAGGCAATATTGAGTCTTATGTGACAGCTATTCATGCGATCCCTGTTCTTTCCGCTGAAGACGAACGTGCATTAGCCACTCATTATAAAGAAACAGGGGACTTGGACTCTGTTCGCGGGCTAATTATGTCACACTTACGCTTTGTTGCGCATATCGCACGAAGTTATAGCGGATATGGTTTACCGCAAGCCGACTTAATTCAAGAAGGCAACGTCGGGTTGATGAAAGCAGTTAAACGATTCGATCCGGAAGTTGGTGTACGCTTGATTTCATTTGCGGTTCATTGGATCAAAGCTGAAATTCATGAATTTGTGCTTAAAAATTGGCGGGTCGTTAAAGTTGCCACCACTAAAGCCCAGCGTAAACTCTTCTTCAATTTACGTAGCGCTAAAAAATCGCAAAATTGGCTAACAAATGATGAAGTCACAGCAGTTGCTAACGATCTTGGCGTAACTGAAATTGAAGTACGCCGAATGGAAAGCCGATTAAACTCTAGAGATACCGCTTTTGATTTACCTGCCGATGCGGATGATGAAACAAGCTTTGCGCCAGCTGCCTATTTAGAATCAGCCAATAGCGATCCAGCGGAAACGCTTGAGGCCGAGAACTGGCAAGAGCATCATCAACAAAAATTAATGAATGCACTAAAAACATTAGATGAAAGAAGCCAGGATATTCTGGCTGCGCGTTGGTTAAACGAAGATAAAACCACCTTACAAGAATTGGCTGATAAATATGAGGTTTCTGCGGAAAGAATTAGACAGTTAGAGAAAAATGCCATGAAAAAATTAAAGGCGACTATGTCTTAATTTTTTAAATTGAGGGTATATAGGAAAGGCGCTTTTTAAGCGCCTTTTTTGATCGCAAATTTTGATGTTTACTTTTTAAAATCATTTCGCAGCGCTTCGCTTACCTGCGACCTTCTTTTGTAAGCGACCACAAAAGAAGGCAAAAGGGTCGTGACGTCCGCACTGGGCAGCGCGATTAAGAGAATTATTTAAATGAACCTTGGTCTATTGCGCCTACCTTCATAGTGTAGTTTTAGGTTTTTAGAAACCAAAAAGCAGTTCAGGATGCAGGCGCAAAGAACCAACCGTCAACAAAGTTCGAAACACAATCGCACTGTCTAGCGCGAGCGTACGAGCATTTTTGGTTACTTTTTTTGCTTTTGTAAAGCAGAAAAACCACTTCCATGTGGTTCACTCATATAAATTTAAAAAACAATCAAAGATCTAATGAATTTCAATCTGTGTCAATTTCTCTTTAGGTGCCGCTTTTGGAATAGTCAAATACAACATCCCATTCTTGCTCTCTGCTCGAATTTTAGTTTCATCAATATTATCCGGCAAAGAAAAACTCCGACTAAAGCTACCATAAGATCGCTCGACGCGATGTTCTTTTTCATCCCTTACTTCGGATTTCCTTTCACCACTAAACGTCAAAATATTTTTATCAATACTAACTTTAACATCTTCTTTTTTCACTTCAGGCAATTCAGCTTTGATCATAAAGCTTTCTTTGTCTTCGGTAATATCAACAGAAGGAATCCAGTCAGCAGACAACATGTCTTCTTGCGCAGGACTTTTAGCAACGGATTGATTAAGGTTAGAAAAGAAATCGTCAAAATTTCTTAGTGAATGCCAAGGTGTGATGTTCATAATTAGTATCTCCTCAAAACGAAATGATGCCCTAAAGCGGAACGCTATTTCAAAAATTAATCTTGAAAAAGAAACTATAAAACCGGTTTTAAATGTTTTCTTTTGCAGTATTTATATAAGGACTTACAGCTAATATTTCAAGCTCTCAAAGAAGAAAATTACGCAAAAAACGGCTATAAGGCAATAAGTATCTTGCATTCAATCCCCCTGATCTGTAGAATCCTGCCTCCATTAAATGTGTATGGTATTTGATCAGATCACCTTATTTGCGGTAATTCTGAATCATTTGGCGATACACGCGAAAAAGAGAAAACATCATGAAAACAGATATCCACCCAAATTATGAGCAAATGACTGCAACTTGCAGTTGTGGCAACAAAATCGAAGTAGGATCTACTCGTTGTAAAAATATTAATCTAGACGTATGTTCTGAGTGTCATCCTTTTTATACTGGTAAGCAAAAAACGGCTGAAACAGGCGGACGTGTTGACAAGTTCCGTAAACGTTTTGCAGCCCGCTCACTTAAAAAATAGGCGAAAATCGCAAAACTCTTTTGAAAGAGTCGATCAAAAAAGGTGCTTTTTAGCACCTTTTTTATGTCTTATGTTTATCAATTAGAACGATGTCCGCCGGTACTCTCGATATTCAGGCATCCAAAAATTAGCTTCAATTCGTTCATCCAACATTTTATCGGAAATAGGCGCAGCAACACTTTCTTTCATAGCTTGTTTAGCGACAGCCACAGCAATTATTCGGCTAACAGTTCTGATCTCGCTAAGCTTAGGTAGCAAATCATCAGACTCACCTTTAACCAGTGGTGAGCAGCTGGCTAGCGCCTCACTTGCCGCCATAAACATTTGTTCTGTAACCCGTTTAGATCTTGCCGCAATCACTCCTAAACCAATACCAGGAAATATATAACTGTTATTACACTGGGCGATACTATATTGTTTGCCCTCATAATCAACAGGGTTGAAAGGACTGCCTGTAGCAACGATGGCGTTCCCCTGGGTCCATTTAATCACATCCGAAGGCTGAGCCTCCACACGAGATGTTGGATTAGAAAGCGGTAACACGATCGGCTTTTTACAACTGGCGTACATGGTTTTTATGATCTGTTCGCTCATCAGCTCAGGTTGACCAGATACACCGACTAGAATGGTTGGTTTTGCTTCTCGTACCACATCTAATAAACTAATTCTTCCGTCATCTCCGCTTTCCCAACCATCAACATTCATTCTGTCTTTTGCAAATTCAACCTGGAAATCTCGCAATCGCTCACTATCTTTAGTAAGCAGTCCCTGACTACTAGTCAAGAATATCTGACTCAGTGCCTGTTCTTCAGACAAACCTTCTTTTTTCATATGAGCAACAATTTGTGAGGCAATCCCACAGCCCGCCGAGCCCGCGCCAACAAAAACAACTCGATGATCTTTTAGTGATGTGTTTTGAGCTAAACAAGATGCCAGCAAAGTCCCGACGGTGACACAAGCAGTGCCTTGAATATCATCGTTAAAACAACAAAGTTTATCCTGGTATTGCTTTAACAAAGGCGTGGCGTTGCCTTGAGCAAAATCCTCAAACTGCACCAACGCACGAGGCCAACGATCTTTTACTACTTGAATGAAGCGATCAACAAATGCGAAATATTCATCACCAGTGATTCTTTTGTGTCGCCAACCTAAATACATAGGATCATCCAGCAATTCCTGATTATTTGTGCCTACATCAAGTGTCACAGGCAAAGTATGTGCTGGACTGATCCCTCCGCAAGCCGAATAAAGAGCCAACTTACCAATTGGGATACCCATACCGCCAATTCCCTGATCGCCTAAACCTAAAATCCGCTCGCTATCAGTTACTACAATGACTTTAACATTCTGTTTGGTGGCATTTTGCAACATAAAATCAATCCGCTCGCGATCCGGATACGACAAAAACACTCCTCGCTTTCGACGATAAATTCTGGAGAACATTTGACAGGCAAATCCTACAGTGGGTGTATAGATAATTGGCATCATTTCTTCTAAATAGGAGGTAATCAAGCTGTAATACAAGGTTTCATTGGTATCCTGAATATTACGTAGGTAAATATGCTTATCGAGATCTTCCTCGAACTGAGAATACTGTTGATAAGCCCGGCGGGTTTGCTCTCCAATTGTCTCAATTGTATGAGGTAATAAACCCTCTAAATTGAATTCTCGTTTTTCTCTTTCTGAAAATGCACTGCCCTTGTTAAGCAAAGGTGTTTCCAATAGAATGGGACCTGCATATCGAATGTACAAAGGGCGTTTTTTGGGTTTAGACATCGGCATCATTAGTCGCTTATTTTGATAGAAGAATTTGATAGCTAGATTCTAGTCTAAAGATTCAAAGTAAACAAAACACTTATCAACTTAATTTGCAAAATGCGTTTTTTAATCCCGGAGCCAACCTCTGATTATGTAACTTTAGAGACGTTAATACGTTTTCTAAACATTAGGAAGACAATCAGATAATTACAAAAAGGTAGACAATGAAACTATTTAACTCTAATTTAGCTCGCTTTAATTTAATCTGCTCTAGTTTAATAAACTCCACCGCAAAATTTCTTGTCGGTATGTGTATCGCATTTTTCACATTCTCAAGCAACGCGGCTCAGCCGCCAATTGATACCGGATTGAACGTCGGAACACAAATCCCGAAATTGACTGTATTAGACCAATTTGGTGACAAACAACAACTCAGCAATATTATACGGGGAAAAGGTGCGATCATCGTGTTATTCCGCTCCGCCGACTGGTGTCCCTTCTGTAAAAAGCATTTATTAGAATTAAACGACGAAGCCGACAATTTTATTAAAAAAGGTTATGGTGTAACAGCTATATCGTATGACTCACCTATGATACTGAGAGAATTCGCGCAAAAGAAAAAATTAAAGTTCTCACTCTTGTCCGACCAAAACGTCGCAACATTTGAAGCACTTAATGTTGTTAACAAAGAAAATAAACCCGGTGATCGTCACTATGGTATTCCTTATCCTGGTGTTATCGTCGTCGATCAAACCGGAAAAATAACCCACAAATTCTTTTTTGAAGGTTATAGAGATCGGGTAAAATTTGAACAATTGCTTAAAGATCTCATTTAAATTTGATTCAAATTCCACTCCCTCTTATCTGTTAGAGGGAGCATTTTTAATTTCTCAGTTTTTTTAGTCAACTCCAACGCTTGTTATCCTCTGCTGCTTGAGTCAAAATACCTTTTGACAAAAATATCGACTAAAACACTCCATTGACCGAACCGATCCAACAAGAAATGTCTGAAGTCACGCGCCATTCCAGCGACAACGAGGATAATCGATTTGTCAGTGTTGCAGTACCTATCCCGCTGCGTCGATTATTTGAATATAAACTACCAAACAATTATCCCATCGATGTACAGCCTGGGATGCGAGTCGATGTTCCTTTTTCTGGTCGTACTAAGATTGGCGTCATTGTTAAAGTCTGCCAAACTTCTGAATATGACCATAAAAAAGTAAAATCAATCAACCGCATACTCGATGAAAATCCTTTGGTTAATCAGCGTTTAATTAAACTGGCTGACTGGATGAAAAACTACTATCACGCGCCACCCGGTGAAGTCTGGCAAACAATTTTACCAACCGCATTAATGAAAGGGCAGCCTTGCAAAATAAAGCGAGTGAGCTTTTGGAATATCACTAGTGATGGTTTTCAAGCGATCGAAAAAAATCTGATCCCGCTAAATGCGGTAAAACAAAAACAAGCAATACAGTTGTTATCAGAAAACTCTTCTGGAGTCGCTCACCATAGTTTATCAAATTATGGTTTATCGTTAACCACTCTTAAAACACTTGCCGGAAAAGGTTGGATTCAACGCGATTACCATTCATCTAAAACTCACGAAAAAACATTAGCCGTTAATCTACCGAAAAATATTAGTCTCAATTCAGAACAAAGCGCCGCCATTAATCGTATTTGCGATAAGCTCAACGAATTTCATACCTGGTTACTTTTTGGGGTAACCGCAAGCGGAAAAACCGAGGTCTACTTACGAGTTATCGAGCAAATAGTTAAACAAGGCAAACAGGCTCTAATTTTGGTTCCAGAAATTGGATTAACACCGCAAACCGTCAGCCGGTTTCAGCAACGTTTTAATGCCCATATTGAAACACTCCATTCAGGTATGACCGAACAACAAAGATTGCAAACCTGGCTCAAAACCAGATCAGGCGAGGCTAAAATAATCATCGGCACACGTTCAGCTTTATTTGTGCCGTTAAAAAATCCGGGCATTATTATTATCGACGAAGAACACGATAGTTCGTTTAAACAGCAACAAGGATTACGTTATTCTGCCAGAGACATTGCAATGGTCAGAGGTAGCATCGAAAACATTCCTGTGCTGTTAGGAAGTGCTTCTCCATCAATCGAATCATTAATGAATGTCAAAAAAAATAAAATATCGAAACTCTATTTAACACAAAAAGCGATGACCACTAAGCCATTAAGTTATAAAGTCATCGATCTAAAAAAACAACCAATGAAACACGCTCTATCTTTCGCGTTAATCGATGCAATCAATCACCATGTTAAAAACCAAGGACAAGTTTTATTATTCTTAAACCGTCGCGGCTATTCACCTGTATTGCTGTGTCATAACTGCGGTTGGAGTAGTCAGTGTAAACGCTGTGATACCCACTTTACCTATCACAATAAAAATGAACATCTACAATGTCATCACTGCGGTTCGAATCGAAGAGCGCCGAAAAAATGCCCTGAGTGTTTTACCGATGAAATGGTTCCAATCGGTTTAGGAACCGAAAGATTAGAAGAAAGTATCAAAATATTATTTCCAAATGCAAGGGTGCGCAGAATTGATCGGGATACCACTCGAAAAAAATCAGCGATGAAAGACTTTGTTAACGAAATAAAAGCAGGTGAAGTGGATATTTTGATCGGCACACAAATGCTCGCCAAAGGGCATCATTTTCCTGATGTTTCATTAGTTGGCTTAGTCGACATGGACGGTGCACTTTACAGCAGTGATTTTCGTGCCCCAGAATATGCTGCGCAATTGATCACTCAAGTTTCTGGTAGAGCCGGTCGTGCCGAAAAAGCTGGCGAAATATTGATCCAAACTCACCATGCCGATCACCCAATGCTGCAACAACTAATTCATAGTGGTTACGAAACATTCGCCAGCAGCGCTATCAATGAGAGAATTAACGCACAATTACCGCCGCACACTTTTAACGCATTATTCCAAGCTGAAGCGACTTATCTTGGTCATGCAAAATTTTTTTTGCAGGAAGTAAAACAAATCCTTAAAGATCTCAATTCAACATCGGTTGAACTATTAGGTCCTGTGCCAGCATTTTACACGAAAAAAGCAGGTAAATTTCGTTATCAGCTATATATTGAATCCACTAGTCGCTTGAACTTGCATCAGTTATTAGATGCTTGTTTACAGAGTGTAGAAAATTTAAAATCAGCTAGTCGAGTACGGTGGCGGATGGAAGTTGATCCGGTTGGGGATTAAATGTTAGATTTACAAGCTGAATCTAACATTTAAAAATTAATTTTTTTGTTGGAATTACTATCTCAATCACATTCGCTATAAAAGACGTATAATAGAGGTTTAAATTGAACTCGATAGAAAAAAGCTTTATTACTGTTAGGAAAATACTCGAAAATTTACCTAAAAATTGGGTGGAACTGACAACTCATCAGTTAGATAAATACAAAGAAGAGCGGGCAAAATCACAGTTTTTAGAACAATTAAAAGCACAGCAATTGTCCGGAGATTATTCTACTAAAACGTTGGAAGCACTTCCTACCGCTTATGACTATATTCGTCTAGGTCATCAGCTATCCAGTATTTTGGAATGGATTTTATCTGAAATTAACTTAGTACATTCAGACCAAGTCATAACGTTTACTTCTAAAACAATGCCAATTTTAGCGATCATGCGCAAGGATACCTTAAGTGGCGAGCAAACATATGTTTATTACAACAGCGATCCATCGCCATTATTGGACAAGCGAAGGTTAGAAGAAATATATGGCTATAAAGTTGAATCGCGGAAAATTGTTAATGCTTCGGATATCCCTAAGCACAGTGACGGAACGGTAATATTCGTAACACAAGCTCCCTATGAAAACCAATTAAATGTGAACTCAAATGTTGATGTTACAGTAAATATTCATCCTCACTATGGGTGCGCTATGGTTATCCATAACTCTAAAATTACCAATATTGTTAAAGATGTTCAACATGTCAGACGCCGTGAAACTATTGCAATAACACCTGTCAACGCTTTAAATATTTTGCATGAGATTGTAAACAAAGAACAAAAATTACCTGAAAAATGCAAACCTGAAGACCTAAATAAAATATTTGATTGTATTAAAGAAAATACGGGAACTATGGCTACTCCTCTCATAGCATCTAGTGGTCTTTCTATTCAATATGCCATAATGATGGGGCTTGTCGAAAATGCAATTAGGCAACACCCAAACAAACCAATTAAAATTATTCTCCCACCTAATTGTTATGGCGGAACCAACGATCAAGCAAGGCGCATTGCAGATTTAATTCCCCAAGTCGAAATCGTAAACCTCTATGTAGATAATGGTCAAGGTTTGGTAAGTAGTCTCGATGTGGTGCTTAAGGAAGTCGCCTATAGCGATAGTGTACCAATTGTTCTAGCTGAAATTCCAACTAACCCTAGAGTAGCAATTCCCAATATGGATAAATTGGGAGAAATTCTAAGTGCAGAAAGAAAAACGCAAACAAGTAAATTGTCCGCCAATCCTGTCTTTATGGTAGACCAAACTTTTTGTCCTAACGTAAAATTACTCCATAAAGAAAGTGAATTAGCAGAAGTAAAAGTAGTCTCCTTTTCAAGCGGCTCAAAATTTCCTAGTGGTGGACGTTGCATCGCGGGTTATTGCGCGACAAATAATACAGCAAGAGACCTATTGGATATAATCTCAAAACATCTAATATTGTCTGATAATAGTGCTACCTCTCATCAACTAAATACCTTGGCTGTATATATGCCTTCAATGCCAGAACGGATTAGAAAGGCATATAACAATACACGAATGTTTGTCAGTCATGTCCAAAGCGTACTACCTAAGTCTAAAATAAATTTTGTTTCAAAAAATATGGCTGAACTAGGTTTCACACCATCGGTATTTTCCTTAGAATTACCATCAAAAGGTCGAACAAAAAAGGAACGTGAAGATAACAAAAGAGTACTTAATATAAATTTAATTGATTATATGATTAACGAGCACCCAGAAGATTGCACATACTGTGTAAGTTACGGACAGCTAAAAGGTAGCTACTGGACAATTCCTGCAACTTCGACCCAGGGAACAACAAAAGAAGATGATAAAGATTATATTGTTCGTATAGCGCTTTCACCTGATATAGATATTTCTAAATTATCGAAATCTTTTACTGAATTTTGTCATAACGAGAACCTTATTTAATCCATCTTTTGATAATAGATTTTTTCAGTTAAACATTATTTAATAAATAATATCGCAACAAGCAAGCATCTGTAAAATGAAAACTTAGCTATGCGCAATAGGTTTTTCAGTAAACAAATAATCCTTCAATTCTTTATCGAAACCTGGATCTTGTCGGCGTATCCATTCCAACACCATCGCCGCATGTTCCTTCTCTTCATCTCGATTATGAGCAAGGATCGCTTTTAGTTCATCATTTTTACACGCATCAACTCGCTGATTGTACCAATCGACCGCTTCAAGCTCTTCCATTAAAGACGTAATTGCTCGATGCATATCTCTTGTTTGATCAGATAGTTCATCTATCGGTTCGTGATAACCTTCGTTTGCCATTTTTTTATCCTCTCTATAATTGACTTCAGGGCACCTCTAAAAATGCACTTTTTTCACGATAGCTGCGTCAGCTTCGTGCTCGAATCCTCATGTATTCCATATACACTGCGGTTCTCCGCGCGGCACTTCCTTGCTCTCATGAAAAAATTACTATTTTTTAGAGGTACCCTTCAAAAACTCTGTATTTTTATTTATACCCATTATCCTTCAAGTGATCTTCATTGTCATTCGGAGGTGACCCGATATTTTAATACTCTAACTTTATCAAAATTTCTGCAAGGTCTGGCTGCCAACCATAGTCTTTTAATTTAACCCGATTATTAAGTACCACCACACCTTCTTCTTGCAGTAATTCTTTTTGTTTTTGTGCTTGCCGCGACCTTTTTTCAAAAGCGAGTTGCCCGCTACTTTTTAAAACTCGAAACCAAGGTAAAGTCATCTCCCTCGGTGCCAAACCAAGAGCCTTACCAACTAAACGTGCTCTTCCCGGTAAACCCGCTAGATCGGCAATTTGTCCATAACTTGCCACTTTACCTATTGGAATAATACTGACTGTTTTCCAAATTTGTTTTATTTTTTCACTTGGCATTTATATATACTTATTCAAGGTTCAACAGAAAAAATAAAACAAAATTTTTAAACAATCACAAACTTATTATCGATTCGAGTCACTTGCGTTTCCAAATCAAATCGCATGGCATACAGTCCATTAATTTTCTTTAATAGTGGTTCCATTGCTTTTTTGTCAGATGAAGACAAGGCATGATAAAGATTGAGCGGTCGTTGCATCATCCACTGAGAATAAGGCAACACTAACCGCTGTTCCTTCACGCCGCCAATTTCAAATTCATGTGTGCCTAAACGTCTTGGAATTTCTCTCGGCTGTTCAAGATGAATATCATTGGTTTCTCTTGAATACCACTCAGCAAGCTTGTTTGCCATGTCTTCTAACACCGGCCACTGCACATCAAATAAATTAATTAAAATAGGAAATAATGTCTCAGGAATTTCATCATTCTCCAAAAAATTGCCGTCAACGGCTGAAGCATCTTTCATTCGCTCTACCCAATCAGCCACATTCGGGGCAATTTTTCTCATGAGTTTTCCCGGATAAGGATCACGATATAAATGCGCATACAGAGGACCGTAAAATCCAAAGTCTCCGATACAAGGAGCATCACCAAGTAAAAATGGATACTTAGATAAATGATGATCAAAATCAGCCAAAAAACCCTGCTCATACCATTTTTCAATCGCAGGAATGGTTTTCTGGGTGATACCCAACATAGGCACTACATTTTTAAATCGGTTACCGATTTTCTTACCGAAAAGTCCGCGAATAAACCCTGGCAATTTCGGACTAACAATTCGACCAAACTCCTGATAAATGAACGGGAAATTGTCATGATCCCAACGATAATGCATCGCGGGGATCAACAACCATTCATCGCCATATAACTCTAGTAGTAATGAAATGATCTGTTGCTTTGAAGTTGTTGGGTAGATCGGCTTTTCTGGATGTTTCACTTCGAGCTGGTCGATGATATTAGTGGTGTCTTGAATATATTCGTCGTCGGGCGTTTTAACCACGGGAATAAATTTTACTCCTGTATTTGGCACAATGATTTTCTTGTACACACTTGCAGTCGAGAGCACTTCATCAAATGGGATGTTTTTGTAACGCAAATAAGCACGCGCCTTGCCAGAATAGAGAGAAAACTCTGCTCCATAGAGAGTGTAGTTTGACATCACCAAATATACCTTTATTATTTGCCTTGGGTTTAGTTTACACCAATAGGCTAATTTCCGCTTAAATTATAAAATCAACATTCTTAACTCGGAAATATGCGATGAATTGGATAGATATTGGCGTCAATTTGACCAACAAACGCTTCAACAATGATCGTGATAAGGTTATTCAAGAAGCTGAGGCTGCTGGAGTAAAATACCAAATACTCACTGGAACAAATATAACAGAAAGTAAACGCGCATTTCAGCTCACCAAGGAGTATTCTGGTAAATTGTTTTCTACTGCGGGCTGTCATCCTCACGATGCTAAGAATTTTACCACTCAGAACTACCATCAACTGGAAGAGTTACTAAAACACTCATCAGTTGTCGCAGTCGGTGAGTGTGGTCTCGATTTTAATCGAAATTTTTCGCCTCCAGCTAAGCAAATCGAAGTATTAAAACAGCAGCTGGATTTGGCGGTCGATACTCAAAAGCCTGTTTTTCTGCATGAAAGAGACGCTTTTGAAAAACATATTGAAATACTCCAACCTTATATGAACAGGCTAAAAGGCGCTGTAGTGCATTGTTTTACAGGTAATGAAGAGCAACTCAAGGCTTATATCGAATTAGGTGCGCATATTGGCATTACAGGCTGGGTGTGTGATGAAAGACGGGGCTTGCCTTTGCGAGATATAGTACATTTGATCCCCGATGATAAATTAATGCTGGAGACCGATGCGCCATTTTTATTGCCAAGAGATCTACAGCCAAAACCAAAATCTAATCGTAATGTACCCAAATACTTACCGCATATTGCGCAAACAATTGCTCATGCCAGAGACACTAGCCTCGAAAGCTTGTCGAATCAATGCTACGCTAACACTTCAAACTTTTTTGGATTAAATGTTTAACTAATGGATCAACAACAGCATCAGGTTATTTTATTACATGGAATGGGACGCTCCCCTAGGAGTATGCTCAAAATAGAACGCGCTCTGATAAAGCAAAGCTATCGTGTGCTCAATGCTGGTTATTCTGCGATAACTGGCAATTTTGAAGAAATTCTCAATCAACTGCTCGACAAAATCAAACCATGGGTTAATAAAGGGTCACCTGTACACTTTATTGGGCACTCGTTTGGAGGAATACTCATTCGAGGAATACTGGCTCAAGGGTTTGGCTGGAACTATGGTCGGTGTGTAATGCTCGGCTCACCCAATCAAGGGACTTCCGTCGCATCTTATATGACCTCACATAAATTATTAAAGCATTTCACCCCAAAAGTCGCCCAGGAACTTATTCCTGAAAGTGAGCTTTTAGATCGATTACCTGAGCCTGAGATAGAAACCGGGATTATTGCTGGAAACAAGAAATATAATCCGGTGATCCCTGTCACATGGTTTTACAAAGTCGCAACTGGCGATGCGCCAGGCGATGGCGTAGTGGAATTATCTAATACTCAATGTCGCACTATGGCTGACTTTATCGTTTTGCCGTTGCATCACTCGTTTATGATGTGGGATAGTCAGCTTATCAAACAAATTATTCATTTTTTAGAGAACGGAAATTTCGTTCACTCAGAGGTTGCCTCGGCTAAGTAAAAAATCGTCGAGATCGGAGTTAATTGTATGTCAGATCCAACCATTCAAGATACCATCTCTCAAGAAGCTACAACAACTCAGATAATTGATAAAGAGCCTCATCAATTTGCCTTGTTAAAACAAAAACGATTCTTGCCATTTTTTTTAACTCAAGCACTCGGCGCTCTTAACGATAATATTTTTAAAAATGCGTTAGTTATATTAATTGGTTTTAGAGGAATATCTGCATTGGGTTTGGATTCCAAATTATTAGTGACTGCCGCTGCGGTCATTTTTATTTTACCTTTCTTTTTATTTTCCGCCACGGTCGGACAACTTGCTGACAAGTTTGAAAAATCGAAAAGCATTCGTTATATTAAGCTCGCCGAAATCGCTATTATGATTTTTGCTAGCGTAGGGCTTTATTTAGATTCTCCGGAAATTTTACTCGCTGTCCTTTTTTTAATGGGATTACAGTCAGCGGTTTTTGGACCAATCAAATATGGATTATTACCCCAACATTTAAATGAAGACGAACTCGTTGGTGGCAATGCTTTAGTCGAATCGGGAACCTTTTTAGCCATTTTAATCGGAACCATTATTGGCGGCGTGATTGCTGCTTTAGAAATGGATATCGCTTTGTGGTTATCCATTACGGTACTCTCAGTTTCGGTAGTCGGCTATTTTACCAGCCGCTATATTCCTTTAACCCCATCGGTGGTTCCCGAGTTAAAAATTAACTGGAATCCGCTAACTGAGACTTATAGGAATTTGAAGTTTTTAGGCACTAATAAAGTGGTGTTTTTGGCAATTCTCGGGATCTCATGGTTTTGGTTTTACGGTGCCGTTTTTCTTGCACAAATAGCCAGTTACACGCAGTATTCTTTAGCAGGAAAAGAGTCAGTTGCTACACTTATTCTTGCGGTTTTTTCAGTCGGCATTGGATTAGGCTCTATATTGTGCGAGAGGTTATCTAACGGACGGATTGAAATTGGTCTCGTTCCTATTGGTGCGATCGGTTTAAGTGTTTTTGCGATTGACCTTTATTATGCGAATCCGCAAACAGGTATGACGGCGATCCATTCATGGAAAGAATTTATTGTATTATCCAATAATTGGCGAATACTTTTTGATATCACCTTTATAGGGATCTTTGGCGGGATTTTCACCGTACCACTTTATTCGTTAGTGCAACAGCGAAGTGATGAAAAACATCTATCGAGAGTGATAGCCAGTAACAATATTTTGAATGCGTTATTCATGGTGATTTCCGGATTGTTTTCTATGTTGCTTTTATCGAACAACTATTCAATACCACAGCTTTTTTTAATGACCGGAATAATAAACATCTTAATCGCTGTTTATGTTTTTACCAAAGCGCCTGAGTTTATTTCCCGATTTATAACCTGGTGTTTGATTAATAGTCTTTATCGGATCAGACAGGTCAATTTAAGTTCTATTCCAAAAAAAGGCGGCTGTGTTTTAGTCTGCAATCATGTGAGTTTTGTTGATGCTCTCATTATTGGAGGCTACTGCAAACGTAATGTTAAGTTCGTGATGGATCATCGGATTTTCAAGATCCCAGTGATTGGTCTGTTTTTTAAAATGATCGGTGCCATTCCTATTGCTTCCACACATGAAAATGAAGAAATCAAAAACCAAGCCTTCGATAAAATCGCATCGGCTCTAGAGCAAGGTGAAGTGGTTTGTATTTTCCCAGAAGGTAAATTAACCGCCAGCGGAGAATTAAACGAATTTAAGAAGGGTATCGAAAAAATTATTCAACGTACTCCAGTACCTGTCGTTCCTATGGCATTGAAAGGTTTGTGGGGAAGCTGGTTCAGCCGAAAAAATGGTACCGCAATGACTGGAATACCAAAAATGTTTATGGCTAAAATTGAATTGGTCGTCGGCGATTTAATTCCTGCTGAAGAAGTTTCTAGCGAATATTTGCAGGAACGGGTTGGGGCTTTGTATGGGGTTTGATTAAAACGCTAATCCACCGTCTATATTTTTGTACTTTTACAGGTTCAAAAATACTCACTATCGACTTATCCAAGACATCAGCAATTTTAAAAGCTAAAGGTAACCTAGGATCATATTTTTCCAATTCAATCGAAATTACCGTTTGTCGGCTGACAACCAACAAAGCGGCGATGCCAATCGATATTTCTTCTTGCCTAAACCAACTCAACCTTCAACAAAATCACTGGCTCAAACAACTGGAGAATGTTGAACAACATTATTGTCATGTGATTGAGCCAATCGAATTGATTAAAGAAAAACCAAACAGCTCAAAAAGCGGTAATTCAATACATTCAAGCCCTCAATGGACTTATAGATAACAAACTGGGACTCACCGACAACAAACTGGGACTATACAACAAACTGCCTGACAGCTAACGCGATACCATTAACGGTTCTGATTTAACAGGATTAAACCATGACTTTCATGGACAGTCATTTTATAAAATATATTTGGTGAGGTTAACTTTATGGCGTATTTTAAGTATTTTGCGGCAATTACATTATTGTTTTTGATGACCGCTTGTGGCGGCGGTAGTGGCGGAGGTGACGACACCCCGAATAACCGAGCCCCCACAGCCAGTAATGTTAGTATTGTTGATGATAATGGTGGCAATGTTGAGGTGGGTGATAACCTGACTGGTAGTTATACCTATGCAGATGCAGATGGCGATACCGAAGGAAGCTCGACTTTTCAATGGTTACGTGACACTATCGCCATCAATGGCGCAACCACTGATACTTACACGATTGTTACCGCCGATAACAATGCATCAATCACATTTATAGTCACGCCAGTTGCTTCAACGGGCACCACAACTGGTACAAGTGTCACATCGACAGGCATATCAGTCATCAATCGAGCGCCTGTTTCAGAAGCTCAATCTGTTTCAACTCCCGGCGGTACACCTATCAGCATTACTTTAACGGGCTCAGATCTCGATGGCGACTCTTTAAGTTTCAGCATCGCTGACGTACCCGCTAGCGGCACATTAACTGGGACAGCGCCCAATTTAACTTACACGCCGAACACTGGATTCACTGGCATTGATAGCTTTAGCTATACCGTCAGTGACAGCATAGCCACCAGCTTATCTGCAACAATTAGCGTAGCAGTCGCCAATACGCCCCCTACCGGTGCGGCTCAATCTGTATCAACTCACGGCGGTACGCCTCTTAGCATCACTTTAACAGGCTCAGATGTCAATGGTGACACTTTAAGTTACAACGTCACAAGCACACCCGCTAGCGGCACATTAACTGGGACAGCGCCCAACTTAACTTACACGCCGAACACCGGGTTTACTGGCGATGATAACTTTAGCTATACCGTGAGTGACGGTATAGCTACTAGCTCACCTGCAACGATTAGTGTGGTCGTCACCAATACAGCTCCGACAGGTGCCGCTCAGTCCGTATCGACTCACGCAGATGTCAGCCTTAGTATTGTACTAACGGGCACCGATGCTGATTCGGATGCAATAACTTATTCGGTAGCCAGCGATCCCGAGAATGGAACACTAACCGGTACCGCACCTGATTTAACTTATGTGCCTGCTGCAGGTTTTGTTGGTAACGATAGCTTTACTTATACTGTTTCCGATATTTTTTCTACAAGTGTAGCCTCGACTATCAGTATTGCAGTCACTAACACGGCACCTATAGCTTCTTTTCAGTCTGTTACGACAGACAGAAGTACGGCGCTATCCATTCTATTAACCGGCACTGATGCTGATCCAGAGGATACTTCTTTAAGCTATACGGTTGCATCTAACCCAAGCAAAGGTGAACTGTCAGGTACGGCTCCGAACTTAACTTACACCCCCTATGCTGATGCTCTAAACACTGATAGTTTTACTTACACGGTTTCGGACGGCATAGCGACTAGTGCAGCGGCGACAATCGAGATCAATGTCACTAATGCAGTCCCTAATACTTTTACTTTTACTGATCTACCGGAGGTTGCTCCTTCATCAACGGTTAACTCAAATAGTGTGACTGTTGAAGGAATTAACCAACCTTCAACTGTCACCATTACTGGCGGTGAGTATTCCATCAATGGTGCTGCATTTACAAGTACAGCTGGAACAGTAACGGTCAATCAAGCGATTGTTGTCCGAGTGAGCGCTTCCGCAACAGCCGCCGAAACTGTGAGTGCTGTTTTGAATATCGGTGGTGTGGAAGATACTTTTAGTGTGACAACATCCAGTGATGTCATCGCACCAACAGTAGCCTTTACTTTCCCCTCCAATAATAGTTTAGCTTCAGCGGGTCTAGTCACTGTTTCGGGAACAACAACGGATAATGGTACCATTGGCGGTGTGACGGTGAATGATGTTGATGCCACTTCACTTGATAATTTTGTTACTTGGCATGCTCAAGTTCCCTTGGATGATGGAGCAAACCTTTTATCGGCAATAGCAACTGATTTAGGCGGCAATACAAGTGCTATTTCCACGGTAACGGTAGAAGCAAGACAATTGTTCAACTCACAAAATAGAATTCATTTCAACAATACTTCCAACAAATTAATTTTTGCTGATAGTAGTTTAAGAGGGGTGTATGATTTTGACCCTGCGACTTCTCTCTATAGCGTACTATCAGATAATACGACACCTGATTCAACCAATCGGATGGGTAGCTCTCGAGATATTGATGTCGATGAAACAACAGACCACCTTTATTATTTGAATAGCTCTTCTCTTGATAAGATCCTGGATATAGATTTAGCCACAGGTACTCGCACCGTCGTTACTGAAGATACTGAGGCTTACGCAGCACATACTTTACTAGAACCTCATCATATTCAAGTTGATGAAGCGACAAACACCGCTTACATACTTGATGCAACGGCTTCAGGGAGTGGCAGGAGAGCTATCCTCAAGTTTGACTTGGTCACTGGAGCCGCGTCGGTTCTAACCGAAAACTCTTTTACCTGGAGCGATAGTATCGCTTTAGATAAGGCGAATAATCGTATTTTGATGGCCGATACTTTTGGCAGTAATCGAATTCATGCTTTTGATCTCACGACTGGCGCTAAAAGTAATTTGTGGAATTCGTCTAATACTCTTAGTCTAGGTGCACCCAAGGGTATTGCTATTGATACAATCAATGAGCGGGCATTAGTTTATGACAATAATGCTAATGGCATTTTTGCGATTACACTAGATGCCGGTATAGCGACTACAGTCGTTGAAAATATCACTTTAAGTATCAGCACATTTACTAGCATGGATATGGTTTACGACGGCACAAATGATAATAATCGTGTATTGATTACAGCGGGTAATAACACCATTACTCAAATTGATTTAACAACAGGGGTAGAAAGTGTTTTTTCGAGCAACACGGTTCCAGATACGATCAACCCCCTCTCTGCAGTAACAGGATTAACTCTTGATACAGCGAATAACCGGCTACTCGTAACGGACTCTAATCTTGACGCAGTTCTGGAGGTTGACTTAACCGATGGCACTCGAACCGTTATTTCTGATCCTTTAACTCCTGATGCAACTAACTTATTAAGCTTTCCTAGAGATGTTGGAATATTACCCAACAATCAAGCTTATGTTATCGATTCAACCAATGACTCGTTGACTCGCATTGATTTAGCTGGTGGAGCAAGAGCAATATTATCAGACAACACCGTTATTGATGCCGATAATACCTTCCATTTTCTAGCAGGACTTGCTTTAGATTTACCTAATGCTCGTAGCTTGGTGGTTGATAGGGGAAGACAATCACTTATTAGTATTGATAATGCAACGGGAGCTCGCGCGGTTATTTCTGATAACTTGACCCCAGATAACAATAATCCGATTGACAGACCTGAGGCAATTATACTGGAAGGCGGTCGCGCTTTAATTACTAACGATAATAATTCAATTTTAAGTGTCGATTTAAACTCTGGCGCTCGCACCGTTTTTTCCAGTTCGGACATACCCGATCCCAATAATCGGTTTTCATCACCTAGTAATATGGTATTAGATGCTAGCAATAATCGTCTACTCATTATTGATACTCGTGGAGAAAGAGTGATGGCTGTTTCTTTAGCGGATGGCTCCCGAACAGTTTTAACCAGTAATACTGTGCCTGATGGAAACCATCCGTTCAGTCGTTTATCTGATATCACCATCGATACTGCCAACAATCGGGCTTTAGCCGTTGACACCAATATGGATGTGACTTTTGCGATTGATCTAACCAGCGGAGCAAGAACGCCTTACATGGGCTCTGTACCAAGCGGCTCCTCTGCGATATATCAACCGCAGAGTATCGTATTTGATACAGCGAGCAAAAAAGCTTTCTTCTACACTGGTGGGGACCATCCCCAAGGTCTATACACAGGCGACCCTCTGACGGGTCTAACAAATAGAGTATCAACATCTTCTCCGATACAGGATATTGCCATTGACTCAACGGTTAATAGGATGTTTATGGTCAGTTCTGGTGCTCTTTCAGAGGTAGACATGAACACCGGCGCGACAACACCTATCTCAAACAACACAACGCCAGATTCTGATAACCCGTTTTCTCGTTTGAGAGGCGTGGTATTAAATATAACAGATGACAATAACTTAACTAATGATATTGCGTATGTCGTTGACTCAAATACAGACTCGGTTTTATCGGTTAATTTATCAACAGGGGTTCGAACGGTTATTTCGAGCGACAACGTTCCTGACGATGTCAACTCTTTGACTAATCCTGTGGCTTTAGTTTTAGATGAGACACGTTTATTAACCCTTGATGAAACTCTTGATGCCGTTATCGCCATCGACATTGCAACAGGGGCTCGCACAATCCTCTCAAACAATGGCACTCCAGATACGCTTGAGTTATTTAGTCGTCCTGTGGATATGATTATGGATAACGTCAATGGTCGCGCGCTTGTGTTAGATGCGGCAAGAAGAGCAATATACGGCGTTGATTTAACCACTGGTGCGAGAACCAAGTTAACCAATATCGCTGGTTCATCAGTTTCCAATCTATTAGTCACACCTCGCGATTTGGCTTTAACTGATATTGCCAACCAAGTCATGGTGACAGATATAACAAATGGAATTATATTAGTTAACCTTGTCACTGGAGAGCAAGTCATTATGTCAAAATAGGTTCATTTTAAGTTCAAATGAAAGGGGCTACTTGAGTAGACCCTTTTTTTGTCCAGCGAAGCTGGCAAACCCGCTTACTTGAAAGAGAGTGAAAAGGGCGAAAGGGACGGCTGGAATTGATGGTCAGAGCTTAAGCGATTTTACTGTGGAGCTAGATAATAATTTGAAACAACTGCTAGTTGAAATGCAAAGCAAACAATACCAACCACAGCCAGTCAAACGGGTTGAAATACCCAAAGAGGATGGCGGGGTTAGATTGTTAGGAATACCTGCGGTTCGAGACCGAATAGTCCAACAAGTGTTATTGGACATCCTCCAACCGATCTTCGATCTAGACTTCCATCCATCAAGTTATGGGTATAGACCGAAACGAAGTTGCCATGATGCGATGACCTGGTCAATAAACAGTAGCTCCTTTTAGCTCAGTGGCATCATCCTTAATTCCGTCAGATTTTATGCTTTGATAAGTGTTATCAAAGCATAACTGTACGATATGTCTGATACTAGTGATTGAACCTTTATCGTCTGATTGGGATATTAATAGAATTTAATCACCTGAGTTACACAGTTTGGATAATACTAATTATTTTCGGTATCTTTATGAGCGCATCAAGCATGTCGTTGCACACTACTCAGCCGTTTCTAAAACATAACCCCAAACCACCTCAAGCAGACCCTCTATTGCTCATCTGAAATTGACCGCCTGACTCAAAAAGCGGTAATTCGATACATTGAAGTCCTTAATGAAACTTTTAGACAACAAAATGACACTTTCCATCAAACACCCTGAAAGCTAATCCGATACTATTAACGGTTCTGATTTAACTCGATTAAACCATGAATGAACGTTTTGATTAATTAATCAAAACCTCGAAAGTCATGGACAGTCATTTTATAAAATATATTTGGTGAGGTTAACTTTATGGCGTATTTTAAGTATTTTGCGGCAATTACATTATTGTTTTTGATGACCGCTTGTGGCGGCGGTAGTGGCGGAGGTGATGATACCCCGAATAACAGTGCCCCAACAGCCAGTAATGTTAGTATTGTTGATGATAATGGTGATGAGCTTTTAGTCGGAGAGAGTTTAACTGGCGGCTATACTTATTCTGATGCAGAAAATGATGATGAAGGTACCACGACTTTTCAATGGTTACGTGACAATATAGCAATCAATGGCGCAACCACTGATACTTACACGATTGTTACCGCCGATAACAATACATCAATCACATTTATAGTCACGCCAGTTGCTTCAACGGGCACCACAACTGGTACAAGTGTCACATCGACAGGCATATCAGTCATCAATCGAGCGCCTGTTTCAGAAGCTCAATCTGTTTCAACTCACGCCGGTACACCTATCAGCATCACTTTAACAGGCTCAGATCTCGATGGTGACTCTTTAAGTTTCAGCGTCGCTGACACACCCACTAGCGGCACCTTAACGGGGACAGCGCCCAACTTAACTTACACCCCGAACACCGGGTTTACTGGCGATGATAACTTTAGCTATACCGTGAGTGACGGTATAGCTACTAGCTCACCTGCAACGATTAGTGTGGTCGTCACCAATACAGCTCCGACAGGTGCCGCTCAGTCCG
>Ga0316204_10001434_pt1 | contig 64668 bp, 63 predicted proteins | sample 6monrhotite_MG_2_FD_205661 | JGI IMG/M metagenome (GOLD analysis project Ga0316204, IMG submission 205661) | Microbial mat bacterial communities from mineral coupon in-situ incubated in ocean water Damariscotta River, Maine, United States -... | ecosystem: Environmental > Aquatic > Marine >... | reverse complement strand
ATATGGACATTACACTCACTATAGTCCGTATTTTTTAGTCTAAATACGGACACATATCTATTTTGTAACTCTTTGATTTTATGAAAGTATGCATGTCCGTATTCCTAAATATTTACAGTACGCATGGTGTTAACAACGTAAATTTCGCGATATTGGATTTGTTTGGATATCAGTTTGCTCCACGTTATGCAAAATTTAAGAATGCTTTCAATGACATGTTTGAAGTCGAATACGGAGACAAACTGACTTTGCAGCTAAAGAAACCGATCAACACCGGACTGATAAAAAGGGAGTGGGTAAATATTCAATGGATAATTTGTTCTCTGAGCCGAAAAACAGCAACACAGAGCACCATCATTAAAAAACTATCCAACAATAAAAAAAACAGCCGGACACTGGCAGCCCTTCACGAATACGACCGGTTGATAAAATGCCAATATATGCTTGATTATGTTGATAGCAAAACCTTACGCCAGTTCGTCCAACAAGCACTCAACCGTGGTGAAGCATACCATCAACTGAGAAGAGCAATTGCTTCCATTAATGGCAACCAGTTTAGAGGTGGTCAGGACTATCAAATAGAGCAATGGAATGATTGTGCAAGGATCATAGCAAATTGCATCATCTATTATAATTCAGCATTGCTATCAGGTCTGATTGAGAAATTTGAGCTTGAAAACAATCAAGAGGCTATAAATATGATCGCCAATTTATCACCGGTGGCATGGCGGCATATACAACTGGCAGGTAATTATACGTTTGGAATTAAGAAAAATAACATCAGTGTAGACAGACTGTTGGAAAACCTTGACCCATTAGCGGACGAAGAGCTACTAATGGTAGTTGCCTAATATTCCAATTTATATACCGATGCTCTGTAGGCCTTTCGTATCAAGGTCTACAGGCTAGCTTTGGACTTTTCGATGAAATGGGCGCACAACCCCAACCTAAGAAATAAAATTCAACTTTTTATATCAACTCAATAAAAACACCAACAAAAACGACTAAACCAACCCAGTGATTATTCAAAAAGGCTTGAAAGCATAAATCTCTATCGCGATTAGCTATTAGCATTTGTTGGTAACTAAATAAGCCGGCAACTATCACTAAACTTAAATGATATGGCCAGCCAAAGGCAGAAATTTCACCAACGGTAAATAACAATCCTAAAACGATTAATTGCAAAAAACCGATAATACGTTTGTCATTTTTACCAAATAATATCGCGGTAGATTTAACACCGATACGTAAATCATCGTCGCGATCAACCATGGCGTACATAGTATCGTAAGCAACTGTCCATAAAACATTAGCACTAAACAACAACCAAGCAATTAAAGGCACACGGCCATAAACTTCAGCGAATGCCATAATCATTCCCCAACTAAAGGCAGCGCCTAATACCACTTGTGGTAGTTGCGTATAACGTTTCATAAAGGGATAAGATACGGCCAAAGCTAAAGCTACAAACGATAATTTAATGGTGTAGTTATGAAGCGACATAACTAACCCAAAAGCTGCTGCTACCAGCATGGCAAAAATAAATAACGCATCATTACTACTTAATAAGCCAGACACTAATGGCCTGTTTTTAGTGCGCTCAACTTCACCATCAACCTTTCTGTCAGCAAAATCGTTAATAACACAACCCGCGCTACGCATTAAAAATACACCAAGACTAAACACAAACAATAAGTGCAAGTTAGGAATGCCGTCAGACGCTAACCAAAGCGCCCAATACGTTGGCCACAACAATAAATAAGTACCTATGGGTTTATCCATTCGAGTGATTAGTTTAAAGCCTTGCCACTTTTGGGCAAACGTTGATGAATTAGCAGTACTCATTCCGCAAACACTCCATCTTTATAAGCAAACGAATTTGGTAAAAACACCTCTGCCACCATAATAGGTTTATTATTTAAGACAAATAGAGATCGCCGTCCCCATAAATCATGGGTATTGGATAAGTTAACATTAGCGCAAAACTGGCCAACGCTACTTTGTTGACCAAAGCTAGCAATTTCAATTGATTGACGATCTAATTTAGGGTCGTTAAATAGCACTTGTCCTAATGGTTGAGTGCCTAAATTAGCTAATTTTTGCTGTTCTCCCGTTAAACTGCTTAATGGCAATAAACTACGGGCAAATACTTGTGCTTGCTCATCACAATACAAAATTACTTCACGCACTAATACTTGCTCACCAGCATGAATTGTTGCTTTAGCTTCTTCAGCACTGCATTTTTCTATATGTTGGCCAACAACTTCAACTCTAAAATTTTTACAATGCTTTTTTAAGCGCGCTGTAAGTGAGGTTGGATCAAAGAGCCAATTAGATAAAGTGCTTGTTAATAATTGCTCGGGTTCAGAACACCAGTGAGCAGCAAGCGTGATGGGAAATAAATGTTGATACTGTGTCATTAAAAATACTAAGCAATAATAAGAAATTTTCGTGGTAATATCATAACAGCATTTATTCATTTCTGCTGATTGATCTGTTCTGCTTAAACACAATTAAAACAGGTCAAAATTAGCAAAATATAATCTAACTGCTAGGATTTAAATATCGGATAAGAAAATAATAGCAATTAAATTAATTGAGGCAGATAATTTCTAGTGAATACATCAACATACTTAGTTAAAAATAAAGCCTTATTAAGCACATCTAAACGTGTGGTGATATTAACGAGTGGCTTGATTTTAGCGTTATTGGTATGGCAAACGTACTCAGCGTACCAAATTCATCAAAGATATCAAAAATCATTAATGGAAGCGGTGACTACCCAAATTTTATCCGATTATCAAAAATATTTTAATCAGCTCAGGTTAAAAATAGATTTATTCCAGCAAAAACATTTAAATGCGATAGAAAAACTGCATTCAGACGGAAAAAAAGCGCTTATTGATGATTACATGCCGGTATTAGAAACTCTACGTACAGAAATTAAAGAAAGTAATTTATTTGCTCTTATCGGGAAAAATGGCCAAGGCAGTTTACAACACATTACCGGTGATTTTTTACCTGATTGTAAAACTGAAATTGCTACTATTGTTAAAGCCGGCACACAAAACCAACTATTTTTACATCGCAGTGAAAAAAGTGTCCATTTCGATTTATTACAACCATTAACATCCACAAGTGGTAAAGGTGAATACTTTTTTGTTTCTTTTAAACCGACCGTATTCACTGAAATATTAAAAAAATATCAGCTGCCCCACCAACAGCTTTTTTTAATGCGTAGTGATCATATTGGACAAATAGAGTTAAGTACCGAAAGTGGTGATAAAAACCAAACTTCAGTTTCTATGAATAAAGAAGAAATTAAAAATTTTGATTTTATTAGAGATATTCCCAATACCCGCTGGCAATTAGCCATTCGCTTAGATCCAAAATACAATCAGAGCCTATTTATACAAGGATTAACCAAAGCATTAATTATATGGATATTATTAACCACTTTAATCTACGCATTTTATCGCCAACAAAAAAACCGCATCAAAAAAAATTATCAGATGATGCAAGAACTCGCTTTTAAAGATAATCATGATCAGCTAACCGGGTTAGCCAACCGTACTAACTTTGAACGACATTTGGTTTCTTACATCGAAACAAATTTCAAGTCAAAATCACATGGCAATGGCGTTGTTATCCATATCGATATAGATAAATTTCAAGTAATTAACAATAGTTATGGTTATGCCGCAGGTGATAAATTTTTATACCAAGTGTCATTAAAACTTATCGATTTTTTACCTAAAGATACCATTATTAGCCGTTTAGGAAACGATGAATTTGCACTTTTATTGCCGAGTTTAGATCATCAACACGCTAAAGAATGTGCCCATAGTATTCGCTTACTTATTCAAAATATTCATATTTTCGAACTCAGCGAAGAAACCACCATTACCGCCAGTATTGGCGTATTAATGTTAGACAAATCAATTGTTAACACTGAGCAAGTATTTGCATCTTTGGCACAAGCGGTTCGATTGGCTAAAAATAAAGGTCGAAATCGCGTGCAAATTTATCAAAGTGATGATCAACAATTAGTTCAACATGCGACAGAAATGGAAGCTATAAATAAGGTGTCAAGGGCATTAAAAGAAAAGCGCTTTGTACTTTACCGACAACAAATTAAATCATTACAAACACAAGAACCCGCCCATTACGAAATATTGGTTCGAATGATATCATCAGAGGGTAATTTAATACCTCCCTTAGAGTTTATTCCAGCGGCAGAAAAACACGGCATAATAAGGCAAATAGATCATTGGGTAATTGAACATACGTTTAAAATGATAGCCTCTCAACCAGAAGATACTGATACCGATTATAGTATTAATTTATCAGGTGCTACTATCGCTGATCGAGATATTTATGATGTGGTTATCGCACTTTTTAAACGTTACAAAGTAGATCCTCAACGTATTTGTTTTGAAATTACTGAAACATCAGCAATCACCCATTTAAAATCGGCGCTACATTTTATTGAAAGCATGATTGAATATGGTTGTTATTTTTCACTTGATGATTTTGGCAGCGGTTTATCTTCGTTCAGCTATTTACAACAATTACCGATACATATTATTAAAATAGATGGTGTTTTTATTCGAGATATGGATACCAACCCAGTTAATCGCATTTTTGTTGAAAACATCCAGCGTACCGCAACCGCGATGAATAAAAAAATAGTGGCTGAATTTGTTGAGAATGCTGAAATAGAAATGTTACTTACCGTGATGGGTATTGATTATGGACAAGGTTATCATATTCATAAACCTGAGCCTTGGTACGATCAATCTGTAAAATAAATACAAAAAATTGCTCCAAAACACTTAAAATAGCGTTATTATTAACTTCACTTGTTAATTACTAATCAAAGCACCTTATCGTTTGTCTTAGTTATTAGAGAATTTAGTCTATGAAAAAAATTATTCTGCTTATTTGTGCTTTACTTTTTATGCCATCAGTTAGTGCTGCTGACTATGCTTATTATGGCTTTGAACCACAAATAGTAACCAATTATGTCGCCACTAAAAAGAAACTGGGTTACGTAAGAATTTCAGTCGAGTTGATGGTTGAAAATGGTGATAATTTAGAAGTGGTTGAACATCATTCACCGTTATTACGTGATGCAATTATCGATATTATTGGTCAACAACCTGAGGCCAAAGTAAAATCGATTAAAGGCCGAAAAGAAATTCGTAAATTATGCGAAGAAAAAGTAAAGAGTTTATTAAAAAAAGAAACTGGGCAGTCGTTAATTAAAAAATTACTCTTTACTCAATGGTTAGACGACTAGTTTGTTTGGAATAGAACCACGCAAGTAAACAGCCACTTATCAAACCTAATAAGTGTGCGGTATTAGCCATGTTCATCGGTAATACTTCAGTAAAACCAAGTAACATCCAAAACAATATTATTCCGATCAATGGCTTTGCTAAAGTAAGGCCCTTTTCGGGAGCTAACCAGCCCAACCACCAAATAAAACCGAACAAGCCATAAACAACACCCGATAAGCCACCAAAATTAGAACCCGAGACTAAATATTGTCCTAAATTCGAGCTTATTGCGGTGATCAAGAAAACATTAAGTAACGGCAAACTTCCGAGCTTTTTCTCTATCTCACCACCTAACTGCCACCACCACATTATATTAAAAACAATATGTAACCATGAAAAATGAAACAGTGCAGGACCAAGTAAACGCCACGGTTCATGTATTAAAGCGGTGATACTCAATTTTGGGAAAAATTGTAATTGGTTAAATATAGGCTGTGCAAAGCCGAAAATCGAAGCGATAAATACTAAGATACATAATGTAAAAATAGTTAGCGTGACCACGCCAGCATGGGCTAAAAATTGTTGTTTAAATTGCTCAGTAACACTAGCCCCATATTGTACAACATGAGTAACCTCGCCTTGTTGCCAAGCCGCTTGCTGGTATTTTTGTTCGTACGGATTTTTTATAAACTCGTCAAATAAAACCTTTGCTTGCGCTAAAGAGTCTTCTTGGCAAAGTATGACAAAATCGTCTTTGTTTTCCTCAACACAAGAATGAATATTTTGACTATTTAGATAGTTACTAAATAATAATGCAATATTATGTTGGTTAACGCTAACGAGTGGCTGCATTGATTTTAACCTATATATTAACGATTTAATTAACGTTCAATATTATCAGGATGTTGTAACTGCCAAGCGCTAAATCCACCATCAAGAGAATATACATCAGTAAAATCTTGGCTAATTAAATATTGCGCAGCTTGTTGGCTTGAATGTCCGTGATAACAGCACACAACCACAGGTGCATCTATATCAGAATCACGAATAAAATCAGCAATAGTCTCATTGGTTAAATGCACCGCATTATGTATATGACCAGCCGCAAATGCATTGGGATCGCGAATATCAGCAATAACAACATTACCTTGTTTAATTAATTCAGGTAATTCGCTAATTTGTAAGTGTTTAAATGTTGTCATTTATACTTCTCTTGGAGTATTAAATCGAGATCCTGACTTGTTTCAGCATCTCTAAAACGGCCTTAACTTATGTCCAATCTAGAATTACTTTACCAGATTGACCCGAACGCATAATATCAAAACCTTGTTGAAATTTATCAATTGAAAATTGATGCGTAATAATAGGGCTAATATCTAAGCCTGATTGAATTAAACTGGCCATTTTATACCAAGTTTCAAACATTTCACGCCCATAAATGCCCTTAATGGTTAACCCTTTAAAAATCACTTGGCTCCAATCTATTGCCATATCTTGTCCTGGAATGCCGAGCATGGCAATTTTACCACCATTATTCATATTAGCGAGCATACCTTGAAACGCCATTGGCACACCTGACATTTCCATGCCAATATCAAAACCTTCGGTCATGCCCAGATCTTTCATAACATCTTCAAGCTTTTCTTTGCTTACATCTACTGCACGAGTTGCGCCCATTTTTCGAGCAAGTTCAAGACGATATTCATTTACGTCCGTAATCACAACATGACGCGCGCCAACGTGTTTTGCAACTGCAGCAGCCATAATGCCAATAGGGCCAGCGCCAGTAATTAACACATCTTCACCGACTAAATCGAACGATAGGGCCGTATGAACAGCATTACCAAAAGGGTCAAATACAGCAGCAAGTTCATCTGATATTTCATCAGGTAATTTAAACGCATTGTAAGCTGGAATAACCAAGTATTCCGCAAAACTGCCTTCCCGATTTACACCTACACCTACCGTGTTACGACATAAATGCGTACGACCTCCGCGACAATTTCGGCAATGTCCACAAGTAATATGGCCTTCACCTGAAACGCGATCGCCCAGCTCAAACCCTTTTACTTCCTGACCAATACCGACCACCTCACCTGCATACTCATGGCCAACAACCATAGGAACTGGAATAGTTTTTTGTGACCATTCGTCCCAATTGTAAATATGAATATCAGTACCACAAATGGCTGTTTTCTTAATTTTAATTAATAAATCGTTATGCCCCATTTCTGGTTTAGGACTGTCGGTCATCCAAATACCAACTTCGGTTTTTAATTTTGCTAATGCTTTCATTACTTATCTAACCTTAAATTCAGGATTAACTTAGTTATGTTCAACTTGACGGTATTTTGTGCTAACTCTAAGAGAAAGCGAGCAATTTATTAGTATAAACGAGCACTCTCGACAACGATGTTGAGCAAAATAACAATACAGTGAATAACGACTAACTTATTACGTTTAACTCTTTACCTATACGAATAAAGGCTGATATCGCTTTATCTAATTGCGCTTTGGTATGAGCTGCAGAAATTTGCGTACGAATGCGTGCCTGACCTTGTGGCACTACTGGGAATGAAAACCCAATCACGTAAATACCTTCGGCAAGTAATTTATTCGCCATAGAGCTCGCGAGTTTTGCATCACCCAACATAACAGGAACAATGGCGTGATCTGCACCAGCACAGGTAAAACCAGCAGCTTCCATTTGAGTACGAAAATAACTGGCGTTGTCTTTTAATGTTTTACGTAAATCATCACCATCAGCCAATAAATCAATCACTTCAATAGACGCATTAACGATTGCTGGCGCTAATGAATTAGAAAACAAATAAGGACGTGAACGTTGGCGTAGCCATTCAATTACTTCTTTCTTTGCTGATGTATAGCCACCAGATGCGCCGCCCATGGCTTTACCAAGTGTGCCAGTAATAATATCAACGCGTCCCATAACATCACAAAACTCATGGCTTCCACGACCTTTATCACCAACAAAACCCACAGCGTGAGAATCATCTACCATTACCATGGCATTGTATTTATCGGCTAAGTCACAAGCGGCTTTTAAGTTGGCAATAACGCCATCCATTGAAAAGACACCATCAGTTGCGATTAATTTAAAACGCGCACCTGCAGCATCGGCAGCAATTAATTGCTTTTCTAAATCGGCAGCATCGTTATTAGCATAACGAAAACGTTTAGCTTTACATAAACGTACTCCATCAATAATTGAGGCATGGTTTAAAGAATCTGAAATAATTGCATCTTCGCTGCTTAATAATGTTTCAAACAAACCTGCGTTAGCATCAAAACAAGATGAGTATAAAATAGTGTCTTCCATACCTAAAAAGGTACTTAACTTTTGTTCTAACGTTTTATGAATGTCTTGGGTTCCACATATAAAACGAACCGATGCCATGCCAAAACCATGTTCATCTAAACCTTGTTTAGCCGCATTAATTAAGCGTGGATTATTTGCTAAGCCCAAATAGTTATTAGCACAAAAGTTTACCACTTCTTCACCCGTATTTACCGCAATTTGTGCTTGTTGTGCGGTAGTTATAATTCGCTCTGCTTTGTATAAACCATCTTCTTTAACTTGATCTATTTGTGCTTTAATGTGCGTATAAAAGTTTGCTGGCATGAGGTATTTCTCTGTTGTATTTATTTGATAAGTGTAGCGGCTAATTTTTTATGTATTTAATTTTTGCGCTAATTTTGATGGCTATTTTAGCCTAATATAAAAAATGGATAAACTAATAATTCAACTATAGATTCTGAAGCAGTATTTTTGACTATACTTTTGCTTTTTTCCGAATTATTTTAGGTTTCTAGTTAGCCAATTGGTTATATCTTCAGCCAACCCTATTTGATGATTCAATAGTGAATGGCCAATTCGCTTGTCTTTAAAAATTTGTTCTTTAGTGTTTCGAGAACCATTCCATTCAAATAATTCTTTTGACGTTTTATAGCTTTGTAGTTGATGTGCAGAACTAATAAAATAGCTCGGGCTGTCAGGTACATTTTTATAGCGTTCTTTTTCACCATAGTCCATTTTTGGTGTAACAAAAACAAAACTATTTATATGCATTTTTTCTGCAATACTTACCGCATAATTAGCAGAACACCCCGCACTAACAATCGCAATTTGTTTTGTTTTATCAACTTTATTGCGGAGCCATTGAAAGGCTAATAATGAATCATTTTTCCAAAAAGACGTTAGGCTAGTCATTGCCGTTTGATAATCGCGTATGTTTTTAACTCTTTTGCGGATCAATAAATGCGAAACCTTCTCGTTTATACTGTCTCCAAAACCTCTAAAATCTAAATTTAAAACATGCAAACCCGACGTTGTTAATTTTTCTGCTAAATTTTTATAACTACGGCGATCAGCATCACAATCGTGTAACAATAAAACACCACCTTTAAGCGCTTGGCCGGCGTAATAATCGGAAATTAATTTAAATTTATCTGATGTAATTAATGGTGTTTTGATTGGTTTTATTTTTTTTATTTCTTGGCTATCCGCGGCTTTATTGAAACCGAATGTTGCAAAAACAGCAGGTGAAAAAAAACTACAGCAGCATATAATGATGAATATTTTAGCGGTTATATTTTTTAACATCGAAACACCTTTAATAATTGCTTTGAAAACTACTCTGTAGAACTAAAACTTACTCGCAGAATACGTAAGCAGAGAGAGTTTAAATAATATAGTCGTTTTATTATCCGTTACTGAGTATACTTTTGCCATTAAATTTTAATGAGTATGATTATTGAGCTCTCGTCCTGTAAATATTTTTAAAGCTAAAAGCGCGCTGTATTTATATCGCCTTGTTTTTTTGTTACTAACACCATTAATTTTATTGCTGTTGATTTTACGCTCAAAAAACAACGCTCAATACCGCGCTCGTTTGCTTGAACGCTTAGGATTTTTTCCTACCACAAATAATAATTCATCCTTCACCGAAAACTCTATCGTTATACACGCAGCTAGTGTTGGCGAAGTAATTGCGATTAAAAGTTTTGTTGAATCTTTATTAGAAAAATATCCCGATAAAACCGTCACTATTACCTGTTTTACCCCAACAGGCTCTAGCCAAATATCAAAACTCTTTGGTGATCGGGTTCAACATTGTTATTTACCTTTAGATAATCTTTTCAGTACATGGCTGTTTTTACGTAAACTCAAACCACAAGCCTTAATATTTATGGAAACAGAAATTTGGCCAAATTTATTAGCGCAATGTGCTTCAAAAAAAATTCCTTTATTGTTGATTAATGGACGGCTTTCAGCAAACTCATGCCATAACTATCAAAAAATATCTTGGTTAATATCGCCCGCGTTAAGGACTTTTTCTCATGTTTTATCGCAAAGCCAAGCTCACCAAGATAACTTTATTAACCTTGGTGCTGATCCTTTACATTGCTCGGTTTCAGGCAATATTAAATACGATATTGGTTTAACTACTGAAATTCAAACCAAAGTCACAGACCTCAGGAATATGCTGCAAAGTAATATAAGCACTTGGTTGGTAGCAAGCACTCACTTAGGTGACGATGACATTGTTTTATCTGCTTTTAAATTAATTAAAAAACAATATCCAAAATTATTATTAATTTTAGTGCCTCGCCATCCTGAGCGGTTTAATGCAATTGCTAAACAGTGTACGGATAGTGACTTCTCATTAGTCAGACGTAGTGATAATAAAGTGGTCACAACGAATGATGATATATGGTTATTAGATAGTTTAGGTGAATTAGTAGCCGCATATTCTTTAGCTAACATTGTAACGATAGCTGGAACTTTTAGTGATATTGGTGGGCATAATCCATTAGAAGCGGCATTATTTAAAAAACCAATTGTTATTGGCCCAGACATGGCTAATTTTACTGAGGTGTTAACACAATTATCGCAAGCTAAAGCTGTGATCCAACTCAACTCGTTAGATCAAAACACCTCTACTTCTCTCAGTGAGCAACTGGCAGAGCAAATAATTGCTCTACTCAATAATGAACTGCAACAAAATATGTTAGGCGAAAATGCTTATCAAGTGATGTTATCCAATCAAGGTGCAAGCCAGCGTTCAATCAACAAATTGACTGAAATACTTATACCAATATCACAAACTAAGTAAGACCAATTGAAATAAGGAATTGTTTTATGTTTTTCTGTACACCAATAAAAAGAATATTTATGGAAGAATTTGTGAATTTACAGAATATTAATAATAATTTTCTGTAAATTCGGGAGGAGGCAAGTATCCCCTTTACGAAGTTATAAAGAGAAATCATTAACGATTATAGCAATAATTGCCTTTACTATTTTAAGCTGCTGAAATTTCTCTTCCTAATGCTGATAACAAATCAACAACTTCAGCGCTGGCATTTTCCATCTGCCCTAAATCTTTCAACGCTTGTTCACAATCACCGTTAGCCATATTTTTAAGTGCGCTTAAGCCATGAGAATGTACTGCAGCATGTGGGCGTTCAAGCGCTCTAAAAGATGAACAAGAACTATATTTTTCAGCCCCTTCGCCTTGATTATACCAAACACCTAAACGGCATGTTGTATGATCAGCAAAGTCGCTCGCACTTTTATGCGAAGCGCCTAGCATTACTTGGTACACTTCAAGTTTCCATACAACGTGGTCCATTTTAACCGTTTGTAGGAATGAATCTGAAGTCGAAGTTGAAATAACGTCATACATTTTTTTAGATACATCAACAATGTTATTCGCTGTACCTTCAATTGAGGAGGTATTGGTATTTATGTCTTGGCTTTTTTCACCGACATTATCAATACCTTTAGCAACCGATTCCATTTGTTGATTTACTTCATCAATCAAATCTGAAATTTCACTCGTCGCTTCTGCACTACGTTGTGCCAATGTTCTTACTTCATCGGCTACCACAGCAAAACCACGACCCTGTTCTCCAGCACGTGCTGCCTCAATAGCTGCATTTAGTGCTAACAGGTTAGTTTGGTCTGATATACTTTTAATCATTGTTACAAAGTCATTAATACCAGAGGTAACCGTTTTTAAACTACTCACTGACTCAGCTACTAAGCTAGTATCGGTATTAATGGTTGAAGTAGACGCCATTGTTTCGGTTAACTTCGTTAAAATTTCATCAAACAATGAATGCGATGACTCGAATGAAGCTCGATGAGATATTAACGAAGATGATGAATCAGCTAATTCTTCTCGGATTTTATTAATCATATCTGAAGAATTCAACCACAACTTGTTTAAGTCTTCCTGGTTCCGATAACGGCTAGCATTATTAGACATGTCTTCCGCTAATTGCTGGTTTTCTGTCGAAATAGTTGCCAGCTCACTTTCTAATTCATTTATTTGTGATTTTAATTTAGCATTTTCTTGTTCTAACTCGTTATTATTTGAATTACCGAAAAATTTAGAAAGCATTATGTCACCTATATACCGATGCTAGTGTTAAATTATAAAAAGTGTAATTAAGTGCAGCAAAAATACAATATTAATATAAAGCTAACATCCTTATTAACCCTAGAAATATTATTCAAGTAACTTTACTACGACCTTAATTTCTTTCTATTATATTTTGTATAAAATTATCTGTTGAAACTAAAATAACTTTATACTAAAAACTTCATTTTTACGAAGTTTTCCCAAATAAAACCATTTATTTTATTCAACTGTCACTGATTTTGCTAAATTTCTTGGTTGATCAACATCTGTACCTTTAATAATTGCGACATAATATGAAAGCAGCTGTAAAGGTATTGTATAAACAATAGGCGCTATTATATCGTCGCAAACGGGTACATTTATCACTTTCATGGTGTCGTCACTGGCAAAATTTGCGTGGGCATCGGCAAATACATACATTAAACCACCACGGGCTCGAACCTCTTCAACATTAGATTTTAGTTTTTCAATTAAATCATTTTGTGGGGCAACTACAATTACTGGCATTTCGGCGTCAATTAATGCTAATGGGCCATGCTTTAATTCGCCAGCAGCATAAGCTTCGGCATGAATATAAGAAATTTCTTTAAGCTTTAACGCCCCTTCCATCGCAATAGGATATTGATCACCACGACCTAAAAATAAAGCATGATGTTTGTCAGCAAAATCTTCAGCTAAATCTTCAATCGATGGTGCAAGGGCTAACACTTCATCTAATTTACTCGGTAGCGTTAATAATGAATGAGCAAAACTTTCTTGTGTTGTTTTATCCATACCATGATGTTGACCTATTGCTAAAGTCATCATCATTAACCCCACTAATTGGGTAGTAAATGCTTTAGTAGAAGCTACGCCAATTTCTACGCCGGCTTTAGTCATAAAAGCAAGATCTGACTCGCGTACTAAAGATGAACCAGCAACATTACAAATAACCAAACTTGCTTTATAACCTAACTCTTTTGCTAACCGCAGTGCGGCTAATGTGTCTGCAGTTTCACCTGATTGAGAAATAGTTACAATTAGCGCATTTTTAGGTACATGTGATTTACGATATCTAAACTCACTGGCAATTTCGATATTACACGAAACACCTGCATGTGCCTCTAACCAATAACGTGCCACCATGCCCGAATGGTAACTGGTACCACAGGCAATAATTTGCACATGTTCGATTTCTTTAAAAATATCATCTGCGCCTTCACCAAAAGTATCAATATTAATACTATTGCCAACTAATCTACCTTCTAAAGTATTTCGAATAGCGGTTGGTTGCTCATAGGTTTCTTTAAGCATGTAATGACGGTATTCACCTTTATCACCCGCGTCGTTAGTTGCTTCGCTTTCTTTTATTTCTCGCGTTACACTATTACCATTAAGATCAAAAACATTAACTTCGAAACGGGTAACTTCGGCAACATCTCCTTCTTCTAGAAAAGAAAAACGGCGCGTTACTGGTAATAACGCCATCATGTCTGAAGCGATAAAATTCTCTCCCAAACCATAACCTATAACCAAAGGACTTCCTGAGCGCGCCACCACCATACGACTATTATCGCGCGCATCCATTACAACTGTTCCATAGGCTCCTTCAAGTTGCTTTACTGTGCGTTGTACGGCACATAGTAAGCTATCACTTGTTTTCAACTCATGATGGATAAGGTGAGTCATTACTTCAGTATCTGTTTGCGAGACAAATTCGTAACCTAACGCTTGTAGTTTGGTACGTAATTCTTGATGGTTTTCGATAATGCCGTTATGTACAACGGCTATTTCATCATTAGATATATGAGGATGGGCATTTTCTTCGCTTGGGGCACCATGTGTTGCCCAACGTGTATGTGCTATTCCTGTACCACCAATAAGCGGTGTAATAGATAATGCGTCAGCAAGTTCTTGTACTTTACCTAAACGTCGAACACGTTGAAACTTGTTATTGTTTATGACTGCAACACCAGACGAATCATAGCCTCGATATTCTAGACGTTTTAAACCTTCTATTAGTATTTCAACTACATCTCGTTGTGCTACTGCGCCGACGATCCCACACATAGGTATTTCCTTACTATTTATTTGTTAAAGAGTGCGTTTTGATTAACTGCCTTGCTATTTATTGATTAGCAATGTTCAAGTTAATTCCTTGTTTTATTTATTATTGTTAACTATTTTGGATAAATTATTATCCGTACTAATGTTGTTCTATGCTGTCAATTTATATTGCTAATTTAGTAAAAAACCAACTAAAACAAGTTTTATTGATTTACGAGTTCTTTATAACGTGCTGTTTTAGAAAATTTATCCATTGATGATTTCAACTTTTTCACCAAATTAACGTTTGAGTTTTTATTAATAGCAATATAACTCATGCGCTGATTTTGCGGAATAACAGGTGCGTAAGTTATTTTTTCATTAGATTGTGATTCATTATCTATATAATCTTCAATAACAACCGGATCATGATAGATTAAATCTACTTTGCCTTTTATCAGTAACTTGAATGCTTGATTAATTGAGCTAACGATATAGAGGTTTTTGCCAACAATAAAACCTTGTTTTAATAACTCGATATGACTTAAAGCATCTCTTTCAACTGCCACAATTTTCTTTTTTGCTTGTTCTTTATTTATTACAAAATTTTCAGGTCGATTTTTTAATGAAATAAAAACGCGTGATAATTGGCTGACTACACCTATCCACTTAAATTTATTTTCTCGTTCTGGTGTTCTCACCATACTTAATATAATAGTGTTTGGTGTTGTTTCTGCTGTTTTGTAAGCTCTAGCCCAAGGCATATATTCAACGGTTGTTTCGATATTATTTTCTTTAAGTAAAACGGTTAAAATATCAATGGTAGAACCTTTGTTAATACCATTTTCTTGATATTGCATTAACTTATTTTCAGTTGCAACGACGCGAATTTGAAACTTTGTTTGAGCTTGAGCAAAGTAACTTAAACAATATAAACTAATAAGTAATTTAACATTCATCTTTATTTAGGTAATTTTTCAGGACGTTGCCAGCCTTGAATATTTCTTTGTTTGCCACGAGCTACAGCTAATTCTTCATCTTCAACTTGTTTTGCAATAACAGATCCTGCGCCAATCGTTGCGAATTTACCAATACTTACCGGCGCGACTAATGAACTGTTTGATCCAATAAATGCATGATCACCGATTTCAGTAACAAACTTATTTTGTCCATCATAATTACACGTAATAGTGCCCGCACCAATATTCACTTTTTGACCAATTTCACAATCACCTAAATAAGTTAAATGGCCGGCTTTTGAACCTTCTCCTAATGTGGTTTTTTTCATTTCAACAAAGTTACCCACATGTGAGTCGGCATGCATTACACTTGAAGGACGAATTCTCGCAAAAGGGCCGGCAGAACAGTTTTCGCCAATAATGCTACTTTCAATAACTGTATTTGCTTTTATTTCGCTATTAGCACCAATAGTACAATCTTTTAAAATACAATTAGGTCCAATTCTTACATTATCAGCGAGCTTTACTTCACCTTCAAAAATACAATTGACATCTATAACAACTTCTTGCCCTATACTTAAATTCCCTCTGATATCAATTCGATTAGGATCATATAAACTTGCACCCGCTAACATTAATTCCTCTGCCTGTCTTAGCTGGTAAGCACGCTCAAGCGCTGCTAATTGCAGTCGATTATTAGCCCCTTCCACTTCAATTTCTGAATCAGGATGTGCGGTAGCTATAACTTTTCCTTCACTGTGACACGCCGCAATAATATCTGTTAAATAATATTCACCTTGAGCATTATCATTAGACAGATTACTTAACCAGCGTTTTAAATCACCACCATTTGCTAATAAAATACCGGTATTAGCTTCATTTATATTAAGTTGTTCTGTGCTTGCATCTTTTTGCTCGATAATTCCAACTACATTATTGTTCTTACGAATAATGCGTCCATAACCATTAGGATTTTTTAAATGTACGGTTAATAACGCCATTCCATTTTCAGGTTTTACCGTCATTAATGATTCTAATGTTGAAATTTTAGTTAGCGGCACATCACCATATAACACTAATACATTTTCATCATCGTTAATAAATGATGAAGCTTGCTCAACCGCATGACCAGTTCCTAATTGTTCTACCTGTTCAACAAAAGTTAAATCTTTACCCAATACCTGTTGTTGTAATACTTCACCACCAAAACCATAAACAACATAAATATTTTGAGCATTTAATGCGCGCGCACTATCGATAACATGATTAACCATGGCTTTATTAGCAATAGGATGTAAAACTTTTGGCAGGGAAGATCGCATGCGAGTACCTTTACCCGCAGCAAGAATAACAACAGAAAGTGACATAATGAAAAAAGGCCTAAATTATTATTTTCACTATTCTATCGAGGTTTTTTGTGAATACCAAATATCTAACTTAATAAATGTGAATAAATTGAAATTAGTACAATACAATTAATGACCTATTTATTAATATTTTATCAATAACGCTTAATTAACATTGTTTTTCCGCTAATTTTTTACCGGTCAAGCCTACTTCTAATCCTTCAAACCAGTCTAAAAACCGTTTCACATCATCACCTTTAAATATTCGGCCATGTTGTGGACATAACATTTCTATTTCTAATTTTCTAACTCGGCTAACCCAATCATTTTTAGCTTCATTTGATGGCATCCAGCGTTGATGAAACATTTTCATTTTTGGCACATGCTCGTCAAAATTATCAACAAATAAAGGCGCATCAACAGATTCTAATGCCGCCCCTATATCACCACTCATTAATATTTTTGCTTCCCGATCATAAACATTAAAATTCCCTGAAGAATGCAAATAATGCGCTGGAATATACTCTAATGTTGTTTGCTCTAATTTAATTTCTCCCCCTTCATCAGCTATTGCATCATATTTAATATTTTCCATACCAAAATGACGAATAAAACTTTCCCAAATCCAAGGTGAATGTAAAGTTGCGGCTGGCAATGCTTGATCCCATAATCCAAGCGATGAAATAATGTCAGGATCTTGATGTGAGGCAAATAGATGGGTTATTTTTTCTGCAGGTACTTGTTTTATAACTGCTGCTAGCATCGCTGAAAAAAGTTCAATGCCACCAGGATCCATCAATAAAGAATTGTTTTTGGTCACTACCATGTACTGATTACTATCAATAATCTTTTCTAGTTTTTCGTTATCTCTTCCAAACATTAGCCAAGTATGACTATTATTTTCAAATAATTTATGCGTTTTCATTCCTTGTCCTACTCATTTTTATTGTAATGTTGAAACCATTTTTTGTGAATATTTTATGTGCGCTTTGATTTTACTTGCAGCGCCTTCAACATTATCAGCTACATTGATTAATGCGTCTTGATATTGTGCACCAGCTTGAGAAGCTTCCACTCTTGATAGTGTTGCTAATATAACGGCATTTCTTAATTCACTACTCAGCATACTTAACTCATCACTAAGTTCATCTATTTGTCTTACGTATTGATAATTTAGGTTTTCTTGTTTTATTTTACATTTTGTAAAAACATTATCTAAACTAGATATAAACGGTGATTCACTTGCCTTTTCAAAAACCAAATCAAAGTGTTTTATTACATTATCTGCTATTACTTTAGTCGCTGAAGTTTTGCTAAGGGTCGCCGCCATTGTGTTAATTTTTTTAGATGAAGTAATAGTTATTTCTGCAAGGCGATCAATAAAATCAGTTAATGGACGAAAGCCAGCTGCTCTTTCACCAGCCCTTAATGCCACAGCTCGTGCATTACTTGCTGTTAATGAAAGTTGTTTGGCTATGTGCGTTGCTTGATCTAATTTTGCGGCAATAACAGCAGCGGAAACAAAATAATTATAACTAGGATCTTCAATAACATTTTCCATTTTTATTGTTACTTCTTGTTGTGGCATTTATTCAAGTACTCTGTTTACAAGCTTTTGTATTAACTATAGTTTGCAATCATCAATACGCTAATATTTTTTATTTTTATATTTACCATTTTAATAAATAAATAATTTGTCTATTTTCTATCTTTTTTACATACTTGAATTACACGTAACTGTGCTACTGCACGCGCCAATTCTGCAGCTATTTCAGCAAAATTTATATCACCAGAAGCTTTATTAAGTTTTTCTTCTGCCCGCTTTTTTGCCGCTAAAGCTTCTTGTTTATTTAAATGATCTGCTCTTATTACAACATCAGCAAGCACAATAATACTTTTTGGTTGAACTTCCAACATTCCACCCGAAAGGTAGAGTACTTCTTCTTCGTTTTTATCAGTAATAATGCGCGCCATGCCCGGTTTTAATGCGGTTAGTAATGGTGCATGACCCGGAATAATGCCTAACTCTCCTTCAATTCCGGTTATTTGTAGTGTTTTTATACAGCCTGAAAATATACTTTCATGTGCGCTAACTACATTAAGATGCATGGAAAATGACGACATATATAGACCTACATAAATAATTAACAATAAAATAGCATAAAAAAAGCGATCATACTTTAAAAGTATGATCGCTTATTATTCACTAAAACTTAGTGTTAAGTTAACTTTAATTAACTTTCTTTTTAGTCGCTTGAATTACACGTAATTGTGCAATTGCACGCGCTAAATCAGAGGCAACTTCAGCAAAATCAACATCATCACTATGTTTGTTAAGATGTTCTTCAGCACGTTGTTTAGCGTCTAATGCTGCTTGTTCATCTAAATCATCAGCACGCACGGCAACATCTGCCAATACTGTAACGTGATTTGGTTGAACCTCTAACATACCACCAGATAGATAAATTATTTCTTCTTTATCATCCGCATTTACAATACGAGCCATTCCAGGTTTTAGCGAGGTAAGTAAGGGCGCATGACCAGGCATAATACCAAGTTCACCTTCACTACCTGTGATCTGTAATGATTTAATGCTTCCAGAAAATAAGCTTTCTTCTGCACTAACCACTTCAAGATTTACTGTATATAACGCCATTTTAACTCTCCAATTATGTAAGTATTAACCGATTAAGTTAATACTTACTAATTTGCATTACATGTTTTTGGCTTTCTCTATAGCTTCTTCCATAGAACCAACCATATAAAATGCTTGCTCTGGCATATCATCATATTGACCAGCCAAGATACCTTTAAATCCTGAAATAGTGTCTTTTAATGATACATATTTACCTGGAGAACCTGTAAATACTTCAGCAACAAAGAATGGTTGAGATAAGTAACGTTGGATCTTACGTGCACGTGTTACTGTTTGCTTATCTTCTTCAGATAATTCATCCATACCTAAGATAGCAATAATATCTTTTAATTCTTTATAGCGCTGTAATACTGATTGTACACCACGAGCTACTTCATAATGCTCAGTACCAACCACTAATGGGTCTAACTGACGTGAAGTAGAATCTAATGGGTCAATTGCAGGGTAAATACCTAACTCAGCAATTGAACGAGACAATACCACTGTTGCATCTAAGTGAGCAAAAGTAGTTGCCGGACTTGGATCCGTTAAATCATCTGCTGGTACGTATACCGCTTGGATTGAAGTAATTGAACCTTTAGTCGTTGAAGTAATACGCTCTTGTAGTACGCCCATTTCTTCAGCTAGTGTTGGTTGATAACCAACCGCTGATGGCATACGACCAAGTAGTGCTGATACTTCTGTACCTGCAAGTGTATAACGGTAAATATTATCTACGAAAAATAATACATCACGACCTTCGTCACGGAATTTTTCAGCCATAGTCAAACCTGTCATGGCAACACGTAAACGGTTTCCTGGAGGCTCGTTCATTTGACCGTAAACCAACGATACTTTATCAAGTACGTTAGAGTCATTCATTTCGTGATAGAAATCGTTACCTTCACGTGTACGCTCACCAACACCAGCAAATACTGAGTACCCACTATGTTCAATCGCGATGTTACGGATAAGTTCCATCATGTTTACTGTTTTACCAACACCGGCACCACCAAATAAACCAACTTTACCACCCTTAGCGAATGGACAAACTAAATCGATTACTTTGATACCAGTTTCTAACAATTCGTTAGACATGGCTTGTTCTGCGTAAGCAGGTGCTTCACGGTGGATAGACCAACGGTCTTTTTCACCAATAGGACCTGCTTCATCGATAGGTTCACCAAGTACGTTCATGATGCGACCTAAAGTCTCTACACCAACGGGAACTTGGATATTATCACCCGTATTTATTACATTCAGACCACGACTTAATCCATCAGATGTACCCATAGCGATAGTACGAACTACACCACCACCAAGCTGTTGTTGTACTTCAAGTACTAAACCTTCCAGCTTACCTTCAGTTACATTTAATGCGTCATATACCTGAGGTACAGCATCTTGTGGAAATTCTACATCCACAACTGCGCCAATGATTTGGACGACTTTACCTGTACTCATGTTTATTCCTCTAAATTTCAGTAAGTTATTTTTACTAACTACTTACTTTAAGTTTAATTTACGAAAAATTCTTTACCAATTTGATTAACAACTTTGTTAACCAACCGCCGCTGCGCCTGCAACAATTTCACCCAATTCTTGAGTAATTGCGCCTTGACGTGCTTTGTTATATATCAGTTGTAAATCATCAATTAAGTCACCCGCATTATCTGTGGCTGCTTTCATTGCAATCATTCGAGCTGCTTGCTCACAAGCGAGGTTTTCAACCACGCCCTGATATACTTGCGATTCAACATAACGAACCAATAATTGATCTAACAAAACGTTAGCATCTGGTTCGTAAATGTAATCCCAACGATGTTTAATTTCATCATCGTCAGATTTAGGTAAAGGTAATAATTGATCTATTGTTGGTTGTTGCGTCATGGTATTAACAAACTTGTTATATACAATGAACAACTTATCAATTTCACCATCATCAAATGATTTTAACATCACTTGCACACTACCAACTAAGTCAGTAATTGATGGAGAATCGCCTAAACCAGAAACCTGTGCAGTTACATTAGCGCCCATGTTATTGAAAAATGAAGTAGCTTTAGAACCCACTACTGCAAAATCAACTTCAGCGCCTTGCTCTTGCCACTTTGCAGCACCAGCAAGTACTTGTTTAAATAAATTCATATTTAAACCACCACACAAACCTCGGTCTGTTGATACAACAATATAGCCAATGCGCTTAGCTTCTCGTTCTTCCATATAAGGATGACGATATTCTAAATTACCTAGCGCAATATGACCGATCACGTTTCGTATATTTGTTGCATATGGACGAGATGCTGCCATGCCTTCTTGCGCTCTGCGCATTTTACTAGCGGCAACCATTTCCATAGCATTTGTGATCTTTTGAGTGTTTTTAACACTCGCGATCTTGGTTTTTATTTCTTTACCAACGGCCATGACTTTTCTCTCCGAAACTCATTACGTTTAATTAAAGACTACCAAGTTTGCGTTGACTTGAATGTTTCAAGTGCTGACGTCAAACTTGCTTCGATGTCTTTATCGTAGTTACCAGATTCGTTAATAGTCGCCATAAGCTCAGCTTGATCACTATTCATATAAACTTGTAACGCGTCTTCAAAATCATTAACTTTAGTAATAGCAACGTCGTTTAAGAAACCTTTTTCCGCAGCAAATAATGATACGGCAGTTTCAGCTATAGAAAGTGGGCTGTATTGCTTTTGCTTCATCAATTCAGTAACACGTTGTCCATGCTCTAATTGAGCACGTGTTGCATCATCTAAATCAGAGGCAAATTGTGCAAAAGCGGCTAACTCACGATATTGAGCTAGTGCTAAACGAATACCACCACCTAATTTCTTGATGATTTTAGTTTGAGCAGCACCACCAACACGCGATACAGATAAACCAGCATTTACCGCAGGACGAATACCTGAGTTGAATAAATCAGACTCTAGGAAAATTTGACCATCAGTAATTGAGATCACGTTAGTCGGTACGAATGCAGATACATCGCCCGCTTGTGTTTCAATAATGGGTAATGCAGTTAAAGAACCTGTTTTACCTTTTACTTCACCGTTAGTGAACTTTTCTACATAGGCTTCGTTTACACGTGAAGCACGTTCTAATAAACGACTATGAAGATAGAATACATCACCAGGATAAGCTTCACGACCTGGCGGACGACGTAAAAGTAATGAAATCTGACGATAAGCAACTGCTTGCTTAGACAAATCATCATAAACGATTAATGCATCTTCACCGCGATCACGGAAGTATTCACCCATTGAACAACCAGAGTAAGGTGCTAGGTATTGTAATGCAGCCGCTTCAGAAGCTGAGGCAACAACCACAATAGTATTTGATAACGCGCCGTGCTCTTCTAAGCTACGCACAACGTTTGCAACAGTAGAGGCTTTTTGGCCAATCGCTACATAAATACTTTTAATACCCGTGTTCTTTTGGTTAATAATGGCATCTAAAGCGATAGCCGATTTACCAATTTGACGGTCACCAATAATTAATTCACGTTGACCACGTCCGATTGGGATCATTGAGTCAATTGATTTAATACCTGTTTGTACAGGTTGGTCTACTGATTTACGTTCGATAACACCAGGTGCAACAACTTCTACTGGAGAGAAACCATCGTGTTCAATTGGGCCTTTGCCGTCAATTGGTTCACCTAAGGTGTTAACTACGCGACCTAATAAGCCACGTCCTACTGGTACTTCTAAAATACGACCAGTACCTTTTACTTTTTGCCCTTCAGCTAAGTCCGCATAAGGACCCATTACTACCGCACCTACCGAATCTCGGTCTAGGTTTAACGCGATAGCAAAACGGCTACCAGGAAGTTCGATCATTTCACCTTGCATTACATCGGCAAGGCCATGGATACGAATGATACCGTCGGTTACCGACACAATTGTACCTTCGTTACGAGCTTCGCTGACAACGTTGAATTGCTCAATACGAGATTTGATCAATTCAGCGATTTCAGTGGAATTCAGTTGCATGCTCTGTTCCCTTATTTCATCAGTGCTAAGATTGTAGAGTTACGGCTAAACGGTTTAATTTACCGAGTGTAGAACCGTCTATTACCATGTCACCAGCTTTAATAACTAAACCTGAAATGATAGTGGTATCAACTTTACAATTGAGCTTTATTTTACGTGCCAAGCGCTTTTCAAGCGCGGCGCTTAAAGACGTTTTTTGTGCTGCGTTTATTTCAACAGCAGACGTTACATCTACCTCAATTGTTTTTTCATATTCAGCTTTTAATAAGCAAAATTGAGCCAACACTTGTGGTAACACCAACAAACGTTTGTTTTCAGCCATTATTTTTAGAAAATTTTGGCCTTTACTATCTACTTGTTCACCACATACATTTAAAAATAATGTAATGGCTTGTTCTGTAGAAGCACCACCTGAAATAAAATCATGAATGGTGCTATCTTTTGATACTTCTGCAGCAAAAGTTAATTGGTTTAACCAACTTTCTATTGCGCTGTTATCAGCAGAATTACTTTCAAGTGCATAGTCAAACGCTGCTTTCGCATAGGGACGAGCGACAGTTGTCAATTCAGACATAGCTCTTTCCTCTATAACTCGGCGACGAGTTTATCTAAGATGTCGCTGTGTGCAGCGGCATCGATTGAACGCTCAAGAATTTTCTCGGCACCAGCAACAGCAAGAAGTGCAACTTGTGTGCGCAATTCTTCTTTAGCTCGGTTACGTTCAGTTTCTATTTCAGCGTGTCCTGAAGCTAAGATTTTATCTTTCTCAACTTGTGCTTTACCGGCAGCTTCTTCAACTATTTTAGCTTCATGCTTTTTCGCCGCTTCAACAATTGAGGCTGCTTGGGCTTTCGCTTCTTTTAATTGAGCTGCAGCATTTTCTTGAGCAAGCTCAAGATCTTTAGCAGCACGGTCAGAAGCCGCAAGTCCGTCAGCAATTTCTTTTTGACGAGCTTCAATGGCACCAATAATTGGTGGCCATACGTACTTCATGCAGAACATTACAAATACGACAAATGCGATTAATTCACCAATTAACGTGGCATTAATATTCATTTGTGTACCTCCTATTTATATTCGCTTTAAAATTAAGCCTAAGCTGGGATGTGAAGGCCTTCAACGAATAATAAGTATAAACCAATAGCAACACCAATCATCGCGATAGCATCGATAAGACCTGCTACGATGAACATTTTTACTTGTAGTTGAGGTGCAAGTTCAGGTTGACGAGCAGCAGATTCTAAGAATTTACCACCTAACAAACCAAAACCGATAGCGGTACCTAAAGCACCTAAACCAATTAGTAAAGCAACTGCAATAGCAATCATATTTTTCTCCGATATTAAAAGTAAAGTTTAAAGTTAAAGTTAAAAATTTAGTCTTTCAGGCATCCTGCCATATAGCCAAAGGGCCAAATAAATTTGTTCCCTGCAAATTAGTGATCTTCGTGAGCTAAACTAAGATAAACAATAGTTAGCATCATAAAGATAAACGCTTGTAATGGAATTATCAGCAAGTGAAATGCTGCCCATAAAAAATGCATTGGCAATTGGAATAAACCAATTGTTGCGATTAATAAAAATATCAACTCACCTGCATATAAATTACCAAATAAACGTAATGCTAATGATAATGGACGAGCTAATAAGGTTACCATTTCAAGAATAAAGTTGATTGGATATAATGGCCACCAACCAAAAGGTTGTGTAGTTAATTCTTTAATAAAACCACCAACACCTTTTACTTTAATTGAATAGTAAATAGTTAATACAAAGACACCTAATGCTAATGCAAAAGTCATGTTTGGATCCGTTGTAGGTACAGGTTTCATATAAATATGGGATAATTCATGACCAGTCACTACACTAATAAGCCAAGGTATTAAATCTACAGGTATCCAATCCATAGCATTCATTAATAAAACCCAAACAAAAATAGTTAAGGCTAATGGCGCTATTAATGGATTCTTACCGTGAAAAGTACTTTTTACACTATCACCAACAAATTCGACAATGAGCTCTACAGCACACTGTAATTTACCCGGCACTCCAGGGGTTGCTTTGCTCGCAACCCGACGAAATATAGTAATAAATACTAATCCTAAAAACACCGACCAACCTAAAGTATCTAAATGCCAAGTCCAAAAACCTTCGCCTGTAGTTAAATTGGTTAAATGGTGTTTAATATATTCTTGGCTGGTTAGCGTTTCAGTTGAAGCAGCTACAGACATACTAATGTTCCCATGATTAAAGTTTAAAATTTAGTGTTTCAAAAAAAAGGGTGTTAGTAATGACGTTATCATCACCACACAAAATACGGTAAATAAAGCTAAAGGCACTATGGTAAAAAATTTAAATGTTAGTGCAAATAAAATAGCTGTTATTAATAATTTAATTTTCTCGCCTTTATAAAAAGCATCAACCACTTGCTGTGCTTTTGTCGCGCCTGCATATTTAAATGCACTTAGGCCGAAAATAAAGTGAGGTATTATTGCAATTAATCCACCTAATAAAGCAGACTTAGCTTCTATTAATCCCCATAAAAAATAGGTAATTAAAGATAAAAAAAAAGTCATTATGCCAGTAAGTAGTAATTGTTGCTTAGTTAAGTGTTTACCCGCAGCCGTTAATTTATTTTTATTTTTTTGGCTCACGTTGTACCTCAAACAGAAAGTTTTCAAAAAGATTTTGAATTATATATAAACAACGAAAACTTTCGTAAATATTTACTACTTTTTAATGACATAAAAACCTCACAAAAAGTCTGCGCAAGTATACTGAGTTAGGTTTTTTTTGCAACATAATAGGGAGTTATCCGCCCTTTATTTGTGCGAATAATGGTGATTATTGTAAAAAAAATATTTTTTTGATTAATAATTAATGAATTAAGCTATTCGCTGTAAAAAAATGCTAAACCCAGTGTTCTTACTAACTAAAATTTTTTAATGAATTTTAGTTAAGATACCATCAAGTTGATCTAAGCTACTATAGTTAATAACTAGTTTACCTTTGCCTTTTTTATTATGAGTAATACTAACAGCAGAGCCCAAGGTTTCAGATAATTTTTGTTCTAAGGATTCGGTATTAGCATCTTTTATTTTTTCTACTTTAATTTTTTCCGGCGATAATACTTTTTTTACGAGCGCTTCTGTTTCGCGAACGGTTAATTCTTTAGCTGCAACCATTCTACCCGTCGTTGTCTGTAAATCATCATCTAAAGCAAGTAAAGCACGAGCATGTCCCATTTCAATATCACCATGTTCTAGCAATGTTTTAACTTCATCATTTAAGCTATTTAAACGAAGTAAATTTGAGACCGTGGTCCGTGATTTTCCTACAGCATCAGCAACTTCTTGATGGGTTAATTCAAATTCATTTAATAATCGATCTAAAGCAATCGCTTCTTCCATTGCATTGAGATCTTCTCGTTGAATATTCTCTATTAATGCAATAGCAACCGCTGACTCATCAGGGACGTCTTTAATAATACAAGGAATAATATCAATTTCAGCAAGTTGTGCCGCTCGCCAACGACGTTCACCGGCAATAATTTCATAGGTGTATATTCCCGCTGTTTCACTTATAGGTCGAACAACAATAGGTTGGATAATACCTTGTGATTTTATCGAGTTTGATAAATCTTCAAGTGCTTCTGCCGACATATCTTTACGTGGCTGATATTTACCTGGTTGTAATAATTCTATCGGTAATTTTTGTAATTCACTTTTCTGGGCTGTACTTTCTATATTTTGTGGATCATTTTTTTGTTTTTCAGGGTTAGAAAGTAACGCATCTAAGCCACGACCTAATCCTCTGCGTTTTGATGCGTTCATATTATTTTGTCACTTCTTGATTAGTAGCAGTTATCTGTTTTTTATTTTGGTTGGCTCTACGTAATATTTCACCTGCGAGCGCTAAATAGGCTTTAGATCCTGTTGCAGACTTGTCATAGTACATTGCAGGTGTGCCAAAGCTTGGCGCTTCAGCTAAGCGAACATTACGAGGAATTACCGTGCGATATACTTTGTCACCAAAATGACGTTTTAATTGCTCTGAAACATCATTCGCTAAGCGATTGCGAGGATCATACATGGTACGCAAAATACCTTCAATTTCTAAATCATGATTAATAACCGAGGTTAGTTTAGAAATAGTATCTAAAAGAGCGGTTAATCCTTCTAAAGCATAATATTCACATTGCATCGGCACAAGTACTGAATCAGCAGCAGCCATAGCATTAACCGTAAGCATGTTTAATGATGGAGGGCAGTCTATAATTATATAATCATAGTCATTTTTTACCGGTTTTAATGCATTTTTCAAACGTAGTTCGCGTGCGTAAACTTCCATTAATTTAATTTCAGCGGCTGTTACATCACTATTTGCGGCAACTAAATCGTATAAACCAACGGTATTTTTTACTGCGACTTCGCTAAGTGGTTTTTCTTCAATAAGTAATTCATAACAGGTTGAGGGGACTTCATATTTATCAACACCACTACCCATTGTTGCATTGCCTTGTGGATCTAAATCGATTAACAATACTTTACGTTTAGTGGCAGCTAATGAGGCGGCTAAATTAACTGACGTAGTAGTTTTTCCAACACCACCTTTTTGATTTGCAACTGCAATAATTTTACCCACAACAACCCCAAAATATTTTTATTTTTTTAGTACTTTTTTAATTCAATTAAATGACGTTCGCCGGTTAACTGTGGAACTACAAGTTTATGGCTTGCAGAAACTTTTATATTATCTGGTAATAATGCAATTTCATCACTTGGAAATTGCCCTTTTAGCGCATAAAAACAACCTTTTTCATCAATAAGATGATCACACCAAGTTACCATATCAGTTATTGATGCAAAAGCTCTACTTAAAACACCATCAAAAAAAGTCTCTCCACTATATTTTTCTACACGAGATTGTACTGGTGTGACATTTTCTAATTTTAATTGAAAAACTACTTGTCGCAAAAAAGAAATACGTTTACCTAAACTATCTAATAATACAAAGTTTTTATGAGGATACAATATTGCTAATGGGATCCCAGGTAAGCCAGGACCCGTACCTACATCGATAAAGTTATTACCTTTTAATTTTTCGCCAATCACTAAACTATCCAAAATATGCTTTACTAGCATTTCTTTTGGATCTCTTACTGAAGTTAAATTATAGGCTTTATTCCATTTTACTAATAAATCAACGTATTGAATTAATAAATTAATTTGTGTATCTGTTAAATTTAGTGCCGTTTGATTTAATAATTCTTTTAAGTGTGTTGTTAACATTATTTTTATCTAAATTAATTATAACTATTTTGAGTATTAAATACTTAGGCTAATTTACGTGTTGTACTAGCAAGTAAACCATGTTTTTTTAAGTAAACTAGCAATAAAGAAATAGCTGCTGGGGTTATTCCTGACATTCTAGATGCTTTACCGATTGTTTCTGGTCGAGACTCTGACAATTTAGCGACCACTTCATTTGATAAACCAGAGATTTGACTAAAGTCAAAATCAATAGGTATTAATGTTTCTTCATGGCGTTTTTTCTTGGCTATTTCATCTATTTGGCGGTCAATATAACCAGCATATTTTAATTGAATTTCTACTTGTTCAGAGGCTTGTACATCACCTAATACTGGCCCCAATCCTTCTATTGACATTAAATCGTTATAACGAGTTTCAGGGCGACGTAATAAATCTTCTAAACTATTTTCTCGACTAATAGGCGTTTTTAATAATTTATTAACTTCTGCAGCTGCAGCATGATCCTTTTGGATCCAAATAGTTTTTATTCGTTGTTGTTCTTGTGCAATATTTTCCATCTTTTCATTAAAACGTTGCCAACGCTTATCACTAACTAAGCCTAATTTACGACCTTGTTCTGTTAAACGAATGTCGGCATTGTCCTCACGCAATAATAAACGGTATTCAGCACGAGAAGTAAACATACGGTAGGGTTCTTTTGTTCCTAATGTTGCTAAATCGTCAATAAGTACACCCATGTAGGCTTGATCACGTCCTAAAATAAAATCACCTAATTCTTTAACTCTACATGCAGCATTAGCGCCAGCTACCAAACCTTGCGCACCGGCTTCTTCATAGCCTGTTGTACCGTTAATTTGACCTGCAAAATATAAATTATTAATAAATTTACTTTCAAGGGTTTGTTTTAAATCACGGGGATCAAAATAATCATATTCAATGGCATAACCAGGACGAGTAATATGTGCATTTTCAAAACCTTTAATTGATCGGACAAGATCAATCTGTACATCAAAAGGTAAACTGGTTGAAATACCGTTAGGATAAATTTCGTGGGTGGTTAAGCCTTCAGGTTCAACAAAAATTTGGTGTGAATCTTTGTCACTAAAACGATGTATTTTATCTTCTATCGAAGGGCAATATCGAGGACCAACTCCTTCAATAACGCCTGTATACATAGGTGAACGATCTAATCCACTTCTAATTATGTCATGGGTTTTAATGTTTGTATGTGTAATAAAACATGGGATCTGCTGAGGATGATCTTTTAATGATCCCATAAATGAAAACACGGGTCTTGGGTTGTCACCAGGCTGCTCAATCATTTGTGAAAAATCAAGAGTTCGAGCATCTAATCGAGGTGGTGTTCCAGTTTTTAATCGATCCATTCTAAAAGGTAAATTGTGCAATTTTTTAGATAAATTAACACTAGCTGGATCGCCAGCACGGCCACCTTGATAATTATTCAAACCAATGTGTATTTGGCCTGCAAGGAAAGTACCTACTGTTAAAACTACAGTTTTGCCTTTAAAAATTAATCCCATTTGAGTTGATACACCCGTGATTTGATCATTTTCTATAATTAGATCGTCACAGGGTTGTTGAAAAATAGTTAGGTTTGGCTGGTTTTCTAAATAGTGTCGAACATAGTTTTTGTATAACAAGCGATCTGCTTGAGCTCTCGTCGCTCTAACGGCAGGGCCTTTACTGGCATTCAATGTTCTAAATTGGATCGCGCTATGATCAATAGCTTCAGCCATTAAACCACCTAACGCATCAATTTCTTTTACTAAATGCCCTTTACCAATACCACCAATTGCTGGGTTACATGACATTTGCCCAAGCGTATCAATATTATGCGTTAATAATAATGTTTCACATCCCATACGTGCTGCTGCAAGTGCGGCTTCTGTGCCAGCATGACCACCACCAACAACAATTACGTCAAAAGACTTTGGATATAACATTTATTAATTACCACATTTCAAAAGGGAGCGTATTTTACCGCTTTTTTTACTTAAGTGGAATGTAAAATTTTGAAAAAAGATCTTAGTTTGATCCATTAATAATATATAAAGATCTTTATAAAGATCTTATTACTATTATTATTAATAACTCCATTTTCTGTGGGTAAGTCTTTTTTATTTATAATTATCATCAAATTAGATGACAATTATAGTTGTGATCAAACTTTGATCAAACCACGTAAAAGCTCTGATCAAAAAGGCAGTTTATCCACAGACCGATTAGTGAGTTTTTTTATACACTGAATAATAAAGTTTTATCCAGTGGGTTTTACATGAGTTATCCACAATAGTGTTTTTTTTATGTTATTTATGTGTGTAAGTTATGTGTAAATCAGTATAAAAGATCTTTATTATCATTTAAGTGTTGTTGTGCTGCTAATTCAGGATCAATATCCTGCAGCATATCAATCGTTAATAATTGAATTTTATTAACACAACCTTTTGATAATAAAGTATTTTCTATTTTTTTAGCGGCAAAACAGAAAGTATCATAACTTGAATCACCTACACCAATTACTAAAAAGCGGGTTGTTGATAGTTTTTGATCATAAGCTTTAAGATCTTTAACAAAACTAATTATGTTATCTGGAAGATCACCTGCACCATGTGTTGAAGTACAGATTAACCATGTCTGATTTTCGTGTGGAATTTGGTCAAATTTAGGTTGTAAATGTACTTTGGCGTGGTGACCAATTGCAGTTAGAGTTTCTTCACAAGCTTCTGCTACATATTCAGTACCACCTAACATACTACCGACGATTATTTGAAATGATGCCATTATTGCTCCATTTTATGCATTGAATTTGGGAGTAAATCAAAATTATTTACCTATACAGAAGGATGAAAAAATTTGGCCTAGTAGATCATCACTAGTGAATTCTCCGGTTATTTCATTGAGTTCTTGCTGTGTTATTCGTAATTCTTCAGCGAGTATTTCTCCCGCCATAAAGGATTCTAATTGTGTTAAACCAGTATTTAAATGTAATTCAGCATTTTCTAACGCAATTAAATGACGTCGGCGAGCCATAAAACTGCCTTCAGTGCTTCCTTGGTATCCCATTATTTTTTTTAAGTGTACGGTTAAGTTATCTATTCCTTGTCCTGTTTTAGCTGATAAGGCGATAACTTGAGGGTTATGTTGTTCATGCTCAACGTAACCTGTGGTAATTTGGCTAATATCGGCTTTATTTTTAATAATTGTTACGCCAATATTTACGGGAAGTTTGGCAAAAAATTCAGGCCATATTTCTTCTGGGTTATGTTCTTTTTCTTGGCTTGAATCAACCATAAATAGCACTTGATCAGCCTTATTTATTTCTTCCCACGCCCGTTCAATACCTATTTGTTCAACTTTGTCAGCGCTTTCTCTAAGACCCGCAGTATCAATAATATGTAGTGGCATACCATCTATATTAATTTGTTCAGATAAAACGTCTCTGGTGGTTCCTGCGATGTCTGTAACAATGGCACTGTCTTTACCACTAAGTGCATTTAATAAACTTGATTTACCGGCATTAGGGCGTCCAGCAATTACAACACGCATACCTTCACGTATTATACTGCCTTGTTGAGCTTGTTTTTTAACGTTGCTGACTTGGTCAATAATATCTTTTAAATTATTGACTATTTTTTTATCAGCTAAAAAATTAATTTCTTCTTCGGGGAAATCTATAGCGGCTTCAACATACATACGTAAATGGATAACTTTATCTACTAATTGATGCACTAACTTTGAAAAATTGCCTTGTAACGAGTGTAGGGCACAACGTGCTGCTTGCTCTGAACTTGAATCGATTAAATCTGCAATGGCTTCAGCTTGAGTGAGATCGAGTTTATCGTTTAAAAATGCTTGTTCACTAAATTCACCAGGTTTTGCTAATCGAATGTCGGGTAGGGCGGTAATTGTTTTTAATAACATATCTAAAATTATTGGCCCACCATGGCCTTGTAGTTCAAGTACGTCTTCACCTGTAAACGAGTGTGGTGCTTCAAAATATAGTGCAATACCCTGATCTAGTGTTTGTTGGTTTTGATCTTTAAATGGTAGGTATTCTGCTTTTCTAATTTCTGGGATTTTTCCTAAAATGGCTTGAGCAACCATTTTAGCTTTTGGCCCTGATACTCTTACAATACCAACACCACCTCTACCGGGAGGAGTTGCTTGGGCGGCGATAGTTTCTTGTTGGTAATTACTTAGTGATTGTGGGCTCATAAATTTTTTCTTTATTTATTAATTAACGGTATTTTACTTTATTTAGGTAAATGACAGCAAATAGGTATTTTAGGTATAAAAAAAGCGACTAGTAAGTCGCTTTTATTAATCATTATCTGTTTTAGTTAGCTTGCTGATAAAGCTTGCTTCTTTTTTTCGATACCTGAAAAAATTATTTTCATTTGGGTAATAGAAATAAGATTACTTACCAGCCAATAAAGGACTAATCCTGATGGAAACCAAGCCATGAATACTGAAAAAACAACTGGCATGTATTTCATAATTTTTTGTTGCATTGGATCTTGTACGGTAACAGGTTGCATTTTTTGCATAACAAACATACTAATGCCCATTAATACTGGTAATACATAGTATGGATCCATCGCTGACAAATCTTGTATCCATAAGTAAAATGGCGCATGGCGTAATTCAATACTTTCTAAAAATACCCAATATAAGGCTAAGAAAATAGGCATTTGCAGTAATAAAGGAAAACAACCGCCGGCAGGATTTACTTTTTCTTTTTTATAAAGCGCCATAGTTGCTTGTGACATTTTTTGACGATCATCACCAAAACGTTCTTTTAGTGCAGCCATTTTAGGCTGTAATTCACGCATTCTTGCCATCGAGGTATATTGAATTTTAGTCAGTGGATACATACCACCTTTAACTATCAAGGTAATAACTATAATTGCTAAGCCCCAGTTTCCCACGATTGAATAGATACTAGTTAGTAACCAAAAAAGTGGTTTACTGATCATAAATAAAAAACCATAGTCAATTGTTAGGTCTAAACCATCAGCAATTTTAGCCATTTGCTCTTGATCTTTTGGCCCTAAATATAAAATGGCTGAAGTAGTTGCTTGTTGATGGGCATTAATTGTTAAGGTAGGTTCTTTAAAACCAATAATTGCTTCACCATTTTGGGTATAACTTGAATAAAGTTGGTTGTCGCCATTATCTTTAGGCACCCAAGCTGAAGCAAAATAATGTTCGATCATTGCAACCCAACCATCTTTAGTGGTTATGTTGATTTTTTCATCTTCAAAATCACCAAATTTGAATTTGTTATAACGGTCTTCTTTTGTTGCGTAAGCTGCACCACGGTAGGCTGAAGTTGGCATCATGCCAGATTTTTTCTGAGTTTCTATTGTTTGTTTTAGTTGTCCATATAATTGCACTGTTGCATTTTGGGCACTGTTATTATTGATAATGTAATCTACTTTTACACTGTAAGTATTTCTTGAAAAAGTAAAACGCTTAGTTACTGATAAAGCATTTTGATCTTGGTAGATTAAATCAACCAATAGCTCTTGTTGATCTTCAGATAAGGTATATTGAGTTTTGTTAGTTTGATAAATTGGGCGGCCAGCAATAATTTGATCTAAACCATTACTACCTATTAAGCCACTTTGTGCAATATAGGTAAACGAGCCATTATGCATTAAGGTAAACGGAATATTATTATTAAGTTGCGTGTTGTATTTAAGCAACTTAGCTTCTATTACATCACCACCTTGGGTATTGATTTTTAATTCTAATACATCTGTTTTTATATCAATTATATGGGCAATGGCTGCTGTTTTTTTAGCACTTGGCGAGTTTGGTTCACTTGCCTGTGGAATATAATCAGTCCCATTAACTGATTTCTCAACATTTTGAGATAATGTTGTTTCTTGAATTACTGGCGCTTTATCTTGTTGCCATTGACTAAATAGTAAATAGCTTACCACTAGTAATGCAATAAAAAGCAGACTTCGTTGAGATTCCATAGTTTATTTACTTCTCTTTTTTTGATTGAGGAACGGGATCTTCACCGCCCGCATGTAATGGGTGACATTTTATTATACGTTTACTTGCTAACCAACAACCTTTAACCACACCAAACTTATTTATCGCTTCAATGGCATATTGTGAGCAAGTTGGATGAAAACGGCAATTATTACCAAGTAATGGGCTTAACCATTTTTGATAGCCTCTAATAAATACAACGGCTATTTTTTTTGACGTTGAATTATTTTTCGCCATATCTTTTCTATTTGGTGACTAATTGCCTGATTATCAAGCTTATCAATGCCTGATTTTGCCATAATAACCATATCAACAATAGGTAAATCATGTTGATTTAAACGAAAACTTTCTCTGACAAGGCGCTTTACTCTATTTCGTTGCACTGCTAGTTTTACTCTTTTTTTGGCAATAGCAAATCCAATCCTATTGTTTTCAATAGAATTATTAGCAATTAACACAGTAAAATGCTGAGAATGATAACGAGTTGGTTTAGAAAAAACCTGTTGGAAATGACCAGGAGTCAGCAAACGTGACTCCCGATTAAATTGATAAGTAACCATTTGGCTAACTTATATACTTTTTCTTAATGGAGAGAAAAAGCTTAGGCACTAAGCTTTGCACGACCTTTTGCACGACGACGAGCTATTACAGCACGTCCGTTTTTAGTTGCCATGCGAGCACGGAAACCATGGTTACGCTTACGCTTTAAAGTACTTGGTTGAAATGTTCTTTTCATTACGCTAATCCGTCGGTTAATGTTGCCCTGGCAAACCGCCGTTATGAGCACACTGAATAAAATTTGAGGCCGAATTCTATAGTGAGTAGTAACTTTTGTCAATATAAAATATAAGTGTTTATACAAAAGATCTTTTATTAAATGGTTTGATCAAAAGCCAGTTTTGTATATATCCACAGTTTTATAACAATGTATTTATTATTTGCACAAAAAATTCATCTATTTATAAATAACTAATTAATATAATCAAATGATTTATACATTAATTTAATATAAATAAAACTAAATATCATTATAAAACAAACTGTTTAGTTTTTTTTTACTAAAATAAGGGTTTAATTTAAAAGTCAATATTGCACTTGTGGATAACTATAGAGATAATGGCGGTATTATTATAAATATTCTTTATAACTTTATTGTTTTTTACTCTTTGTAGATATTCGAAACATTTATTTGGAATTAAATTTTATTTTTCCTGCTTGAATTTTTATATTCATTATTAGTAAGCTTTTTTAGGGAGTTGTGAGTGGAGCATTCAGTTTGGCAGAGTTGTTTATCTGTCCTCCAAGAAGAATTACCAGCACAGCAATTTAGTATGTGGATCCGCCCACTTCAATGTGTTGTTGAAGATAATATTATGACGCTTTATGCGCCTAATAGATTTGTACTAGATTGGGTAAGAGAAAAATATGTTAATAAAATTAATGAGTTAATATCTTTACATGATGCTAATGAACCCCCTTTATTAAGATTCGATGTTGGGACAAAATCAGTTAAGCAACCTGTAAATACTTCTATAAGTAGTAATACAGGTGTCAATAATAACTTATCTATTAAACCTAATGTTAATATTGACCCACATTTACCCAAAACCACTAATGTTCGCCTTAATTACACTTTCGATAATTTTGTTGAAGGTAAATCTAATCAATTAGCACGCGCCGCCGCTTCGCAAGTTGCCGACAATCCCGGTGCTGCATATAACCCATTATTTATATATGGTGGCACTGGTTTAGGTAAAACGCATTTATTACATGCGGTAGGTAATGCTATTTTACTTAATAATCCAAAAGCTAAAATTGCTTATATGCATTCTGAACGCTTTGTTCAAGATATGGTTCGAGCATTACAAAACAATGCCATTGAAAAATTTAAACAATATTATCGTAGTGTTGATGCATTACTTATTGATGATATTCAATTTTTCTCGGGCAAAACTCGTACACAAGAAGAATTTTTCCATACATTTAATGCCTTATTAGAAGGTAATCAGCAAATTATTCTAACCAGCGATCGTTATCCTAAAGAAGTAGATGTTGAAGACCGTTTAAAATCTCGTTTTGGCTGGGGGTTAACTATAGCTATTGACCCTCCAGAATTAGAAACGCGGGTTGCTATATTAAAACGTAAAGCTGAAGGTCATCATGTTAATTTGGCTGACGAGGTTGCATTTTTCATTGCTAAACGCCTTCGTTCTAATGTACGTGAGTTAGAAGGGGCATTAAATCGTGTAATTGCTAACGCTAATTTTACAGGTCGTGCTATTACCATAGATTTTGTCCGTGAAGCTTTACGAGATTTATTAGCTTTACAAGATAAATTGGTTACTATTGATAATATTCAACGAACAGTAGCCGAATATTATAAAATTAAAGTTTCAGATTTACTTTCTAAGCGTAGGAGTCGATCTGTTGCTAGACCTAGACAACTAGCAATGGCATTATCTAAAGAGTTAACTAATCATAGTTTACCTGAAATAGGTAATGCTTTTGGTGGTAGAGATCATACAACGGTATTACATGCTTGCCGGAAGGTTGTTTCGTTGCGCGAAGAAAATAGTGATATCAAAGCAGATTATACAAATTTAATAAGAACATTATCCTCATAAATAATAAAAGTAAAATGGGTTTATAAAGAATGAAATTTTCACTAAATAGGGAATCACTGCTCAAGCCACTATTATTGGTTTCTGGTGCAGTTGAACGTAAAAGCACCTTACCGATTCTAGGTAATATTTTATTAGAAATATCAAATAATTCACTTACCTTAACAGCAACTGATTTAGAACTTGAAATGGTTGCTTATGCCGAAATAGAAAATCAAGGTAGTGACGGAAAAATTACTGTACCTGCGCGTAAGTTACTTGATATTTGTAAAAGTTTGCCTGAAGGTTCAATGCTCACCTTTATTTATGCTGACGATATTATTAAAATTAGCACTGGCCGTAGTAAATATTCTTTGGCTACTTTATCTGCTGATGATTTTCCCAATATAGAAGAATGGAAAGGTGATGTTGAATTTAAACTTTTAAAGTCTAAATTTCTTCAACTTATTGAAAGCACACACTTTTCTATGGCTAACCAAGATGTTAGATATTATTTGAATGGCATGTCTATTGAAACAGAAGGTAATGAAATTAGGTCTGTTGCAACTGATGGTCATCGATTAGCTATTTGTAAAATAGGTATAGAATCACTCACTTTACCCGCTCGGCAAGTTATTGTGCCTAGAAAAGGTATATTAGAAATAATCCGATTACTTGATCCTGTTGATGAAGAAGTACAAATTTATTTAGGTTCTAATCACATCAGGATAATAGATACCCATTTTTCTTTTACTAGTAAATTAGTCGATGGTAGATTCCCTGATTATCGCCGAGTATTGCCAAGAAACGGTGACAAAGTTCTAGAAGCTAATAAAGAACAATTACGACAAGTATTATCGCGAGCATCAATATTATCAAATGAAAAATTTAAAGGTGTTCGTTTAAATTTTTCTAATAACGAATTAAAAATTACCGCTAATAATCCAGAGCAAGAAGAAGCAGAGGAGATCATTGAAATTGATTTTCCTTTTGAAGAACTTGAAATTGGCTTTAACGTTAGTTATGTTCTTGATGTTTTACAAGCCGTAAAAGATGAAAAGGTTAAGTTTACTTTAGCTGATGCACAAAGCAGTGTAGTTATTGAAGGTTGTGATTCTGGTGAAGCACTTTATGTTGTTATGCCAATGCGTCTTTAATATTATTTTTTAATGAGTATACAACAATTATCAGTATTGAATTTCCGAAACTTAAATAATAATAAAATAGAGTTTCACCCAAATTTAAATCTTATAACAGGCGATAATGGAAGTGGCAAGAGTAGTATATTAGAAGCTGTGTTTTTTATAAGTCATGGAAAATCGTTCAGAACAAACAAAACAGAGAATATTGTAAATCATGATTTTTCACAATTTGTCATTAATATAAAAGATAACTTAAATAAAAGTTTAGGAATATCAAAAGATCATAAGACAAATAAACTTGATATTAAAGTTGATAATATACGACTTAGTAAACTTTCTGAATTAGCTAAAAATATTGCAGTTCAAATTATTACACCTGAAAGTTTTAAACTTTTTTTTGGAGGACCAAAAGAAAGAAGACGCTTTATTGACTTAGGATTGTTTCACGTGAAACATGATTTTTCTTTGAAGTGGCGACAATTTAGTAAAGTATTAAAACAGCGTAATGCTTGCTTACGAAATAAAGTAGGAAAGCAAGAGTTAGTTTATTGGACTGTTCAGTTTATTGAATATTCAGAATTAATCGCTTCTGATAGATTTCAATATGTAGGAGCATTAAAAAAAGAATTAGTAACATGGTTGAATATTTTATTACCAGAGCTACAAAATAAAATTGAGTTGAATTATTCACAAGGGTGGTCTCAAAAAAAATCTCTTGAGGATGTTTTGACTGAAAGTTATGAAAAAGAAATCTTATACGGATATAGTATTGCAGGTGCGCAAAAGTTTGATATTAAATTCACTGTAAATAAACAACCACTCGATGCAATAATTTCAAGAGGGCAACAAAAGTTGTTTTTATTGGCATTAACTTTAGCTCAATCAAAATTGATTGAGGCAGTAATGCAAGTAAAACCAATTTTAATGATAGACGACATCGGTGCAGAGTTAGATCTTAACTCAAGAAAATCTTTGGCAATCGCATTAGACAAAATTAACTGTCAGGTAATTGCCACAGCAATAAATCCGTTAGATTTAGAACCATTGGTACCTAAATCTACAACTAATAATAATGAAAATTATAAAATGTTTCACGTGAAACATGGTGAAATTTCAATAGAATGTGAATAGGCAAAAAGCTATGACAGAAGCTATACCAAAAGAAAACAGTTACGACTCAGCAAGTATTAAAGTATTAAAGGGGCTTGATGCAGTTAGAAAAAGACCCGGAATGTATATTGGTGATACTGATGATGGTAGTGGATTACATCACATGGTCTTTGAGGTACTAGATAATTCTATAGATGAAGCACTTGCAGGGCATTGTAATGATATAGAAGTTAAAATACATTTAGACGGTTCTGTTTCAGTAAAAGATGATGGGCGTGGTATTCCAACTGCTATTCATCCTGAAGAAGGAATTTCAGCGGCTGAAGTTATTATGACTGTACTTCATGCTGGTGGTAAATTCGGTGGCGAAGACTCTGGATATAAAGTTTCTGGTGGCTTACATGGTGTCGGTATTTCTGTTGTAAATGCTTTAAGTGAAAAATTACAGTTAACTATTCGTCGTGAAGGGAAATTGCATGAGCAATTTTATAGCGCTGGTGAATCAATAGAGCCACTAAAAATAATTGGTGATACAGAACAAACGGGTACTGAAGTTCGTTTTTGGCCAAGTGCAGAAACTTTCTCAGATACACTTTTTCATTATGATTTGTTAGTAAAACGTATACGTGAATTGTCATTTTTGAATTCTGGTGTATCCATAAAATTAAGCGATGAACGTGAAGAAGGTCGAGAAGATCATTTTCACTATGAAGGTGGAATACAAGCATTTGTTGACTATTTAAATACCAATAAAACGCCAGTGAATGAAGAGATATTTTATTTTGATTTAGAACGTGATGATGGAATTATCGTTGAAGTTGCAATGCAATGGAATGATGGTTTCCAAGAAAATATTCACTGTTTTACCAATAATATTCCGCAACGTGATGGTGGTACTCATTTAAGTGGTTTTAGAACAGCATTAACTCGTACGCTTAATAGTTATATGGTTAAAGAAGGTTTAAATAAATCAAAGAAAGGCAGTACTGAAACTAATGCTTCTGGTGATGATGCACGTGAAGGTTTAACTGCAGTTATTTCAGTTAAAGTACCTGATCCTAAATTTTCATCGCAAACAAAAGATAAATTAGTTTCTTCTGAAGTAAAAACAGCTGTAGAACAAGCTATGGGTGAAAAACTTGGCGAGTATTTACTAGAAAAACCATCTATTGCACGCACTATCATTATGAAGATAGTTGATGCTTCTAGAGCACGTGAGGCTGCTCGTAAAGCACGTGAAATGACACGCCGTAAAGGTGCGTTAGATATTGCGGGTTTACCGGGTAAATTAGCTGATTGCCAAGAAAAAGATCCTGCACTTTCTGAACTATATATTGTGGAAGGAGACTCTGCGGGCGGAAGTGCCAAGCAGGGGCGCAACCGAAAAAACCAAGCAATTTTGCCACTTAAAGGTAAAATTTTAAATGTTGAAAAAGCCCGTTTCGATAAAATGATTTCATCACAAGAAGTAGGTACCCTAATTACTGCACTAGGTTGTGGTATAGGTCGTGATGAATATGATCCAGAAAAACTTCGTTATCATAGTATTATTATAATGACCGATGCCGATGTTGATGGTTCTCACATTCGTACTTTATTGTTAACATTCTTTTTCCGTCAAATGCCTGAAATAATGGAACGTGGCTATATTTATATTGCTCAACCACCATTATATAAAGTGAAAAAAGGCAAACAAGAACGCTATATCAAAGATGATGAAGGTCTTACCGAATATTTAACTACACTAGCGTTAGAAAATGCAGAAATACATGTGAATGATTCTGCACCTGCGATTTCTGGAGTAGCTTTAGAGCAGTTAGTAAACCAATATCGCACAGTAATAGAAACAACTAAACGTCTCTCACGTCAAATGCCAAGTGAAATTTTAGAAGCAATGATTTATGGAAAAATCATTACTACAGAAGATTTTAATTCTGAAGAAAAAGTAAAAGCTTGGTCTGATGATGTTTTAAAAGTAGTAGAAAATAAACAAGGTAACGGTTCTATTTATTCTATAAGTATTGCTAAAAATGTAGAGCGTAATATCTATATTCCTAGTTTTAAAGTTAGACAACATGGTATTGAGACTTCTTACCATTGTAGTTATGAAGTTATAAGCTCTACAGAATTTAGTTCTATTATGAAACTTAACCAAGCGATAAATGGTTTAATGGAAGAAACAGGTTATATTAAACGTGGTGAAAAAATTAAAGAAGTCTCTAGTTTTGAAGAAGCACTTAATTGGTTAATGGCAGAATCAAAGCGAGGACAATATATTCAACGTTATAAAGGATTGGGTGAAATGAACCCAAGCCAATTGTGGGAAACTACAATGGACCCTGATACACGAAGAATGTTGCAAGTAACAATTGAAGATGCAATTGCAGCGGATCAATTATTTACTACATTAATGGGTGATCACGTTGAGCCTCGCCGTAAATTTATCGATGATAATGCACTTAAAGTTTCAAATCTTGATTTTTAATATTTAAAATCAACAAGTTATCATTAAAATAATTAAATAGCCCGGTCATCATATCGGGCTTTTTCTATTTAACTTGTTTAACAATATAACATGCTTAAAACCGACAATTTAAAAATAGACTAAATTTAACATAATAAATTAACCGCAAACCGTTGGTATCACAGGCTTACAGAGCTATACTATGGCAGCTTAGCTGTTGTAGATATTATTAATTGATCATAATTGACCTCCAGCATTTTTTTAACACTGATAATAAATAAGAATTTCATGAGTACGTTTAATATAAAAACATTTCAAGGGCTGATCCTAAAATTACAGGATTATTGGGCACGACAAGGATGTGCAATTGTACAACCACTTGATCTAGAAGTAGGTGCGGGTACTTTTCATCCAATGACTTTTTTACGTTCTATTGGACCTGAACCAATGAGTAGCGCTTATGTTCAACCATGTCGACGCCCAACCGATGGTCGCTATGGTGAAAACCCTAATCGTTTACAACATTATTATCAGTTTCAAGTAATGCTAAAACCGTCACCTATAAATATTCAAGAACTCTATTTAGACTCTTTGAAAGAGTTAGGTATAGATCCGCTTGTTCATGATATTCGATTTGTTGAAGATAATTGGGAGTCACCAACATTAGGGGCTTGGGGTTTAGGTTGGGAAATTTGGTTAAATGGCATGGAAGTTAGCCAATTTACTTATTTTCAACAAGTCGGTGGTTTAGAGTGTAGTCCGGTTACTGGTGAAATAACCTATGGTTTAGAGCGCCTCGCTATGTATATACAAAATGTTGATAGTATTTACGATTTAGTGTGGACGGATGGGGCGATGGGTAAAGTGTTATATGGCGATGTCTTTCATCAAAATGAAGTAGAGCAATCGACCTATAATTTCGAATATGCTGATGTTGATGCATTATTTAAGCAATTTGATCAATGTGAAAAAGATAGTGAAAAATTAATAGCTGCTAATTTACCTTTACCTGCTTATGAGCAAGTAATGAAAGCCTCACATGCTTTTAATTTACTTGATGCTCGCCATGCAATTTCAGTTACCGAGAGACAAAGATATATTTTACGCGTTAGAACTTTATCTAAAGCATGTGCTGAAGCTTATTATCAAGCTCGTGAAAAATTAGGCTTTCCGTTATGTGGAAACAACACCACGAAGACCAAAGACAATGCGGGAGACAAGTAATGACAACAGAAACTTTATTAATTGAATTAGGTACAGAAGAACTACCACCCAAGTCATTACAAACGTTAGCCACTACATTTTATCAGCAGATTAAAGAACAGTTAGAAAAAGCAGAATTAACTTTCAGCGACATCACTTGGTTTGCTACGCCAAGAAGGTTAGCTGTACGTGTTAAAGAATTATCAGCAAGCCAAGCCGATAAAATTGTTGAAAAACGTGGTCCTGCGATTAATGTTGCGTTTGACGCAGAAGGTAATGTAAGCAAAGCTGCTATGGGTTGGGCTAAATCAAATGGTATCAGTGTAGAACAAGCTGAGCGTTTAGTTACCGAAAAAGGTGAGTGGTTACTTTATAAAGCAGAACAAAAAGGTAAAACGGTTGCTGAATTAATTCCAACCATGGTAAACAACGCACTAGCAAAATTACCTATTCCAAAACCAATGCGTTGGGGTAATAGCCGAACTCAATTCATTCGTCCTGTTCATACATTAACTTTACTCTTTGGCAGTGAAGTATTAAATGGTGAAAGTTTAGGTGTTAGTGCTAGTAATGTTGTAACAGGACACCGTTTTCATAGTCCTGGTTTAGTGGCAATAAAACATGCTGATGAATATGAAAAAACACTTGAGCAAGCCTATGTTATTGTTGATTATAATAAACGTAAAGAATTAATCCGCGAGCAAATAGCAAATAAAGCACAAGAAATTAATGCCGAGGCCTTGGTTGATGAAGATTTATTGGAAGAAGTAACCGGGTTAGTAGAATGGCCAGTTGCGTTAGTTGGTAGTTTTGATGAAGCCTTTTTAGAAGTACCAGCAGAACCACTTATTTATTCAATGAAAGATCATCAAAAATATTTTCCTGTATTAAGCAAATCAGGTGATTTACTTAATAAATTTATTTTTATTAGTAACATTGAAAGTAAAGATGTACAGCAGGTTATTTTTGGTAATGAAAAAGTAATACGCCCGCGTTTAGCTGATGCGGAATTTTTCTTTAATACTGATAAAAAACAGACACTTGAATCACGTTTGAAGAGCCTTGAAAATGTATTATTCCAAAAACAATTAGGTACATTAGCTGAAAAATCTCAGCGCATTGCCAAATTAAGTGAAAATATAGCCGAACAATTGTCGCTAAACACCGAGCACGCACATCGCGCAGGCTTACTGAGTAAAACAGATTTAATGAGTGACATGGTATTAGAATTTCCACAAGTGCAGGGCACTATGGGTAAATACTATGCACAAAATGACGGTGAACATTCTGATGTAGCTAACGCGCTAGAAGAACAGTATCGTCCACGTTATGCTGGAGATAATTTACCAGAAGGATACATCGGTTGTGCTGTTGCTATAGCAGATAAAATTGATACCTTAGTAGGTATATTTGGTATTAAGCAAGCACCAAAAGGAGACAAAGACCCTTTTGCCTTGCGCCGTGCTGCCATTGGTTTAATTAGAATTATTGTAGAAAAAGAACTAAATTTAGATATTGCCCAATTGATTGAGCAAGGTATTAGTGCTTATGAAAATGTTTTAACCAATGAAAATACTCATGACGAAGTTATTGAATTTGTAATGGGACGTTTTCGTGCTTACTATCAAGAAAAAGGTATCGCAATTGATGTAATTCAAGCAGTGTTAGCGAAAAAACCAACTGCGCCACTAGATTTCGATCAACGAATTAAAGCGGTAACTCATTTTAAAGAATTAAGTGAGGCATCTGCATTAGCAGCAGCTAACAAACGTGTTGGCAACATTTTAGCTAAGTTTGAAGGCGAACTACTTAAAGAATTCGATCTTGGTGTTGCCATTGAAGATGAAGAAAAACAGCTATCACACATATTTACTGAGTTAATGAAAAAAGTAGCGCCATTGCAAGTTGAGAAAAATTATCAAGCTGCATTATCAGAACTTGCCTCATTAAAAGCGCCAATAGATGCGTTTTTTGATAATGTTATGGTAATGGCAGATGATGAAAGCGTTAAAATTAATCGTTTAACATTACTCAATCAAATACGTAATAGCTTTTATAACATCGCGGATATTTCTGTATTGCAGTAGCGAAAGACAGTTAATAAATATTAACTAAAAACCACTTTTTTAATTCTGTTTTTTTATAAGGAATTGAAATGGTGGTTTTTTTGTTTGTGAAGCAATTAATTCATGCTCCATAAAACGACAAAAGCTGGGTATATCACGCGTGGTTGAAGGATCGTCAGCATTAACCAATAAAGTTTCGCCATCAGAAATTTTTCTAATAGTTAACCGTACCATCATAACGGGCTCTGGGCAGCGTAGTCCTGTTGTATCTAGGAGGTGATCAGCATGTTGAAACTTGTTTTCTATCATTGGATATATTTAAACAAAAAATTAATAAGGTAGTTTACTGAATCAGTACATAAATTTACAGTGTAGTTTGTTACTATAATGTTAGTTATTATTGAAATATCACGGAAGTTTTCGTTTTGCCAAAAATTTGTTCAACATTAATTTTTTTAATGTTTCTTTGTTATTCCACATTACTTCTCGCTGATGATGGATTACGTAAGACTTTTTTTAGTGCTGAAAAAAAAGTGTGGCAAGCTAATTCAACTCAGTATAAATCGTTATACAAAAAGCTTATAAATTACCCACTCCAACCATATTTAGATCAAAAACGCTTAATTAATAATATGCGTTTAAAAGATGCGCAAGAAATTGAAGATTTTCTAATTAAATATCAAAGTTCACCACTTGATTGGCCGCTACGCAAAAAATGGCTTCAATATTTGGCAAAAAACAATCGGAAATGGATGTTTTTAAACTTTTATCGTCCTAATAGTAATATTGATTTAAATTGTAATTTTTATCGTTATCAGCTCGATACAGGTAAGTCTAAGGGCGTTGTTTTACCGAAAGTTACTAAGCTGTGGGTAGTAGGAAAATCACAACCCAAAGTGTGTGACCCATTGTTTAAAATGTGGCAAAAAGCAGGTTATAGAACAACGAATGTTATTTGGCAACGAGTGAAGTTAGCTGCCAATGGAGGAAAACATACATTAATTCCTTATTTAACTAAATTGTTGCCGAAAGACTTACAATATTATGCAAAATTGTGGCATAAAGTACGAAGAGATCCTGCTTATATTCGCCATTTAAATAAATTTCCAGCAAAATCAGAAAAATCAGCTGAAATATTAACATATGGTTTAAAGCGCTTGATATGGCGAAATCCTACATTAGCATTGCGCGTATATAATGAAGCGCTTAATAAATTAAGTTTTGCGCCTATACAGCAACGAAATATTACCGAAAAGTTTGCTCAGGCGCTAGCCAGTAAAAAACATAAAAAAGCACGCTATTGGCTAAATCAAATAGCACCCCAAGATTTAAGTGAAAATTTAATTCAATGGCGATTAGTTGAAGTATTAAAACAACAAAATTGGCTTTTGGTTAAAAAAGAATTAAAAACAATGCCGATAGAATATCACCATAAGTTGCAATGGAAATATTGGTATGCGCGTAGCTTAATGGAGACTAATGAAACTGAACTAGCAACAAAGTTATTGAATAATATTGCCAAGAAGCGTCACTATTATGGGTTTTTAGCCGCCAGTTATTTGCAAAAAGAGATAACGATTCAGGATACGCCGTTATTTTATAATCAATCAGCAAAAGACACTATTTTAAAATATCCATCTGCACAACGTGCCTTTGAACTATTTCACATAAAGCGCTTTAACTTAGCTCGTAGAGAGTGGAAATATTGGCTCACTAAATTATCAAATGCTGAACAACTCATTGCAGCAAAAATAGCGCACGAACAAGGGTGGTTTGACAGGCCTATATTCACACTTGCGGAACAAGGTTATTTGGATGATGTGAATTTACGTTTTCCAAATGCTTATAGTGAAGATATAAACCTTTACGCTAAAAGGAATAAAATTTTGCCATCGTGGGCCTTTGCTATTGCTCGGCGTGAAAGTTCATTTATGAGTGATGCCCATTCAGGGGCTGGAGCTTATGGTTTGATGCAAATATTACCAAGTACAGCAAAACATTTATTACATAAAAAGAAACTCCGCAAAGGTTATTTGTTCAAAGTAAAAAATAATATTAAATTAGGAACTAAATATTTAAAGCAATTATTAAAACAGCAAAATAATAATTTTGTATTAGCTACGGCTTCATATAACGCAGGCCCTTATAGAGTGAAATCATGGTTAAAAAAACAGAAGAAAATACCCGCTGATATTTGGATCGAAAGTATCCCTTATAAAGAAACAAGAGATTATGTAAAAAGTGTTCTGGCATATCAGCAAATTTATCAATATCGTGTTGACCAATCGGTATCACTATTTAATCAAATTATTACGATGGAAATTGGTAGTTAATATATTGAACATCATAAGTATAATTAACCGTATAATCATTAAAAATAGCATGTGAGCATAAAATTATGAGTAATTTAGCAAATAACTATCCGGCACATATTGCCCAGTTACAGCAACGGACAAAACAAGTATTAACACGTGAAAATTTATCTGGCTTAGTGATCCATTCAGGTCAAGAACTTAAGGTATTTCTTGATGATTATAGCTACCCATTTAAAGCTAACCCACATTTTAAAGCATGGCTACCATTAACAAACAATACAAACTCTTGGTTATTAGTTAATGGTGAAGATAAACCGACCTTAATTTATTATCAACCTGTTGATTTTTGGCATAAAGTAACGCCTTTGCCAGAAAGTTATTGGAATGATTTTTTCGATATTAAAATATTAACTGTCGCTAGCGAAGTTGAAAAATTATTACCTTACGATAAAAAGGGTTTTGCTTATATTGGTGAGCATATAGAAGTTGCTAAAGCATTAGGATTCAGTGCAGTAAACCCTGAACAAGTATTAAATTATCTGCATTATCATCGTGCTTATAAAACCGCTTATGAACAAGTTTGTATGAGGCAGTCGAATGCATTAGCAGTAAAAGGACATCTAGCTGCTAAAGGTGCTTTTTTATCCGGTATGAGTGAATTTGATATTCAACAAACTTATTTAAAAACATTAGAATATTCAGAAAACGAAACGCCATATGGAAATATTATAGCGCTAAATGAAAATGCTTCAATTTTACATTACATGGTTTTAGAAAAAGAAAAGCCAATAGATCCTCGTACTTTTTTAATTGATGCAGGTGCTAATTTTCACGGGTATGCGGCAGACATAACCCGAACTTACGCGTTTAAAGAAAATAAATTTGCTGAATTAATTGCACGCATGGACCAACTACAACAAAATGCTGTCGCAGGTTTACGCCCAGGCAAAAGCTATGTTGATTTGCATATCGAAACTTACCGAGAAATAGGGCAAGTATTAAGTGAATTTGATTTTATTAATGTTGATGCAGATACCGCTGTAGAATCAGGATTAATTAGCACCTTCTTCCCTCATGGATTAGGGCATCATTTAGGGTTACAAACTCATGATGTTGGTGGTTTTATGGCTGATGAACGTGGTACTCATATTAATCCGCCTAGTGAACATGCTTTTTTAAGAGCCTCAAGACTCATTGAAGCCAATCAAGTGTTTACAATAGAACCCGGTTTGTACTTTATTGATTCTTTATTAGCAAAACTTAAAGATTCAAAGCATGGAAGTATGGTTAATTGGCAAAATGTTGATGCAATGCGACCTTTCGGTGGTATACGCATAGAAGATAATATTATTGTTCATCAAGATAAAAATGAGAACATGACCCGTGAAGCAGGTTTGAAATAAAAACTTAACGCGATTATGTATCTTGTTCAAGAAAGTTAAAACATTGCCGTTTTTATCGTCATACTGATACTGAAACAAGTTCAGCATGACGGTTTCAGTAGCTAAACGGATAGATCTTGAAATAAATTCAGTATGACGAATTTCATATAAACACTTGAGTTAACTACAGAGCCATAAAATTAAATGAGCAGAAGGCCCTATCAAATAGCAGCAGGAAAAGTAGTTGAAGAGTCTGTTGTTACACGTAGCCGCTTTATTTGTTATCTTGCGCCATGTAATGATAGTGAACAGGTCAAGGCTTTAATTAAAGAATTAAAATTGACTCATCCTCAAGCGAGCCATTTTTGTTATGCTTTTTTATCAGGACCACCAAAACACAGCCAAGGATATGGCTTTTCCGATGATGGTGAACCAAATGGTACTGCAGGTAAGCCAATTTTATCGGTGTTACAGGGCAGTAATATTGGTGAATTATGCGCGGTAGTGGTACGTTATTTTGGCGGGACAAAATTAGGGACTGGTGGTTTACAAAGAGCTTATGGAGCTAGCGTGCGGCAAGCTTTGTCACAATTGTCAGTAACAATTAAAATTCCTATGGTATACAAATCTTTAGCATGTCAATATAGCCAAGTTGATGATGTGATTTATACATTAGAACAATTCAAAGCTAAAATTATAGAACAAAACTTTTGTGATCATATTGAGATGTTATTAGCTGTACCTGATCAACAAGAACAATTACTACAACAACAGTTATTAACTTTGTCAGCAGGAACAATAATTTTGCAAAATGCTGAGAATAGCCTTAATGCTGACATAAGACCTGAGTTCACGAGAAAAGAATAAGTGCAATATAAAAATATAATTAGAATTTTAGGCCTACTAGTCGCATTACTCAGTGTCACTATGTTACCGCCAGCATTAGTGTCTTTAATTTTTCGTGATGGTGCTGGGGTTGCCTTTTTACTCTCTTTTTTGTGGTGTTTAATCTCGGGTCTTCTATTTTGGTATCCAAACCGTCATGAAAAAGGCGAGTTACGTGCGCGTGAAGGGTTTTTAATCGTTGTCCTTTTTTGGTTGGTACTTGGTGGCTTCTCGGCAATACCTTTTACTTTGTTAGATCACCCGTATATCTCTTTTACCGATGCTGTATTCGAATCATTTTCAGGACTAACTACTACCGGTGCAACAATATTAAGTGGTATTGATCAATTACCCCATGCTGTTTTATATTATCGTCAACAATTACAATGGATTGGCGGTATGGGAATAATTGTTTTGGCCGTAGCTGTTTTACCTATGTTAGGCATAGGTGGTATGCAACTATATCGCGCTGAAACTCCAGGGCCGGTAAAAGATTCTAAAATGACACCACGAATTGCCGATACCGCGAAACATCTCTGGTATATATATTTGGGATTAACCCTTATCTGTGCTTTTGCTTATTGGTTAGCAGGAATGTCAATTTTTGATGCACTATGTCATTCATTTTCTTCTATTTCTAATGGTGGATTTTCTACCCATGATGCCAGCATTGGCTATTTTAATAGTCAGCTAATAAATTACATTTGTGCATTCTTTTGTTTAATGGGCGCGATGAATTTTTCATTACATTATACGGCTGTACATCATAAATCGTTAAGTAACTATTTTGCTGATGCTGAGTTTCGGGGTTTTGTTGTTATTCAAAGCTTTTTGGCGATCAGTTGTTTTATTGTTTTATGGTTATTTAATGTGTATGACAGTGCTGATTTAGCATTAAATCAAGCAGTACTCCAAACGGTGTCGTTTAGTACTTCGGCAGGATTTGCATCGGCTGATTTTTCACATTGGCCATTATTTTTGCCAATGTTTTTAATGTTTTCGAGTTTTATTGGTAGTTGTGCTGGATCTACAGGTGGAGGGTTAAAAGTAGTACGGGTTATGTTGTTATATTTACAAGGCATGCGAGAAGTTGATCGTTTAGTCCATCCCAAAGCTGTATTTATGGTTAAATTAGGAAATAAAGCCGTTCCTGATCGAGTGGTACAAGCAGTATGGGGATTTTTCGCTGCTTATACCATGGTTTTTGTGGTGTGCATGTTACTGTTATTAGCATCCGGGGTTGATAATATAACTGCTTTTACGGCTGTTGTGGCTTGTATTAATAATCTTGGGCCGGGATTAGGTGAAGTATCTTCTAGTTTTGCTGGGATAAATAGTTTTAGTAAGTGGGTACTCACTATTGCTATGTTATTTGGACGTTTAGAGATTTTTACCTTGTTAGTACTGTTTACCCCTGCATTTTGGCGTAGTTAACAAAGTTAAATATTCTAATAGACTTATTAAAAATAAATAGCATCAACATGGAAAAGTTTTTCAACATGAGAGATATAACGTTTATTTACTAAAAATAAAATAACGTGATCTTCTTCTTTGATAATTGTATTAGAATGAGCAATCACAACTTCGCTGCCTCGCACAATAGCGCCTATGGTAGTTCCGGGGGGAAGTTTTAAGGCTTTAATTTCACGCCCAACCACTTTTGATGAGCTCTTATCACCTTTAGCAACTATCTCAATGGCTTCTGCTGCACCACGACGTAAGCTATAAACATTGTCGATAGAACCACGTCGTACATGAGTTAATAGTGCTGACACAGTCGCTTGTTGAGGCGAAATAGCAATATCAATATCACTACTATCAATTAAATCAATATAAGCACTTCGCTGGATCAACACCATAGTTTTGCGTACGCCTAAACGTTTAGCAAGCAGAGATGACATAATATTAGCTTCATCGTCGTTAGTGACTGCAATAAATACATCAAATTGATCAATGTGTTCTTCAACTAATAGCTCTTGGTCTGAAGAATCTCCAACAAAAACGACAGTATTCTTAAGTTCTGATGCTAAATGTTCAGCGCGCTTTTGAGAATGTTCGATTAGTTTTACTTGATGTTTCTGCTCTAAAGATTTAGCTAAACCAGCACCAATATTACCACCTCCGGCAATCATTATGCGTTTATATGGTTTTTCTAATTTTTGTAATTCGTTCATTACCGCACGAATATGCTCGCTGGCAGCAATAAAAAATATTTCATCGTCGGCTTCTATTACAGTGGTACCGAGTGGACGAATAGGACGACCATTTCGGTAAATTGCAGCGACTCGGGTATCAGCATTAGGTATGTGTTCTTTAATTGTTGATAACGCATGACCCACGAGTAAACCACCATAGTAAGCTTTTACCGCCACTAAACTTACTTTACCATTGGCAAATTCAAGAACTTGAAGCGCGCCAGGGTAATCAATTAAACGAGCAATATCTCTGGTAACCAATTGCTCTGGAGCGATAACATGATCAACAGGAATGTCTTGATTATGAAAAAGTTGATCTCGATATCGTAGAATATGGCTTGAACGTATACGCGCTATTTTAGTTGGAGTATGAAAAAGTGAATAGGCAATTTGACAAGCGATCATATTAGTTGAATCATCGTTAGTTACGGCAATGATCATATCGGCATCTTCTGCGCCAGCTTTTTTTAATATATCAGGGTGAGAGCCGTGACCGGTGATCACCTGCAAATCCATTTTATCTTGCAGCTCTTGTAAAACTTCAGTATTAGTATCGATTAAGGTAATATCGTTAAGTTCGCCAACCATATTTTCAGCTAAAGTTCCGCCAACTTGTCCGGCACCAATAATAATTATTTTCATTACTTTTTCTTTATATAGTCTGCGATTAATTTAAATGCTGAAATAACTTCAACATATCGGATTGATCGATAATAGTCATTCTGAGGAAGCTCAGGATCTTTATTTTATTTTTTTTGTCATTTTTGCATAATAAAAACCGTCCATACCGCTTTCATTTGGCAATATTTGCCAACCTATTGCGTTTGATGTTGGTTTGTTTTTATCTGATATTTCTATTAGTTCAGCATCGTTATTATTAGCAAGGAAACGCGTAATTTGTTGGTTGTTTTCCTCTGGTAATACACTGCAAGTTGCGTAAACCAATGTACCGCCCGGTTTAAGTAGTAACCAAATGCTATCAAGAATTTGTTGTTGTAATAGTGTTAGTTTGTCAATGTCGTTGGCCTTACGCAACCATTTTATGTCGGGATGCCGACGAATAACACCGGTGCCAGAGCAGGGCGCGTCTAACAAAATACGATCATAGCCATTTTTGTCACACCAATCCTGCGGATTGGCAGCATCACCTGCAATTACAGTAGCATTTAAATTTAAACGGCTTAAATTCTCATGCACACGTTGTAAACGGTGTTGTTCAATATCGATAGCCGTCATGGTAATGTTTGAGTTTAATTCTAAAATGTGACAGGTTTTTCCGCCAGGTGCTGCGCAGCAATCGAGGACATTATCACCATTTTGACAATCTAATATTAACGCTGCTTGTTGAGCTGCACCGTCTTGAATTGAAACCCAGCCCTGATCAAAGCCGGGTAAATTATTAACATCTTGCGCTTTAGTTAATTGGATAGCGCCAGAGTAATCATCCACTATTGCGACGGTTATTTGTGCTTGCTCAAGTAATGATAAATATTGCACAACAGTATGATGGTTTTGATTCACGCGTAACCACATTGGTGGTTTTTCTTGGTTTGCGCTTAAAATTTCTGGCCAATTATCAGGATAAGCGCTTTGGATTTTTTTAATAAACCAACTGGGATGATTGTAAGCTATAGCATCAGGTAAAGGTTTACTTTTTGTCGTTAATTCGGCTGCCTTTTGGCGTTGAAAATTTCGTAGTACACCATTAATTAAACCTTTAAGATGTTTGTTTTTTAAGGTTTGTGCTGCAGCGACCGTTTCGCCAACGGTTGCATGATCGGGTATACGGGTATATTTAAATTGATAAATTCCCACTAAAATTAAAAAGTGAAATATCCGTTGTTTACCTGTTAGTGGTTTATCCATCAGTTGGCGAACATCATGTTCTAATTCTGGTAAATAACGTAATACACCATAACAAAGTTCTTGTAATAAACCTTTATCTTTAGAGGATACCTTTAGGAGTTGTTTGGGTAGTTCTTCACCAAGACTTTTACCATGATCAACAACGGAAAAAGTACATTGAGCAGCAAGTGCGCGAATATTAACCGTCATTATTTTCCTTTAAATTATTTGTTGTGCCATTAATACTTTTGCCAATTTTAAACCAATCAGCTCGCCCATTTAATATATCACTTACGGGCAACGCTTTTTTACCAGGTAGTTGCAAAACTTCTAAGGCTAACAATCCATTTTGGGTGGCCACAACAATAGCTTTTTTATCAACGCTTACAATAGAACCAACAGTGTAATTACTACTTTCGTTAATTACACTTGCTTGTAACACACGAATACGGTGTTCTTTTGATTTTCCTGAATTGGCATTTATTTCAGTAAAGGTGAATTGGCTTACTGGCCAAGGAATATATGCACGAATTTTACGATGTAAAATATTGGCAGATAGTTGCCAATCAAGTTCAGCTTCGTTTTTATCAAGTTTATGTGCGTAGGTTGCCAAATCGGGGCTCTGTGTTTCGCGCTGATAATTGCCTTGTGCCATTAAATCGATAGTGTCCAGTAAAGCATTTGGCCCTATTTGTGCTAATTTATCGTACAAACTGGCACTGGTATCTTGTTCGGTAATGGTACATCGTGCTGTTAATATCATATCTCCAGTATCTAATCCTTTATCCATTTGCATAATGGTGACACCTGTTTCGCTATCGCCTGCTTCAAGAGATCTTTGAATTGGAGCAGCGCCTCGCCATTTAGGTAATAACGAACCATGCACATTAATACAGCCTAAACGTGGCGCGCTTAAAATAACTTCAGGTAATAACAACCCATAAGCTACCACGACCATTATATCTGCTTGATAATTTGCTAAGGTTTGTTGATCGCCTAACGCTTTAAAGTTAATCGGTTGTTCAACGGTTAAACCATTTAGTAAGGCAAGTTCTTTGGTGGCACAAGCGGTAATTTTTTTGCCACGACCAGCCGGTTTATCAGGCGGACAATAAACGGCGACCACTTCATGGGCTGAATTAATTAATGCGGCCAAATGCTGAGCAGCAAAATCGGGTGTTCCGGCAAAAATAACTTTTAAAGGTGTAGATAAAGGTGCGTGTGACAAAGGTGTTTCCTTGTTAATTGTTTTCTAAACGAGCTTCTTTTTCAAGTTTCTTTTTGATGCGTTGACGTTTTAATGGAGATAAGTAATCAACAAATAACACACCAGCAAGGTGATCTAATTCGTGCTGAATACAAATGGCGAGTAATTCTTCGCCGTCTAAAGTAAATTCTTCACCATTGCGATTCAATGCTTTAACAGTAACTGCGTTGTGGCGATCTACTTTTGCATAACAGCCAGGAACAGATAAACAACCTTCTTCATTAATCACTATTTCTTCACCTTTTTGGGTGATTTCAGGATTGATTAAAACGATCGGTGTATCACTATCTTCAGAAACATCGATAACAACAATGCGTTGATGAATATCAACCTGCGTTGCTGCTAATCCAACCCCTTTTTCTTGATACATGGTTTCAAGCATGTTATCGATAATTAAACGAATATCGTCATTTACTTCAGCGACATTAGCAGCTTTGGTACGTAATCTTTCATCAGGAAAGCGTAAAACAGTTAAAATGGTCATAATTAAGTTAAATAATTAGCGATTATTGATTTAGAATGTTATGTTCAATTTTAGCCATTAAAGAATACCAATACAATTAAATCAGTATATTATTAATTTAGTGAGACGCTTCTAATAATAAAAAAAGCATATCACTAATTGCTTTTTAGAATGGATTGCATAGCATGTTAAAAAAAATTCTACTCTCAATTATTTGTGTTATTTTACCGTTGGGCTCTGTCTTTGCAGACCAATTAACATTACAAAATAACGCACCAAAAACTTACGTGGTGAAAAAAGGCGATACCCTTTGGGATATATCAGCGGTCTTTTTAAAGCAACCTTGGCTATGGCCTAAGTTATGGCGGATAAATCCTGAAATCAATAATCCACATTTAATTTATCCTGGTGATGAATTGCGTTTGGTGTTTGATGAACAGGGCCAACCAATGTTAGTTAAAGGTAAGCCTGAACTAAAATGGTCACCCAAAGTTCGTAAGCAACTAAAAGATCAAAATCCAATCAGCATTATTTCATTAAACGAAATAGCACCTTATATACGCTACGAAAACTTATTTAGCCAACAACAAGTTGACAATTTGCCTTATGTATTAGGTAGCAATGAAGGCCGAAAATCGAGTTTAGATAGTTTTAAGTTATATATCAGCTCAAATTTAGAAGTAGGTAAGGCCTATGGTATTTACTATAAGGGTGAAAAAATAATTGATCCTAAAAGCCAAGAATTAATAGGTTATTATGCAAAATTTGTTGGTACTGGCAAGGCAATAAGAGCAGGCGATATAGATAACAAAACACCTGGGACGCTTTACGTTGATAGTGTTAAACAAGAAGTTCGATCAGGTGCTTTGGTTATGCCAATTAACGATGGGCAATTATTACCTGCTTACTACACTATGCAATCGGCCGATCCAAATCTTAAAGGTGAAATTATTAAAGCGGCTTCTAATAATCGCGAATTTGCTAAGTTTGATGTGGTTATGATTAATCGTGGCCAACAAGATAGTGTTCGCTTAGGCGATGTAATGACTATAAGCCGCCAAAGTCCTGGTGTCGTAGAAACGGATGATGGCCCCGTTTATACTAAAGATACATCACGTTGGAATCGTTTAGCGAGTAGTGAAGATTCAGATTATAAAATGCCAAAGGAAGCTATTGGCAACGTGATGATTTTCAAAACTTATGACAAAGTAAGTATGGGGCTTATTTTAACAACTCAAAAACCGGTTAGATTACAAGACACAGTAAGTGCACCCTTTTAAGTTAATATCATAATATAAGTTAATGTCTTAGGGAAAAGGCTGAATGAATAAAACTGAAACGGAATTTTGGTTAGCATTGAAATTAGTACAACGGTTAGCCGTTCATAAAAAGCTCTTTTTAGTCGAAAATTTCGGCTTAAAAGGGCTTTTTTTACAAACACAGGAAAAGCTACTAAATAGCGGCTTATCATTAAAACAAAGCCAGCAAATACATTCCCCTGATTGGCAAAAAATTTCTCATATAATTTATCAAGCTCAGCAATGTGGTTGTGATATTTTAACCTTTGATCAAGCTAACTATCCGCCTTTACTTAAAGAAATTTATGATCCGCCATTAGTGCTGTTTACCAAAGGTAATCAAAATCTATTAACGAAACAGCAATTAGCAATTGTTGGTAGTAGAGCAGCGACGTTTTCAGCACTTGATTTTACTAAAAACATTGCGAGTAAATTGGTGCAACAACAAATTGTAATTACCAGTGGTTTGGCATTAGGTATTGATGCAGCAGCGCATAGTGGAGCACTTGCTGTTACTGCAAGTACTATCGCGGTAGTCGCTACCGGATTAGATATTGTGTACCCATCTAGACATCGGCAATTAGCCAAAGATATTTTAGCAAACGACGGGTTAATAGTTAGTGAGTTTATACCGGGTACTGTTGCAAAAGCAGGGCACTTTCCTCGCCGTAATCGATTGATCAGTGGTTTAAGTATTGGTGTACTGGTTGTTGAAGCCGAAATAAAAAGCGGCTCATTAATTACGGCAAGGTGCGCATTAGAGCAAAACAGAGAAGTATTTGCTGTACCCGGTTCGGTGAATAACCCACAAAGTAAAGGCTGCCATTGGTTAATTAAACAAGGCGCTAAATTGATTGAAGGATCTGCCGATATAATAGATGAGTTAGATTTATGTACATCGTCCGGTCTTATTGATGAAAGTAATGACAAAAAAAGTCAAAAAACTTGTCAACAGGACTTGTTTATCGATTCATTGTTAGCTAGTGTTGATTATGAAGCTACTGCCGTAGATATTGTAGTTTCTCGCTGTAAACTTCCCATAGAGGAAGTATTAACGCGACTAACAATACTTGAGCTTAAAGGCTTGGTGTCTGCGGTACCAGGTGGCTATCTTAGATTAAAATAGGGGGTAATATGTTTGATATTTTAATGTACCTATTTGAGAATTATATACATTCTGAAGCAGAGATCATGGTAGACCATGATATTTTAACTGATGAATTATCTCGGGCAGGATTTCATCAAGACGAAATTTATAAAGCGCTAACTTGGATTGAAAAACTAGCTGCTTTGCAAGAATGCGAAACCCATCCCTATATTACACGTGTCGCGGGCAAGTCGGTACGCGTTTATACCCAAGACGAAAATGAACGTTTAGATACTGAATGTCGCGGTTTTCTTTTATTTTTAGAACAAGTAAATGTGCTTGATTTTGCTACCCGTGAAATGGTGATAGATCGCGTAATGGAGATTGAAACTAAAGATTTTTGTCTCGATGATATGAAATGGGTAGTATTGATGGTGTTATTTAATGTTCCCGGGCGAGAAAGTGCTTATTCACAAATGGAAGATTTAATTTTTGATGAGCAAGAAGGGCCACTACATTAATCATGTTTAGGCTATAATTTCACCTTAAAGTTATGGCATAATAGTTACTAATATTTCTGGGTAGCCCCTATTGATAACGCTATTATGTCTAACTCTGATCAACCTTTATTTTCTCGTCACGAACATGCTTTAGAAAAAAGCGAAACGCCATGTCCTGAATGTGGTGGTGAGTTAATCGTTAAGCATACAAAAACAGGGTCTTTTTTGGGGTGCTCCCATTATCCTAAATGTGAATATACCCAACAAATTCATGAACACGAACGTGTTGAAGATAAAATTCTTGTTGGCAGTGAATGCCCATTGTGCCATGATTTATTAGCTGTAAAATCTGGTCGTTATGGGATGTTTATTGGTTGTTCTAATTATCCTAAATGTCATTATATTGAAGAACAACAGGCCAAAGATGCCGGTGTTTCGTGCCCACAATGTTTACAGAAAAAAGCTAAAAAAGTCGGCGAGTTATTAGAAAAAACCAGTCGTTATGGCAAAACATTTTATTCTTGTGATCAATACCCTAAGTGCAAATACATTGTCAATTACCCTCCTGTAGCGCAGGCTTGTCCAGAATGTCATTGGCCGATATTAGTTAAACGCACCATGGCAAGTGGTGATATGCTGGTTTGCCCACAAAAAAAATGTAGTTATAAACAAACACAATAAAATAACAATTAATTACAGCTTTTTGATTTGCTCGCTCTGCATTTTAGCTTTTTTTATGGCTATAATAGCGCCAATTTTATTCAATTATAGAGAAACTAATATGTCATCAACATTTGTAGCCATCTTAATGGGATCAGACTCTGATTTACCGGTAATGCAATCAACCCTTGATATTTTAACACAATTTAATATTGATTATGAAGTCCGAGTTCGTTCTGCTCATCGTACGCCTGATGCTGCGAAAGCTTATGTAAAAGACGCAGAAGCTCGTGGTTGTAAAGTCTTTATTTGTGCTGCAGGGTTAGCGGCACATTTAGCGGGTGCAGTTGCTGGAATGACAACTCGTCCAGTTATTGGCGTCCCTGTTGATTGCGGGCCATTACAAGGACATGACGCGTTACTTTCAACAGTAATGATGCCAGGTGGAATTCCGGTAGCTACAGTTGCTATTGGTAAAGCAGGTGCTAAAAATGCCGGTTATTTGGCGGCACAAATTTTAGCTGTTGCTGATGATATACTAGCTGAAAAAGTAAAAGCTGAACGTGTTGCTAATGCAGAAGCGTTATTGGCTAAAGATGCAGCACTACAAGCCAAACTAAGCTAAAGTACAATTTAATCTATGTTAACTAAAGCTGCTTTGGCAAAAATTAGTGTTGTATTTGATCAAGGTGGCATTATTGCCTATCCAACGGAAGCTGTTTTTGGCTTAGGTTGTGATCCTGATAATACTCAAGCAATAGAGCGATTATTAAAATTAAAACAGCGTTCAGCTAATAAAGGTTTAATTCTAATTGCAGCGGATTATGCCCAATTACAGCCATATATTGATGAAGTAAAAATAACAGTTGATAAATATCAAGCTATGTTGGCACGTTGGCCTGATGCGATCACTCAAATTGTTCCCGCTAAAAAAGACATATCTCCATTGTTAACGGGGATGTTTGATTCTTTGGCTGTTCGCGTTAGTGATCACCCTGATGTAATCGCTTTATGCAACAAAGTAAATAAACCTATTATTTCTACAAGCGCTAATTTATCAAATCAGGAAACTGCCAGAACTTGGCAGCAAGTCGAACTACAATTTGGTGAGCAAATCGATTACCTGATTAAAGGTGATAATTTAGGTTTGTTACAACCATCAACTATCATAGATGCCATTAGCGGTAAGGTTATAAGATCATGAGTCAAGAGCCAATTAATACACCTGATATAAATAAGGTGATTGAGTTCCTCAAATTATTACAAGATGAAATCTGTTCAGGGTTAGCAATAGCTGATGGTGATAAGGTATTTATTGAAGATAATTGGCAGCGTGAACAAGGCGGTGGTGGAAGAACTCGAGTTTTAACTGATGGTGCTGTTTTTGAGCAAGCAGGTGTCAATTTTTCTCATGTTTTTGGTGATAAAATGCCTGCTTCGGCAACCGCACATCGCCCTGAGCTTGAAGGGCGAACTTTTCAAGCTTGCGGTGTATCATTAGTTATTCATCCAAAAAATCCTTATATCCCGACAACACATGCTAATGTTCGTTTTTTTATTGCTGAAAAAGAGGGAGCTGATCCGGTCTGGTGGTTTGGTGGTGGTTTTGATTTAACGCCTTTTTATCCGTTTGACGAAGATATTATTCATTGGCATCAAACCGCGGCAGATTTGTGTAAACCTTTTGGTGATAATGTTTATCAAGAACATAAGGTATGGTGCGATAAGTATTTTTATTTAAAACATCGTGACGAAACACGTGGCGTGGGCGGTTTGTTTTTTGATGATTTAAATCAATGGGGATTCAATAAAAGCTTTGCATATACCCAAGCAGTTGGAAATAGCTTTTTATCTGCTTATGTGCCAATTGTCACAAAACGTAAAAACGAAATTTACAGTGAAAAAGAACGTGAATTTCAACTTTATCGCCGTGGTCGATATGTTGAATTTAATCTTGTGTATGATCGAGGCACTTTATTTGGCTTACAAACGGGCGGCAGAACAGAATCTATTTTAATGTCGATGCCACCTTTAGCGCGTTGGGAATATAATTTTCAAGCTGATGAAGGGACGGCTGAAGCGAAATTATTAAATTATTTAAAACCTATAAATTGGCTTTAAATATTGATATACATCAATGTTTGCACTACGAAAGCATTAATAGTTAAAAAATTTGAGCTAAATCAATTTTTGAATTTAGTTAATCATTAAAATACCCACATACAATTAAAGGGTATCTCTTATGAAAAACAATACAAAAAAATATATGAAAAAAAGTTTATTAGCTTTAGCACTTTTCTCTGGCTTATCTACGGTCGCATTAGCGAACCAAGCCGGTGATTTTATCGTCCGTGGCGGATTAACTAATGTTAATCCAGATAGCGGAAAATCTGCGATTATGCTTTCGGGTGCAGATTCAACAATGAGTTTAACGGTTGATGATAATACACAGTTAGGCTTAAACTTTGTTTATTTTTATAATAGTAATTTAGCAGTAGAAGTATTAGCGGCCACACCTTTTACACATGATGTATATATTCAAGATAAAAATGCTGTGTTAGGTGTAGATGGTGCAAAACTTGGTGAAGTAACTCAATTACCACCAACCATTAGTGCATTATATTATTTTGATTCAAATTCTGTTTTTAAACCTTATGTCGGTTTAGGACTTAACTATACGGTTTTCTTCAATGAAAAATTTGCCGATGCGCCTAAAAATTTAGGGCTAAGTAACTTAAGTCTAGATGGTTCTTTTGGCTATTCAGTACAAGTTGGTGCAGATTATGAAATTGATAAACATTGGTCTGTAAATACTTCAGTGCGATATATTGATATCAATACCGACGCAACTTTTTCGGTTGGTGGTAATAATATCGGTAAAGCAAGTATTAGTGTAGACCCAATGGTTTACTCTGTAATGATTGGTTATAAATTTTAATCGATAATCAATTTAATTAATAATCATGTTTGGTTATATATAAAAATAACCTAAAAAAGCAGTAACTGAGTTACTGCTTTTTTGTATACACTATTTATCAAATTTAATTTATAAAATTCATTGTTATGGATCACTATTGTGTTTTTGGTAACCCGATTAAACAATCACGCTCTCCTTTTATACATCAAAAGTTTGCTGAACAAACGCAGCAATCTTTAACTTACACAACACAATTAGCTGATATAAAAATGTTCACTAAAGCGGTTAATTCATTTATTAATACGGGTGGTAAAGGTGCAAATGTTACAGCGCCTTTTAAAGAAGAAGCCTTACTTTTATGTGATGGACTAAGCGAAACAGCAAAAAAAGCAGGCGCAGTAAATACTTTATCTTTTATTGATGGGAAAATCTTAGGTGATAATACTGACGGATACGGTTTAGTACAAGACTTATTACGTCATAATATTCCCCTTAAGGATAGCCGTATATTATTGCTAGGTGCAGGAGGTGCAGCAAGAGGTGTTATTTTACCATTATTAACACAAATGCCCACCAGCATAACAATCGCTAACCGTACAGAGAGTAAAGCTGAACAATTGTGTCAGCAATTCAGTAATAATAAATTAAAAGGGTGTAGTTTAGATGCAATATCTATTTTGTCTTATGATCTTATCATCAACGCAACTTCAGCAAGTTTAAGCGGCACATTCCCCGAAATACCAGCGGACATAATAACAAAACATACTTTTTGTTATGACATGGCATATAGTAAGAACCCAACACCTTTTTTATTATGGTGTAAAAAGCACGGGGCGGAAAGAATGAGTGATGGGTTAGGCATGCTAGTAGGTCAAGCTGCGGTAAGCTTTAAGATTTGGCGAAATATAATGCCCGAAATAGATCCTGTAATTAATCAATTAAAAGAAAAACTGGAAAATGAACAAGCATGAATCAGGCAATAATATTCAACGATGATTTAATGTTTGATAAAAAAGAAGATGCTTGGAGCTTCACTGGGCAGCTATCAGGTGAACTTATAAAAGTATTTTTTCATTCACTTCAATTAAAACGATTAAGTGAAATAGATACTTGTACTAAATTTGATTTAGAAGAAATTGCTGAACTCTGGCTCGAAAAAAACGAACCAGAGGAAAATGTAATCCATATAAATATGCGGTAAAGGGCATACTTCAAAAAAGAGAATGAAATAGTTCAAAACAGACTAGATAGTTTCTTCATGTAAATAATCATTTTTCAATTCAACATAATTTAATGCTGATTGTTTTAGAAATTTGATTTCATTATCTTTTAAAGGGCGTACTTGCTTTACTGGATTACCCACATATAAAAATCCACTGGCTAATGTTTTATTGGGTGGGACTAAAGAACCTGCGCCAATAAACACATCACTCTCTACAGTAGCGTTATCCATAATAATCGTACCCATTCCAACTAAAATTCGGTCACCTAAACAACAACCATGAAGCATACATTGATGTCCAATTGTGACATCAGCTCCTATAACAAGTGGATCACCAAGTGGGTTGTTGGTGCTTTTACGAGTAACATGCAATATCGTACCGTCTTGTACATTAGTACGAGTACCTATAGAAATATTATTAACATCACCCCTAGCTGCAACCATAGGCCAAATACTTACATCATCTGCAATAGTTATATCACCTACTAGTACTGCAGAATTATCAACATAAGTATTTAAACCTAAAGTGGGTAAAATGCCTTTATAAGAACGCAAATTAGAGAATGTTTTCATAATAAATTAATAATGTTTTAGAAAATAATAATAATCATAGCAAATAATAGTAAAAAACAAATACAAAGATGAGCAGTTGTACGTATTTAATATAAGCAATAATGCGGTAAATATCGTCACAATGTATGATATACAAGCAATAAAAATGGGGTTTGTATGAAAAGAAAGCAAACAAAAAATAAATAGCAAAAAGATGTTGACCTCAGAGTAAAACTCTCTAAAATGCGCATCCAGATTCAGAGGGCAACCCAAGAGTCTGTTTTGATAAGTTAAGCAAGGTTATTAAGGTAACAATGATTGACTTAACGTTTTAAAATGAGTGTTTGGATTTTTGTTAAAAACTTCAAACTTAACTTGAAAAAGCTCAAATAAAACGTTGACATCGAAACTCGGAAGCGTATGATACGCATCCTCGCTTAACGGCAACGACGGTAAGCGATTTGATTCAAACGAATGCGATTTGAATCATGCTT
>Ga0316204_10001433_pt1 | contig 64768 bp, 72 predicted proteins | sample 6monrhotite_MG_2_FD_205661 | JGI IMG/M metagenome (GOLD analysis project Ga0316204, IMG submission 205661) | Microbial mat bacterial communities from mineral coupon in-situ incubated in ocean water Damariscotta River, Maine, United States -... | ecosystem: Environmental > Aquatic > Marine >... | reverse complement strand
ATTGTAAGTAACGGTTCGACGTTCAATGCCCTGTATTCAGAAAGTATAAAGTATCATGGGCATACTTCAAATATTCAAAATAGAAAATATAAGTGTATTGCGAGTCTTGTGGTCTTTAAAGATGATCACGAGTAAAAATAAAATACTTGATATTTAACTGTGAAGCAAAATTAATGTTTCGATAATTGTAAATGCTAACAGCATTGACGCTAGAGGAACAAAAATGACACCTGTGAGATTAAAAAGATCCTAAGTCGTGAAATAAATCCAGTTTTGATAAGTTTATTTATCTAGGCAAGAATTGGTGCCACAAAAAATATCTTTTTCACTTATCTTTTGAGGAAATCGGGGTTTTATTATTTGGCAAAAATATTTGTGCAGAATTTTTCTACCATGAAACCGAAGAACATATCCGAAAAGTACCAATATCCCTTAACATTATAACACTTAACCGACATGATTCTTAAGAGATACACCTCCTATAATAGAACCTCATACAACGATATGTTTTTTTTACACCATGCGTCACAACACTCTTTTTTTATGATATAAGAAATTCATTAATATTTAATAACTTAATGTAAATTCTTGGAGGAATTATGAAAAAATAATATTAAGCTTAGCTTTGTTAACAACAATCACATCATCATTTGCTGGTATGGAAATTCAAGATAGGAAAGGAGCAAATCCATTTTCCGCAACATTTAAAATAATAGGAGGTGCATCCTATCAACTAGAGAGAAAAGAAGCAACTAGTGATATTACCTGCAGTTCTGACTCCGAAAATTTCATTACATACTTTAATAAAGCTGATAAAAATGTGACAAATTTTATAATTGATACTTATGTAAACTGTATGAGAATAAAAAGCTGTGTAGAAGATGAATATAAAGAAGGTGATGAAATAACTTTCGAAGTGGATAAGCCATCTAGTCAAATATTAAAAGTAATCTTGCCAGAGTCTTGTTTAATAGACAACTGGGCTTCTCTCGATTTTCCAACTAGCGTATAAAAAAGCTCTAAACAAGGCTAGTCTTGATAGCTAACCTTGTTTTTTTTAAAGAAGTACAAATAAGAATCATTGTAATCAAAACAAGTATTTAAGAATAAACACTTGGCTTAATTATTGCTTATATAATCATACAAGATAAAAATATTTTTATAACTAAGGGAAATCATGAATAAGCTTATACTACTAATGACAATTTTTTGTACACTTCCATCATTTGCTGCAAAATTTAAGTACTCTTGTTCCATTCCTGTTACTCTAACAATTAGCAATTTAACATCACTTGAAAATAGTAATTTATTACAAAGAGCTAACCGAGGCGAAAAATTAACTCCTGAAATATTAAAGAAACTAACTGATTTTTCAAATATAAATGATGGTTTTATTGACTCTGCTAAAGATATTATAAAATCGAAAGGCTTTAAAATTAACAATACAGTATTATCTAATGATATATCTCAGGCAATTTCTAGTCTTGAGTTTAAAAGTTCGCAGCGAATAATTAAATTAGATTTTATGAATTTTTCATTTGCAACGAACATCAACAATCAAGATAGTGATTCACTTTTTGATTCACCTCTTTTAAACTCCAAGAGATTAACATCTTTAAGCGATGAAGTTGAGAAAGCTAGTGAAGAAGATTTATCTAAAATTGTCACTAAGAATGTATCAACAATATTTAAAACAAGAGAAGAGTTAGCACAAACGACAATGTACGGTATTGCTGAAATAAGTATTGAAAAATATTTTAAAAATGGAACAGGAATTTCGGAAGAGTCAGTAATTGGTTCAGCCGAAGTGTCTGACTTAAATGAAAAGGAAAAGATTTTAGTTCAAGCAAAGTCAAATATTGAAAAAAATCAGAATAAACCCATCGAGCGAGTTTATGCTTTTGTTCATAATGATTATACAATATTATCTGTGATATCTCCTGTCTTACAGACATTTGATATGGAAGTATATAAAAGATCTGCTCTTGAGGCTTTAAAAGGTCTACCAAATTGTATCAAATAAGTCTTTATTAAACGAAAATATCACCGTCTTTATTTAAAACAAGTTGACCTTTTTCAATTTTAACTCTGACTATTTTCATTATATTTTCTGCTGCTTCTTCCGCTTTTGAAACAGGGATTGGTGGCCCAAGCAGAATATCTTCAATATCTTTTCTAATAGATGAACTTACATTATTTAAAAAGAAATCACGAAGGTTAGGTGAGTTTATTCGAAGTGCCATTGCTAGGTCTTTAATTGAGATTTCTCTTAATAACTCTTGAAGCATTTTAATTGTCATTAATTGCAAATCATCTATAGTGACGATTAAATTAACGAGCTTCTTTGCCATTTCAGGATCTCTTTTTGATATATTTTCAATCGCTTTATCTCTTTGTTCTTTAGAAAGTCCCGACAACATTTTGGCAGCTTCTTCAGGGCCAGATTTAAAATCAACCATAATACAATCTCCTAATAAAAAGTCACATCATCTAATAAGTAATTTTGTACATAATCAAAGACACTCTCTTGTAAGCTTTTAAATTTAAATTCTGGAAATATTTTCAATAATTTATCCATTTCGGCTTGAGTGTAATATTGATATTGGTCTCTTATATTTTCAGGCATATCAATATATTTAATATTAGTTTCTTTATCCATAGCCTTAAATGTAAAATCAACAAGGTCATAAAATGAGTTCGCTTTCCCTGTTCCTAAATTAAAGATTCCTTTAAGTTTATTTTTCCTAGCACTTAGTAACATAAGTTCCACTACATCTTTAACATAAACAAAGTCTCTAAGTTGTTTCCCATCTTCGAAACCATCTTTATGAGATTTAAAAAGTTTAACTTCACCACTCTCTTTTATTTGGTTAACTGCTTTATAAACGAGAGAACACATATTTTCTTTATGGTATTCATTTGGGCCAAAAACGTTAAAGAACTTGAAACCAGCCCAAGTTGATGGTGTTTTCTTCTGTTTTAAAACAAAGTCGTCAAAAAGCTTTTTTGAAAATCCATAGGGGTTTAAAGGTTGTAAATCTTTCGTTGATCTTGGATCGTCACTATAACCTAATTTCCCATCACCGTAAGTAGCAGCAGAGCTCGCGTAAAGAAAAGGGATATTGTGATCAGTAGCAATTTCAAATAAAATTTTAGAGTACTCTGTATTATTTTTAAAAAGGTAATTTACATCGTTTTCAGTGGTACTAGAACAAGCTCCCATATGAAAAATAAAGTCAATTTGATCTAAGTTAAGTTCATCAAGTAAATCAATAAACTCATCAGCATGAATATATTCTTCAAATTTAATATTTCGTAGATTTTTCCAAGCATCTTTATAATCAAATTTATCGACAATAAGTAAGTCGCTTCTATTCCACTTCCTATTTATTTCTGCTGCTAAAACTGATCCTATAAAACCAGCTCCTCCAGTTATAACTATCATAATATCTCCTAACTATGTTGTTTCTTTAAATAAGGATGAACAATCATGGCCACTGCTAGTATCCCTACTTCATATAGTAAAACTAAAGGTAACCACAAGCCAAGCATGGTTACAACATCGGGTGGAGTTAAGAATGCCGATAAAGCAGCAAATCCAACATACACATATCTTCGCTTGTCTCTTAAAGAATATTTTGTGACTACTCCCATAAAGCCTAAAATTAATAATACGTTTGGTAACTGAAACACAAGACCTAGAAATACTAAGACCTTACTTGAAAGTACAAGGTATTCTTTTAAACTAATCATAGCTGCAACTTTATCTACACCAAAAGATAGAATTGTATTGAAGGTAATTGGAAAAACTACAAAATATCCAAATCCTACCCCAACCCAAAAAAGAAAAAATCCTACTACAACAAATGGCCTTACTGCTTTTACTTCATAATCATAAAGACCTGGCTTAATAAACTTCCACAATTGGTAAAACCATAAAGGTGACGAGAAAATAACTGACGACCAAAAAGCGACTTGTAATTGAGAAATAATTTTATCAAGTAATCCCAAGTAGACAATTTGGCCATCAACAGAAGGTAACGCTCCTCTCAGTGGCATCAAAAGGTACTCAGACAAGTGACTGCCTACGCTATAGCACAGGACAAAAGATATAACTAAAATATACAGTACAGAAATAACTGTTTTTCTAAGCTCTTCAAGATGATCTATCATCGACATTTCTTTCATAATGATCCATTTAGTTTACAATCTAATTTCTAATCTTTTATACTTAATACAGATTATGAAGTCATTGAAAATTAACGTATTTATTGCCATGTGTCTATTGAATTTTCCAATAGTCTTTGCTAGTACACATCAAACTATGTCCAAATGCCTAGGGCTAGAAGAATATTTTATATTTAAAAATAAAATTAAAGGGCCAATTTATAAAATCAACCAAGACTTGATTGCCTTTATCTCAAGTAAACCTGACTTAATTCTGAGTGACAAGATTTATAATGAAATTTGTTCAAATATCTCAAAAACAAATTCTCCAAGCCTAAATATTTTAGAACATATAATTGCCAACAAAAGTAAAAATAAATTCAAGATATATTCTACGGATATAATTTTAATTTTTCTAAAGTTTATCCAGGATGTTCAAAAGATTGCCCCAACTTATAATTGTCTAGACAAGCAAGTACCTTATTTAAAAAAATATAAAGATTATGTTCGATTTATAGGCCTAGATGTAAATTTAAAAAATATAAATTTATCGACTGAACAATATCACCAGCTATTTTCAAAATTAAAAGATATAAATAAACTATTTGCGAAATGTAAATCTGAAAAAATCAAAAAACCAAACTAACTTTTAACTGTAAATTTAGTTTTTCTAATATCTTTTTTTCTAAATCTAAAACAGTTTCCATATAGGCACCTTTTACAATAGACAAAGGCCGCAAATAAATCATAGGAAAAGCTAACCGAAGCACGTTAAAGTTTAATGGCGATAAATAATTTTCTATATTCTCTAACATATTTATTTCATCAATTTTATTAAATTTCTTTAAAGAAAGCAGGGGGTCAGACTGAGTGTATTCGCACCATAATTTAATACTGTCTTCTAAACATTGTGTACAAGTTGAAGATATCCCTGTTTCTTTTATGACATCAGAAAGTTTACTTGCTTGATTAAAAATCGAACAGACTTCTGAGCGACTTACTCCAAGACATTTACAGTGTTGATTTTCATCAGTTTTAATAATTGACTTATTTTGTGATTGAAAATACAGAATTATTTTTTCTATTTTTAAACTTTTAGTTCCAGTACCTGAAGAGGTTAATTGATTAATAACCATTTTTTTCCACATACTCTTTTTCATCGTCTCTAAGAGTTAATACTTCATAACCTGTATCTGTCACAAGAATAGTATGTTCAAACTGAGCTGAAGGTAATTTGTCTCTAGTAATAACTGTCCATTTATCTTTTAAAACTTTTAAGTTTCTTCTTCCTAAGTTAATCATAGGCTCAATTGTAAAAATCATACCTGGCTTAATTTCTGGTCCGCAACCTCTATCTCCAACATGGACAACTTGTGGCTCTTCGTGAAATTCTCGCCCAATACCATGTCCACAATATTCTTCAACAACACTATAGCCATGATCATGAGCAATCTCTTCAATAATTGCTCCGATATCTCCAATATGTTTTCCTGGAGCTACTTCTCTTATGCCCGCCCACATACAATCATAAGTAACTTCAACCAGTTTTTTATGTTTCTCAGAAACTTCTCCCACATAAAACATCTTACTAGTGTCACCATGGAATTTATTTAAATAAGTAGTGATATCTAAATTTATAATATCTCCATCTTTTAAAACATCTTTTTTTGAAGGAATACCATGACAAATAACTTCATTCTTGGAAGTGCATATTGATTTAGGAAAACCATGATAATTAAGCGGTGACGGGATTGCATTATTTTTAATAATATAATCATGACATAAATCATTAAGCTCTAATGTTGAAACACCTGCTTTAACAAATTTACCAATATACTCTAATGTAGAAGCAGCTAACCGGCTTGTTTCTTTCATTAACTCAATTTCTCTACTAGATTTTATATTTATCACAAATGACCTCGTTCATAAATTTCAATGATTAAAAATTAGTTTTACTATAAAAGATAGGAATAACTTTGTAATTATTAAAAATAATTTATAGAATAAAATATATGGAATTATTTCTAAATGTGTGGAAAAAACTAAGAATTCACGTATTGCTACTCTTTTTAACTCTAATTTTTGGCACAATTGGCTTTAAGGTAATCTACCCTACTGTATCCTGGAGTAAATTATTTTACATGACCAGTATAACTCTCTCAACTGTGGGTTATGGCGATATTTTAGATATCTCAGAAAATCCTATTGCTATATATTATACGATGATTTTAATGCTTGTTGGCATGGGAATCGTTTTATATTCAATTTCTGTAATAACAGCTTACTTTATTGAGGGTAAAATAGGCATTCAATTATCACTTAGAAAATTAAAAAAGAGGTTATCAATGACAAAAGACCATTACATAATTTGTGGAGCGGGAAAAACGGGTATTCATGTTATTAATGAAATGAAATCAACTGAACATCAGTATGTCGTAATTGAGCATGATCAAGATATAATTGATCATCTAAAAGAGATCCATCCCGAAATTAAAATAGTAAAAGGTGATGCGACATCAGATGAAACACTAGACTTTGTAAATGTTAAAGAAGCAAAAGGACTAATCGCAACATTAGCTGAAGATAAAGATAATTTATTTTTAGTTCTTACAGCAAAGCTAAAAAACCCTGAAATCAAAATCGTTTCAAAGGCTGTCGAACTCTCGATGATAAAAAAATTAAAAACAGCAGGAGCTACTTATGTTGTAAGTCCTAATTTTATAGGAGGTATGAGAATAGCTTCTGAAATATTGCGACCTCACGTTGTGACATTTTTAGATGAAATGCTTAAAGACAAAGATAGCTCAATGAGAATCTGGGAATCTACATTTAAATCACATAATAAAAATATAAATAAGACATTAAAAGAAAGTGGTTTCATCGATAAGTTTAATATTCCACCTATCGCTTTTAAAAAATCGAAAAATCAAAATTTTATTTACAATCCACATCCTGAAACAAAAATCGAAGCAGATGATACAATTGTATATATAGCCAACGGTGAAAATCATAACCTAATTAATGAGTTTGTATCATGACACATGAACTAAAAAAACTTCTTGTCGCACCAGGAGAAGGAGTTCATACCGTTCATACTGCTCAAAATTTAAAAAATGAATTATATCCATTAATATATAAAGAGGATCATCAAGAGTCCTGGCTTAGTTCATTTGATAATATACAAAATTTTAATAATTTCATTTTAGGTGTACCATCTGATTGCGGAGCAGGAATAGTAAGAGGTTCCAATTGGGGGCCATTATTTTTAAGAAAAGAAATCTATTCAAATCTTAAAAGTAAATTAGAAAACGAAACATTTGACTTAGGTGACATACGAATAGTTCCTCATTTGTTACATGACAAATATTTAAATGAATCAACAATAGAGAATGTTCAAAAAAGTATCTATGGAGAAGTTAATAATCTTCCAGTTTCTCCCTTGTCAATTACAAGTTCTGTACTAGATGAAATTTTTAAATTAAAACCTCAAGCAAAAATATTATCATTAGGTGGTGACCATTCGATAAGTTATCCTCTAGTAAATAGATATCTCAATCATTATCAAAAGAAAGATCAAGAAATAGCAATCATTCATTTTGATGCGCACACAGACTTAATGAAAGAAAGAATGGGAATTGATTATTGTTTTGCCTCTTGGGCCGGTCACATCGCAGATGAAATTAAAAATCCACAAAACTTTATACAGTTTGGAATTAGATCAAGCGGTCAAAACAAACTGTATTGGGAAAATAAATTTAACATAAAACAATATTGGTCACGAGAATTAAAAACGGTTCAACAAATTGAAGATATTATTAAGCTAGAAATTGATAACTTAAAAAAGCGTTCTATCAAAAAGATCTATATTAGTTTTGATATTGATGCATTAGACGCTAAAGAAGCGAGTGCTACTGGAACACCTGAGAAAGCAGGGATAACATTAATAAACTCAATTAAAATTATAAAATCTTTTTGTAAAGAATTTGAATTGTGTGGATGTGACTTAGTTGAAGTTGCCCCTTTTACATTACCCTATCAAGAATTTAAAAATTCAGAACCGCAAAATACTTTAAATGCATCATTAAAAATAATTCAAGAATTTATAAAATATATGAACAATGGCCATAGTTAATTTTCCTCCAATTGATGAAGCAGACGAAGAAGGTCTTCTCGCAATAGGAGGAGATATGGAAGTTGAATCTTTAATTTTAGCTTATAAAAATGCCATTTTTCCTTGGCCCATATCAAAAGATTATCCAATAGCATGGTTTTCTCCAGATCCTAGAGGCGTCTTAAAAATAAAAAATATTCACATAGGCCGAACGTTAAAAAAAGTAATAAAAAAAAATGATTTCACGATTACTTTTAATAAAGATTTTAAATATGTAATTGAAAAATGTGCACAAATTAAAAGAAAAGGTGAAAACTCAACATGGATAACTGATCAACTGCTCTCTAGTTATATTGAATTATTTAATTATAAACTCGCTTATTCTGTCGAAGTAAGAAAAAATTCTTCTATCGTAGCTGGCTTGTATGGAGTTTGTATGGATAATAATTTCAGTGGTGAATCAATGTTTACCCTAGAAGACAATATGTCTAAAATTGCAATACTTGCGATATTATCACTATTAAAAATTAATAAAATTGAACTACTCGATACTCAAATGGTCTCACCAATTATTAAAACACTTGGTGGTGAATATATAAGCAGGAATGAATTTGTAAAATATTTAAAAAAAGAATCTTTTGATAGAGACCTATTTTTTAACGCTCAACCATGTTTAAATTTATTCCTAGAGAATTCCATATAACTTCACAGTCGGAAACATTTTCGCCATTAATAATTTTTTGAAATAACTTGATTAACATTATGTCTGGGGAGCTAATTCGATATCTTGTAACTATCCCATCTTTTATTATTATACTGTGAATTAAAAGACCATTTGTACTTTCAATAAAATTAACAAATTCACCATCATTACTTTTATTTAATTCATCTAATTTGATGTTATTAGTAATACTAATATCATCAGTAACTTTGACCGTATCTAATAATATTAATATTAACTTAAAAGAACTAAAGATATCGTCTAGTCTTACGCAATATCGATCTAACAAACTTCCTTTAGAATATAATTTCTTTGAAAAAGATAATTCGTCATAAATCAATTTATCAGAAATATCCCTCCAATCGAGGTTCATGCCACATGATCTTAGAGTGGGGCCTGTTACACCTATATTAACAATGTCATCATAGGAAGATATTGAGGAATTTTTATATGATTTTAATAATTTTTTTAAATTATTTGTATCTATTATTGAGATTAATTCATTTTGAATTTCAGTTAAATCATATAATGAATTCTTAATTGTTTTATTTAAACTTAATGAACTCTTAACATTTTCAATAATTGCATGAGTTTTAATATATAGTTTTTCTACTTGTTGCAAAAAAGAAAATTTTTTTATTTTACATAAATTTAAAAATAAGGATAAATTCTTATATAATTTTTCTAACTCTAACAAAATTGTTCTGATGACTTTTGTATTTGAACTAACTTTTATATTTAAAATAGATTCACATAACATATAAAAAGAAATCTTATTCTCAAAGTAACTAAAATGATCGACCTCTTCTAAAATTTCTTCGATGCTTGAGAAACCGTTACTGACAATTTTCGACTCAATACCTTTATGAAAATTTCCATAATCAATACTTACTTCTTTTACAATATTATTATTTAAGACAATTTTACCTGTCGGACAGTTATACTTGTCAATATGGTCAAAACTTAATTCTTCCTCGTTTCCATTAAGTGGAAGAAGACGCGAGCTAGTACTTTCGCTATTAATTAAAATCCGATTTGAGTTTAAAAGCTTATTTTTTAAATCAATTGAAAGACCCGGAAGTTCTTTGAAATCGCTTGGAACAAATAAATGCCTAGATTTGCTTCTTACAATATGTAACCTATAAAAATCATATATTTCGTATTCTTTAAGCTCTGCTGCTTTCCAATAATCTTTAATTGAGATTAAGTTAAAGGTATCAATTAACTTATATTTTAATATTAATTGTTTTTTAAATATTGGATGGTAAAAATAGTAATATATATCAATACTTTGGTCTGATTCTGAAGCAAAAAGATCTAGAAAAAGAGAAAAACCTATATCGAACTTTAATTTCTTTATTGTAAAAATAAAATCTTCTTCATTATCAACTGTTAACCAATAGCTTCCTCGTTTCTTATTCCAAGTTGATTTTTCAAAAAAGTCGAGTAAGTTTAATTCTAATTCATTTAACATTTTATTGTAATAGGTCCTTTAAATTATCAAGATTAACATCAATTGGAAAAATGTCACTTTTAACATTTTTGCGATGAATACAATTTAACTTTTTACCATTATTTTTTACCCATGAATATAATTTTTGATGAGTCCCATATTGACTATTATCATAAGTTATAAAACGATAATGTGTCTGAAACTTACTTGAAAGATTCTTATTTACGTTTGGTGCATATCTCATAGCTTGGTCTAACTTACCATACGTACAACTTTTGAATCCTTCTTTTTTTAAAAGGCCATCATAGTCCCAATAATTTTGCTTACAATTATATTCTATCCCAATTTTTGAAAGATTTACAATATTGGCAAAATAAGTAAAAAACCAAAATCTCTTTTGGTTATCATTTATATTTGCGTAACTTACATATTGAGTACACAACTTAAAGCTATTTAAATGTTTTGTATAAATCTTAGAGAATGTTTTTTCAATTTTTTTAGATTTATTTATTTCATTCCATAAATAATCATAAAGATATAAACAATTTTTTTTCATTCCTATTATTTCATTGAATTTAAAAATTTTATTTTTATTTTGAAGTCTTGTTAATATATTTTTTTTAGATATTACTGATAAAACTCGAGAAGTAGGAAGCAATACTGTGTCACGTTTTACTCCTCCACTAATACTCTCTATATAGTTAGATATTTTTACAATTGTTTTACTTTTTCTAAGATCATTTATATTATTAATATTGGTAAACTTAGGATCAAAAATATTTGCTCCAATTAATACTTCTCTTTGATTCCATTTTTGAGATTTTATGCAATTTGTACTTTTGCACTCTTGAAATGTTAATGCTCCTAATATTTTAATCTTTTGACTAACTGAATATTCTGAAGAGGTATAAAAGTATTTTTGACGACCGAGTACAATGACTTCCAGCGGTAGTTGTAGTGAATTTAGACTTCGAGGAATAATGCCATACACAAATTTTGTTTTATTATTAAATGACAATTTTTTTGCCCAGAAATCTTTTCTATAACAAAGTTCTTTATCCTGATATTTTTTTCCAGAAATTAAATCTAGATTATAAATTGATTTATCACCAATATTATTTAGTTTATAGAAATTAACAGTCCCTTTATTAAAGTCCCAAAAAGGTTTTAAATCAAAAAATGGATGAATATCACTTGAAAGTTCTTCAGGTTTCTCGTGAAACCTATTTGGCATTTTAAACCAAGACACTTTAGCCTTTGAAGGGACTGGGAACTTATTGATTTTATTTGTACTTTTTGAACTCTTGGAACCACAAGATATCAAAATCAATGATAAAAATATTAAATAAATGTATAATTTCAATTGACTAACTCCTTAATTTAGTTCAAAATTCTTCCACAACGTGCCTGGGTGGTGGAATTGGTAGACACAAGGGATTTAAAATCCCTCGGCCTTTATCGGCCGTACGAGTTCAAGTCTCGTCTCGGGCACCATTTTAAATTCAATGTCTGCCTTACTAAAAATATTTCTTCTCGACCGAACTCGTATTAAAGAAGCTCAAATCATTTATTTTATTTAAAACTTCAAAAAGCTTTCGCTTTTTGTCGGTCGAAAGTCTCGTCTCGGGCACCATTTTTATTCAATGTCTACCTTACTAAATTTATAAAATATCTTACTACAAAATTATCAATAATTTAATCTTATTTATTCTTTGAATAAACATTATTTAAAATTTATTGAAATTGATTTACAGATAAAGAAATGAGGCTAAATGATGATGCAAACGAATAATATAATATGCTACGAATTTAACTACTTAAACTCGTAGCTAAAAACTATACTCTTTCAAAAACTGTAGCTATTCCTTGTCCCATTCCAATACACATAGTTGAAACTCCAAGATTGACATCTTTTTCAGCCATAGAGTGTAGAAGTGTTGTTGATATTCGAGAACCAGAGCAACCTAAAGGATGACCAAGAGCAATTGCTCCACCTTTAATATTTAATTTTTCGTCTTTTGTTTCCATTAAGCCGAGATCTTTTATAACAGGAAGCGATTGAGCAGCGAAGGCTTCATTTAATTCCCATAAATCGATATCAGATACATTTAAACCAGCTCGTTTTAAAACTTTCTTAACTGCATATACTGGAGTGTATCCCATAATTGAAGGATTAGTTCCGGCAACAGCAAATGAGCGAACTTTGGCAATTGGTTTTAGGTTTAATTCTTTTGCTCTTTGAGCTGACATTATAAGCATAGCAGAAGCTCCATCAGAAAGAGCAGATGAATTTCCAGCAGTCACTGATCCTCGAGGATCAAATGCTGGTCGAAGAGAACCTAAACCTTGCATATTTGTTTCAGGTCTAATCACTTCATCAAAATCAAAATTTTTTAAAATACCATCTTTATCGTGACCTTCTATAGGAACAATTTCATTTTTAAATTTTCCTTCTTTTGTTGCCCTTGCTGCTTTTTGATGAGATTCCATTGCAAACTTATCTTGATCTTCTCTGCTAATTCCATGCATTTTTGCTAGAAGCTCAGCAGTAAATCCCATGGAGCCTGAACCTTTTGCTGCAACTTTTGCGTAAGCAGGACTAAAGTCTATCCCATGGGTCATAGGAACATGTCCCATATGTTCAACTCCACCAATAATAAAGACATCTCCGTAGTTAGACATAACTTGCATAGCTGCTGTGTGAATAGCCGTCATTGAAGATCCACAAAGTCTATTAACTGTTTGAGCTGGAACTGTTTGAGGTAAGCCCCCTGTGAGTCCTATAAAGCGACCTATATTAAATCCTTGTTCTAGTGTTTGTTGAACACATCCCCAAATAACGTCATCAATTTCAGAGGGGTCAAACTTTGGATTTCTTTCAACTAAGGCACGAACAAGTTGAGCAGAAAGTTCGTCTGCTCTAACATTTCTAAAAATTCCATTTTTTGAACGTCCCATTGGAGTTCTAACTGCATCGACTATAACTACTTCTCTTAATTGACTCATTTCGACTCTCCATTGTAATAAGTTTGATTTTTTTCAGCCATTTCAATCATCTTTTCTGTTGGATGATATAACTTACCTAGTGATTTATATTTATCACTCATTTGAATAATATTTTTCATACCCGTTTGGTCAATATATTTTAAAGCCCCTCCTCTAAAAGCTGGAAAGCCTATTCCGTAAATAAGTCCCATATCAGCTTCGACAGCAGTTTCAACAATTTTATCTTCAAGGCAACGAGCAGTTTCAATAATCATAGGAAGCATCATTCTTTCAATTATTTCTTGATCACTAAATTCTTTTTTCTCTTGAGTGCACCATTGTTTTTCAAATTCAACTACGTCAGAATCTATAATTTTTTTCAGTTTTCCTCTACGATCTTTTTCATATTTATAAAAACCTTTACCATTTTTTTGTCCATATCTTTTTGCTGAAAACAAAATTTCCTGAGAGTTATCTTTTTCTAATTTCATACGATCAGGATATGCCTCATCCATTACTTTAGAAGCGTGGCACGCAGTATCTATTCCTACAACATCTAAAAGATAAGCAGGTCCCATAGGCCATCCAAATTTCTCCATAACTTTATCAACTTTTTTATAGTCAGCACCGTCTTGAAGTAATTTTGAAAATCCAAAGAAATAAGGAAACAAAATTCTATTTACCAAAAATCCTGCACAATCGTTAACAACAATGGCTGTTTTACCTATAGAAGTAGCGTAAGAAACAACTTGAGAAATAGCATAATCTGAAGATTTCTCTCCTCTTATGACTTCCACTAGTGGCATTAAATGAACAGGGTTAAAAAAATGCATTCCACAAAAATTTTCAGGACGTTTTAATCCCTCGGCTAATTTTGTGATTGAGATCGTTGAAGTATTTGAAGCAAGTACTGCCTTATCACTAATAAAACCTTCTGTTTCTTTTAAAACAGATGCTTTGATTTTTTCATTTTCTACAACGGCTTCGACAACGACTTGTGCTTCAGAAAGGTCAGCATTATTTAAGGTTGGTTTGATACTACCAAGTATTTTGGCCATAACTTTTGTTGAGATTTTTTTTCTTTTAATTTGTTTTTCAAGAAGTTTAGTTGCCTCAGACATACCAAGTTCAAGGGCTTCTTTTCGAATATCTTTCATAATAATAGGTACACGTTTAGAAGCAGACTGATAAGCTACGCCTCCTCCCATTATCCCTGCTCCTAAAACAGCAGCTTGAGAAATTTTTTCATTTTTAGAAATAAGTTTTTTAGATTTAGATTTTAAGTATTGATCACCAAGGTAAATACCAACAAGGTTTTCGGCAACAGAAGTTTTACTCATTTTAACAAAGCCTTTTGCTTCAATAGCTAATGCTTCGTCTCTATTTAGGCGAGCTCCTTTTTCAATAGCATCAAGTGCCGCTAGTGGAGCAGGATAATGTCCCTGAGTTTTAGCGTAGATAAATCCTTTTGATCCTTCAAAGCACATTGTTGATTCAATTTTGTCTAACATTAGTGGTGCTTTCTTAGCGACTTTTCTTTTTTCCCAATTTAATTTGCCCTCAATAGCATCATTTAAGATTGAAAGAGCAGCTTTTGTTAAATTTTCCGGTTCAACAACACTGTCCACTGCTCCCATCTTTAAAGCAGCATCTGCTTTATTTGTTGTCGCACCTGCTATCCATTCAATAGCATTATCTGCGCCAATAAGTCGTGGGAGTCTTACACATCCTCCCCAACCAGGATAAATTCCTAATTTTGTTTCAGGTAAACCAATCACTGCTGCGCTACTCATAACTCTATAATCACAAGAGAGCGTTAGTTCACAACCTCCTCCAAGACAGATTCCATTAATTGCCGATACTGTAGGAATTGAAAGGTCTTCAATAGTGTTAAATATTTGGTGAACATCCATTATCCAACTTTCTAATTTTTCTTCAGGCATCTTGAAGTATTCTAAAAATTCAGTAATATCGGCACCAACGATAAAAGTACTTTTTTCACTTCTTATCATTAAACCTTTTACTTTTTTATCTGCTTTAACTTCATTAATAATATTTTCTAATTCTTTTAAAGTTTTAGCGTCAAACTTATTAACACTTCCCTTTTTGGCATTAAAAACGATATCTACAATATCATTTTCAATTGTTTGCACTTGGATACTTTGTCCATCATATTTCATTTTCACATCCTTTATTTTTTATTGTAATAGCGTACCTCTATAGAAATAAAGGTCAATAATAATATTTTGATTACCTTATTAAGTAACTCAAATAATTTGTATAAAATTTAGACAATCGTTATAAAAAATACAAAAACAATCCATAAAAACGATTATAAAACTAAAAAGCTAGGATATCCTTGGCATGACTCTTGCTTTAATAAATATATATAAATGAGGAGCATAATATGAAAACAGGCATGAAAAAGAGATCATCTCTAAACTTAAGTATAAAGTTAATTACACTTGGTTTAGTAGCAGTCGCAATAAACGGTTGTGGCAAAGTAAACAGACAAACTGATTCAAATTCTCAATCTGCTTTATTTTATTCCCAGTTTATGACAAGTAGTAATGGTATATCCACAGGTAAAGACCTTGTTGGAAATTGCCAAGGAGCTCAGTTTGGAGGACAGCTAGGAAGTGGCTGTGGTTCGAGCCAATACAAAATGCAACTTGATAATGATGGAACATATAGAATATATACAGAACAAATAACAGGTTCAATAAGTAGCTTTAACTCTCAAAGTAATGGAGCAGTTGGAGTATGGAAAATTGATCAAAATAATTTAGTACTTGATGGAATTGGTAGTACAGTAAATAGCTCTTATAACTTGGGAGCTTATGCTGGAACTTATAACACAAGCTGTATCAATATAAAATTTGATTCAAAAGTTGTCTTCGATACTGCTCAATTTTTTAATCAAGACATAAGTGCTGGAACAAATATGCAATTTTGTAAAAGCCAATAAAAGCAATGATTTCCATCTATTAAATAACCACAATCCTTTATAAGATATTAATATATTAAAATCTTATAAAGGATCAAAATGTTTAAATCGACAATTTTAGTAGCATTCGTAACTCTGTTAAACCTAACAACTATTTCAAATATTTTAGCCTCTGATCTCGATGCTTTAATGTTTATGCCTCAAAAAGGTAAATTCCTGAATACTTCAGCATTTGTTATTCAAAAAAATTGGTATAATAAAACTAAAGTTACAACCAATGTAAAAGAATATGAACTTAATGAAAACTCTTTTGAATTTAATAATGAATTTCGTTATGCCTTTTTAGATATTTTAAATTTTGGAATAAATTTAGGTTACGTCCTTTCAGATAACTACACAAAAACTGTTCCCGGAAATCCAGCAACAGACGTGATAACAAAAAGTAACGGATTAAAAGACATAACTTTTTTAACAAGATTTAGATTACTAGATGAGAAAGTAAAACCAGTATCACTTGATTTTGAATTATCATTGTCTCCTTCACTTCAAAATAAAATTGAACCCGGAGCAAATAATTCAGGTAATGCTCTAAGAGGCTCTCATAAATTTATACTTAATACTTATGTAGGAAAAAATGTTGAACGTTTCTCGTGGATGGCTCAGCTATCTCTAATCTACTCTACTAAGTCAATTGGAGAAAGCTCTACTACAGGAATTGAAATAACAGATTATGACTCTTCTTTTGATTTTAATATATTAACAAAAGTTCAACTTAAAATGAACGAACAATTTTCAATGGATGTTGGGATTTCATTTTATAATCAAGGAAAAAAGAAGCAAACCGATAGAGCAAGCGCAGTTGCAACGGACTTTGAATCTCAAATGAATGTTTCAGGACTTTTTAATTTAAATTATGAGCTTATGAAATCTAAGTTACTTCTAGACTTTGGTTTTGAATACAGTATCAATGCTGATAATAATTATTCGACTAATGGAATTGCTTACGTTAATGAAAAATCAGGAATGTATAAAATTTCACTTGGGGCAAGTTTTTACTTCTAAATTTAATTATTCTGAATGATATCAACTTCACTCATATATTTTCTAATATTTCGTAAATAAATGTTTTTATTAGGAGTAGCTGTTTTATTTTTAATCTGAGAAACACTTCCCATATAAATATAATGCAGATAATTTAAATATTCACTTCTTGGGATTTTATAATTATTAAGTTGTTTTAATGATTGTGCTAAAAAGCCCATTGTAGCAATTGCTGAGATATAAGGATCATTCAAATCTTCTTTTACATAACCATATTCTTCTTTAATCTTTCTTGGAATTCTTTTTATCTGAGTTGGCCCTCTACTATTAAAGGTAGTTTTAATTTCATTTGAGAAAAATTTATTTGTTAAGATGAAATTTTTACTTTGATATAAAAAGTACGTTAATAAAAGAGACTTGGCAGTACCTATATGGTCCTTTGTTTTATTATAAAAATGAAATGATTTGTCATAAACATTTCGTTTCCATTCTTTCACAAAAGCTACAGCGTAAGGAAATTCTTCTTTCGTTTGGTATTTTAAAGTTGTTTTAAAAAGACTTAATTTACTTAAAAATTCCTTATGAGTTTTTGACTTCCCACTTTTTAAATATATATCAAAATCTTCTGTTAAAGTTCTTGCATAAGAGCTTTCATTTCCCATAATTCCAAAAGAGTAGCAAGCCAGCTTATTATATAAATCATTGTCTAGCTTATACAGCCTCATAATGACTTCTTTCTCGGACTCTAAAGCATTTATAAAATCTTTTGATGCTTGGCTATGATAGTTTCTATTATTAACTCTAATTTCTATATTTTTATAATCTTTACCGAAATCAGAATTGCAACTTAAAGCAAATAATTTCATTGAAAATACCAACATTAATAATAAGATAAAAATTTTCATATTATTTAAGTTATATCATAAAATCAGTATAGTGACGCAATGCATGTATTTTTTATAAACCTTACTTCAAAATTGTAAATATTACAAAGTCTATTTGATTCGTTGCACAATTCTGTTATATTTTATATATATTATTAACAACGTTTTGAAACCAAAGTGAAGAAAAACACCACAGTTTTGGGACAATATCAAGTTTTAAAATATAGGAAAGAACTATGAAAAAATTATTAATTGCATTAACACTATTAACTTCAATCTCGTCTTTTTCAGCTGAAGTTTTATGTGGGTATGCGACTGATGTTTACCCTAAAGATGCTTTTGGAGTTGCTCAAGAAATGTTGAATAAAGAAATTAAAAATAGAGAAGATATTTCAAGTCCAACAATAGCTCAGCAGATTGTAAGAGATTACGTCATGATAACGATTTGTGTAACGGCGAAAAGTAAAGAAAAAAAATAAAAACAAAACTAACTTCTCAATCCCCTAATTCTGGACAATTTAGCTAACCTTACCCTTAAGCTGCTTTAACCTTATTTTTTCTTTTAAAAGCCTTCTTCACATGAAAACTAAAGGCTAAAACAACTAATATTCCAATATTTAAGTGAATAATTTCAACAAAATACTTAATATCTTCGTTTGATAAAAAAAGCAGAAATTGTCCAGAGAGCATTAAAGTAAAAAAAGATCCAAGCATCATAATTCCGGACTTTTTATTCTTTTTAACTTTATCAATACCTTTTTTTATATGAGCAACGTAAATTGTACCTAAAATAAAAACTAAAAAAGGTGTTAATAAGTAATGACTTGATTTTACTATATAAAGAAATGGATGTGCCTCAGGTCCTAAAATACCTTGAGTTACTCCCCATTTTTTTAAAGCAAAAACTCCAAATCCTGTTAAAGATGAAAATATAAAAATAATTAATATAGACAAAAAACTAGTCTTACTTAGTTTCAAAGTAGACTCCTTCTTTTGCCAATTTTTTAATGGAGTTTGCTGTTAAAGTAGCTCCCGTTATTCCATCTACTTTCGCTATTTCGTTAAGTGACTTTCCTTTAAATTGATCAAGCCATTTCTGAGGTGCTTTAAATCTTTCAGGCTCATCAAAACGTAAAATTTTAACTTCATTTATAACTTTATCTTTAATCCACACAACCACTGTTTGATATTCTGTTCTAATTCGATTACTGAGAATATAAGCAAAACTGTGGCCTCCACCACAGTTCATTTTTATTTTCTTAACAATAGAATCAATCTCTAAACCCACAACTTTTTTAGCATCACTTTTTTCAAGTTTTGATAAATATAAAAAATCAGCTTTAAGTTCACACATCTTTGATTTATCTTTGAAAAAAGGTACAGCTAGTAAAGGATTTTTAGCAGCCATACAAACATTTATTGTTATTGCCAATATTATTAAATTTTTAATTAGAAATTCCATCCTAGTCCCATATTAAAAGAGTTACTTCCTGTTTTTGCTTCGTTTTTATTAATTGTGTAATCTGCTTTGACAACAACATTTGCTACAGGGTAAAAATTAATTCCACTAACAATATTTGTTATGTCTTGTGCTTTATCTTTAACACCACCAGCTTGAATTTTGTCTTGAGTATTACTTCTTTCATATCTTACAAATGGTTCAAGACTCATCTCTGATCCTCTTAATAAATTATAACCTGCTTCCATATAGTATCCACTCATTTGCTCAGCAACGAGAGCAGTATTCACACTTGCAAGCTCGGTATTAAGTTTCTTCGCATTTGAAATTGTCGATAATGTATACATTGCTTTTAATTTAAATCCCATCATTTTACCTATATAGTGTAAATCATATATATTATGGGAAACTTTTGTGTTTACATTACTTCCATTACCAATATAAGCAGAAGCTCCTAGTACTGAATTTGAAAGTTTAAAATCAACTCGTCCCACAACAGCGGCTTTATCAAAATTTACATTCTTTGCTTTATAACGGCCTGATCTAACACCAGAAGAACTAAACTTACTAGCGTCTAGTGAATTTACAAGAGCTACTTGATAACTCATTGAAGGTAATTGGTGCGTATAGGACAAGCCAATACTTCTCCATGTTGCTGGAATGATTTTATTTTCAACAGTATTTCTATCGACACCATAAAAAGTTGTTGGTTCGTGATAAAGATTTGTAATTCCAACTGGAGTTAGCATAATTCCAGCTGAATATAAACTAGCTGAGTTTGGTGAATAATCTATTGTTGCCTGCTCAACAAAAATAGCATCTGTGTCTTCAATCTCTAGTTCTGAAGTTAATTTAAATTGATCATTAAATTTTTTGCCAATATAAAGAACAAATCTTTTTCCATGACCTTCAACTAAATTTCCAGTATTTTTTGCACCAGATTCATTTGTTCTATTTTTATGATGAAATAAAATTTCTCCATAACCACCAATATGAGTAGAACCATTTGAAGAATGTTTTGTTTCTTTAAGACTTTGGATTTCTTCAGTTAAAATGTTGATTTTCTTATCGAGCATTTCTAAACTCTGACCCATTGCACTAAATGCGATACTTGATGTTACTAATGTTGTTAAAACTACTAATTTACGTTTCACTAATCTCTCCTTGTTTAAACGTTTCTAAATAAGTTATAGACGAAGAGATTCATTTATAAATGAAGATTTGATTAAGATTTCGTTAAATTAGATTAAGAAATATTTTAAAATATTTCAGGTTTCAGGTTTCAGGTTTCAGGTTTCAGGTTTCAGGTTTCAGGTTTCAGGTTTCAGGTCGCCAGAAAACGGTTTACCAGGATTTTGTATCAATTTCCAAATATGAGCTCCTAAAATATTATATTCAGATTTAAGGAATTTATTTTCAATTATATCGAAAATAGCCTGGCATTCTCTTAATGAAGCTAAAGATATATTATAAAACTTTACTCTATCTTTTATAGTTGGTTTAGATGCGCCTTCTGCTAAATTTAACACAATACTTAAAGAAGCTCTTTCAAATTGGTTTTTCAACGGATTTCTTAATCTGAGACTTTTTGATTTTTTATAAAGATTTAAACTTAGTTGATATGTTTTAAAATTATGATACATAGAACTTTCCCCTTTTAATGATTATTTTGGTCTACACCCAAGTGAGAGACCGAAATAATCATTAAAAGGGGAAATTAGTTATGAAAAATTTTAGAACATATCAATACGCAAAAGTTCTTTATAAAAAATCAAAAACAGTAAAGTTAAAATATTATATAAAAGACCAGCTATTAAGAGCATCAAGTAGTGTATGTCTTAATTTAGTAGAAGGAAGTGCCAGAAATGGAACTAAAGACAGGTTACGTTTCTTTAATATTGCTTTTGCTAGTTTAAGAGAAGTTCAGTCAATTATTGACATTGAAAATATAGAACAACTGGAAAGAGATGCTGATGTTGTTGCCGCTCATATTTATAAGTTAGTACACTATGACACAGATAACTCTTAACTCTTAACTCTTAACTCTTAACTCTTAACTCTTAACTTTTAACTTTTAACTTTTAACTTTTAACTTTTAACTTTTAACTGAAAAGAACTAAACCAAAATGACAACAAAACAGACAATTTTTATCTAATATTTTTGAGCACTATACTTACTACTTCCAAAAAATGAAAAATACTTTATTATATAGCAATACAAAAAGGAAGTACCAATGACAAAACAAGAAATTATTAAAAAATTAAAGGCTTATCCAGGTAAAAAAGTTAAAGTAGCGATCAGTGACATAGATGGAATTTTGAGAGGAAAAGTTATCAATGTTGATAAATTTTTATCCTTACTCGATGGTGGTTTTGGATTTTGTGATGTTGTCTTTGGTTGGGATTGTGCTGATGTTTGTTATGACAATTCTAAATTTACTGGATGGCATACAGGTTACCCAGATGCACTAGCTCAGATTGATCTGAATACTTTTCGAGAGGTTCCTTGGGATAATAATATTCCATTTTTTTTAGGTGATTTTGAAGGACTTGAAATTTGCCCAAGACAACTCTTAAAAAAAATAAATAAGAAATCACTCGACATGGGCTTTTCTCCAATGTTTGCTCAGGAGTACGAATGGTTTAATTTCGCTGAAACTTCTGAAAATTTACATGATACAAATTTCAATAACCCAAAACCTTTAACAAAAGGAATGTTTGGTTATTCAATATTAAGATCATCTCAAAATAAAGAATATTTTAATGATTTATTTGATCTATGTGGAAAATTTAAAATTCCTATTGAAGGAATTCACACAGAAACAGGTCCTGGTGTTTATGAGGTGGCAATACTTTATACTGACATTTTAGAGTCGGCAGATCGTTCCCTTCTTTTTAAAACAGCAGCAAAGGAAATAGGTCATAAACATGGAGTAATTCCAACATTTATGGCAAAAATTAGTCCAGAACTTCCTGGTTGTTCAGGACATTTACATCAAAGTTTATGGAATAAATCGAAATCTAAAAACCTTTTTTACGATGCTAAAGACAAAAATAATATGAGCGAAACAATGAAGCATTATCTAGCTGGAATTTTAGAACTCCTACCTGATATTTTGCCATTTTTTGCTCCTACAATAAATTCATACAAGAGACTTGTCGAAGGAATGTGGGCTCCAACAACAGTCACTTGGGGAATAGATAATAGAACAACGACAATAAGATGTTTACCAGGAAGTGAAAAAGCTACACGTATGGAACTTAGGGTTGTAGGATCTGACGTGAATCCATATCTTGCAATGAGTGCTAGCCTAGCGGCAGGACTCTATGGAATTGAAAAAAAATTAAAATTAAAAATTAAACCAACAGTTGGCAACGGTTATGAAGACAAATCAAATGGTGTTCTACCCACTAATCTCTGGGAAGCAACTCAGAACATGAAAAATAGTAAAATTGTGAACAAGATATTTGGCAAAGAATTTATTCAACATTTTAGTGCAACAAGAGAATGGGAATGGCGTCAACATCAAATTGCTGTTACGGATTGGGAGAAAAAAAGATATTTTGAAGTTATATAAAAATACATGGAGATATAATTATGAATGATATTACACAATTTAATTTTCCAACGACGATAAGATTTGGTAAAAATGTAATTGCAGAATTACCGCAATACTTAAAATCAAACAACATAAAAAGACCATTGATAGTAACTGATAAATTCTTAGTAGATTTAGCTTTTTTTAAAAATATTATTATTGATTTAGAAAAACATAAATTATCTCCTTTGATATTTAATGATATTTCTAAAAATCCTGTTCGCCCCGATGTACATAAAGGTGCTGATTTCTACAATGAAAATCATTGTGACAGTATCATTGGCGTTGGTGGAGGAGCTTCAATGGATGTAGCTAGAGCAATCGCTCTAAAAGCCAATCACTCAAACGATTTATTTTATTACGAAGAAGGTGTTGGAGGTGATAAGTTTATAACTAATCCTATTCCCCATTTTATAGCAGTACCAACTACAGCAGGAACAGGAAGTGAAGTTGGTCGTTCTGCTATTATTTCTGATGAAATAACACATGAAAAAAAGATATTATTTCATCCAAACTTATTAGCTAAAATTATTTTCGCTGATCCTATGCTCACAATGGATCTACCTGCCCCTATTACAGCAGCGACAGGAATGGATGCTTTAACTCATAATATTGAAGCATACTTTTCTAAAATGTGGCATCCAATGTGTGATGGAATAGCAATCGAAGGTATTAAGCTAATAAAAAAATCTATAAAAACAGCCACACTTAATCCAGATTATCAGTCTAGAAAAAATATGTTGCTCGGTTCATTAATGGGAGCAGTTGCATTCCAAAAAGGTTTGGGCGTGGTACATTCGATGGCTCATCCAATGTCATCACTATTTGACACTCATCATGGTTTAGCTAACGCGATAGCACTACCCTATGGGGTTAGATTTAATAAAGAAGTCGTTCCAGAAAAATATAAAGACATTTCCGAAATTTTTAAAACAGTTGATTTATTTTCATTTTTGACTAATTTAAATGTTGAACTAGGTCTACCCACAAAGTTTTCTAAACTGGGTGTAACCGAAAATGATATTGAGAAACTTTCTGCTTTAGCAATTGATGACTTTTGTCATCCATCAAACCCTCGAACGCTTACGATTGATTTATTTAAAGAATTATATAGAGAAACATTATGAGTAAAACAATAAAAAAAATAGGTATATCAAGTTGTTTTTTGTATCCAGATAAAAATCGACTTTTCTTTGGTCCAAAAACACTTTGTTATATTGAAAATGATATGGCTCAGTATTTGTATTCTGAACAACAAAATATAATTCCTGTATTAATTCCCAATTTTAATGATGATCAACTAAAAATGATGTCAAAAGATCTTGATGGATTAGTTCTTCAAGGGGGCTCAGATCTGTCTCCTGAAAAATATAATCAGCCTTTTTTAGATAAATCAAAGTGGCCTGGCGACCCGTACAGAGATGATTATGAATTAAAATTAATTAAATACTTTCACAAACAAAACAAGCCAATTTTAGGAATATGTAGAGGTGCTCAGGTATTAAATGCATATTTTGGAGGAACATTAGATCAAGATATTCCAACGTTATTAGAAACCAATACAATTCATAGAGATGCAAATCTTTACGATAATGTTAACCATGAAATAACAATTCAAAAAGATAGTATTTTATATGACATATATAACAAAGAAAACTTTATAGTAAATTCAGTTCATCACCAATCAATCAAAAAACTAGGTAAAGATCTAAAGATAGAGGCCATCTCAACCAGTGACAATATCATTGAAGCATTTTCTCTTGGTGACAATATTATTGGTGTACAATGGCATCCTGAATTTATGCCAACTCTTGAGTCAGCAAAGATTGAAAATCTACTCGACTCAAATCCACTTCTAAATTATTTTTTTAAAAGGTTATAAAAATGAAAATTACCAATCCCACAACAAATACTTTAATAAAAGAAATCGATGAAGATAACACATCAACAGTAATACAAAAATACAATACATTAAAATCTAATAAATCAAATTTCAAAAAATCGACACTTGAAGAAAGAATCAATATTATTAAAAATTTTTCTAAATTACTAAACGAAAATATCGATAGACTAGCACAAATACTAACAAGTGAGATGGGTAAACCTCTACAAGAATCAAAAAATGAAATAAATGGAGCCATCTATAGAATAGAGTATTTTATTCATAATTCAATGGAGTGGTTAACTGACAAAGAGGTCTTTGATGATGGAAATACTAAAGAGATACTAACCTATCAACCTCTTGGGGTTGTTCTAAATATTTCAGCTTGGAATTATCCTTACCTTGTAGGAATGAATGTCATTATCCCTGCAATAATAGGTGGAAACTGTGTCATTTATAAACCATCTGAACACAGCTCCCTTACGGGAATTGAAATCACAAAACTATTATATCTTTCAGGACTTTCAAAAGATTACTTTCAATGTGTTATTGGTGGTGGAAATATTGGAAAAGAATTATTAAAATTAAAGTTTGATGGAGTATTTTTCACAGGCTCATATAATACAGGTAAAAGTATTTATGAAAGTGCTACTAAAGAATTTATTCCAATTGGGCTCGAACTTGGTGGAAAAGATCCTTGCTATGTGACAAGTTCAATTGATGATATCAGATCAGTTTCTGAATCAGTTTGTGAAGGAGCATTCTATAACAATGGCCAAAGTTGTTGTAGTGTCGAAAGAATTTATGTTCATCAAGACATATATGATGATTTTATTGCTAATGTTAAATTGATTATTGGCAATTATAAAATTGGAAACCCAAAAGAAGATGTAAATTGTGGTGCTATTACAAGAGCTGATCATATAAATTTTTTAAATTCACAAAAACAAGATGCCCTCGATAAAGGTGCTAAAATTCTTATTGAAAATAAAAACATACCAAGCGTTGGCAATTTTTTTTCCCCCACAGTGCTTATTGATGTAAACCATAATATGAACTTAATGAAAGACGAAACATTTGGGCCTTTAATTGGTATTCAAAAAGTTAAAGATGACCAAGAAGCAATCCAACTTATGAATGATTCAGAATTTGGATTAACTGCCTCCGTGTTTAGCAATGATAAAAAAAGAGCTAAAACAATTTTAGATAACCTGGAAGCAGGAAACGTCTATATAAACTGTTGTGATAGAGTTAGCCCCTATCTTCCTTGGGCTGGCCAAAGAAACTCAGGGATAGGCCAAACACTCTCATTTAATGGAATATTAGGCTTTGTAAGGCCAAAGAGTTTTCATATTAGGTAAACCAAACTCAATAATGACAAATTTTTATTTTTGTCATATTTATTTGCTCATTTTTTGACTTTGTCCTAGAAATTTAAGCACTATATGAAAAATATTTCACTTAATAAATTGGCCTCTATATGATTTCTACATGTCGTTGATTTGGGAGTGTCTCTGTAAATATTTCTAGTTAACGAACGTCCTGGTAATATAAAAGGGGTAAAACTTATAGAGAGATAGAGTTTTCCCCTTTTTTTATTGATTTAAATTGTTTTTTACCATACTATCGCTGTCAAGAATTAACTATATGGAAGTAACGTTAAATAAAGACACATTGCATCAACCAGAAATCAAAGATCAGCTCTCTGAACAGGTCGCAATTGATTTAAACTCAAAGTTAAATACATATAATGACCCTAAAAAAGGTATAAAAATACTTTCTAGGCTAATGAATGTTCATGAAAAAACATTTATAAGACTTATTAATAAAGAAAATAAGCCTGGCCCTCAAACATTACTAAAAATTTATAGATTTTTACTTTCAACAAATAACGATTCTGAATTATTACAAAATGCTCCAGAAATTGTTAAAGATACCCTGCTCAAAAAGTTTTCACATTTAAATAATAATACTCAACAAGACAACAAACTATCTTTCGAGGAAGAATTTTCTGAAAACCCTGTTTTTACACAAATTTATTTTTATTTGGCAACAGGAGGAATAACAAGAGAAAAAGTTAATTACAAGTTTGGTAAATATGGAGAAGAAATTTTAAACAAAATGTTACTTAACAGTATAGCCGTTTGCATTGGAAAAAATAGTTTAAATATTCTTGGTGATAATCAACCAAATTTTACTTATGAAATAATTAATAAAATAACATCGTCTTTACTAAAAATTACAGACAAGCATACAAGAGATGAAATTGGTAAGTACTTTCAAACTTTTCGTTTCGATGGGTTAACAGAAGCAGCTTTTAACGAATGGATAAAAATTGACGAAGAAGCTTATCAAAAAAAGATACTAATAGCAGAAGATAAAAATAATCATGGGAAAATTCGAACATTCTCATATTCAATTGTAGACAAGATCAGGTAGGAAATTATGAGAAACATTTTTATTTTATTTTCATTTGTAATATCTTTAAGTTCATTTGCTTGTGGTATTGGTGGAGCGAATGGTGGCTCGAACTTACCTTGGGATGAAATTAGACGGTGCTCAGCTCTAACTTTTGATACTCCTCGTATAACAATAGATAAAGAAAGTTATTCAATATTTGAATTGTGCCAAACAGAAGGTGCTATTCGAACAGCAATGCCTGTAAAAATTAATTGTAATGATTACGATATAGACAATGACGGTGACACTAATAATACGAATTGTATTGGAGTCTACAAATACTTACCAAAAGAGCAACGTATTTCTAAAAAGTGTGAGCCTTACCAAAAAGATGAATGTATTGATGGTGAAGAAATTGTTATTAAAAATCAAACATCCTTTGAAATTCAAGTTTACGAGGTCTCTATAGATAAAATAGGTTCATTATTATTTCAAAAAAGCTACACGTTAAACAAATGCCCTCTTTAATTTACGAAGGAATATATTCTCAAATATGTAATCTCTCTCCTATTACAAGAGATCAATGGAAAGAAATCGAACCCTTTTTTATAAAAAGAGAGTATGGCAAAAACGATCCTGTCGAACAGACTGGAAAACAATCACATTCAATTCACATACTTTTATCGGGGTCAGTTCGTTTATTTTATCTAACAAAGGATGGAAAAGACTTTAATCATGCCTTTAAATTTGAAGGAGATATTTTTGCTTCTTATTCATCTCTTCTAGCAAAGACCCCTTCGAAATTTTCAATATACACAATGGAAAAAACAACACTTCTTTCAATTGAATATAAGTATATGGTTCAGCACTTTGATAAATATAAAGAATGGGAAAGACTCGGACGTCTTATTGCTGAAACACATTATCTAACCAAAGAAAATAGAGAGTATAGCTTTTTGATTGAATCAGCAGAAGAAAGATACAGAAACTTATTAAATAATGATCCCAATTTAATAAGTAGAGTGCCTCAATATCACCTAGCAACATTTCTTGGAATAAATCCTTCTAGTTTAAATAGGATTATCAAAAGTAATATTAAGGAATAGTTAATTTTCCAAATGATTAGGATGACTTTTTAAGGTCTCACATTCGTCTTTATTGTCACAAAAATCACAATCTTCCCCCATTATTTTACCAAGTCCACCGCATGAACCAGAAAGAGATCGTCCTTTGAGTATGTAGCCTACAGACATAAAAATAAAAAATAAAGAAAAAGCAATTAAAGCTATAATTATTTCATTCATAGCATTTTGATCTTTTTTAAAGATTTTGATTTGAGAGTTTTTAATTTTCCATTTTCATTATAAATAAAAAAAGCATTTAGATTTTTAGCATTTGCGAATTTAATTGCTTGATCTTTTCCCATTACCATAAGAGCTGTTGCGTAACCGTCAGCATTCATACAATCTATTTTTGAAATAACTGTAACACTTAATAAAGAGTTTTTAACAGGATACCCAGTCTTTGAATTAATAATATGTGAATATTGAATACCGTCTTTTTTGTAAAAATTACGATAATTACCTGAAGTTGCTATAGCATAATTTTTAGAAGCAATTTTACTAATTAATGAATTCCCAATATTTTTTATATCAGGATATTCAATTCCTATCATCCAATTCTTGCCGTTTTTCTTACCTTGAGTTACAAGCTCTCCCCCTATTTCTACCATAAAATTTGAAATTGTCAGTTTACTTAATAACTCAGCAATTTTATCAACTCCAAAGCCTTTAGCGGTAGATGATAAATCTAATTTTAATTCATCAATTGATTTATAAATCGAACTGTCTTTGAACTTTATATGATGAAAACCTACAAGATTTTTGGCTAACTTGACTTCACTCTTGCTTGGAGTATTCCTAGGTCCTTTGGGGCCAAATCCCCAGAGATTTACAAGAGGACCGATCGTTGGATCATATAATCCGTTACTATCTTCTGCTAAATTATAGGAAAATTTTAAAACCTTTAAAAAATCTTTTGATATTTTAAACCAAATTTTTGATTTTATTCTATTAAATTGTGATAATTCCGATTCATGGATGTAAGTAGACATCCCAAGATTAATGGCCTCTAATTTTAAATTAATAAATTTTTGGATATCTTCATCAGAAATGGTGATTGTGGAATTTCTAATGTATTTAACATTATAAGTTGTTCCCATTGTTTTGCCAGAAAGATGAATTAATTTCTCATCCTGTTGACAAGAGAATAATATAACAAATATGAATGTAAGTAGAGTTAGTTTAACCACCAAAGTCATCAAACATTATATCTTCGCGTTCAACGCCAAGATCTACAAGCATGTCAGTAACACATTTATTCATAATAGGTGGGCCACAAAGATAATATTCACAATCTTCTGGTGCCGGATGATTTTTAAGATACTCATCAAATAGAACTTGATGAATAAACCCGGTATAACCTGTCCAGTTATCCTCTGGTTGAGCATCTGATAGGGCAACATACCATTTAAAGTTTTCATTTGTTGATTGAAGGCCATCAAAGTCTTCGACATAAAACATTTCTCTTTTTGATCTTGCGCCATACCAAAAAGAAGTTTTCCTTTTAGAATGTATCCTCTTTAACTGATCGAATATGTGTGATCTCATTGGAGCCATCCCAGCTCCACCACCGATAAAAATCATTTCTTTTTCTGTTTCTTGAGCAAAAAACTCACCAAAAGGCCCTGAAATAGTTACGTCATCACCTGCTTTTAAATTAAAGATATAAGATGACATTTTCCCTGCTGGTGTTCCTTCAGGTGATCTTGGAGGAGGTGAAGCTATACGTACATTAAGCATAATAATCCCTTTTTCTTCAGGATAATTAGCCATAGAATAAGCACGGATAGTTTCATCTGGAACTTTTGAAACATATTGCCAAATATTAAAGTGATCCCAATCAGGGTGGTATTCTTTCTCAACTTCAAAATCTTTATAATGAATAGTAAGCCCAGCTGGTCTTTCAATTTGAATATAACCACCTGCTCTAAAAGGTACAGACTCTCCAGCGGGTAATTCAATCACAAGTTCTTTTATAAATGTTGCAACATTATGATTTGAACGAACTTTACACTTCCATTTTTTTACACCAAAGACTTCTTCTGGTACTTCAATTTTCATATTTTGTTTTACTGAAACCTGACAAGAAAGACGTGCTCCTTCTTTAGCTTCTCTTTTGGTAATATGACCGAGTTCAGTAGGAAGTATATCGCCTCCCCCTTCATGAATTTTAACTTTACATTGACCGCAAGTTCCACCACCTCCACAAGCAGAGGAAACAAATATTTCTTGGTCAGCCAAGGTATTTAATAATTTTCCACCAACAGAAGTTACAATCTCTTTTTTATCATTGATATTTAAAGTAACATTACCTGTACTCACAAGTTTACTTTTTGCAAATAAAATAATTGAAACCAAAGCCAATACAATGGCTGTGAACATAAATACACCGAGAGCTATTTCATTCATATATAAATTCCTTTCTTATAATTTGATTCCTGAAAATGCTAAAAAAGCAATTGCCATTAGGCCAACAGTAATAAATGTAATTCCGAGCCCTCTTAAACCATGAGGAATATCAGCATACTTTAACTTGTCTCTAACACCAGCAAGTACCATAATTGCAAGTGCCCAACCAAGTCCTGAGCCAAAACCATAGACCACTGATTCAGCAAAATTATAATCTCGTTCAACCATAAATAATGTTCCACCAAGAATTGCACAGTTAACAGTAATTAGTGGCAAATAAATTCCAAGCGCGTTATATAAAGCAGGTACATACTTATCTAGTGCCATTTCTAAAATTTGAACAATTGCTGCGATGACACCAATATATGAGATTAAACCTAAAAAAGATAAATCAACCATTGGCATTCCTGCCCATGCTAAAGCCCCTTTTTTTAAAATAAATTGATATAATAAATTATTAACAGGAACCGTTATTGCCTGAACAAAAGTTACGGCTATTCCTAACCCAATAGCTGTTCCTATTTTTTTTGAGACGGCTAAAAATGTACACATTCCTAAGAAAAATGACAGTGCCAAATTTTCAATGAAAATACTTTTTATAAATAAACTTAAATAGTGTTCAAACATATTTTTTCCTATATATTTTTTATGTCTTTATTCGTTATTCGTTTTTAAATTTTTCAAAACTATTATTAACTCTCTTCTACTTGATCTGTTTTCCAAGTTCTTAATAGCCAAATAATTATTCCTATTAAGAAAAAAGCACTTGGAGCAAGTAATGCCAAACCATTTGGAACATACCAACCACCATTGTTTACAGTTGGTAAAATTACGTGTCCGAGAAGCTTACCACTTCCAACTAATTCTCTAAAAAAGGCAACTATAATTAAAACTAATGAATAACCTAGCCCGTTTCCGATTCCATCGAAAAAACTCATTATGCAACTATTTTTCATTGCAAAACCTTCCGCTCTTCCCATTACAATACAATTGGTAATGATTAAACCAACATAAACTGAAAGTCCTTTTGAAACTTCATAAGCAAAAGCTTTTAAAAGTTGATCCGTTACAATTACAAGGGATGCTATAATGGTCATTTGTACAATTATTCTAATACTTGATGGAATATGGATTCGAATTAATGCTACAAAAAAAGAAGAAAACGCAGTAACAAGTGTAACTGCTATCGACATAACCATTGCTGTTTCTAATTTAGTTGTTACAGCTAGAGCTGAGCACAGTCCTAAAATCTGCAGAGCAATTGGGTTATTATTAAATAAAGGATCGAAAACAACTTTTTTAAAACTCATATTGATTCTCCACTGCGAACTCTTTTTAAAAATGGTCCATATCCTTGTTCACCTAACCAAAAATTAACGAGATTTTGTACACCTGCAGAGGTTAAACTCGCTCCAGATAGTCCATCGACTTTGCTGTCTTTAAATTTATCTTTTTTAGATACTGACCCTTTTATAACTTTTATGATCGGAATAAATTCATTATTAAAAGGTTTTTTTCCTTTCCACAAAGATTTCCATCTTGGATTATCAACTTCTCCCCCTAAACCTGGAGTTTCTCCGTGTTCATAAAAGCCAAGTCCTAATATAGTTTTAGTATCAGGAGTTAGGGATATAAATCCCCAAAGAGTCGACCATAAACCTTTTCCATGTAGAGGAAGAATAAATGATGAAACTTTATTATTTTCCATTACTGCATAAATTTTTGAAATTTTTGATCTTATCTTTATTCCCGCGATATCTGCATCAGTTGGTATTTTTTCTGTATATCGACTATCTCGTTGTGCTTCTTTATAATTAAAGTTTGATTGTTCGACCATTTCAATAGTCGTTCCAGATTTTAAATCAATAATTTTTGACTGGATTTTTTTAAAAGCTGTTTCAATATCTTTTTTTGTGGCATCTTCATTAATTAGGCCGGCTATTAACAAAAGATTTTTTTGAACATCAAGTTTTTTATTTAAATTTTGTCTATCTTTTAAAGAAACATTTGAAATAGCTACTAAAACAGAACAAAAAATGCATAAGACAAATGCTACTAATATTGTTTTTTTTACAGAATCATGCTGCATAAGAAACGTCCTTTTTAAATTTTCTTCTTTTTTTATAATTTTGAATTACAAAATAATCGATTAAAGGAGCAAGGCAGTTACCAAATAAAATAGCTAGCATTGTTCCTTCTGGAAAAGCGGGATTAATTACTCTAACCAGGGCTACCATAAAACCTATTAGGGCTCCATAAAATAGCTGTCCTTTTAAAGTCTGTGCAGACGAAACGGGATCAGTTGCCATGAAAACTGTACCAAAAGCAAATCCACCTACCACTAAATGCCAACATAAAGACATAGAAAAAGCCATGTTTGTTTCACTTCCAATTCCAGTTAGAAGGAGTATAAAAAATGAAAACGAAAGAAACATGCTTAACATGGTTCTCCAGGAACCAACACCTGTAACTATTAATACTACAGCTCCAAAAAGACATGCTATAGTAGATGTTTCTCCCAATGAACCGGGTATTAAACCTATAAAAGAAGAAAGCCATGTCGTAGAAACAGAACTCATTCCTCCCGATACAACTTGTCCAAGTGCTGTTGCTCCTGTGACACCGTCAACTGCGAGCCATACAGAATCACCAGACATATATGCAGGATATGCAAAAAATAAAAAGGCACGACCAACTAGAGCTGGGTTTAAAAAATTTTTCCCAGTACCACCAAAAATTTCTTTTCCAAAAACAACGCCAAAGCTAACACCAACTGCTACTTGCCATAGTGGAATGGTAGCCGGCAGAATTAAAGGAAACAATGTTCCAGTAACGAGGAACCCTTCATTTATTTCATGTTTTCTAATGACAGAAAATAGTACTTCCCAAAAACCACCTACAACTTGTGTCACAATATAAATTGGTAAGAAATACGTTAACCCCAAGGCGAAACTTGTTATATAATGAGAGGAACCAAATTTAAATCCTAAAGCATTTAGTAAATCAAAACGACAACCAATTAATTGCGATAGATTTGCTGTACTGCCTAGTTGATCAATTGATAAATTTATTTGATAACCAGTATTAAAGATCCCGATCAGCATACAGGGAATAAGAGCAACTACGACAGTAAACATCACTCGTTTAAGGTCCATTGAATCTTTTACATGAACTGATCCTTTTGTATTTAAAAGAGGAGTATATAAAAATGTATCCAACATTTCATATATAGGATAAAATTTCTTTAATTTACCGTCACCTTCAAAATGTGTACCAAGGGAATCTAAAAACTTTCTTAAAAAGCTCATCTAACCTTCCTTTTCTATAGTTTCGAGTGTTTGTCTAAGTGCTTTTGCATAGTCATTTTTGCCATTACAGACAAAAGAACATAATGCTAGGTCTTCTTCATCAAGTTCAAGAGCTCCAAGCTCTATTGCTGCATCGGTATCATTTACCAGTAACATTTTAAGTAGAGGCACAGGAAGTAAATCAAGAGGCATGACTTTCTCAAATGCTCCAACAGGAACAATTGCTCGATGAGAGCCGTTGTTAGAAGTATTAAAATTAAATTTTGCAAATGGAATAAGTTTTGAAGCAAATAAATTTAGAACAGAAAACTTTTCTGGCCCCGGATTGTGCCAGCCCATAAACTCTCTATCAACACATTCATTTAGCATAGTAACCTGATTTACAAATTTACCTAAAAAATGAAAAATATCATTACATGTTCTACCGTTAAAAACACTACCTGAAATAACTCTTACATTTTCAAGGGAATAACCATCAATTATTTCATTAATATCTGCTCCAACTCTTGTCAGTATAGTCATTGGTTTTTCACAAGCTGGTCCACAAAGGGAAATAATTCTTTCAGTGAAAAGTTGTCCCGTTAAAAGTAAGCTACCTAAAGAAATCAAATCTTGATAACCAATATGCCAAACTGTTTTATTTTCTTCAACAGGGTCAATAAAATGTATATGTGTTCCAACGTTACCAGCAGGATGAGGGCCGTCAAATTCCTTCTCGATAATTCTATCGTGAGTTGGACCTTTGATAGTAGATCCGTAAGATTTGCATAGATAAATATTTCCATCGGTAAGCAAAGTTAGCGCTTTTAAACCTTCATTGAACTCACTTGATCTTTTACTTACTATCCAGTCAGGATTTAAAGCTAAAGGATTTGTATCCATGGCTGTAACAAAGATTGAGCTACATTCAGAATCAAGATTTGGTGTTTTTGAAAATGGCCGAGTTCTAAAGGAAGTCCAAAGCCCTGCTTCATTGATTAGTTTTATTAAATCACTTTTTTCAAAACAGTTTTCAGCTGATGTTGATTCGCAATTTTTGCTTGGATCAAAATTTAAAAACTCAATTTGGTTTTCTAAAAAATCGTTTTCAACTATAATATTTTGAAAGGCTCTTCTTGCACCTCTATTAATTTCTTTTACTGTTCCACTTACTGGAGAAGTAAAGATTACTCCTGGTACTTTTTTGCATTCAAATAGTTTTTGACCTTTTAAAACGCTGTCACCTTCTTTCACAAACATTGAAGGCTTCATTCCAATAAAGTCATCGGCAGTTATAGCCACGTGTTTTATATTTTTTAAATTTGCTAAGTCACCTATTGGTGCACCTTGTAAAGGAAGAGACAAACCTCTAGTCAATTTGTACATAATTCGCCTTGGAAAATATTGATTTTACATGAAAATTTTGATGATTTTTGTACACTTTGTCAATTTAATTTCTTTCTAAAATTATATAATTATCGATCAAAATCTGAAAAGTAAGTCAGTAAATGGCGTATTTAATTCATTAAAAAAATGTTTACTTTCCAATAACCTTTGAGAAATAAAAGTGAAATTTTTTCTTAATGATTTATAATAATAACTTTTACTTCTTGAAATTGCGTAAATATCTGTAAATTCAGCTTCTTCTCTTTGCCTTTTTAGTTCTTTATCTGTTGGAACAGAGAGATATAAGTATCTAAATTTTTTTGCCAAAATTGGTACGATATATTTTATTTCTTCATCAGTTAAGTATTGTAGGACAGAAGTAAGTAAACCAATATCTAAAACAAGGTCATTTGATTTATTTTGCTTGCACCAAGTTACCAAGTCCGTTTGAAACAACTTAGATTCCTTGAATTTAGATGAAACTCTCTTTTTTCCTTGTTCAAAAGCAAAATTTGAAGGCTCAATTCCTAAAACAACTTGAGGCTTTATAATATTGCAAAACTTTAATAAAAGAAAACCTAAGCCAAAGCCTAGATCTCCTACAGAAAGTATATTTATTTGCTCTACGTCAAAAATACTTTTGATATAACGAATATGAGCGTCTGCATTGCCAATACCATCCATCTCTTCGGGGTCAGAATAATTTTGATCCCAGTACGCTTTTGGAAAACCGACACTTTTATTTTTCATAATTGCATTAAACCTTTTTTTAATTATTTAATATTGACCTGATTTTCAAATTACATGAAGCCATTCTATATATATTTAACAAAATATGACCAATAAAAATAAGCATTAAAGATTTGTAGATTGAACTCGAGTAAATAAATGGATAAGCAAAAACTGTTGTGCCAATAATCATATGTACAGCTAAAAATCTAAACTTTAAAAATCCAAACATAACTCCATCATACAAGAAAGCAAATGAGTTAGTTATTTGAAAAATCCAAATCAAAGGCCAGATACTAAAAAGAATTTTTTTAACGTAAGTATCATAAGTAAATAAAGAAAATATGTAATTTGGTAAACATGCAAAGATAATAGTCACAACTACAGATAAAATGAGAGTTAATTTTTCAAATTGCTTTAAAACTTGTTTAAGACTTGAAAATTCTTTTGATTCAAAGTACTCAGAAACAAGTATAGTTGAACTAACAGCTACTCCATCCATAAAAAAAGAAATAAATAACCAAAGATTAATTAATATTTGGTAGGCGGCTAAATTGACTGTCCCCAAGAGACTAGCTTGTCTTGTAGAGTAAAAAAAACAAATTGATAAAAATAATGATCTTGTAAACAATGAAAGACTGTCTTTTGAGTAGTGAAAGAGACCGCTTTTATCTTTGTAGAAGTTGAAGACAAAGCCATTTTTAATTAAAATAATTAAGCAGGTAGAAAATCCAACAAAATTAGATAGGACAGTACCAATAGCTGCCCCTTTAAGACCAAAATCAAAATGATATATTAAGGTATAGGAAACTAGAACATTTAAAAGAGTTGTTATTAAAATAATAAACAAAGCAAGATTTACTTTTTTTTGTCCTCTTAATACAGCGATTGCCGAAATATAAAGTAAAACAAAAACATGCCCTAAAGATCTATAAATAAAATATTGATCGACTTGATCATACAGTTGCTCAGAAACTCCAATGACTTTATAAAGTAGGACGCGACCAAAATAAAATGATAATGAAGCTATAACTCCAATTACCAGACTAGAAGATAGTGCTAAAGATATATAATTATTTATTTCTTTTAAGTTATTGTTATTATTTTTTGCAACTCCAGAAGTAGTCAAATGCACGATAAAGTTAAAAACATAGGTAAACGTCGTAATTAAAGTAACGCCTATAGATAAACTTGCTAAGAGATTTGTATCTAAATTCCCTATTAAAGCTGTATCAACAATACTTGAAATTGGTTCAATCATTGAAGAGATAATAGAAGGTAAAGAAAACAAAAATATTGAAAAAAGAGTATTTTTACTTACATTCATTTGTTATGATAATGACATACATGGGAATAAGACAGCAAGCAAGTAATTTAAATTTAAAGAGAAAACCAGTTGGCGATGTCGTCTTACGTGGCGCTTACTCTTATCATAAAAATGAAATAATTTATGCAGAAGAAGAATTTGAAGTATGGAAAGATCTTAAGACTACTTCTCACTCATTTTTTTCAAAACTTACCAGTCGTGTGGCGACAGGTGAATTACTGTCAATTTATGTTGATTATCAAGTCAACAAAGAGTTTATTCCACAAAAAGTATTTATTGAAAAAGTTATGGGAACTGAAGTCGTTACAGAAACTTATAAATTCAACGACAAAAGTAATTTAATAACTTATGTTCACCAATCAAAGACTGGTAATATCGAAGAAAAATTTACAACGACCCCAAAATTTACCATTGCTTCTCCTTGTACAGCAACATCTTGTATTTATTTAAAATCAAAAAAAGAAGATACCGCTGGACGAAATAATTATACACTCATCCAAAGTTTTAATAATTGGTCATTTGAAGAAAAACCAAAATTTAAAAATATAATTTTATCGAGAGTTGGTTTAACGGCAAAAGCCATTAATATTCAAGGAAAAAACTTGCAAGCAGTTGAATATAAAATAATTGAAGAATTTGAAAATCCTGACCTAACACTTAAAAACCAAAAAAATAGTATATCTGCTTTTGTTAGTAGATACATTACTGTTCCTTATATGGTTAAATCAACTGATGGAATAAAAGTTCAAATAAAATATTTAAACGATTTAGAGTCTGATTAAAACTTCGTTAAAAACTCCGAAACTTTTTTACAAGCATCTTCTAATTTAGTTTCTTCTACAACATAAGGATACAGGTTTTTAAAAAACTTATTTTTAGTGTGTTGTTTCCATTTTGCAAGTCGAGAGTCTACAACAATTGCCCCACCATAATCGTCGAGAGTCCTAAGAAGCCTACCCAGTTTTTGAAGCAAGGTTCGTTCTCTGGAGGCCATAAAGTAATCTTCAAATTCATTTCCAAAATTTCGTTGAAAAAATTCACGTCTTTTTTTTATTACAAGGTCTTGTCTTAAATCGGGAATTTTATCTATGAAAACAAACTGAAGTTGCTTACCAGGGATATCTATACCTTCTCCAAATGACTCAAGACCAACAAGTACCCCTTTGGAGGACTTTTTAAATTCATCTACAACATTTGCTCCCATTCCTTGGATAAACAATGAGTAATCTTGATCAAAATATTTAAATAAAAAGTCACAGGCAAGATTAAATCTCACCTTTGAAGAAAATAACAAAAGGCTTTTACCGTTTGTTTGTTTTATTAATTTTGCAACATCTTTAAGTACAGTTGGAATAAACTCGGGAGTATTAAAATATGGTGTATCACTACAGATAAAAACTTTTGCTTTATTTTTGTAATCAAATAGCGGAGGCAAAGACAGATCAGACTTGAAACGTTTTTGTGGATCTAGATATAATTGACCTGTATTCCACTGAATTCCAAGAGGAGCTTTATTTTTTTGTCCAATTCCAATTGTCGCTGAAGTTGAAACACTTGAATCAATCTTATCTAACAAGACTTCTTTTAAAAGTTTCCCACAATCAATGGGTTCGATATTTAATTTTGAACCATATTTATGGTGATATGAAAGAGTATAATTCAAATCATCATCGTCGTGTAAGATATTATTAAAAAACAAGCTCGTATCATCGATTCTATTTATTAAAAATTCACAATTATTCCATGCGAGTAGTTTTTCATTGTCATTGAAACTTATTTGCTCTTTGAAAACTTTAAACCTTTCAAAATATTTAGACATTGTTTGAAAAACAAAATTCAAACTATCAATACTATTCAATATTTCAAGCTCTGTTTGATTGGAAATACTTTCTTTCTTGTTTTCAAAGAGAGATTCATTCCAGTAAGTATCAGAAAAACGCTGTTTAGACTTAAAATATAATTCAATTTTGTCTGTCAGATTTTCAAAATGATTGGTAATAGCATCTGAAAAATCTTTCAAGTTTTGGTCAAAATCCTCTTCAATTTTAAAAGAGAGAACTTTTATTAGATATTTTAATGAGCCAAGTCTTCTACCGGAAATAATATTGGTGGCAAAATACTCAAGGTCTTTAGTAAAAAACTCCTGAGTATAACTACTTGTTACTGATCCTTCTAGTTTATGAGCTTCATCAATTATTACTTTTCTTGGCATTGGAATACTCTGTGGCCATGAAAACATTAACGCATGATTTGTTATAACAATATCAGCATCTTTGGCATCACTTATACCTTTGATATAGGAACAGTCCATTTTGTGGGGACAATTTTTTCCTATACAAGTTCGATAATCAACTTTTAAACTTTCTAGTAATGTTGAAAATGATTCACTTTTCATTTTTAAAACGTAGGGAACATCTTCAGTTGTAATTAAGTTTTCTGAATTCTTATTATTATTAAATAGATTTTCAAAATATAATTTAGCCCATTGAATATCTTCTGATTCAAAAAGATCATCATCAAGATTTCGAAATGACAGCTCACAAAAATGATTATTTGTACCTATTAGCTTTACAACTTTATAATCTTTATAACTTGCAAATATTTGATCAACTATTGGCAAGTCTTTTTCTGTAATCTGTTTTTGAAGAGTTTTTGTAGCCGTTGCGATCAGAACTTGTTCACCTTTTTCTTTTGCATATAATATTGATGGCAATAAATATCCAATTGTTTTACCTGTTCCAGTAGGAGCTTCAACAAGAGCATGTAAATTATGAGCAAATGTTTGACCTACTCTTTGAGCCATTTGCACTTGTTGATCTCGAACATGGTAACCATCGATAAACTGTTCCATGTATTTTTGGTCTTTGAGTAAAGACTCAATGGCTTGTCCGTTAAATTGGTACTCACCTAAATAATCTTCAATGTCATCTCTGAAATTTGTCGCCTTTTGAGCTTTACTTGTTAAATAATTATTAGCAACATCTTCTAAATTAAATTTTATTTGTTTCGAAATATAAACAAGTTCTTCTTGCTCTAAGCTGTTAAACATTTGCCAAAAATTATTATTTAAATATTTCTTCCAAATACTTTGAATAAATAAATCGTCAAATTTTGATTCTTTAATTAAATAAGTTGTAAGAAGCACTGTTTTTAATAAATCAACCGAATCTTCAAAGCCACGATGTATTTCTTGATCAGCTAGATTAAAATCAACTATCCAATTTTCGAGTTTTAAACTTTTTATTTCAGGAAACAAAATAGGAAGATAAAATAAACTATCAACATAATTCGCTTCTGGAATAACATCTTCTAAAAAGCTTTTTTCAAAATCAGCGTTATGAGCAAGTAATGAATATCCTTCAAGTTCTGACAATTTATTAAAGACAGTTTTTTGAGATGGAGCAAGTTTTAATTCTTTCTCTTTTATACCTGTTAGCTGTTTAATAAATTCAGGTAGTTCATATTCATAGTTAATTAGTGATTGAAATTCTTCGACAAGTTCTAAACCATCAAATTTTAAAAACCCGACATCAATAATATCATCCTGACCGGGATTTACTCCAGTTGTTTCAATATCAATTACGGCCCACTGCCCAAGAAAGTGTTCATTCATTGAGCCATTTAAGCAAAAATGATTCAATTTTGCTATTGCATTAGCTTACTTTTTTGTTAAAAATATGATTTAAATCAGTTATTAATAATAATATAAACGAAAAAGAGTAAAAAGGCTTACAAAAGACAATATGGAATTTGATTATCGCTTAATTTTTAAAATAGAATCTTTTATCATCCTATCACTTTTTTTCTATGGACTGAGTATCCGTAAACAAAAGCTTAAGCATATAAAAGTTATGGTTAGCGCTATTGTATGGGATATTTTACTTGTTCTACAAATTGAACTTTCTAGAAGTGCTATCAAGCAAACATTTAATCCCAACAAAAATTCGACACTTTTAAATATTCATATATCTATTGCTGTCACGACATTATTTTTGCATTTTTTTATGCTTTATAGTGGAAATAAACTCAGAAAGGGCAATTTAAAAAATAAATCATTACATGTTAAGCTTGGACTATTAGATGTCTTTTTAAGAACATTAAATTTTGCAACAAGCCTATTTGTAAACTAATAAGGATAATTATGTTTGATGAAATTGAAAACTTACTTTCTCAAAATTTAAAAAATTCAAGGATCTCTATCGGTGACTTAACGGGAACTGGTGATCATCTTGATATTCAAGTAATAAGTGATGAATTTGTAGATTTACCACTTTTGCAACAACACCAAAAAGTTATGGATATTTTAAACAAAAGATTTAGCGAAGATTTACATGCTATTAGATTAAAAACATTAACTTTTGAAAAAGCCAAAAAGAAAGGATTAATATAATGTGTAATGTAACTCTAACTCAAGAAACAAAGGATAGTGTCACTAGTTTAGTTAAAGAAAATATTCTAGGTTCAATCGTTCAAATTCACGAAGGGCCAACAATGAACGGTAATCACCTGCACTTAACTGTAATTAATGATCAATTCGAGGGCTTACCTCTTCTCGATCAACACAAGATGATAATGAATGCTATTGGACAGAAGTTTACTGAAGGTTTGCACGCTATTAAATTAAAAACATTAACAACAAAAAAGGCTCAAGATAAAGGTCTTATTTAACTAAGGAGAGATAAAATGGATAATCCAAATTTAGAACCAAAAGATAGAATAAATGCTTTAATAAATTCTTCAGAAGTATTCTTATTTATGAAAGGTGTTCCAATGGCACCACAATGTGGTTTTTCAGCAAGTGTAATTGAAATGCTTAACAAAACAGGAATCGAATTTAAAACATTTGATATCTTAAGTGACATGGCTATACGTGAAGGTGTTAAAGAATTTTCTAATTGGCCGACATACCCTCAACTTTACTACAAAGGTACACTTATCGGCGGTGGTGACATCGTAGCGGAACTTTACGAAGAAGGTGAATTAAAGGATACTTTAACAGCATAAATAATTAAGACTACATTTTAATTAAACCAAGGATAGGGCTGTGAAAAGTAATGAAAATTCATTTGTAGAAAACTTGAAAGTATTTATTGATATAAGATCAATTACAATGCTATTTCTAGGATTCTCTGCAGGCCTTCCACTTCTTATGATCTTTTCTTCTCTAGGCCTTTGGCTTCGAGAAGCTGGGATTGAAAAATCATCTGTTACATATTTTAGTTGGGCAGCGCTTGGCTACTCTTTTAAATTTATCTGGGCACCACTTGTCGATAAATTACCAATACCAATTTTAAGTAAATTATTAGGTAGGCGAAGAAGTTGGCTAATTTTGTCACAATTAATGATCATGGTTTCAATTCTTATCATGGCATTTACAAATCCAGCTCTTGGCGGAGATAGTTTATTATTTATGGCGTTAGGTGCGGCACTTTTGGGTTTTTCTGCAGCCACACAAGATATTGTTATTGACGCTTTTAGAATTGAGTCAGCTGATCCAAAAATGCAAGCGACTTTAGCAGCAACTTATATTGCGGGCTATCGAATAGGAATGCTTACTTCTGGAGCAGGTGCTTTATTTATAGCAGCATATTTTGGAACGAGCATGGGAGCTTACTCTTATACAGCGTGGAGAAACACATATATTATTATGTCTCTCTTTATGTTAGTTGGTGTTGGAATTACACTTATAAGACCAGAGCCAACCGTTGAAAATTCAAAAAATATTCATTCTACAAAAGACTACGCAACATTATTTTTTATGTTCTTAATTATTGCTGGATCGTTTATCGCTACTTTCTACTTTACTAGTGAAATAACAGCTTCTGCCAGCAAGAGTTTAAAAGATATTGTTCACAATAAAGCCCTCGCGGGATTAATAGTTGGAACAATTCGTTTAGCCAGTGCCATTTTAGTGGCTTTTTCAATTTCGCTATTTATAGGAAAAACCAAAGTAGTTAATACTGATATGGTTGAAGAAGGTTATATAAACCCTATTCGAAATTTCTTTCAACGTTACGGAAACAGTTTTGCTATTTTATTATTATCTCTAATTGGTCTTTATAGAATTTCAGATATTGTACTAGGAGTTATCTCAAATGTTTTCTATCAAGACTTAGGTTTTACTAAAATTCAAATTGCTTCTGTAGTTAAAACCTTTGGACTTATAATGTCTCTTTTGGGAGGATTTTTAGGAGGAGCTCTTACAACCAGATTTGGAGTTATTAGATTACTTTTTTGGGGAGCAGTTCTTTCAGCAGCCACCAACCTTTTATTTATGCTTCTAGCTCAAATGGGAAATAATTTACCAATGTTATACCTTGTAATTTCAGCAGATAATTTAGCCGCCGGTCTTGCAAGTGCTGCCTTTGTCGCTTTTTTATCGAGTCTAACTGATGTATCTTTTACAGCAGTTCAATACGCTATATTCACCTCTCTTATGACATTGCTTCCAAAAGTAATTGGTGGTTATTCAGGGACAATCGTTGATACTGTTGGTTACTCATGGTTTTTTGCTATGACAGCTATTATCGGACTACCAGTCTTATATATTGTTATTTTATGTGGCAAAAAATTTAAATTAAATGAAAGCCAAGATTCCAATGAAATTTATGCTGAAGACTAATAAGTACTTATTATTAATTTTTATATTTTTATTTTGTTTTAATAACGTATTTGCTTCAAGTTATATTAGCTGTGAATTTATTGTTTCTGTAAAAAAAATTCTCACAAAAAATACTTTTAAGATACTTGTAGAAAAACAAGAGAAAAAGCCCGCGAGTCACCAAAGTTGTAAGACCTATTTAGGAAAAACATTTATTATTAAGTTAAAAAATACGAAAAACCTTAAAACTAATCAACACTTAAAATTAAATTATACCTACACAGATAGTTTAGGGCCCAAAGGATTAGTAAAAAGTAGTGGATGGAAAATTATAGATTAAGAACTAGTTTTGATGTTTTTCAAGCCAAACACATGCTTGTTCATTTTTATCGTTACAGGCATCAACAAAATATTCTCTCGCTTTTGAATTGTTTTGTAACAGTTCATAGCAAACTCCTATTTCATAAAGAACATGTCCTTTACTCATATAAATAGATGATTTTGAATTATTAGTTAATAGTTTTTTATATATACTTAATGCTTTTTTAGCATTTCCCTTTCTCATGTAATAACTCCCTAAATTATTCAAACATAAACTATTATTAGGAGTATATTTTAAACATTTATCAAGAGAAAATTTGGCTGATTTTGAGTCTCTTTTTTTCATGAAATAATTTGATAAATTTCCATGGCAAAGTTCATTTTGATTATTTAAATGAATACATTTTTTTAGTAGAGGTAAAGCTAGATTATCAAAATTATTTGTTAGTAAGAAATTAGAATATTGCTCAATAATTAAATCGTCTTTAGGATTTAATTTTAAAAGATCATCGTAAAGCTCTATTATTAAATCAAAATTTTCATCACTATTAACTAGTAACGTTCTTAGTTCATTATTAATACGATCAATTTCTTTGGTTTTAATTGAACTTAGGTGAAATGACTTTTTTCTTTTTTTAATTTTTGCAATGCGAGACTTTACAGAATTATTTATTGACGCTTTGAAAACTTTGTTTGGTTGAACATTTAGATTTTGCGAGCTTGTTTTTGTTATATTTGATTTTGGGGTATTTGTTGTATAACGACCTAAAACAAAAGCCAAAATAATAACAAATAAAATAATAATATAATTCTTATTCATACTAAATCATTTTAATATATATTTATCTAAAAGTCTTTCTAGGACAATAACGTCCACTCCTATAATGTAAAGTTCCTGAATTGAGCCACTATCTCGACACATAACTTTAGCTTGGCCCTTGTCTTCTTTGACTGTTAGCCTTTTAATGCTGGAACTTCTAGCCTTTTTTATAGGACCTAATACAATTTTTTTTACTTCTTCGTGAGTTTTTAATATTTTAATCACTTCTGCAGCAACAGAATTATAAGTAGTATGTGATGAGCTGATTTTTTTGCCAGCAAGGAGTGATTTTTGCTTTCGAGCCAAGAATTACTCGTTCATAAATTCTTCAAATTCAACATTATGATAAACTTTTTGCACATCATCATCATCTTCAAGAGAATCGATTAATCGTAAAAATGTAGGCCATGATTTTTCAGTAATTTTCTTTTCTGTGATTGCTACTCTTTGTAGTCCTGCTTCCATTGGTTCTATATCTAATTCTGTAAGCTTCTTTTGAACATTTCCAAAGTCTTCCATAGCAGTTGTAACTGTCATAATATCATCTTCAACTTCTACATCTTCAGCACCACAATCAATTAGCTCTAGTGTGATTTCATCTTCATCACCTATTGAAAGTATCGCTCCTTTTAGTCCTTCTTTTGTCATTTTTATTTCAAAAATACCTTTTCTATCAAAGATAAATTGAAGACAGCCATCTTTACCAAGAGAACCATTATTTTTCTTAAAGAATGACCGAACGTTAGAAACAGTTCGCGTATTATTATCTGTTGCACATTCGACAAAAACTGCCACACCATCGGGGCCATACCCTTCAAAAGTAACTTCAGTATAATTTTCAGAACCAGCACCACAGGCTTTAGCAATCGCTCTATCAATAGTGTCTTTTGACATATTTTGACCACGAGAATTTTGAATCGCTAGTCTTAACCTTGGATTCATATCGGGATCACCACCACCGCCAGTTTTAACAGCAACAGTTATTTCTTTTATGAGTTTTGTAAAAATTTTTCCACGTTTTGCGTCTTGAGCACCTTTTCGATGTTTAATATTGGCCCATTTACTATGTCCTGCCATTTTGCTTTGCTCCTTTTGATTTATACTTTGAATATAGGAAGTTAAGATAAAGAATAAAAATTAAACTGCCAAGAGTTAATAATATATAAAATAGTGAATGAATTAAAAGAGATAATAAATTTGCAGTTTTCTGAATTAGGTTTGATAGGAAATAACTTTTAAAAATTGTTAAAGCTGCTTTGGGAGCCAGAGTATAATATGTTTGAATAAAAATTTGCCCAAAAACCGATTGTGTTAAATAATGATCTCTAACAAATCTAAAAAATTGAACTGTTGGATGATTTCCTGAAAATCCTGCTGTTAACAAAAAACAAGCTTGTTTTTTTAAGAGCACTTCAATAGGTTCTGGGGTTTTACAATTAAAGTCTGTGGGCATTCCCGATTTTAAAGTAGATAAATTTGAAGCGAATTGCCATTTATTTGAAAAATATACTTGAATACAATATCGATCATTATTAACAAGAGGTTTAACATAACGAGAGCCATCATAACTTGTAGATTTCAAATCTATTCTCTCTGATAAATTACATCCTGAAGCAGCAGTTCCTCCATTAAATGATCCAATATTTATTTGTTTGGCACAGGCTGAGACACTTTCAATGTTTGAAACATTATTACCTGTCCAAGAAGCAAAAAGTCTTGAATCTCCTTTTAATACTTCATTTAAAGTAATAGCCACGCCTGAAAACATATCAGTAGAAAGATTTACATTTAAATAAATGCCTTCAGTTGATACGACAGGATAAGTACTACCTACAGCTTTACTAGCTTCAGTTATAAAAACGTATAAATTTGAAATTACAGGACTTGTATTAATTGTATTAAGATTGGTTTTACATCCTAGATTTGTGTCGTTTATACAGATTGTTGAAAAATCTATTACAAGATTTATACTTTGTGGAGATGAAATGTAAGTATTGGCAGCGATAATTTTTTCTGTGCGAATAATCATATTTCCACTGCTATCTTTTGAAGCAACATAAATATAATTAGTAACAGTAGGTGTAAAATTTATGGACGTAGAAATTCGAATATTTCCTTTACCTGTATCAGAATTTGGAATCAGGGTCCCTGGAGAAATCATTGTTGCTGCCTGAAGTTTCGTAACCTCTGTAGGTGTTAGAGTAGCCATCTCTTTGTCATAAAAAGGAACATAGAGAGTTGTGGCATCTGATTCAGTAGTTGATGTATTTGAAGTCCCAGTATGATCCATTTTTAAATTAAAAGAAGTAGCAAAAGTGGAATCAGAGCTAGCTTGAGCTGAGGGAGTCGTTTCGTCAGCCCAACGTAAATTTGTTGCGGCAAAAATATTAAGTGAGCTTAATAGAAATATAAAATAAATTAAATTTAACACAGGTAATATTATCTTAGTATTTTACTCTCTTCGTCAAACGATAATAAATATAATGGGTCACTTTCACGCCCCCTTTTTCATAAGGTAGCTATACAAATATATAAATTTAAGATTATATATATATTATGACAAAAAAAGACACTTTAATAAGTTTTAACAAAATATTAACAGCGCCTGAAGATGCCAAAATTAGTATTTTTGATAGAGGCTTCCTTTTCGGAGACTCCGTATATGAAGTTACATTAACGGTTAATAAAGAAATTATTTTTATTAAAGAACATCTTGATCGACTCAATAAATCAGCTAATGCCATTGCTATGATTTCTCAATTTTCTCAAGAAGAAATCAGAGAGGAGATTCTAAAAATACAAAGTATTCTTGGTTTTGATAGAATGTATTTCAGAATAATATTAACTAGAGGCGAAGGTGAAATTGGACTAGATCCCGACCTTGCTACCAAACAAAATTTAATTATTATAGGTAAATCACTCTCCGAGTACCCTACTAAATGGTATGATCAGGGTGTAGAAGTAATTATTGCCGATACTCTTAGAAATCCAAGAAAAGCAATGGATCCCAATATAAAGTCAGGTAACTACTTAAATAATGTTCTGGCTATGATTGAAGCAAAAAAGAGAAATGCCTTCGATGCTATTATGCTCAACCACGAAGGAAATGTAGCCGAGGGAACTACTAACAATATCTGGATGGTTAAAGACAAGATTGTTTCGACTCCTCCCCTAAAAGCAGGTTTATTAGAAGGGATCACTCGTGCAAAAATACTTCACTTTGAAAGCTTAAATTATAAAGTTATTGAACAAGACATTGCACCAAGTCAAATATTAGAAGCAGATGAAGCGTTTTTCACTAGCTCAACAAAAGAAATTGTCCCAATTGTTAAAATTGATGACAAGGTCATAGGAAATGGAAAGCCAGGTTTAATCACTAAAGAGATTCATCAAAAATATAAAGAAATCGCCTATTTAAAGTAATTTTTCTTAACTTTGACTTGACTAAAGTTTAAATTTTTATTACATTCCTTCCACTTACGCGTTCCAGTAACAAATAAACACTTATCACGTGACGCGTATATGCCATGGAGTGTTTAAACAAATAGGAGATCTGATATGGCCAGTAGTACTTACAAGAAAAGTCGTTATAAAATTCAAAGAGCACTAGGAATTGAAATTCCTGGTCTTGGAAAAGCAGGAGCACTAGAAAGACGTCCTTATGGGCCAGGTGTTCACGGAAACAGAAGAAAGAAAATTTCTGACTATGCTGTTCGTTTACAAGAAAAACAAAAACTAAGATACCATTATGGAATTAGAGAAAAACAATTAGTTCATTATGTTAAAGCATCTAAAAAAGATCGTTCAAGAGCATGGATGGAAACTCTTCTTATAACTTTAGAAAGAAGATTATCTAATGTAATTTTTAGATTAAATTGGGCACCATCAATTAAAGCAGCGGCTCAAATGATTTCTCATGGCCAAATAAGAATCAATGGTAAAAAAGTTGATAGATCAAGCTGTATGGTTAATGTTGGTGATGAAATTACTCTTTCTGAAAAAGGTTATAATAACCAACTTTATAAAATGAGTTTAGAAACACCAAGACTACCATCAATTCCTGCTTGTTATAGTGTAGAAGGTTCAGAACAAAGAAAAGCAAAGCTGATTGCTAATCCTTTACCAGAAGACATTCCATTTCAATATGAAGGTCAATTAGTTATTGAGTATTATTGGAAAGTTAAATAAGACTTAATTAAAAATTTAAATCAAACCAAAAGCCACTTAATATTTAGGTGGCTTTTTTTTGTCTACTTACTTATATTTCGTATTTTACTAGAAGAAAGATTTTCAAACTTATGATGTGCCATTAAATTTATTTCTAAAGTACTATTTATCTTTTTGAAATTAGCTACTTGTTGTTCTATCTTTACCTTATGACCTTCTCTTGGAATTACATATAACCCATAGAGTTCTTGTAAAATATCTTGATATTGTTTCCATTTATGAAAGTTTAAAAAACTGTCATCACCTATTAATAAAAACTTTCTTTTAACTTTTACCTTTTTGATCCAAGATATTGTAGGGTTTCCTCCAGATAAAACCTTAAATGAAGGATAAATAGATGCACTCGTATTTTCAAAAGCATTAACAATATTAATAATCTCTTTTAAGGGGTCTTTAAATTCATTTTCTTTCCAAGGATTTTTATCTGGAATTATTAAAACATTTTTATTTTTTAATTGGGAAACACATTCGTAGTGCCCTTTATGAAGAGGGTTGAATGTGCCAGGGTATAAAACAATTTCTTCAATCTTAGTTTCACTTTGAGAGAATTTATTAAAACTATTATTAAACTCGTTACTGCTTTGATCAATACTTATTTCCGAATCATACTGTGGCATAAATGGAAATAACTTCGATAAAGAAAAACATATTTGTTCTTGTATTGAGTTTTTAGAATTTGAATTTATTTTCAAGTTAAAAAAATCTAACAAATCACTTTCTTCATTTTCATTTTTTATAAATATTTTTTTATTTTTTAAGACGAGTTTTATTTGATTCATAATTAAAAATTAAGATGTAATGTTACGGGGCCATTATTAATAATATGCAAATCTAACATTGCTCCAAACTTTCCTTTTTGAATATTAAGACCTGTTTTTTTTAATTCATCTAAGAACAATCGATAGTAGATTTTTGCTTTCATAGGTTCTAATGCTTTTTCAAAACTAGGTCTATTTCCTTTTTTACCTTCCCAAGCAAGGGTAAACTGGCTAATACACATGATATCAAGATTTAAATCAGTAACGGATAGATTCATCTTTCCATCTTGGTCATCGAAAATTCGAAGAGCACATAGCTTTTCTACTATTGTTGAAAAGTCTTCTTCTAAATCGCCTACTTCAAAACATAACAAAAGTAATAGTCCTTTATTAATGGAGCTAATCACTTCAGTATCTTCGAGTGCTCTGGCTTCTTTAACTCTTTGTATAACAACTTTCATAATTACATTTATTTTAGCATAATATTTAGATATTTAAATTTGTATAACAATAAATTAACTTGTCAAAATTTTAAATATTTTAGATAATCTAAAATATGAAAAAACTATTAATTATTGACGATGACAAAAATATTTTAGAAATTTTTCAAGATTCTCTTGAAGACTTTAAAAACTTAGAAATAACTACCGCTTTATCTGGAGATTTAGCAAAAGCTCTTTTGGAAAAAAATGCATATGATCTGGTTATTTCAGATATTTTAATCCCAGGAATAAATGGTTTAGAAATTATTAATTTTATTCGTGAAAACTTCCCTAAAACAAAAGTGATAGCTTGCTCAGGTGGAGGTGAATCAGGATCCATATTGGCAGGAATTGCTCTTGATCAAGCTATTGATCAAGGAGCTTTGAGCGCTTTAATGAAACCATTTACAACTGAAGAACTTCGCAAAAAAGTCGTTGATACTCTTAAACTTTAAATGAAAATCCTTTTACAGCATAGTAATAAACTACCTGTTCTAAAATATGGTGGAATTGAGCGAATGATATATTGGCATATGAAAGAACTCGTCAAATTGGGGCACCAAGTTACCCTCATTGGACATCCTGATTCGGAAGTAAGTTCTATTGGTGTCAATTTAATAAAATGTAATAATCCTGATCAATGGCAAGATTACATTCCAAATTCTATCGATATTATTCATCTTTTTTATTCAGTAAAGAATGTAAAAGATTACCCTTTGATAATTTCAATGGGGTGTAACGGCCAAATTGGTGAGAAGTTTCACAAAAATTCAGTTTTTGTTTCAAAAAAACATGCCGAGAATCATAATTCAAATTGCTATATTTATAATGGAATAGATTTTGACGAGTACCCTTTTTCTCCTAAAAATAAATCATGGGAAAATTTTTGTTTTTTAGCAAAAGGAAATTGGAGTGTTAAAAATTTAAAAGACACAGTTAGATCTTGTAAACAAGCACATAAAAATTTGAATATTATGGGTGGCAGAACCTATATACCTAATCGTTTTATTAAAAATTATGGACAAGTAAACTCTGAACAAAAAATTAAAATTTTGAATAAGAGTGACGCCCTCATTTTCCCTGTTAGGTGGCATGAACCTTTTGGCTTAGCTGTAATCGAAGCTATGTCACAGGGACTTCCGGCCATAACAAGCTCTTATGGAAGTTTGCCTGAGCTTGTAACAAAGGATACTGGAATAATTTGTAATAATTATGAACAACTTTTAATGTCGCTTATAAAAGAACATAATTTTAATCCAGAACTAATTAGAGACTACGCCTTTAATAATTTTTCTATTCAAAATTTTTCAAATAAGTTTATTAATAACTACCAAAAAGTAGTTGACGGAATCACTCTGAATAAACAGAATCCTACTTGGTCACTAAGCAAATCTCCTGAAAGTTTGCTCCCTTTCTAAAAAAAAAGAATTAAGCTATAATTATTTCGAGAGGTACCTATGTCATTAGTCATTTCGGTTGCAGGACAATTTCAAGAATATAAATTACCCAAAGATCCTCTTTCTAAAAAAATAGTTCATGATAAAAATAATATCGATGATGAATACGGCATTGATACTGATTCTGATAATCAAAAAAATAAAAATAATAAAATTGTAAATAAAAATGCAAACAATGCTTATAAGCACACTAATGCAAATACAAATTCCAAAAGAACGGTAGCTTTTGCCTCAGAAATTATGAGCTCACCTGTTCATACTATAAGTTCTAAAGAAAGTATTAGAGACGCACAAAAGTTAATGGAACATTACCAAATTAATCATTTACCTGTGTTAGAAGATGATAAAATTTTAGGAATTATCTCAGATAGAGATGTGCTTCAAAACCTTAATACAAAAGCAAATACTCTATTAAAAAATATATGTAAGAAAGATGTTATTGCTACAAAGAAATATACTGAAATCAAAATATTGGCTAGTATTATGATCGATCATGAAATTAGTTGTTTGCCTGTTATAAATGATGACAACTCAATTTGCGGCATTGTTACAAAAACAGATTTGCTCAAGTATATAATAAAAGGTTCTCCTTTAGACGTTCGAGTATAGAAAGTAAACTAGTCTCCTTTTGTTTATAAATATTTATTTTATCCGATTAGTTATATGGAGAAAAATAAATTGATAAACAAGATTAATATTTTAATTTTAGAAAGTGATGAAGAAATCTTAAATATGTTTAGAGACTATTTTTCTGATTCTATTTTTAATTTATCAATAATTAAAAATACTAATCAAGCTATTGAATTAATTAAATCGAAATCTTTTACATTAATTATATCAGAATTGTTTATTGGTGAAGTCGTAACGACAAGACTTATAAATTATTTAAATGAATTCAATGGTTGTAGCGCTCCTTTAATTTTAACAAATTCTTTTTTTGATCAAGTATATCAAGATAGAATAAAAGAAAAATGCCCTCGTATAAATGAAACAATAGTAAAGCCATTTAACATAAAAAATATAACCGATATTTTAAAAAAATTAAATTTTTATACCACTAATGGACTCTTGTTAGATGGAAATACTATCTCAAGTGACGTTGAGAGTATCACTATTAAATCACATGAACAAAATGATGATAACTTTAAACAAACTGTAAAATCCTACAATAATGGTGAAAATCAAAATGATAAAACTATTGTGAATGGAAATATCGAATTAAACAATAATGATGAACTTAGTTTAAAAAAATTAGATTCAAATATTGATGAAACATTTGAAGAAAAATCCTTAGATATTAATGTTCGAGATAAATTAGGAAGAACTCCTTTAATGATCTTTAGTGAAAAAGGTGATATTGATAACGTCAAAATGATTATAGATAAAGAAGCTACCATAGATTTAAAGTGTAAAAATGGAAGAACGGCGTTACATTATGCAGCCATGAGTGACAATCTCGAATTATTCAAATACTTAGTTGAAAAGGGGTTAAAAGCAAACTCTAAAGATAGCATTAATGCTGAACCAATATATTATTCTATTATAAGTAAATCAAATTCTATACTTGAATATTTAATAAGTAGCGGTATAAGAGTTCAAGGTAGAGTAAAAGGAAAAACTTATCTAATGATTGCCGCTTCAAAAAATAACTTAAGAGCAGTAAAAACATTAATTACTTCCGGAGCTGATATAAATCTGGTAGATGAAAAAGGAAAAACAGCCAGAGATATGGCTAAAAAGAGAAAATATATAGGTGCAATGAAAATAATTGATGCCTTTAAAAATATAAAAATGAAAAAATCGGCTTAGATAGGAATCGAATGAAAATACAATCAGCTGTTAGAAAATTACATTTATGTTATGGCCACCGTGTAATGGATCATGAAAGTAAATGTGCAACTCTTCATGGGCACAATGGAATAATTTGGGTACATGCTGTCGCTAAAGATGGTCTCGATCAATTAGGAAGAGTAATTGACTTCTCTGTATTAAAACAAAAAATAGGATCTTGGGTCGACGAAAATTGGGATCATACAATGATTTTGAACAAGTCAGACAAGCAAACAATTGAACTTGTAAATCAAGCGCCTTCTTTTAAAGACATATATATTTTACCTACAAATCCAACTGCTGAAAATTTAGCGTCATATTTATTATATGAAATTTGTCCTATGTTATTAAAAGACGAACTCGTTATGATTTATAAAATAGTCTTTCATGAAACTGAAAATTGCTATTGCGAATGTTCTCTTGATCCAAATAGTGAAGAGCTCAAAAAACTATATCAAAAATAATTTTTAAGTAATGTCTCGTTTTCTAAAAGTGAGAGAAAAAGCAGTAGCCCAAACCCCTGTTGTAATAAAAAAATGGATTAAATCTAAAAAAGGAAACGCTTTTATTTCACTGCTAAAAATATAGACAGATGCCCATTTATTAATTAAGCCTAGATGTGGAAATAATATATAAAAAAATTGATTTATAAAATCTGTCTGATAAAAAGAAAATCCTTGAGTTGAAAAAGCGACATTTGAATAACTGATAACAGCTATAAATAAAAACATCGTCATAGTTGTTGCAATTTTATTTAAGTACAAAGATAAAAAGACACTCATTAATATAACAAAAAAGTTTAGTAAACTACTTAATATAAAAGCTAAAATTAATCCAAAATGCAATTCAAATGTATCTAGATGAAATGAAATAGTGATGGTTGCAATAATAAAAAAGAGTAAATAATAAATAAAAACAATTAACCAGCCGCCTACGAGTCTAGCATAAAGATAAGTTGATCTTTTAATATCAAAACTTAATATTTGCCCGATCATTTTTAATGAAAAGTCTGTTCTTATGATCTGAGAGCCTAATACAACAGCTAGAACAAAACTCCAACTATTTATAAAGTAATAATATATTTCTAGTGATCTTTGCCCAATATTTATAATTGATGCTGAATCTTTAAATGATCTTAAAAATATTTCCAAACCATAATTTAAAGCAAGAAGTATAATAATTGATAAGAATGTTAAAAAATATAAAAATTTATTCTTATATTCTCGCTTTAAAGTGTCTAATACCAATGTCTTAAATTGAATCATTTCTTTTTTCTCTTATTACTTTTAAAAAATATTCATCTAAAACAATATCATTTCTAGCTTTTAAATCAATAGTTTCACACAAAACACCTTCATTAATAATTACGACATAATCAATGATATTAGATATCTCACCAATTAAATGAGAGTTAATTAATATATTTTTACCTTCATTTTTCCATTCTTGAATCCATTCTTTAAGCTCAGCTATCCCAAATGGATCTAAGCCGGAAAAAGGTTCATCTAGAATAATAAACTTTTTACTTGGTAGCATACAAGTAGCGATAGCAACTCGTTGCAATTGACCTTTAGAAAGCTGAGATACTCGTTTTTTTAAATGATCTTTTAGTCCTACTTTAGTCAGTAGTTCAATTGATTTTTGTTTATAATCACCGTTAAAAAGATTCATCTTTAGATAGAATTCTAAGACGTCAGTTATTTTATAAGTAGGATAAAAATTAAAACGTTCAGGTAAGTAGGAGATATCCTTACGAACTTTATTGTCCAACCAACTTCCTTCAGATATTGTAATTTCGCCAAGGTCAGGCCAAAGCAAGCCTAGAGATAGTTTAACTATAGATGTTTTACCAGCTCCATTTGGTCCTAATAAAGCAACAATTCTATTTTCTGGTACTTCAAAACTAACGTCATTTAGTATTTTTTCGTTACCAAATGATTTTACTAGATGATCAATTTTTAGCATAGCTCAAACCCTACTGTTACACTCAGACAATTAAGATATAAAGTAATAACTTACTGTAATATTTTACTTGTTACTTTCAATAGAACAAGTTTAAAATTATAAAACAATGAATGAAAATGCCTCAGAAGAAAAAAACTACACACCAATTCGTATATCGACGTTAAAACCTGATATGAATATTCCATTTGAGTTACATATATTTTTTAAAGAGCAATATATTCAGTACAGCCCATCTGGAGAATCTATTGAAAAAGAAAAATTCAGGAAATTAAGACGTCAAAAAATTGCAAAATTTTTTATTTTAGATTCCTCCGAAACTTTGTATCAAGAATTTTTAGATGATTTATTAAACGAGACTCTAAATAGCGAAGATGCTACAATTGAAGAAAAAGTAGAAGTTGTTGAAGGCGCTGCTTTAAGTGCGACAGACCAAATGCTCAAAGATCCAGGAAGTGAATCCGCATATAAATTGACAACAAATGCTGCAAGGTCTCTAAGAAAATTAATTGAAGATAATCCTGATGCTCTAAAAAATATCTTTGGCAAAGAAACTGATGAAGAAGATGATCCCATAGTTAAACACTGCTTAAATGTAAGCGCTCTTTCGTTAAAATTTGCAAAACTTATGAAATGTACAGAAGAAGAAATCGATAATGTTTCCATCGCTGGCCTTATTCACGATATTGGAATAAATGAATTAGATGAAGAAACAAAAGCATTATTTTTAAAATCCAGAAATGATCATTCACCACAAGAACGCTTAAAATTTGGAGAACATTGTAAAAATGTTGCTAAAATAATGAGTGAAAAACCATATATCAATCAAGAAATTTTACATCTTGTAGAAAATCATGAAGAAGATAGAACGGGATCTGGTCCTTTAAAGAGCCAAAAGCCAACTCTTTTAGTTGAGATTATCTCACTTATTAATAGATACGATGAAAAAATAATAACAAAAAATATTACCCCAAAAGAAGCTCTTGATGAACTCTTAATTGATGAATTAGGTGCTTATGACCTATCAATGATAAATTATTTTAAAAAAGTACTTAAAGAACAAGGAATTGTTTAATTATTTCTAAGATAGTTGAGCAATCAAATCGTCAAAGTCAACTTCAGCATCGTCTTTTGAGCTTTCCTCAGAATTTCCTGCTGCCACACTTGCACGAGTAATATGTTTAAACTTATCAGAAATCCAATTTAATCTAGAAATAAATGCTTCAAAATTAACTTCCTTTTTTTCTTTATTTGTCTTAAGAGCAGTTAATAGTTCTTCGATCAAATCCACAGCATCAAGTAATATATTTACGACAACACCATTTAGTTTAAGGTCAGCTGATTGACTCGCTTTATAACCTATTGATTTACAAAGTTTACAAATTGTACCGATGCGATCTAATCCAAGAGTTAGTGCTGCTCCCATAATTCTATCAACCATTTGGCCATACACTTCTAATAAACTAGATTCTTTAGGATTATCTTCAAAATCTTCTAAAATATTTACCATCTCTTTACATAGCTCTAAACTTTCATCACAAAACTCATCAACAATTTCTTTCATAGATGGATCGTTTAAATCAATTTCCATTATATCTCCTCTACATAATATAAAATATATTTTATATAAAAATTATTATCTCTCAAGGAGGAAAAAGGATGATCCCCCCCCTGTATCCCTATATCAAGCATTTGTACTTTTCTATTATATTTAACTTTGACTTCATTAACAATACCGTCAAGATCCTCAAAGCTTATTCCGTGTGTACACGACCCGAGAGCCCAAAAGCACTTCTTATCAGTAACATTTAAAACTTTATTAATTAATTTTCTATAACCTACAAGTGCTTGTTTTCTGTTTTCAATTCTTTTACTAAAAGCTGGTGGATCAGATATAATAAGTTGGTATTTTGTTTTAGTATGATCTAAAAATTTAAAAACATCAGAACGAGTGAAACTGTATTTTGATAAATAACCATTTTCTTTGATACTTGAATTAATCAATTCACAAAAATCACCTTGATCAACAAATTCCATTGTAACATCTTTATTTAATACTGAAAGAGCATTGAGTCCCCAACTTCCTGAGTAACAAAATAAATCTAATGCATTTTGAATGTTGCTTGTGTCGTATTGACCTAGTTTATTTTTTAATTTTTCTCTATTTTCTCGATGATCGAAATAGTAACCAATTTTTTGGATATTTTCTGAGGGAATAATATAGCTAATTTTATTTTCTATTACTTTAATATTGTCTGGTATCTTAGGAATTTTAAAATTTGGTAAACCTTCATTTTTTCGATAGTTTTGATTATCATAAAAATATACATCAGAATTTAGTAGCGACGAAAGTTCTTCCTTTATAAAATCTCTATACAAATCAAATCCTGCACTATTAATTTGTAATAGAATACAATTTTCAAATTGATCAACAATTACTCCTGGCATATTGTCTGAATCACCATAAATTAATCTTCTTGAACAACTATTTGGGTATAACATATTTCTTTTATTGATAGCTATTTTGATTAATGCTGAAATAAAGTCAATTTCATTTTGATACGACTCAAAACAATTAATAAAGCGTATTACTGGCCCTTGAATAACCTGATTATTTATAATTGCTATTTTTTTTTCACCATTTTTAAATAATAAATTACACCATTGACCTGGTATAAAAGATTTAATACTTTCGTTAAGTTCCTTCGAATAAACGACAGATTTACTTTTATATTTATTATATTCTAAACTTGTTTGTAAATTGATAATCATCTTAAATATTGCTTTATAAAATTATAACTTATGCTATCGTACATTCAATAAACTTAACAGATGGAGTAATTTTTGTCTAAAGCAAAATTAGTATTAGGTATTGATCTAGAAGGTATTAACAAAGATTTAATTTTTAACGGATTAGATCTTAAAGTCGATAGAGTGAGTGAGATTGGAGCTGTACTTTGGAACTGGGAATATAAGCAACCCGTTAAAATATTGTCAAAAATTATCAATGAAGAAAAGCGGTTGAATATTTCAACTGACTTAGAAGAGTTAACTGGTTTAAATGATGATATCTTAAATAATTACGGTGTTCAAAATGAAGATATCCCCAATGTGTTACTTGAGCTTTCATCAATGATGGAATCAGCTGATTATTTAATGGCACATAATGGGACCAATTACGACTATCCAATGTTAAAAGCATTGTTTGAAAGACATAATGTAAAATGGATAGATAGAATTTGGATAGATACACAAGTTGATATTGAATATCCTAAGATGTTAAAAGCAAGATCACTAGCTATGCTCGAGCACTTTCACGGCTTCCTTAATCCTTTTCCTCATAGAGCTTTAACTGATGTCTTATCAATGTTAAAAATTGCTTCAAAGTATTCTCTTGATCGAATGGTTAAACTTGCAAGCTGTCAAAAGATACGAGTTGTAGCAAATCTGGATGCTCCTAACTGGAAAAAGAAAAAAGAAGTAGACGAATTTAATTATCATAAAAATAGGATAGCAAAATCTGGTTTTAGGTGGGATCCCTATGAAAAATATTGGTACAAGGAAGTTCCGCAAATATATATTGATGAAGATAAACTGCAATTTAATTTTTCTTGGTACATCTCTAAGGATTAATAAGAAGCAATAGGATTTTAATGATGCAGTATCAAAATTTAGGAACAACATCTACAAAGATAAGTAGAATCTCACTAGGAACGATGACTTTTGGTGAACAAAATACTCAGGATGAAGCACATCAACAGCTTGATATGGCTTTTGAATTTGGTATTAATTTCATAGACACAGCTGAACTTTACCCTATTCCCCCCAATAGTAAAAGTTATGGAGATACCGAAAGATATATTTCGAATTGGGATAAGTTAAAAACATCACGCGACAAATTATTTCTTGCATCAAAGATTGCTGGCCCTTCAACTTTTACAAAATATATGAGAAGTGGTGAATTAAAATTTGATAAAATTAATCTTGAAACTGCACTTGATCAAACATTAAAAAGGCTTAACACCGATTATCTTGATCTTTATCAACTTCACTGGCCTGAAAGAAATACAAATTACTTTGGAACAAGAGACTTTAATGGTTTTATAGATAATAATGAAGAATTTACAAGTTTTAATGAACGATTAACTATTTTAAATGAATTTGTTAAAAAAGGAAAAATTAAACACTTTGGTGTTTCAAATGAAACTCCTTGGGGTCTTTTAAAATATCTAACAGAATCGATAAAAACTAACCAAGCGGGAATTCAAAGTGTTCAAAATCCATACAACTTATTGAATAGAACATTTGAGATAGGACTCGCTGAAATTTGTCATAGAGAAAAAATAAGTATGCTAGCCTATTCGCCTTTAGCTTTTGGAACGCTCAGTGGTAAATACCTTAATGGTAAATTTCCAAAAGGTTCAAGACTTGAGAAATTTAAAAGTTATAATCGTTATTCAAATACAAATGCAGTTCAAGCAACTGAAAATTATATATCCTTAGCAAAAGAATACGAACTTGATCCTTCTCAGATGGCAATTTCTTATCTACTTCATAAAAATTATGTCTCTAGTGTTATTATTGGTGCTACTAATTTGCAACAGTTAAAAATAAATATGAATTCTATTGATGTTAAATTATCTAGAGAATTGATTGATAAAATTGATTTAATTCACTCACAAAACCCAAATCCATCTCCTTAATCGGAAAAATATACCTACTCTTTTAGTCTGTAATTAAAAAATGATAAAATGAATATGTTTAGTAATATTTGATATTAAAGTTCGAATATTTGACTATGGAGATATTATGGAATTTATTAAAAATTATGAAAAAGATTTAGTTTATATTAATAAATATAAATCAATTTCAAAAATAATTGATCTGTATGTATCCACAGAAAGCCAAGAAGATTTTCCATTTACATTGGCAAAACAAACACTGATTAACTTAAAAAATACGACGACTGATAGAAATGAATTAATGATTTTTGTCTTAGAAGATATAATATATTCATCTTTATATAGTACTTATTATGAACAAATATTAGTTACCGTAAGAGAAAACCCTGATGTAGCCCAAAAGTTAATTACAGTATTTGATGAAAATACAGAAGAAAGAGAAAGAATAATTAGTGATCAAACAGAAAATCATATTAAATTTATTCAAAACAATGGTTTTTGTAAAGGGTGCTCTGATTGTGCTAATCATTCAGATTTAGAAGAATTACGACAAAACTGGGATAATAATAATTTCAACTTTCTTGTTAATATGTATTTAGGAATGCAAAATATTCAAAATTCGATGGAACAATTATTATATGAATTTTTACTAGAAGATTCTACTTTATATCCTCTTCTTACAATAGAAAACGTTATTAAATATAGGACCTATTTATATGATGATGCTCAAAAAAGAATGGAAGAGTATGATAAAAATATTCTTAATATTTAAATACTACTGAACCCCATGTAAAACCAGCTCCAAAAGCACACATAGCGACAGTCATGCCAGGCTTAAGAACTCCTGCTGAAATTGCATCCCTCATACCAATTGGTATTGTAGCTGCAGTTGTATTACCATATTTTTCAATAGTATTAAAAACTTTATCTTCAGGAATAGACAACATCTCTCCTACTTTTGAATTAATTCGTAAGTTAGCTTGATGAAATAAAAATAAATCCACATCTTTCACTTCCATATTGTTAGCTTTTAATAAATCAGTTAATGATTCAGTCATTTTTTTTAAAGCATGTACAAAAACGACTTTTCCATTCATTTGAGGAAAATGTAGTTTTTTGTCAATTAACGCTTGGCCCATTCTCTCATCAGAGTCCAAGCCAGTTCCTGGAGCTTTTATACACAACTCATCAGTGTATTTACCGTCGGCATGTAGATCAAAATCAAATAAACTATATTTTGATTCATTGGTCGCTGATAAAATAACAGCCCCTGCACCATCTCCAAATAAAACTGAAATATCTCTGCCTTCAGTAGTTTTGTTTAAACCTTTCGATTGAATTTCAGCTCCAACTAATAGTATATTTTTATACTTTTTGGTTTTAATCATTGAGTCAGCAAGTGACATCCCGTAAACAAAACCTGTACATTGTTGCTTTATATCAAGAGCAGGAACTGTTCCAAGATTTAGCTTATTTTGTAAAAAACAACCTGCTCCTGGAAAATCATAATCAGGACTTAATGTTGCAAATATTATTAAATCAATCTCATCTTTATCAATTGAACTATTTTCAATAGCTTCTAATGATGCCTTATAAGCTAAATCTGATGTCGACTCAGATTTAGAAGCCCAGTGTCTACTTTTAATTCCTGTGCGCTTAACAATCCACTCATCAGAAGTATCCATTATTTTTTCAAGATCTTTATTAGTGACAATATTTTCAGGAACGAAAGCTCCTACACCATTTATTTTTGAATAAACTGCTTCAAAATTACTCATATGTACTCCTTAAATTCACTGTAAATACTAAAACTTATATACTTATATTACAATTTAATTTAAATTAATTTATGATATTTATTATTGTGATACTTATAACGTCCTGTTCTACTCAAAATTTTAATCAAACTCCAAAAAAGACGAAAGAAAAAGTAAATAAGTCTATTATATTAACACCTCGAGAAAGGGTACTTCTTTATTACAGAAAATTAAGAGCAAATACCTTAAATAAATATAAATATAAAAAGATTCATTATTCTAAAACTAAAACTAAAACTAAAACTAAAACCTATATTATCAACAAGCCAAAAATTGAAAAACAAGTATTTATAAAAAAAGAAAATCTTATTCAACTAGAACAAGAGTTAAAATATGCCTGCTTATCTAATAATCTTTATGCTGATAAAACAAATAAAAAATGCCTTAAAAAAGTGGAAGAAACAATTAGTCTCTGTAAAGAAAATACAAAATATAATAATCAAACTATTCGTAGCTGCTCTCTAGAGATTTTAAGCCAGTAAAGTCTCTTCTAATTTTTGATATGCTTTTTTAAAATGTCCCTCTGTGTATAGTGGAGATAATTCTTGAGTAATTTCTAACATTAATTCGGGCTCAATCTCTTTATCATAAACTTTATGTACAAAATGTTCTGCGACAATAAAATAAGCTGTTAAAGGGTGAATACTACTTGAAGTAAGTCTTTTAGGAAATCCTGATCCATCAGGTCTTTCTTCATGTTGATAAATGATAGTATCAACATCTGGAAACTGTTGAGCAGCTTTTCTTATTATTGATACTGAATATTCAGGATGATTTAAGAACACTTCTTTTTCATCACTTGATAATTCATTAAATTTTGAGCTATTTTGACTTCTTATTTTTGATAATTTTGAGTCAGTAAGTGATAAGTCATGCATTAATGCAGCCATTGAAAGTTTTTCTAAAGTTGATTTATTATCCATATTAGCTTTTTTTAACAATTGAGCTACAACATATGAAATCATCATAGAATGGCCTGTTAAAAAATCATTTCCTTTAATAACTTTTTGCAAATCATCTACTTTTGAAAAATTATTTAGAAGAAACTCAGCCGTGGCACTTATTATAGGTTTTGTTTTTAAGATAACGCCTTTTTCAACACCTAACGAAGATACTTCTTCAATTATTAAATCGTGAATATCTGTTGTCTGTCTAACTCTTTCTTCTTTCGAAAGATTATTCATTTCTATTTGATTTAAAACTGTTTGTTCAAAATATTTTTGAAAATCTTCTAATCTGTCAATTTTAATATATAAATATAAGATTTTTTTGTTTATATATTTATCAATATGATCTTTGTCATATAAATCATTTTCATTAATTAATTTTAGGTATTTTTTTTCTGATAATTTTATAAAAGCGTCACAACATAAGGTGTTAAAATTTAAAAAACGCTTTATCTTAACTCCAACATACTCGCCGTTAGCTGAAGTTTTCTGAGGTTTTCTTTTAAGCTTATTGATAATTTTTTCAGAGTCTACGACTTCAATAGGCGTAGATTTATTTTTAAGAGACCAGTCTGCATCTTCTTCGCCACCTGCTTCTCCCTCATTTTTTAGAGACCAGTCTGCATCTTCTTCGCCACCTGCTTCTCCCTCATTTTTTAGAGACCAGTCTGCGTCTTCTTCGCCACCTGCTTCTCCCTCATTTTTTAGAGACCAGTCTGCGTCTTCTTCGCCACCTGCTTTAGATTTTTGTTTTAAAGACCAGTCTGCGTCTTCTTCGCCACCTGCTTTAGATTTTTGTTTTAAAGACCAGTCTGCGTCTTCTTCGCCGCCTGCTTTAGATTTTTGTTTTAAAGACCAGTCTGCGTCTTCTTCGCCACCTGCTTTAGATTTTTGTTTTAAAGACCAGTCTGCGTCTTCTTCGCCGCCTGCTTTAGATTTTTGTTTTAAAGACCAGT
>Ga0316204_10001432_pt1 | contig 64812 bp, 62 predicted proteins | sample 6monrhotite_MG_2_FD_205661 | JGI IMG/M metagenome (GOLD analysis project Ga0316204, IMG submission 205661) | Microbial mat bacterial communities from mineral coupon in-situ incubated in ocean water Damariscotta River, Maine, United States -... | ecosystem: Environmental > Aquatic > Marine >... | reverse complement strand
GATGGAAGTTTGAAATTTGGGTCCGTGGCATTAACATTACCGTTACCGGCCACCAAACCATCTTGGGCAATCTGTGGCACATTACGGGGGTCAAAGTTCAGCAAAAGTGACGCATCATCACCATTGGTAAAGCGAGAAATATTTTGTCCGTCATTTGAAAAAGCATTAGAAACCCACACATTTGGATTTCCGCCACCAAATAGGCCAACGCCGCCGCGTACCTTGGTTTTCTCGTTAATGTTATATGTGAAAGCAAACCTTGGTTGTAATAGTTTAATGCCATCCAACGTTGCGGTATTAGAAAAACCATTTCGAGCTATGAAATTTTGATTCTCTAAGGGACTTTCATTCTGTTGATAATAATCAAATCGAACGCCGCCAGTGACTGTCAAATCATCATTTACATCCCAGACATCCTGTAAATAGAATGTATGAACCGTGATTTTAAATTGAGCTGCAGCATCTTCTGCATTGTTGCTAATAGCATTCTGATAAACATAGCTATTAGGCGTTCCGGCTTCGAAATCTGCAATACTACCGAAACGAACATCACCCAAGGAATCTTGCAAGAACAGATTAAAGATGTCCACACTATCAAATTCATAGCCGGCAGTAATAGTATGATCACCAGCGAGATAATCGGCTTTAAACTTTGCCTGCCATGTTGTGTTATTCAAACGATTGGCATGCCGGCTATCATCAATCCCGATAAAAACGGAACCACCACCGGCAGTATTGATTTCCATATCAGCCACGCCCGGCTCACTTAAAGAAACTTGGCCAGTAACATTTGTCTTGCGGCCAATTTTTACTTCTGTCGAAAGATTATCATTCCAATCAGAGAAAACTTGAAAGTTATAAGCTTCTAAATCTTCAGTACGGTTATAAAAGTGAGATAACAGCGCAATATCATCAAAAGCATTATCGGCATCACTCAATGAGTTACCAGACGTTTTTTGATAAGAAAAGAACGCCCGATGATCTTCGTTTATATTCCAGTCAACCTTGACAAAGAATTTCTCATCTTCTTCACCAAATACTTGGCCAAATGCAGGGCCTAAGGTATCATAACCATACACACGTTGCGCAATCTCAGTAACCTGTGCAATATCATCAGTGGTAACTTCATCAGTAAAATCTGGAGCACCAGATCCCAACGCCCCCCTCGTCACTGGTGAGCTGCCTTCAAATTTTTCATAGGAAGCAAAGAAGAAAAGTTTATCTTTTATGATCGGGCCGCCTAATGTCGCACCGTAAAATTTTTCTTCAAACTGCCCTAAATCGATTTCATCTTCTTCGCTCTGACTGCCGATAAGACCATCGTCAGAATATTCAAAGAAAATAGACCCATGAAAATCATTGGTTCCCGATTTGGTAACCACATTAATAGAGCCACCGGTAAAGCGGCCACTTTCAACACCAAACGGTGCGGGGCTAACCCCAACCTGCTCAATGGCGTCAATAGAAATCGATGATCTCTGCGTTGGATTACCATTGGCATTAAGGCCAAAATCATCAGCTTGACGAAGACCATCAACGGTTAAGTTATTAAACCGATTATTGGAGCCGCCAATCGAAATAGAATCACTGTTTGTACCATTCACATCAACAAAAGGATTAAAACGGATAATGTCTTTAAAGTCCCTGCTGGCAGAAGGTGCATTAGCAATTTGATCCGCGCCGTAGTTAGACGCGCCGCCGCCCTGAATGGATGTCGATATTTGCTGCCCTGTTGCGACGACTTCTTCTAGTTCATCAGTTGCCATTGATGCAAGAGTGATATTCATCAAGTAAGCATCATTCACACGAAGTGAAATATTTTCATACTTCTGACCCAGGCCATCCTCAGTACTGATTTCAACTGTATAGGGCCCCCCAGGACGCAAGCCACGTGAAAAGAATGCCCCTTTATTATTAGTGGTTAGAGTAGATCGTGAACCTGATGGCGTATGGATCACAACCACAGTAGCGCCATTAATGGCGGCACCATTTTCATCAACAACAGAACCACGGATAGATGATGTAATTTCCTGTGCTTGTACGGGAACGATCAAGCTTGTAGACGCCAACGCAATGGCGACGGCGGCGGATGTATTGAATAGACTGGATTTGAGCGCGGAGCTCATCATTAGGCCTTTTATGTTGGATTTTAGACTGGTCATTTTCTCTCCCTTTCGGATTGATTAAATTTTAGCCCCACACATAATCACATACAACAACATGGGCCAGTTTCTTGTTTTTAACGGGGTATATCCCCGATAGTGTATTTATCAGATACAAACTTTAAATATTTTTACCAAAAAGTCAAATTCATATCACTAAAAAAAGCTAATAAAATATTTGTCGCACACCAAAAAAAGATATTCGCAAAAATCCCCCTATGCCGAACAGCTATTTTGACGCTCAACGGCCTTATACACTGCTGATATTGCGCATTTATGACACCCAAGAAAGGAGGGGGAAATAGGCTAACATCATCACAGAATAAAACGAATCGGGGAGTCATTCAGTAATTTAAATTAGGAAAATCATTCAACCTGTTAAAAACACTATATTTTACTGGTTGGGCAAAAAATTCTATAACCCGGTGATTAACAATCCTGCCAAAGCAGCACTCATCAGGTTGGACAAGGAGCCAGCGGCCACGGCCTTCAAACCCCATTTGGCGATCAAATGTCGGCGCTTGGGCACCAATACGCCAAAACCGCCCATCAATATGGCAATGGAGCTTAGATTCGCAAAACCGCATAAAGCAAAGGTCACAATCATCACCGAATGGGGACTTAACGCGCCGTCCGGCAGTTTGGCCAGCTCGACATAACCGACAAATTCATTGAGAATAAGCTTGGTTCCAATCAGATTTCCGGCAATATCAGCCTCGGCCCAGGGGATGCCCATCACAAACATCAGCGGCGCGAAAATTTTGCCCAATATCAAGTTAAACGTCAGGTCACCATAGCCGAACCAGCCGCCTATCCCGCCAAGCATCCCATTGAGCATGGCAATCAGTGCCACAAAGGCCAACAGCATCGCCCCGATATTCGCCGCCAGTTTCAGGCCGTCGGCGGCACCATTGGCCGCTGCCTCAATCACATTGGCTGGTTTTTCGCCCTCATCATAGCTGTCTACTTCCAGAATATGGTCATCCAGGGCCGCCGGCTCCGGATCAGGCATGATGATCTTCGCCATCAAAAGACCGCCCGGCGCGGCCATAAAACTCGCCGCAATCAGATAATCCATACTCACCCCCAGGGCCGCATAACCCGCAAGAATCGTTCCCGAAATAGACGCCAGACCAGAGACCATAACCGTGAAAAACTGGGCGTCACTAATCCGGCCAAGATAAGGCCGGACCACCAATGGTGCCTCTGTCTGACCCAGAAATATATTTGCCGCTGCACAGAGGGACTCGACTCTTTTCGTGCCAATGATCCAATGAAGCGCGCCACCAAATATCTTGACCACCCATTGCATGATATGAAGATGATACAGCACCGCCATCAAAGCCGAGGCAAAGATGATGATCGGCAACACCTTGACCACAAAAATAAAGCCCATATTATTCATATCTGCCAAGCCGCCAAACAGGAATTCGATGCCCACATTGGAATAGTTGATCACTTTATTGACGCCGTTTGACATGCTCTGCAAAATATCTTTGCCGACGGGGACCACCAGAACAAAGGCCGCGATGGCCAGTTGCAGCAAAAACGCGCTGCCCACCACCCGAAGATTAATATTTTTCTTGTCCCCTGACAGCAGAAAAGCCAGCCCCAATAATGTTATTATCCCTACTATACTGATCAGCATGACGCTAAACCCTCTCCCGTTTTTTGAATGCTGCGCGCCTTAATCCCCGTAAGGCAGCCAGATATTTTTCACCTGTGTTGCTTCGCGCAGGAATCGCCGCCCTTCGCCGTGACGTGACATCCAGTCCCGCGCCCGGCCATCATTGACCCACGTGCGTTTCAGATTGGCCGCACTCAATTCTTCGACCATCCGGCTGCCCTCAGCAGAACCATGATACCAGATCGCGTCCAGCTGATCGTGTTTTGCCAGGACTTCCGCCAGAATATCCCTGTCCCCGGTGACGATATTCACCGTCCCGGCCGGAACGTCCGACGTTTCCAATATCTGATAAAAATCTGTCGCCAGCAACGGATAGCGCTCTGACGGGATCACCACCGCACGATTACCCATGGACATTGCCGGTGCCATAAGGGATATGAAGGACAGCAAAGGCATCACATCCGGGCAGACAATGCCCATAATGCCCATAGGCTCATTCACCGCCAGTGCCACATTCTGTACCGGCGGCGTATGCACCAAACCGTCATATTTATCGGCCCAGGCCCCATAGCTGAACAGGCGGCTGACCGCCTGATCAAATTCAGATTTTGCGGCTTTCTTGCTGACCCCGGTCAGGGTGATGAGCTGTTCAACCATCTCCGTCTCCCGGTAACTTAAATTTTCCGCCATATAATAGATGACCTGCGCCCGGGCATGGGCTGTGGCCGATGACCAGCCGGGATTTTTAAACGCCGCCTCAACCGCATTCCTGATGTCCTTGCGATTGCCGTCGCCAACCCGTCCGGCCCCATGGCCGTCATGGGTCAGGATAACGCGCGAATTACCGCCGTCAGGCCGCGCCTGCTCGCCGCCAACATAATTTTTCGCGGTACGGTCAATCGCTGGCCGGTCAATCGCTGGCCGATCAATCGCAGAACGGGCAGTACTGGCAGCCGAAGCCATCGGGCTGTCAACCAGATTGCCTTTGTCCGATGTCCATTCGTCTTTGATTTTCAGATATTCATACATGCCTTCTTTACCGCCCTCGCGGCCAAAGCCGGATTCCCGGTAGCCGCCAAAACCACAGGCCGCATCAAGTTGATTGGTGGTATTGACCCATACCACACCGGCTTTGATCAGGGCGGAAACTTCCAAGGCCCGATTGATATTTTCCGACCAGACACTGGCCGCCAGCCCAAAGCGGGTGTTATTGGCCAGCTCTGCGGCCTCTTTCAAGGTGCGAAACGTCATCACGCATAACACAGGGCCAAAAATTTCTTCGCGCACCGCACTATTGCTCGGGCTGACATTGGTGATTAATGTCGGTGGGTAAAAGCAGCCCTTTTCCGGAAAGGGAATATCCGGTTGCCAGACAACAGCCCCTTCATCTGCGCCCTTTTGAACCAATGCTGTGATCCGGCCCAATTGCACCGGATCCACAATGGCCCCCATATCCACTGTCTTATCCAAGGGGTCGCCCAGACGAAATTTATTCAGGCGGATTTTGACCTTTTCAATCAATCTGTCCGCGATGCCTTCTTCGACCAGGAGCCGTGATCCGGCGCAGCATACCTGCCCCTGATTAAACCAGATGGCATCCACCAGTCCCTCAACCGCGCCGTCAATATCTGCATCCTCAAACACAATGAACGGTGACTTTCCGCCCAGTTCCAGCGTCAGTTTTTTCCCTGATCCCGCCGTTGCCTCTCGAATATAGCGGCCAACACCGGTCGAACCAGTGAAAGCAATCTTGGCAATATCCGGATGGTTGACAATATGAGCCCCCGTCTCCCCCGCGCCGGTAACGATATTAACCACGCCCGGCGGCAAACCGGCCTCCTGACATAATTCAGCAAAATATAGTGCCGTCAGGCTGGTATATTCCGCAGGTTTCAAAACAACGCAATTTCCAGCCGCAATAGCCGGAGCAATTTTCCAGGCCATCATCAGAAGCGGGAAATTCCACGGGATGACTTGACCAACAACGCCCAAAGGATGCTGGCCGGGCAATTCCTGATCCATGATCTGAGCCCAGCCCGCATGATGATAAAAATGCCGCGCCGCAAGGGGAATATCAATATCGCGGGTTTCCCGGATCGGTTTGCCATTATCCAGCGTTTCCAGAACCGACAAAAAACGGGATGTTTTCTGAATCAGCCGCGCCAGGGCATAAAGATATTTTGCCCGCTCATGACCGGAAGATTTCGACCATTTGGGAAAGGCTTTTGCCGCCGCCTTGACCGCCGCATCCACATCGTCCGCCCCGGCCACGGTAAATTTTGCCAGATAGTCTCCGGTCGCGGGATTATGGCTTTCAATGACGGTCTCCGACGATTTGGCTTTGACCCATTTGCCATTGATGAATAGCGTGAAGCCATCCCCATGACTTTCCAACCATTCTTGGACATAGTCGGATTGTTCTGGTGCGGGGCCGTAAGACATTGTTTCAAATATTTCCGGAATGTTCATCATATTAGCCTTACCCTAACCCATTGAATGGCGGTTCGCCGCAGAATAACGGCCCGTGACAAAATGTTCAAGCTGTCGTTCGATATCACCCAGCAAACTGGATGCTCCAAAACGGAACAGATGCGGATCTAACCAGTCATCACCAAGTTCTTCCTTGATCAGCACCAGATAGTGCAGGGCAAGTTTAGCCGTGCTTATGCCCCCCGCCGGTTTATAGCCCACCTTCTGCCCGGTTTTATGATAAAACTCCCGGATCATGCGGATCATGACAAGACTCACCGGCAGGGTCGCATTGACCCCCTCCATCCCGGTAGAGGTTTTGATAAAATCCGAACCGGCCATCATACAGACCATAGAGGCCTTGGCCACTTTGGTCAGCGAGCCTAACTGTCCGGTGGCAAGAATTGACTTCATATGCGCCGCGCCGCAGGCTGCGCGGTAAGCCTTGACCTCATCATACAGCGCCTGCCAGTTGGCGGTCAGCACATATCTACGGCTGATCACAATATCTATTTCGCGCGCGCCCGCCGCAACAGAGGCACGGATTTCCGCCAACCTCGTTGCCAATGGGGCCAAGCCCGCCGGAAAGCCGGTGGAAACAGCGGCAACCGGAATATCACTGCCCTTCAAGGCCGCGACAGCGGTTTCGACCATCTCGTGATAGACACAAACCGCGCCTGTGGTCAGGGGCGTGTCATCAAATCCCAATGCCGCCAGAATATCGGGCCGCACAGGATTTAGGGCTTTGGCGCATAAACGTCTCACCCGGCCCTCGGTATCATCCCCGGACAGGGTCGTCAGGTCAATACAGGAGACCGCCTTGAGCAACCATGCCGCCTGCCATTGTTTTTTCACGGTACGCCGACCTGCCAGTGAAGTAATGCGCCGATCAACCGCCGAGCGGTTGACTTTAATCTCATCAACCCAGTCCGGATGAAAATCGCAGCCCTGCACCCGCGGCATACTATTGATCAATATTTTCTTTTCTGCTGTCACTGTTTTTCTCAATTTTTCTTACAAGAATGATGTTCCGGCCGCCATTGGGGCAAGGCCAAGATGCTGGGCCAGGCTTGTGCCTATATCTGCGAAAGTTTCTCTTTTCCCTATGGCACCGGGCGCGACCTTTGGCCCAAAAGCAATGACCGGCACATGTTCCCTTGTATGGTCGGAGCCAGGGAATGTGGGATCACAGCCATGATCAGCCGTCAGGACCACCACATCATCCGGGCGCAATGCCGCCCAGAGTTTGGGTAAGTCCCGGTCAAATTCTTCTAGCGCGGCGGCATACCCGGCCACATCACGCCGATGACCATAAAGCATGTCAAAATCAACAAGATTGGCAAACAGGATCGCGTTATCCGGGGAATTATGCAGCTGATCCATCAGAACCTCAAAAATTTGCGCGTTGCCATGGGCTTTAAATTTCTGGGTTATCCCTTGATGGGCAAAAATATCCGCAATCTTACCGATTGAGATCACCTCCCCGCCGCTTTCGGCAAAAATATCCAATAATGTCGGGGCGGGTGGCAGCACAGACAAGTCTTTTCGATTGCCTGTCCTGATGAATGCCCCAGGGGCCTCCCCCACGAAAGGCCGCGCGATCACCCGGCCAATATTATAGTCATCCACCAGCCTGCGGGCGACATCACAAAACTCATACAGGCGATCCAGACCAAAATGTACCTCATGGGCCGCGATCTGAAAAACAGAATCGGCAGAGGTATAAACAATCGGTTTGCCACTGGTGATATGTTCCCGCCCTAGCGCATCAATAATCTCTGTCCCGGACGCATGGCAATTACCCAGCACCCCGGGCAAATTGCATGCTGTAACCAGATCGGTGATCAAGCTTTCCGGGAAGCTTGGGCTTTCCAGCGAAAAATATCCCCAGTCGAATTCCACCGGCACACCGGCCATTTCCCAATGTCCGCTAGGGGTGTCCTTGCCCCGACTTTTCTCTGCGGCGAAACCGTATTTTCCGGTTATTTTTGTGGCTTTTTCAACAGGTATCTCATGGCCGACCGATTGTTCAGCAGCTAGGCCAAGGCCAAGCATCATCAGGTTGGGAATCTGTAAAGGACCGCAGCGCCCCCCTGGCACATCAGCCTGCCCCAAGGCGCATTGCTCGGCAATATGCCCAAAGGTATCTGCTGCCTGATCACCAAACAAGTCCGCATCATCGGTTGCCCCAACACCAAAAGAGTCCAGCACAACAATTATTGCACGCACATTTTATACTCCAGAAAAGCCCGAAATTCCTACTATACTATAGCTCTTTAAAAATTTTGTCCATATGGTAAAAAAATTGTTCCAAAATTGAATGGTTTTTTATACTATAGCCCATTATCCTCGTATACTATGGAAAAAGGGCGAGAAAAATATAATTTTTACCATCCCTCCTGATCCAATATTGTTAAATTTTCTGGAGCATTGAATGTCTGCACAAGAAACCATCGCGCAACATGTGGAAAATAGCGTCGCCGCCATTCGGGCTATCCATAAAGGTGACTTCCCAAAAGTCGCTCTTATTCTGGGCAGCGGCCTGGGGAAATTCGGTGACAATATGGCCATTGAGACGGTTATCTCTTATGACAAGATACCTGATTTCCCCCAGCCAACCGTTGCGGGCCATGCGGGCCGTCTCCTGATCGGAAAAATAGGGCCTACCCCCCTGCTCTGTATGCAAGGGCGTATGCATCTTTATGAAGGTCATCCAGCAACGCAGCTCGCCATCCCCATTCGTACATTCAAACGTTTAGGCATCGAAAAGCTGATCATCACCAATGCCGCCGGAAGTTTGCATAAGGATATGCCCGCAGGGTCCATCATGTCCATTGAGGATCATGTGAATATGTCCGGCCATAACCCGCTGATCGGCCCCAATGACGATTCTGTCGGGCCGCGTTTCTTTGACATGACCGAAGCTTATGATCCGAATTTGCGCCGCAAGCTGACCGAATGCGCGGCCGTGCTTGATATCCCACTTCATAAGGGTATTTACGTCCAGCTGGCCGGCCCCAATTTTGAAACCCCTGCTGAAATCAACATGCTGGGCAAGCTGGGCATTGATGCGGTGGGCATGTCAACGGTTCAGGAAACGCTGGTGGCCTGTCATGCGGGCATTAAGGTCGCGGGCGTCTCCCTGATCACTAATCTGGGCGCAGGGCTTTCACCAACCCCCCTGTCCCATGAAGAAACCTTAAGTGAAGCAGAAAAAGCCTATGGCAATATCAGTCGCCTTCTGGTGCATTTCATTGGCGGAATATCCGAAGAATAAAGGCCATATCCATGATTATTCTCCATCAGCCACAACGCCCTGCCCTGTCCATTGGTACGGTCATGATCGACATTATTACCGTCATTGCCGACGATGATATTGAACTGATGACCCTGCATAACATGACCACATCCTTTTTAATGCTGGAGCAGGGCCGAAAAATCGAATCCCAAAGCATTGACACCTATGTCGGCGGCGGCGGGGCCAATACCTCTGTCTGTATGAGTCGTCTGGGCATGGATATGGACATATTGGCCCTGGTCGGCGAAGACCTGAACGCAAAAAAAATTCTGAGTCGCCTGAAAGAAGAAAATATTGCGGACAGTCATATAAAATTAACAACTGATGTTGGCAGCGGAGTGGCGGTCCATGTCTCGTCCCATGACCGGAATGCGGCGATCTTTACTCATCGCGGGGCCAATTGCTGTCTGACAGACGATCATGTGACGGCAGTAGATTTTACCAAATATGATCTGGTCTATATTACCAATTTAAGCAACCAGTCGGCAGATCATTTCCCCCTCATCGTGACCAGCGCATCAGCGGCCGATTGTTTCATTGCCGCCAATCCGGGAATCCGGCAATTGACCAGACTTTGTGACGACTTCCTTAAAAGCCTCGCATCAATCAATCTACTCTCTATCAATAAGGTCGAATGCGAATCTCTTGTGCCCAAACTGATCGCGACCCCCCATGAGCATCAAAAATCAACTTTTACCATAACGGAAGATATGCCGCCCCTGCTCAAAAAAGGATTTAAATTTGGCGGTTTTTCTCTCGGGCTGGTGGACTGTATGAAAATATTGTCCGCCTATGGGCCTGAGCATGTGGTGATCACAGATGGCGGCAATGGGGCGTATCTCCTGCAGGACGAAATCCTGTATTACTGCCCGCCGCAAGATGTTGTAATGCGCGGATCAGCCGGCGCGGGCGACAGTTTTTCCTCTACATTGGCCAGCCTGATTTCTGCGGGGAATGCGCCGGATATGGCGCTCTATGCCGCCTCTGTCAATGCGGCCTCTGTTATCTCTTATGTTGACACACAAGGCGGATTATTGACATTTGACGCACTGGAAAAGGCTATGGAAAACACTTTGGGTAAAGTTGATATTGCCAAAGCAATCACGCGATGGACGATTTAAATAACAATAAAATGGACATATTATGGAAAAAATATACATATCTGCCAATGACTTGCTGGATGACAGCTTCAAAATGGCCCATATGATTCTGGAAAGCGGCTTTGAGCCAGACTATATTGTTGGCGTATGGCGCGGCGGCACACCAATCGGCATCGCGGTGCAGGAATATCTGGATTACCGGGGCCTAAAGTCGGATCATATTGCCATCCGCACGTCGTCCTATAGCGGTATTGCCACACGCACCTCTACCGTTCGGGTTCATGGGCTGGGATATATCGTTGATAACATCAATGCAGAAGACAAACTGCTGATCGTTGATGATGTTTATGATACCGGTCTCAGCGTTGATGCCATCATCCGTGACCTGTCCGAACAATGCCGCCGCAATATGCCCGAAGATACCCGCGTGGCCACCGTTTATTATAAGCCGGAAAAGCGCAAAACAGAACGCGTGCCGGATTATTACATCCACGAAACCAATGAATGGCTGGTCTTCCCCCATGAATTACATGGCTTGACGGTCGATGAAATCGCCAAATTCAAATCGCCGGAGATTTCAAAACTGCTCAACAAAGAAATCTGACCTGGATATCAGCTCATCCGTTTTCTGATAACGGATGGGGATTTTTGTGGCTGATCGGACAGGCTATAACAATCCTTAATATCTGCAATAATCTGGTCGGCATCCTCCGGCGTTCGTGCATGAACCATAGCCAGCGGTGCCCTCTCATCGACATAGTCGCCAATAGCGGCTACATCAGATAAGCCAACCGACATATCCAGCGTCTGCCCAGGCACGGAACGGCCGCCGCCCAGCTTGACAATCACGTTGCCGAGGCCGCGCACATCAATGGCAGAGATATATCCACCGGCCTGTGCCATGACCGGCCTCACAACCGGAGCAAGGGCAAGATAATGATCCGGCTTTTCAACAAAGTCATGCGGCCCGCCCAGAGCGGCCACCATTTTTGCGAAAATTTCCAACGCTTTACCATTATCCAGAACAGCCTGTAATTTTTGTTCGGCTTGCACGCGGTTTGCAGCAAGATCAGTCAGCAGCAACATTTCAGATGTTAAGGCCATCACCACCTCATGCAGACGCGGCTCGCGTTTTCTGCCGCTCAGGTAATCCAGCACTTCCCTCACTTCGAGCGCATTACCCGCCGTATGCCCCAGCACATCATCCATAGAGGTCAGGATAGCGCGGGTCGGCACATCATTCTCCGCCGCCGTGCGTATGATGGCACTGGCCAGTTCCTCTGCCTCGGCCTGTGTCGCCATGAAGGCGCCCGGGCCGACCTTGATATCCATTACAAGGGCATCCAGACCGGCAGATATTTTCTTGGACAGGATCGATGCGGTGATCAGCGCCACTGATTCAACCGTCGCTGTCACATCCCGCACGCTGTAAATCACCTTATCCACAGGGGCGAGCTGCGCCGTTTGGCCAATGATGGCGCAGCCGATATTTTTGACAACCTCTGCCAATTGCCCGAGATCCGGTGCCGTATTATAGCCAGGAATGGCTTCCATCTTGTCCAATGTGCCGCCAGTATGGCCGAGGCCCCGGCCAGAAATCATCGGCACATAACCGCCGCAAGCCGCAATCATCGGCGCCAACATCAGGCTGACCTTATCGCCGACCCCGCCCGTGGAATGTTTATCGACAACCGGCCCGTCAAGGCCCTTGTCCGTCCAGTCAAGCTGATGGCCACTATTGATCATCGCGCGGGTGAGCGCGCTGACCTCAGCAATGGTCATGGATGTGAAATAGACCGCCATGGTGAAAGCCGAAATCTGTTCCCGGCTGACCCTATTGCAGGATATGCCGTCAATCAGAGCCATGATTTCCGGCTCTGATAATTCGCCGCCATCCCTTTTTTTCCGGATGATCTCTTTGATTAACATTATTTGCCTCCGTGATGATCTTCACAATCAGAATAACGCATTTTTTATCATTTGATAAATTTTTTTTATTTTTAATATATTTGAATTTAACTTTAAGCTATTGTGAGGTAACTTTACAAAAATAATAAATATATTTGGCAGAGGCACCCCGAACGATTACCTGAAAAATTAGTGATTTCCTAGAGTAACGCTTTAATGATAAAGAAAAACCATGAATAAAAAAAGATCCCGTATTCAGATCATTAATCAGCAGAAAGTGCTGGATGCCGCTACGGAAATTTTTGCCAAATATGGCTTTCGTGGGACAACCATAGATCAGATCGCGGATATGGCGGGCATGTCCAAGCCCAATCTGCTGTATTATTTCAAAACCAAAAAAGAAATTTATCTGGCAGTATTGGAACAGACGCTGAATAAATGGCTGCTGTCTCTCCAGGATTGGATGGTCACTGGAACGCCCGAAGAAACCATCACGAAATATATAGATAATAAATTCGAATTTTCCAGAGACCACGCCCCCGGATCGCGGGTATTTGCCAATGAAATTATGGAAGGGGCGCCGATCTTGAAAACCCTGCTCGGCGAAGATCTGAAACGGCTAGTCGATGAAAATACCCGGGTGATAAAAGGCTGGGTTACGGCGGGACAAATTCGCCCGATTGAACCAATCCACCTGATGTTCATGATCTGGGCCGTAACCCAGCATTATGCGGATTTCTCTGCCCAGATCGAAACATTGACCGGGAAGACATTGGCCGATGAGGATTTTTACAGGCAGGCTAAAAAAACTGTCACGCAGATAATCCTGAGCGGTATTTTAAAATAAGAAAGTCGACCATGCCAGAAACTATGGACGGGGTGACGCTCATTGATCATCCCCTGATCAAGCATAAACTGACCATTATGCGTAAGAAACAAACCCCATCGTCACTCTTCCGCAACCTGCTGCGGGAAATCAGCCTGTTGATGGGTTATGAAGTCACCCGCAACCTGCCGCTTCAGACGATGGAGATTGAAACCCCGATAGCCCCCATGTCAGCCGCTAAGCTTGCCGGGCGCAGAATGTGTATTTTTTCTATTTTACGGGCCGGTGAAGGCCTGGTGCAGGGGCTGCTTGATCTGATCCCCACTTCGCGGGTTGGTCATGTGGGGCTGTATCGGGATCCAAAAGACCTGCAGGCGGTTGAATATTATTTCAAGGCCCCACCCTATCTTGACGAGCGCTTTTGTCTGGTGGTGGATCCCATGCTGGCCACCGGAAATTCAGCCATTGCCGCATTGGACAGAATAAAAAAAGCCGGGGCAAATAATATTGCCTTCCTCTGTCTTCTGGCCGCGCCTGAAGGGATCAGGGCTCTGAAAGCCGCCCACCCGGATGTCCATATATATACCACTGCCATTGATGAAAAACTGACCGAAGAAAGCTATATCACCCCCGGCCTCGGCGATGCAGGTGACCGTATTTTCGGCACACTTTAACATCCTTTTACGCCGCGAATATCTCATTCAAGACACCAGCTAACCTCAGGCCGCCTTTTTGAAGTTGGGCCCGGATTATAGGGCGGTTTTTATAGATATAGTTCCAGGAAAAACTCCGGTCGCCCACATCATAGACCCTGTCACGCAGCGCCAACCCCTCATGAACCCAGTCAATCGGTTTGGCTTTTTGATATTTAATGATTTCCTCGGGGCTGGCTTTATCGAGAAAGTCGGCCCATTCAGTGAAGGATAATTTTTCCTGATCCACAAGATTGGTATCCCAGACAGAATGAAGGTTGGTCACCTCATCAAACCACATCACTTTGACCCGGTTGCCGCCGTAATCTTTGCGATGGCCAAAATGCATGGGCTGGTGCATATCACCCATAATATGAATCAGAAATTTCAGGGCATGTTCCTTTTCCGCGCGGCTGCTCTTCCGGGACTTGAGGGTCGCGACAAAATCCTCATAGGCACTTAACATATCACCGGCGGGATTTCTGGGCGATCCCTCGAAAGTTGCCCCGGGCGGGACATTGATATAATGAAAAACATCGGCGCCGCGCCAATATTTATCCGGGTTTGATTTCATTTCATCGGCCCAATAGGCCACCTCCGCCAAGGATTGATTACCTAATATTTCACGGATTCTCTCGCGGGCAATATCGGTCAAATGCCGCTCTGCCAGTTCCGCGACAACGCGGTGTCCGGTATGACCATAAGCCCCCGCCGGCTGCACACCAACAAGGCTAAATATCATCAGCAGGCTAAAAAATCTACGCATTCACTTCTCCTGAATTCTAATTGTCAAAATACCAATTCCATAAAATGTTTCCGGCATAACACTTCATATCGGTCATTGCCGCCAATCTCTGTCTGCGCGCCCTCTTTAATCACCTTGCCCTTTTCATCCATGCGCAGATTCATCGAAGCCTTGCGGCCACATTTACAGATGGTTTTCAGCTCCTTCAGCTCATCGGCCAAGGCCAGAAGATGCATACTGCCCTCAAACAGTTTGGCCTGAAAATCGGTGCGGATGCCGTAAGTCAATACCGGAATAGCAACGCGGTCACAGATGGCCGCCAGTTGAAAAACCTGAGCGCGGGTCAGAAACTGGGCCTCATCAATCAGCACACAATTTATTTTGCGTTTTTTCAGCTCGTTAGTCACTTGGGCGTAGATATCCGTTGTATCGTCAAAGGTATGTGCCTTTGCCTCCAGCCCGATGCGGGACGTGATGACCCCCTTGCCATATCGGTCATCCAGGGCCGCAGTGAACAGCATGGTACCCATGCCGCGTTCCTGATAGTTAAAACTGGACTGCAACAGGGTTGTCGATTTTCCGGCGTTCATCGATGAATAATAGAAATATAATTTTGCCATAAAATCCTTTAATATTGAATTCTTTCGAATTTTACCATACGGTAAATAAACATCTGTGACAAGATGACAGATCGCGGAATATCCGTCAATTCAGCCGTTATCTTTACCCGCTACTTTTAAAGGCCGTTAACCATGACCTCAGCCCCCATCATACCCGAAAAAAAACTTATGGAAGCTGCGAGGTCAGCCAAGGAAAACAGCTATTCTCCCTACTCAAATTTCCCGGTCGGCGCCGCCGTATTGCTGGAGGATGGCCAAATATTCAAAGGAGCCAATATTGAAAATGCCAGCTATGGCCTGACCTGCTGCGCTGAACGCGTGGCCCTCTTCACCGCCCGCACAGCTTCGCCTGCCAAGATTATCGGCCTTGCGATTTCCATTGGCAAGCAAACGGACAAGCTGCCAAAAGAATCCCTTGTACCCTGCGGTGCCTGTCGTCAGGTTATGTCCGAATTTCTTGGGGCAGAGGTGCCGATTTATATCGACGGCAACCGCAGCTTCACCATGAATGAGCTGCTGCCTTACTCCTTCAAACTGCCCTAGGATCAGGCCCTAATTTTCAGACTTCTTCAGGGCTTCGGTAATGCGCGCGGCGATCTGATTGGCTTTTGCCCGAACCTTTTCGGCATCAAGGGTGATAACCTTGTGGTTCTCCATCAAGACAGCACCATCAACGATGGTGGTCACCACATCACTGCCGCTTACCGCATAGACAAGGTGAGAGATCACATCATAAAGCGGCGTCATATGCGGCCCCGAAAGATCCATCTGAATAAGGTCAGCCCGCTTGCCGACCACAATATCACCAACCAGATGATCCAGGCCTATGGCCTGTGCGCCGCCAATGGTGGCCATCGTCAAAACCGTCGGCGCGGACATGACTGTCGGGTCATAACTAACGCCCTTATGCAGCAAGGCCGCGAGGCGAATTTCCTCCCACATATTCAAGTCATTATTTGAGGCCGCGCCATCGGTGCCCAACCCCATGCGCACCCCCTGTTTCAGCATTTCAGGTACCGGCGATACCCCCGCAGCCGTTTTCATATTGGAGGTCGGATTATGAATCACCCCAACGTTATATTTGGCCAGAAGTTTGATTTCCTCTGTGGTGGGATGAACCACATGGGCGGCAATTAGTTTATTTTTAAGCAGTCCCAGACGTTCCACATGCAAAATAGGCGAGCTATCATAGCGATCCTTGATCTGGTCAAGTTCCGCCCGGTCTTCGGCCAGGTGAATGCTAATGGGCGCGTCCAGATCAAGGGCAATTTTAGATAATTCCGCCAAATGTTCGGGCGATACCGTATAGGGTGAATGAGGGCCGAAAGCCGGCGTCACTCTGCCTGATTTACTGGTGCGATTCTTAACAAATGATACGGCCGAGGCAAAAGAATCCGTCCAGCCCTTAAATCCGGGACTGGGATAATCAATCGACGGCGATGCCAGAATAGCCCGCAAACCGCATGATTCGATCACATCACCCCCCCGATCCGGGTAAAAATACATATCCACAAAAGATGTGGTGCCGCCCCGGATCATTTCAAGGCAGGCCAGATTCATGCCCGCCTCAATGAATTCAGGATCAACAAACTGCCCTTCCATAGGGAAAATATAATCCTTCAGCCATGTCATAAAGGCTAGGTCGTCGGCCATGCCGCGAAACATCACCATCGCCGTATGGGTATGACCATTGATCAATCCCGGCATCAACGCGCGGTCTTGACCCGTGATGATTTTTTCCGCCGTGAAGTTGGCCATAATCTCAGTACCGCTGCCAACAGCGACAATCACGCCGCCGCGCACGGCAACAGCACCATTTTCAATCACCGGATTTTCCGGCACCATCGTCACCACATAACGGCCATGAACAATAAGATCAACGGCGGCCCGATCAGCGGGTTTTACCGTCTTGGCAGAAGCCTCGGCATGAGATATGGCGGATATTTGCGTGGATAGTGACATTATTATTCCTAAAGTGAGCATTTTCACAAAAAACAATAGGTCAAATTTATCATTCATTTTCAGGGTCATCACTTTTCCTATGCTATCTTTGCCATCTGCTTTTGATATATGTGCCGTTGTTATCATGGATACTATATCCTGAAAAATCATGGCCTTCAATGACGATCCTATGTTTCACATAACCGATTCTCTCTCCCATCCGTAATATATCAGGGCCAATCTGGCATAATCTCCCTATTCCCTCCCCACAAAAAAATATTTAACCTACTGAAAATAGGTGTTTTTTTATTTAATTATAAAATAACCATTGACTTTCGTTGATTTGGTGTACTATATTTGTACAACACTTAAACACCACAACAGTTATTGTGCCAACTTTTTAGAGATAGGAATTACCCGTGGCGACACAGTGGAAAAATGACCAGCCAATCTATCTGCAACTAAAGGAGCAGATATTGGCCATGATAATTGATGGGGCCTTAAACGAAGGAGAGGCCCTGCCTTCGGTACGCAAAGTGGCCGTCGATTATCAAATTAATCCCATCACCGCCTCAAAGGCTTATGCCGAGCTTGTTGACGAGGGTCTGGTGGAAAAAAGAAGAGGTCTTGGAATGTTTATACTCGAAGGTGCCAGAAAAAATCTATTAAAGGCGGAACAGAAAAAATTCCTCTCCAAAGAATGGCCCGAAATTACCAAACGGATTTCCCTGTTGGGGCTTAATGTCAAACAACTGATTGAAACTGCTGAGAAAAACACCAGCCATTCAAGCTAAGGATCGCCCAATGACCACTATCATAACTGCCGAGAATCTCAGCAAATCCTTTGGGTCATTTCAAGCCCTGAAGAATGTTAACCTGACCATCCAAAAAGGCCAGATTGTTGGCATCATTGGCGCCAACGGGGCCGGAAAAACAACGCTGCTCAATAGTATTCTGGGCCTCAGCGCCTATGATGGCCGGCTGAATGTTCTGGGTTTTGACCCCAACAGCCAGCGCGACGAACTGATGAAACAAATCTGTTTTATCTCTGACGTGGCCACCCTGCCAAAATGGATCAGGGTCTCAGAAGCCATTGATTTCGTTGAAGGCGTGCATCCCAGTTTCGACCGAGAAAAAGTATTGAGATTGCTGGCCGGCACCACGGTGCCTCTGGATAAAAAAATCCGCCAACTCTCAAAAGGCATGATTGTTCAGGTTCATCTGGCTTTGATTATGGCCATTGACGCAAAAATTCTGGTGCTGGACGAGCCAACATTGGGTCTGGACATCATCTATCGCAAGAAATTTTATCATCAATTGCTGGAAGATTTCTTTGATGAGGACCGGACAATCCTGATCACCACCCATCAGGTGGATGAGATAGAGAATATCCTCTCGCAAGTGATTTTTATCCGCGAAGGTGAGATCGCGCTCGAAGCTGATATGGAAGAAATTGGTGAACAATGGCTGGTGCTTAATCCGGCAACAGACAATATTGATGCCGCGCGGGCCATGGCCCCGGCCTCGGAACAAACCCTGCTTGGCCGGACGTCCTTTATCTTTAATGGCCAGCCCCGGGCCGAACTTGAAAAACTGGGCGATGTCAGCCGGGTCAGCCTGTCCGACCTGTTTGTCACCCTCATGGATGGAGAATAATCATGTCCGCTAAAATCACCCGCCGCCCTGATAATAGGCTTAAAGCCCTGATCATTGCCGGTTTTATCACCGGCCTGATGGTCACCGGCATTGTCAATCTGTCCTATGCCACCCAGCAGAAATCCGTTTTGGATTTCGATCAGTCTGCCGCCACCTGCGCCCTGAGCCTCTGCAGTTTATTATGAGGCTATATGATTAGCCCAGCAGGATATGTCAAGCCATATAACGAGAAGAAAAACGGAGAAATAAAATGATAGCCTCTCTCATAAAAATAAACGGCTATGCCCCTTTCAAAGCCTTAATGCTTAGAGAATATTGGGAAAACCGCCGGGCGATTTTCACCACCCCGATGGCCATTACAGCCCTGTCAATGCTTCTGATCATTATCAGCATGGGCCTATTGGGCCGAGCCATCTATATCAACGGGGACTCCTTCACCCTCAGCGAGGTGATGGCCAATATGTCTGGCCGTGAGGCTCAAAATCTCAGCATGCATATTAATCATCTTCTGCTGGCTTCAACCGTCCCTATCCTGATTGGTATGTGGTTCTGTATGGTTTTTACCGCCCTTGGATCGCTCTATGATGAGAAAAAAGACAACAGTATTCTATTTTGGAAATCCATGCCCACCTCCGACCTGCAAACCATACTTGCAAAATTACTGACGGTGACCGTAGTTATCCCGTTCGTGGCCATCGGATTTATGTTTATTTTTCAAATTTTCCTGTTGATTATGGGCAGTCTGGCCACCTACGGTACTGATTACAACGCATGGGATCTGCTGTGGTCTTCCACAAACCTGCCGGCTTTGCTGTTAAGTGAAGTGACATATATGATCATGTACAGCCTGTGGGCCCTGCCGGTTTTCACCTGGTTGATGTTGGCCTCGGTTCTTGCCAAACGCACGCCTTTATTGCTGGCCACCATCCCCGTTGCTCTTGCGATCCTGTTTGAAACCCTAATCTTTCGCTCAAGCCATCTGGGTCATTTTATTGGTATGCGGATCACAGGTGGTCATATTATGGATACGGATAGTGGGTTTAGCAGAAATTTCATCGACTTTAACCCACGGACATCACTGGAACTGATACAGTCGGCTGCCCAGCCCGAATTTTGGATAGGCCTTGCCATTTCTGCCGCCTTGCTCTATGCCGCGATTTTACTCAGAAAGCGCAACAGCCTGTGATTTATCTCATCTTTTATTAGGAGATATGGGCCAACGCCCTTACCCCTGATATCTTCCAACTGCCCCGGCCTTTGCCGGGGCATTTTTTTTGATCCGGCCACGATTACTACAGAGGAAATTATTTCACCTGACATTAAAGGTCTTTTAAATTATTGTCTTTACACAGAAACCTTGAAAATGACAGTAAAGAGGAAATCCTGAAACGATGTGCGGTATCGCCGGAATAATAACGTCACTTGACAGAAAACCTGATCAGGCCATCCTTAAAAAAATGACCGATGCCATCATCCACCGTGGCCCCGATGAGGCCGGAATATATGTGGAGAATGGTGTGGGCCTCGGCCATCGCCGGCTGTCGATCATTGACATAAAAAGCGGCCAGCAACCCATGACCACTTCAGACGGGGATGTCACCATCGTCTATAACGGCGAAATTTATAATTTTGTCGAAATTCGCGCCGAACTGGAGGCCAAGGGCTATCATTTCAAAACCCGCTGCGATACGGAAGTCATTCTCAATGCCTATCATGCCTGGGGGCCAGACAGTGTCAAGCGCATTCGGGGCATGTTCGCCTATGTGATATATGACAGCCGCAGCAAGAAAATCTTCATGACCCGGGACAGGCTGGGCATCAAACCGCTCTTCTACGCCCCGACAGGAGATCGAACCGTCCTATTTGGTTCTGAACTGAAAGCCCTTGCCGCCCATCCGGATTTTGCCAAAAATCTGCGTAAGAAAAGCATGGAAGATTATTTTGCGCTGGGCTATGTGGCGGAACCTTATACCATCTACGAAAATGTTTTTAAGCTGGAGCCAGGCCACAGCATCCTGATAGATTTAAGCAATGGCCAGCGCACCAAAACACAATATTGGAACCTTCAATTCACCGGCGATTATCGCGGCAGCTTTGAAGAGGCCCGAAGTGAATTACAGGAACGGATACGCGAAGCCGTCAAAATCCGCATGGTGGCGGATGTGCCGTTGGGTGCCTTCTTGTCTGGCGGTGTGGATTCCGGGGCCGTTGTCGCCGATATGGCCGACATCAGCGATGATCCGGTCAACAGCTGCTCGATCGGATTTTCCGATCCCAATTTTAATGAAACCGATTACGCTAACAAGGTTGCCCGGCAATATCACACCAATCATTGGTCGCGGGAAGTTGACCCGGATGATTATTCTCTGGTGGACAATCTGATTGATATCTATGACGAGCCTTATGCCGATAGCTCCGCGCTGCCCACCTACCGGGTTTGCGAACTGGCCCGAGAAAAGGTCATCGTCGCCTTATCCGGCGATGGCGGCGATGAAAATCTTGCCGGATACCGCCGCTATCAATTGCAAATGTTTGAACAGAAAATGCGCGGTATTTTCCCGCAAGCCATCAGAAAACCGCTTTTTGGGCTATTGGGCAAAGCCTATCCCAAAGCCGACTGGGCGCCGCGCATATTCCGGGCTAAAACGACGTTTCAGGGCCTCGCCCGGGATCATGTGGAAAGCTATTTTCACGGCGTTTCGATTCTGAAAGGCGATATGCGGAATCACTTATTCAGCAAAAGTCTGAAAAATGACCTTCAGGGCTATAACACCCTTGAAGTATTTAAAAAATATGGCGCCAATTCAGGCAGTGATGATCCGCTGTCTATCCTACAATATATAGATATAAAGACCTATCTGGTCGGCGACATCCTGACCAAGGTAGATCGCGCGTCCATGGCCCATTCGCTCGAGGTACGGGTTCCCCTGCTGGATCATAAACTTGTGGAATGGATCGCCACCCTGCCATCCCATTTCAAACTTCAGGGCGGTGAAGGAAAATATATCTTCAAAAAATCGCTGGAAGGCCGCCTGCCCAATGACATCCTGTACCGGCCCAAAATGGGTTTTGGCGTCCCCCTTGGCAAATGGTTCCGGAATGAGTTAAAAGACAACATCCGCACAGCCGTCTTGAGCGACCGCATGAGAGACAGCGGTTATTTTGAGGCTGATTATTTACGCACTCTTGTAGATCAGCATCAAAGTGGCCTCAGGGATTATAGCGCGCCGCTCTGGACATTGATGATGTTTGATCAGTTCCTGTCCCGTCAGGATAAATTTTCATAACATGGCTTTTAATAAAAAAAATTAAGGACAACACTTGCGGGTTCTCACCTTCACATCACTATACCCCAACAGCCATGAACCTCGGCGCGGCATTTTTGTCAAAAGCCGCATGACCTATTTTGATCAGATCGCCGGCACGGCGCGCAAGGTCATTGCCCCTGTGCAATATTTCCCGCTGCTCGGCCTTAATCCGCAGAGTAGGTTTCACGGCTATAATCAGGTACCAAAAGAAGAAATTCAAGACGATATCCCTGTCTATCACCCACGCTATATGACCCTTCCGGGAACGCATATTATCAATGCGGCCAAGGCCATGGCCTCGGCCGCTGAAAAAATCATTCCCGCCATTTATCCCGCCGATGAAACTTTTGACCTGATTGACGGGCATTATCTTTATCCTGACGGTATTGCGGCCTATAAACTGGCCAAAAAATATGACAAGCCACTGATCCTGACAGCCCGGGGCAGCGATGTGAATTTCTGGCTGGAACAGCCGACCCACAGGCGTGATATTCTGGCGGCACTGGCCTATGCCAGCACAATAATCTGCGTCAGCGCTGCTTTAAAGGATCGCCTGATCCAGCACGGCATACCAGAATCCAAGATCACCGTAATCATGAACGGCGTCGACAGGACGATATTTAAGGCGGCGGCCCAAACAAAAAGCGGCGGCGAATATCTGCTAAGCGTTGGTAATCTGGTTCCGTTAAAAGGCCATGAATATATTTTACGCGCCTTCGCCCAATTATCAGATGAGTTATCAGGCCAACTGCCGGAAGAAAAACTGATGATCATTGGATCGGGCGCGCTTGCCGGCAGCTTACAACAACTGACCCGTCAGCTCAATATCGCAGACAAGGTGACTTTTCTGCCCGATATCGCCCATGAACAACTGCCCGGCTATTACCAGAAAGCCAAAGGCACCATCCTCATGTCATCCATGGAGGGCATGCCCAATGTTGTTCTGGAAAGTCTGGCTTGTGGCACCCCGGTCATCGCCGCCAATGTCGGAGGTATCCCCGAGGTGGTGACAAAAGATAACGGCATTTTGCTGCCTGAACGCACAACAGAGGCCCTTACGGCGGCGTTAACTTCGGCCCTTCAGTGCAAATGGGACCGCCGCCAAATTGCCGCAGATATGGCTTATCTGGACTGGCAGGAAACCGCCCGGAAACTACATCACTGTTTTGCCAATGCCCTCTAGGCGATTTTGACGATCTGCTTGCCGAAATTCTCGCCCTTGAGCATACCGATGAAGGCTGATGGGGCATTTTCAAGTCCCTCTGTCACAGATTCCCGGTATTTCAATTTGCCTTCCTGAAGCCAGACCGCAGCTTTGCGGACGAACTCCATATTTAATTTCGGATTATCAAAAACAATGAACCCTTGAATTTTAAGGCGGCGTTGAATGATGATACCCATGCCACGTGGTCCCGGTGTCATGTCCGTATTATTGTAATCTGAAATCATCCCGCATAGGGCGATCCGGCCAAAGTCCCGCATATTCCACAGGGCCGCTTCCATAATCTTGCCGCCGACATTCTCAAAATTGACATCAATGCCCTTTGGGCACATCTTGGCAATTTTTTTCGGGATAGAGCCACAGGTCTTATAATTAAATGCCCGATCAAAACCCAATTCATTGACCAAGAAATCCACCTTGTCGTCAGAGCCAGCGCAGCCCACCACTTCGCAGCCCATGATCTTGGCAATCTGCCCGACCACACTGCCCACCGCGCCGGATGCGGCCGAGACAAAGACCACTTCCCCCGGCTGAACATTGGCCACATCGACAAGTCCGGCATAGGCGGTCATGCCCGGCATACCCAATATGCCCAGATAATAAGACAATGGAACAGCACCCCGCTCCACGGTCAGCAGGTCCGCGCCATCAGACTTGGAATAATTCTCCCAGCCCAACATACCCACAACCACGTCACCCTCCTTGAATTTTGGATTTTGAGATTTTACCACTTCACCGACAACGCCGGCTTCCAGGACTTTTCCAATTTGAAAGGGCGGCACATATGATTTTGCATCATTCATCCGTGAACGCATATAGGGATCAACCGACATATAAAGGTTACGCACCAATAGTTCGCCGTCACCAATTTCAGGAATTTTTCCCTCGACCAATTTAAAGTTATCGGGCACAACCCAGCCATCCGGGCGGCTGTTCAATATGATTTGCTGATTAATTTCGGTCATGGCACTTCACTTTCTTTATTGTGGGAGAAGAGAATCAAAGGTTGACAAAATATGTAATAAAAACCACATTTTTTACAGTTAAATTTTAATTTATTTACCCCGCGAACCAATAAAAATGAAACATCACCTGTCTCTTATGCTTTTTTCACTGATCATGGCTATGCCGCTTGCAGCGGCGCAGCAGGAAAATAGCATGACAGCAGATCATAACCTGACAGGCAAAATATGGGATTCGGCCAATCAGAAATTCATCACGGAAGCCCGACTGATCACCCATCTTCGTCAATCCCGTCATGTCCTGCTCGGCCTGCGCCAAGATAATCCACAACATCAACAGCGCGCAGCAGATATGATCGAAAGCCTTGTCAAAAAAGGACGGCGGCCCACCATATTCATCAGCAATGTAACGCGCGACAAGCAAAATGCTTTTGCCATTTTCGCCCAAAGACATCGGGATCCGGCCATCGCCTATGATGCCACCGGGCTTGATATGCTATTGGGTTGGCCGGGCAGCGGTCAACCGGACTGGACAATATCACGGCCAGTCTTTGATGTGGCCATGCTCAGAAAACTCCCGTTAAACGCCGTTAATTTTTCCCGCTACGAAATTGGCCAAATTCATCATAAGGGTTTAGAGGGACTGCCCCTTGACGTCAAACCAGACGTGACCGCGCTCTTATCCTTGCCGATGCCGGAGGCTATCAAAAGCCGACTCAATGATGAAATAGCCCGGGAATTTTGCGGCAAGCTGCCGCCCGAAGCCCTGGATAAATTCGTCTTGATCCACCGCGCCCGGAATGCTCTTTTCGCCCGGGCCATTACACGAGACGATCCCAAATATTCCAATCCACGACATATTGGCCCACGACATATTGGCCCACGACATATTGGCCCATCTGTTCTGATCACGTCCCAAAGGCATGTGGTGCGCGGCACAGGCCTGCCCGGTTACCTTGATAAACTCGGGCTTAAAGACAAAATCACCAGCCTGTCATTCGTCGAAGTCGGCACAGATATATCCCCCCAGGACATGGCAGCGATAAAAGTTGATTTCATCTGGTTCAGCCACAAAAAATCCCGGCCATCCCCCTGCGGACATTTAACGTCAGAAACGCCCTAATCCGTCAGTTGAAAATGCAGCATCGCCGCCGCGATCGGTTTGTCCGGGCTTGTTTGCCAGGCTTCGGTGTGAAGCGTCGCAAACCGCCGGCCCCGCCGGTATACCCGGGCCTTGGCGAAGGTATCCACGGGCTTCCCGGCCCTTAAATAATCAATGGTGATATCAAGGGTTTTGGGCAATGAAGCCAAATCATTAGACAAATTCGGGGCCAAATCAATCGTCCAGATTAATTCCATGAGCGCGGCCATTTCCAGCAATGATGCCACGGTTCCCCCATGTAATACCGGTGGAAAAGGCGACCCAATCAGATCCCCATGATAGGCCATCGCCGTGGTTAAGCTTCCCTCCCGCCTGATAAGCCGAAATCCCATCATTTTAGCATAAGGACTTATATCAAGGCTTTGATCGAATACAGGGGTGTTTTTCAGATTAACCAGAAAATCCACGCTCATAATATCTGCCCTTCCGGCCCATTGGCCAGCGAAGTTATTTCCTGATAGGAAAATACGGCGACAGCGTGAGCGATCGGCTTTGTCTCATCGGTGCAATAGGCATCCCCCTGAACAAAGACAACCTGATCGGTCACTTTCAGACAGCGGGTTTTAGCAACCACAGAAGAAAAAGCGGTCGGTTTTTCAAAATAATCAACCCGCAAATCAAGGGTGGCAATTTTTTTATATGTCTCGAACTTATCATATACGGCGGAACCCAGCGCGGTATCCAGAAAGGTTGTAATCGCCCCATTGGCCATAATCCCGCTGCCGGGTAGGACGTCCAATTCAGGGTTATAGGGCATCTGCGTTACAACATATGCCCCCTGTTTGTCCAGAAAGCGCAGCCCCAAACGCCGGGCATGAGGGATCATCAGTACCAATTCGTTAAGTTCTATATTTTTAAACGCAATAAGATATTTCCTTTCCAGGGTCAGGTCCCATAGGCGGCCGCGATGGCTTTTATTTTTCCCACCATAGAAAAAAGCCCGTTGGTGCGCATCGGAGACAAATGTTTTTCAAGGCCCAGCTGATCGAGCGTATCCCTTGCCTCTATCCGGATGATCTCTTCTGGCGCCCGGCCGGAGAAGATCATCAGAATCAACGCCACCAATCCACGGACAATATGGGCATCGCTTTCGCCCTTGAATATCACATGGCCATCAACAAGCTCATGGGTAAGCCAGACACGGCTGGTGCAGCCATGAACCCGATTTTCCTCGATCATATCTTTTTCATCAAAATCAGGTAGATGACGACCAAGATCAATGATATATTTATAGCGGTCTTCCCAATCCTCCAGATAGTCAAATGTTTCGATCACATCATTGATTGTTTCACTCATCACTCTACACTCTTAGTTTTTTTAATCAGAAAATACAAAATGTCCCCTTCTGCCGTCATTGTCAGCAGATCATGCGCCGTTTCCTGACAAAAATGGGGGATATCAATCTGGGTCATGGGGTCTGTGGCCATTACCTTTAAAACAGCCCCATCCGGCATGGTTTCAAGGAGACGCCGGACACGCAAAACCGGCAGCGGGCATTTATGTCCCGTCACGTCCAGACTCTTCGAAAAAACATCCCTTTTCATCCTGATCCTTATGCATAAAATAAAATTAGAAACGCCAAAAACTTGACAGACCGTCTATATTTTAAGATTGATCGAAACTTGCCGCGCAATATTAACTCCCTATTAAGGCTGCAAGGCTACACTATCCGCACAAATAGTAAATGGAAATGAGCATTCCAAGATGAATGGAAAAGTAATCGGCGTAATTCAAAAGAGAAATACCCGTCGGGCCAACGGGCTGCAGGAAATATTAGATACCCTGCCGCATGGTGTCGCGCTGTTTGATAAACAGCTTATCCTGCAGCATTGGAACCAGAAACTCGTCAACCTGCTATGCCTAGAAGAGTCGTTTCTTGAACAAGAGAAAAACCTGAATGATATTCTGCATATCAATTGGGATAAACAGCGGCATGACAGCCGGAACGGCTTCGCCGATAAAATACTGTCCGAGCTCTCGAAAGCCAAAACATCCGATGAATTATTTCCCTTCAGTTATGAGTATCGCATAAATGAGGAAAGAAACCTTGAAATCAAGGGAGATGTCATGTCCGGTGACGGGGGAATGGTGCTGACCTTCACTGATATTTCCTTACGTACCGACCCCAATTTTTACCTGCAATCCACAACCGCCCCCCTTGATATGCAAAGCCTTGAAATAAACAAATCGCGGGTTATAGAAGCAGAAACGAACAGCGAAATTATGGAACAAGAGGCCGTCAAGGCTATTCAAATGGCCGAAGACCTGGCCATTACCCGAGAGGCTGCAGAAAATGCCGCCCGCCATATTGAAGCCATTCTCAACGCTATTTCCGATGTGCTGATCACCATGGATGCCAAGGGCGACATTCTGACCTGTAATCATGCAGCAAAGGATATGCTTGGTTATGATTCCGAAGAAATCGTCGGCCAAAACCTGTTATTGATAGTCAAAACCGATCAGGTCATATCAAAAAAAGATTTTGAAAATTTTGTCACCAATCTGGAAGAAGGACAGCAGCTCAAAAAATACAGCGGCACCGGTTATAAAAAATGCGGCATATCATTCCCGGTTGAACTGAATTTCCGGGAAGTGAATATCAGTGGAAAAAAACAATTCACCATTGTTATTTCAGATGTTACTGAGCGTCATGAGGCAGAGATTTTAATCCGTAAAATGGCCCTCCATGACAGTCTGACCGGGCTGGCAAATCGGAATCTTGTGCAACAAAGGCTGGATACTGCCATGCGTATGGCGATGCGTACAAAAACCAAAATATCCGTCATGTTCCTTGATCTGGACGGTTTTAAACCGGTCAATGACATTTATGGCCATGCCACCGGGGACAAGCTGCTGCGGGTTGTCGCAGACAGGCTTGAGAACAGCGCCAGGGATATTGACACCGTGGCCCGTTTAGGGGGCGATGAATTCGCCATCATATCAGCCAATATCACCAATGCAAAAGATGCCCGCAAAGCCGCGCAGCGCGTTCTGGATAATGTTCGTAAACCTATTGTCATTGATGGCAATACCCACATCATCGGCACCAGCATCGGAATCAGTTTTTTCCCTGACGATGCCAAAAATCCCGATGAATTATTCCGTATGGCCGATGTGGCTCTCTATCAGGCCAAGAATGCGGGCAAGAATGACTATCGGCTGTATAATCCTGAAATGGACGCCCAGTCAAAAATAGAAAAACAAATCGAGACGGATTTGGAAAAGGCCATCGAGAATGACGAATTATTGCTCCATTACCAACCCATGCTAAATACCATTGACGACAGTATTACCGGCGCAGAAGCTTTGGTGCGCTGGCAGCATCCAGAGAAGGGGATGATCCCACCTTTCGACTTCATTCCCATCGCGGAAAATTCTGATTTAATGTTGGTTCTGGGCAAGAAAATTCTGGCAATGGCCTGTCATCAGGCTAAAAAATGGCAGGATATGCCGTTGCCCGGTTTTCGCGTATGTGTTAACATTTCCGCCCGTCAGTTTCAGTCAAAAGATTTTATTGACACCGTGAAGAATGTACTCGAAAGCTCTGGACTTGATCCAAAAGGGCTTGAGCTTGAAATTACCGAAGGTATGGTGATTGATGATGCTGATATTGTTGCCCGTAAGCTTGAAATTCTGGCGGGCATGGGCATATCTCTGGCCATCGATGATTTCGGGACCGGATATTCCTCTTTGGCTTATCTAAAACGTTTTCCTGTGCATCAGCTTAAGATTGACCGATCATTCATCTGTGATATTACCGAGGATCACGACGATGCGGCCATTACGGATGCGGTTATACGCTTGGGACACAGCCTTGGCTTAACCATTGTTGCCGAAGGTGTAGAAACCATGGAACAAGCCCAGATCTTACGGCAAAAAGGCTGTGATGTGCTGCAAGGATATTATTTCAGCAAACCCATTCCGGCGGCTGAATTTGAACTTTGGGTGACCGCCCACAACGAAAAAAACGATCATTAAATATTAAAATACGGAGCCAAACCGAATTAACAGACCCGTATTATCCGGATTAATACTTTCGTGATCTGGATTGATCTGATGTAAGATATTAACATCCACCTGCGCGCCGAAAAAATCCGTTATGCGGTAGGCCATCTCAAAATCAATTTGGCGTCCGGTTGGCGACAGGGCGACCCTACGGCGAACAAACGACAGGCTATCGGTTTGATAGTTTCGATCAGAGACATAAGATATATTCGCATGGCCACTCAGCACCCTGAGCGGCTGACTGATGGCGAAACTCAACCGGTCATCTTTTTGAAACAGTGATTTTCCAATCAGGCCAATGGAAAAGCTGCCTGATGTCAAACGGCTTACCTGCTCGACCAGACTTAAATCCGCTGCCTTGGCACGGGTCATACCGTAAGATGCCTTGGCACTAAAAGCCACCTTCTTGCTGAAAGACAGATCAAACCGGCCATTCACAAAAGCGGATGACGCACCTCTGCCCAGAGAGAGTGCGCCATCTGACAAACTGCCCAACAGGCTGCCCTGCTCATCCATCAGACCAAGATCAACTCCGACCCTCAGGGCGGGCGACATTTTATGATCCAGCCGCGCCATCATAACCTGACTTGACGCTTTAAGGTTATACGCCTGCCAGGTCTGACTGGCGCGGGCAACCACCATATCAAGTCTGGTATTTGGGTTAAGCTGCTGGCCAAAGAGAATAGTTTGACTGTCTTGCCGCCCGATAAGTGCCATAAAATCCTCTTTGCCAATGGTAAGGAACTCATCCTGATCATAATCTTCCATAGCCTCTTTTAAAGAAAGCCCTTGAGAAAATATCATATTCTGATCCGTGCCCAAGGACATATCAAGCTTCATGCGTAAGCCATGATGACGGTTGCGGGCATCATTTTGATGGGAAAAATACTGCGCGTCAACTTCCTGAAACCGCCAATCTTCCTGCCAGGAGAATTGCGCCGTGACCGATTGATCAAGCTGTAATGACGTGGTTCGGCTGCCTCTCCTGGCCTCGATATACGGTCCAAGCTGTATGGCCCCGCCCCGGTTAAATATCTGCTGTCCAAGATCAACGCGGTATGACCGATTAAGACCATCCAGCATCAGGCTATCTCCCACTATCGTCGCAAAAGCACCCAGGCCGCCAAAAGCATTGCCGCCCAAAAGAACGCTGCTCTCCAGAGGGACAGCTTGCGAGCCTCCGGCAGGGGCTTTGACAGCAATTGAGGCCACACCCTGAGGACTGAAGGCCTCCTCCAGATTGACCAGGCCGCGGCCATAGATGATATCGGCGCCCACAGCCCCCAAATCCGTCGCCGTATCAAACAACAGATCGGCAACCTGTTTCCCGGTTAAATTGGGAAAAGCCTCCATCAAGAGCGCCGCCGCACCGGCTATATGAGGGGTCGCAAATGACGTACCGTCCCAATCAAAAACCGCTGCATTCCCATGTTCATCAATTCCAAGCGACCTTATTTCATGAGCACCTGCAACCAGAAATACATCTTTGGCAATATCACCGGCCCGATGACTGCCATCCCAGAAAACAGATGTCGCATCGACGCCGCCGGCCAGAATAATCTGGCCATTGGCCCAATCGGCCCAAGCCACAGCCGCCGAGTTTTCCGGCCGGGACAAATCCAAATCTGTATCCTCATCATCCTTGTTGCCCGCCGCCAGAATGATGATCATACCGGCTTCAACCGCCCGCCTATAGGCACTAACCAAGACAGGAGCATTAAAACCATCCCCGCCCAGACTGATATTGACAATCTTCACCCCGCGAACACGGGCATAATCAAGGGCGGAGGCGATATCATTGTCAAAAAATAGGCACCCATCCGCGCTTTCGCAGCTGCCCACATCTGCCGCATTAATCGCCATAATCTGGGCATTAAACGCAACCCCATGGGTATTGATATTTGTATTGTTGGCCGGATCACGAATGGCGGCGATCACCCCGGCAACACCCGTCCCATGACCGGAAACATCATTCAGATCGGCTCTGCTGCCCGTGACGATATTGATGCTGGCCGCGTGGATATTGGCGGCAATCTGCGAATTATCTATATCAATGCCGGAATCAATCACGGCAACGGTGATGCCCTGCCCGGTCACATCCTGATCATAAGCGGCAATTGCGTTGATCTGATCCAGACCATAATTATTGCGATATTCCCGAGTATCATAATTTATTGGCCCGGGCGGCGGGGCGGGCGGGCGCGCGGCATTACCCAAAGAGCCACCGCTGGGGGCGGAACCACATGAGGCCAGCAATATACAGCCTGTCAGAAGAATAATGACCTTCACAACATATTTTATCATAGAAATTTCCCCCTTATTTTTTATTTTTCTTCCGGCAGGGCGATATTACCGGTGTTACGCCGGTAAATAAAATCAAATAATATTTGCCATGTTTCTTCGTCTGTTTTCTTACGCTGGGCCCGATGCGCTACTGTGCCATCTTTCTGTTTTTCCCAGGTTAGTTTATAGATATGATCCATAATCGGCACATCAGATTTCAGAATCAGTTTTCCCTGCTCAAAGCCGCCCTTGATGACTTGGGAGCCGGCCTGATTATCCACCCAGAATTGAACCCATTGCCGCCCGTCAAAAGCGGTCAGGCTTTTGCCGTTCATGCGGAACGGTACCATGGGCGACGAAAAATGATCATCCAGTGACACCCAGCTCTGCTGTATCGCACAGCCTTTCAAAATCCGTCCCACCCGGTCAAATCCGGCGAGGTTATCATTCTCCCGATGATATACTTTCCAGTCGCCCACCCAAAAATCGAGCGCTCGGAACATGGGGTGTGCGCAAGGTACAATCGGCCTGTCTTTATTTCTTCCCTGAGCCTCCGCGCGCACCGGCACCGCAAGAACAGCGATCACACTCGCTAAAATACAGATATAAAACAAAATATTTTTCAATTGTTTTTCCTTCAAATATCGCACAGTTTAAGGCCTGATCATCTTTAATACAATAGTAGAAAATGACCGACATGGACATTCACGGGCCATATGATGCCGCCACCGATAAACCCTGGTTCCAGTCGCCGCCGCCGCTGGCCAACGGCCGCAGTATCGCCATCATCGGCGGCGGCATAGCGGGCCTGACCACAGGGCTTGCGCTGCAAAAACAGGGCTATCAGGTCACCATATTTGACCGTGGCCTGGGCCCGATGGCTCAGGCATCCGGCAACCCAGCGGCAATTCTGGAGCCATATTTGACCGTTGGTGACACGACCGAGGCTGATTTTTACCGCTCCGCATTATGTCAGGCTCTCGACTATTATATCGCGATCGACCCTGAAGTTTTCCTCAGCCGGGGCCTGACTAAATTTGCCAAAACCCCCTCCGAACAACATAAATTCGCCAAAATTTTACTGCAAGGCCACCTGCCGGAAGAGCTTAGGGCGGAAAACTTTGCAACAAAAGCTTTGGGCGTAACAGAAAATCTGAACGTCTCAGAAACTTCGGTCAGTGGCCTGCATTTTCCCACTTTAGGAGCCATCTCACCGCCGAAAATCAGGGAAATCCTCGCTCAAAAACTCACTATCGAAAGTCAAAAAAACATCACCCACATAATCCATGATCAGCAATGGCAGTTATATCAGAGGGGAAAAATATGCCACGCGGCGGATTCGGTCGTGATCTGCGGCGGGCCGCAAAGCCATCATTTCTCTGAAACAACCCCGCTGCCCCTTGCCGTGATCAGGGGGCAGATCACTCTGCTGGACGGCGAAGACTACCCCGCCGCGCCCCACGATATATTATGCGGACAGGGCTATGTCATTCCGCCCTTCATGCGGCAGGGCAGTAAAATAATGATCATTGGAGCGAGTTTTGGCCCAGAGGGGACAGACATTTCCCTGCGGGCAGAGGATGACCAGGAGAATATGAAAAATGCTGAAATATTATGGCCCGGCATCAGCCAAAGGACGATAACAGGCCGCCGATGCAGCCTGCGTGCCTATAGCCCGGATCATTTACCCATCTGCGGACCGGTACCGGATTTTACAAAATATAGCACCGCTTATGCCGCGCTCCGGCATGGACCAAAACATCAGGCTTTTCCGCCAGCAAGCTATCAGCCAAATCTTTATATGGTCACCGGCCTTGGCGCGCGGGGGTTTCTAACTGCCCCGCTGCTCAGCAATATGATCACCGCCCTGATTGCCGGAACCCCTCTGCCCGCCGCCCCTCATGTCGCTGAAATGCTGCACCCCGGCAGGTTCATGATTCGGGCCCTGATCAAGGGTTTGATCAGGAGCGAAGCATAGTTCTTTCGTGCGATACGTTTTTTTAAAAACGTAAAAATGCTGCGCAACATATTGCGCAGCATTTTTTACCAAACCAACCTATTATTTCTTATGCAGTTTATTAATTTGCTCCTGCATGGCGGCCAATTGCGCCTGAAGCTCGGTCAATGGATGACCAGCTGCCCCCTCTTGTGATGGGGCTTCGGCCTGATCTGTGGGATCTGGACCAGAATTTGACGCCCCCGGCTTAGTCTCTTGCCTGCCTTTGACAGCACCAAACGGCGAAAACATAGACATGGTTTGCTCAAAAATAGCTCTATTTTGTTTGGCCATTTCCTCAAAAGGTTTCATTGGCTGTATCGGCAGGCCGGATTTGGCCAGATTTTCCTCAAAATACCCACGGAATTTTTCCTGATTCTGAGTGAAGGCAGACATGCTGCTTTCGAGATAATCCGGGACGACCTTTTGCAAACCGTCGCCATAAAAAGCAATCAACTGACGCAGGAAATTTATTGGCAAAAGCGTTTCGCCCTTGCTTTCCTCCTCAAAAATAATTTGAGTCAGAACCGAATGGGTAATATCAGTGCCGCTTTTGGCATCAATAACGATAAAGTCATCATCATCCTTGACCATACGCGCCAAATCATCCAGCGTCACATAACTGCTGCTATCGGTATTATACAATCGCCGATTAGCGTATTTTTTAATGATGATCTGTTCGCCGTCTTGTCGTTTTCTTTTTACCACGCTTTTTATACCTTATGTTATTTCTATTGATGTGAATTATGCCATATCACGCTATAATGCTGCAAAGCGCAAGAAAAATTGCTGCGCAACAACAAAATATGACCAAAAAAAGACTTTTTGCTTCATTTATTCCACATAACGCGTATATTTCTGCCATGCCAAAACAAAAAAACACCCTTGCTTCTGCTGCCAAATCTGAAATATCGCCTGATAATGATATCAGCCCGGATATCAATGCAATCGCCGAGCGTTATCTTGATTTATGGCTGGATAACCTCCGCTGCTGGTCCAGCGACCCGGAGGCAATGACAAAATGGCTTGAGGAATCCGCAAAGCCGGGTAAACCTGCGGTAAAAAACAAGCCCTAAGTCGCTCGTTTCATTCCCGCCCCCCTTTACCGTCACCCGGCCCTTAATTGTCACCCCGCCCTAAAACTCGGGCCACTTTATATATTGCCTTGACATTTGTGCTTTATTTCATTATTGTTATATTATTACATTTCATTTGATGTCTTATTTTTTGATTATTTTCTGTCCTTAGAACATCTGAATATCACCTTTATATATCTTCATGTATCAATATCTTATCTGTTCAGTCCGCCAAATTCTACAAGCCAAAATAACGAAATGTTATAACATTTGAATTTCCAAAGGAGACAATCATGATCAAAAGATATTCCACCTCAGTCTGCGGTGCTTTCGCCATAACTTTCGCTTTATTTTTAGGGATGAATTATCTGGTGTCGCCAGAAGAAGCTGAAAAACCTGAAGAAAAATCACATCCGCCAATTATTATCGGCACCATCCGTGACGTTATTGAGCCGCGCAAAAAAATTGAACCGCCGGAAAAAATAATCGACGATGTCGAATTGACCCAAAAGCCAAGACCGCCGAAAGATAAGGCAACCAAGAACGTCATTAATTTTATGCCTCCTACCAGACACCAGCCAATACAGCCCCTCAAGCCGACGCGCATCGGGCTTGCCAATGGCGAAATCCAGCCTTTGCGAAAATTTGCCCCGGCTTACCCGCGCGTGGGCGTTAATAGGGGGATTGAGGGTTATGTGGTGGTTAAATTCACGGTCAATAAAATGGGTGCTGTGGAGAATATTGTCATCGTCGAATCCACCAATGGTATTTTCAACGATAACACGATAAGCGCCGTCGAAAAATATAAATATAAACCCCGTGTCATCGATGGCGAGGCTGTTGAGGTTCATGGCGTAATGGAAAAAGTCAGCTTCAAAATAGATAATAGCTAAGCAACATCATAGGAGACCGTCATGCGTAACCAATCATTTCATACATTGGAAGATAATACGAAAATAGATATGACCCCCATGCTCGATATTATCTTTATCATGTTGATATTTTTCATTGTTACGGCGTCTTTCCTGAGAGAAACCGGTCTGCCCTTGCCCATTCCGGAAGGAGATTCCCAGCACAGCCCAGAAAAGGTCAGTCTGATTGTCCAGGTCAGCGAAACAAACGAAGTCTTGTTTAACGCACGCCACATTGACATCCGGGCCGTTGCAGTCAACCTAAAACGAGAAATATCAGAATTGGACAATCCCTCGGTCATCATCCACGCACATCCTGGGGCCAAAACTGACATAGTGCTGCAAGTGGTGGATCGGGTGCGGGCAGCAGGTATCCGGGACTTCGTCGTTGTGCCGTTAAAAGAAAATTAGATTTATTTTTGGAATGCTTTCCCTATATACTTGCTCATTAAAGGGAAAAAAATGGCCATTGGCGATAAAAAACAAATCAGAGACGGGCCACATCCATTGGGCCTGCATGTGGCCAGTGCCGCGCAGAGCTGGCTCGGCGCAGCGGCGGCTTTTCCGTTATTCCACCTTGGCGGGATGCAGATACATCCCAGCCTGAAGCAGGCGGCGGATGACCTGCGGCGCGAAATGGCCGGGAAAGATCTGGAAAAAATACAGCTCACGGTCATGCAAAAAGCCCAAGAGCGCCTCATGGATACCCTGACCGGAATCCGCAACTATCAGCATCAGCCCTACCAGAGGCAAATGCCGCCCGCGCCATTATGTTGTACATTGGGCAGCACAGAAGTTCGGGATTATGGCGATAATTTACCCGATCAGGCCCCCGTGGTCATTGTGGTGCCGTCGCTGGTCAATCCGGCCTATATTCTTGACCTGCGGCAGGATCACAGCTTTATGCGCCGCATGGCCGCTGAAGGCATTCACCCCTATCTGATCGATTGGGCCGCGCCGGGCGCAGAGGAACTGGATTTTAATCTGGAAGATTATATCCTGAAACGCCTGCTGCCCCTGATCCGGAAAATACATCAGCGGCATAACAGGAAAATTCATCTGCTGGGCTATTGTATGGGCGGAAATCTATCCCTTGCCGCCGCACAAATTATGCAGCCTGAAGATATCATAGACAGCCTGACCCTGATGGCAACCCCGTGGGATTTTCACGCGGATCAGCCGGCGCATCTGCCGGTTCTGACAGAATATTTCCTGAAAATGCCAGCGGCTGGCCAAATCGCCACCAGCATCCCCATGAATATCCTGCATATGTTTTTTTTCAGTCTTGACCCCACCTTATCGGGCCGTAAATTCCGTAAATTTGCCAGATTTAACCCACAAGATGAACAGACCCGGCATTTCACAGCGATAGAGGATTGGGCCAACCAGGGCATGCCGCTCGCGCCAAAGGTCGCACAAGACTGCCTGATCAACTGGTATCAACAAAATCAGACCCAGCAAGGCTGCTGGCGCATCGCCGGGCAAAATATTGATCCGGGTCTGCTGACCCTGCCCGGTCATATCATTACCCCCAACACAGATCGGATCGTCCCGCCCGCCTCCGCCGTGGCGTTACAGAAAAAATTACCCCATTTCACCCATACCAGGGCCAAAGGCGGCCATGTCACCATGATTGCGGGCACAACGCGTGAGGTAACTTTATGGCATAAAATAATCTCATATTATAAATAATATTTCAATTTTTGGTTATATTCTATATAATTATTTTAAAACAGGACATCGCGCAATATGCGAGATAAGTTTAATTTGCATTTTATGTTGCAGTGCGGTATTAGGCATTATATTATATTAGACGGTGATTATGATGCAATCAAATCCCTCTTTCCCGATACCAAAGCAAAAACCTAAAACCATATATGATAATTTAAGGAAAAAACCATGACTGAAGTTGCCATTATCGCCGCCCTTCGCACCCCTGTTGGATCCTTTAACGGCGCCTTGAGCGCTGTTCCCGCTCATTATCTAGGTGAAGTTGTCATCAAAGGGTTGCTGGCGCAAACGGGCGTCCCTGCAGAAGACATCAATGATGTGTTCCTGGGCCAGATTTTAACTGCCGGTGCGGGACAAAATCCGGCCCGGCAGGCGGCGATCAATGCGGGGCTACCCATTGAAACAACGGCGATGGGTATTAATCAGCTCTGTGGTTCTGGCCTGCGTGCCGTGGCCATGGGCTATCAGGCTATTCTTTGCGGCGATGCGAATATCGTCATTGCCGGCGGTCAGGAAAGCATGAGTCAGGCGCAACATTCCGCCTATCTACGCGGCGGCTATAAAATGGGTTCCGCAGAATTCAAGGATACGATGATCTGGGATGCCCTGACCGATGTTTTCAACAACAGCCATATGGGCATCACCGCTGAAAATATCGCCGAACAATGGCAGATTTCTAGGGCAACTCAGGATCAATTCGCCGCTGCTTCACAAAATAAGGCCGAAGCCGCACAGGCCGCCGGAAAATTCAAGGATGAAATCATCACCGTCACCATCAAAGGTCGGCGCGGCGATGTCGAAGTATCGGAGGATGAATATATCCGCAAGGGCGTAACGGCAGAAGGACTGTCCGCTATGCGCCCAGCCTTTAAAAAAGACGGCACCGTCACAGCGGCCAATGCCAGTGGCATCAATGACGGCGCGGCCGCCGTGGTTCTCATGTCAACAGACGAGGCCCAGAAGCGCGGCCTGAACCCGATGGCCGTCATCAAGTCATGGGCCACCGCCGGCGTTGATCCGTCCATCATGGGTATTGGCCCGGTTCCCGCCAGTAAAAAAGCACTCGAGAAAGCCGGTTGGACCATCGATGATGTTGATCTGGTGGAAGCCAACGAAGCCTTTGCCGCCCAAGCCTACGCCGTGGGCCAAGATCTGGGTATTCCCGCAGAGAAGCTTAATGTCAACGGCGGCGCGATTGCCATTGGTCACCCGCTCGGGGCCAGCGGGGCGCGCGTCTTAACCACATTGCTTCACGAAATGAAACGCCGCGATGTCCATAAGGGACTCGCCACATTATGTATAGGCGGCGGTATGGGCGTTGCCCTGTGTGTTGAACGGCCCTAAAGGCCAATAGAAATCCAACTGAATAGAGGTAAAAAATATGTCTAAAATTGCACTCGTCACCGGAGGTACCCGTGGTATCGGCGCCGCCATTTCCATCGCCTTAAAACAGGCCGGCCATACAGTGGCCGCCACATACGGCGGTAATGACACCGCCGCCGCAGAATTTAAGGAAGCCACCGGAATCGAAGTTTATAAATGGGACGTGAGCGATTTTGATGCCTGCGCAGAGGGGGTCGCTCAAGTAACGGCTGCATTGGGTCCGGTTGATATTCTGATCAATAATGCCGGCATCACCCGCGACACCAGTTTTGGACGCATGACACCGGATATGTGGGACGCGGTTTTGGCGACAAACCTGACCTCCAACTTCAATATGTGCAAGGCGGTTTATGACGGCATGAAGTCAAATAAATTTGGCCGCATCGTCTGCATCAGCTCCATCAACGGCCAGAAAGGCCAGATGGGACAGGTCAATTATTCCGCCGCCAAAGCTGGTACCATCGGCTTTGTCAAGGCATTGGCGCAGGAAGGTGCGCGGTCAAACATCACCGTCAATGCTATCGCGCCAGGTTATATTGCCACCGAAATGGTCAAGGCCGTACCGGAAGATATCCTCGCCAAAATTGTCAAGGGCATTCCGCTCGGACGGCTCGGCGAGGCAGAAGAAATTGCCAATGCGGCGCGCTATCTGGTTTCTGCCGAAGGCGGTTTTATCACAGGATCCACCCTGAGCATCAACGGCGGTCAATATATGGTTTAACCACCGTGAAATATCCACTGACTTGGGGTCAGGCTTGATGACAAATATAACAGGCTGTTTTTATGTATCAGGATGTGATTGAGCTGAGGGATTTTTATACCTCGCCCCTTGGGCGGATCACGTCACAGTTGCTGCGGCGACAAATAGCTCTGCTTTGGCCGGATACCAGCGGGATGGACATCATGGGGCTTGGTTATCCCGAGCCGTATCTGGATGTTTTCCGCGCCAGTGCCGCTCGGACGATCAGCGTCATGCCGGCCGCCCAGGGCGTCATCCGCTGGCCGGCAGATGAGGACAATCTGACCGCCCTTGCCCATGAAGACCATCTGCCTCTGAAAGATGCCGCCATGGACCGTATTTTAATGATACATACGCTGGAGCATACGGTACAGCAATGTCATCTGCTGCGCGAAGTCTGGCGCACGCTGGCCCCTGGCGGGCGGGTCATGATCATTGTGCCAAACCGTCTTGGTTTATGGGCGCGCACCGACCGCACCCCTTTTGGTCATGGCACACCCTTTTCCGCCTTGCAGCTCAGGCAGTTGCTCAGCCAAAATATGCTGGCCCCGACCCGAACCCTCTCCGCCCTGCATTTGCCGCCTTTTAAAAGTCACAGCTTATTATCCCTGATGACCACATTTGAGGGAACCGGGCAAAGATGGTGGTATAACCTAGCCGGTGCCTTGATTATCGAGGCCGAAAAACAGATTTACGCCGCCAGTCCCAAAATTGGCAAAAGCGCGCCAATGCCTCGTCCGGCCATTGCTGGTAATCACATCGATTCAAGACATACTGCTATTACAACAAGCGGGATTGAAAAACCTATCGAATCTTCCTAAAATACTATATAATCATTCAACAGACTGAAATACCTGAGAAATTTTGATTATTATCCCCGTAGAAAAATAGTTAAGGTAAACATGATAAAAAAAATCCTTGTTTTCATTCTTATTATTATTCTCGTTACTATTGTGAGCAGCCTGCTCTATTACCTCAGCCAGAAAAATGCCCCGCCAGAAGGCCAAAACCGTGGGATGAGAAGTGTGAGCGTTATGGTGGCCCCTGTGGTCTTGGATGTCTTTACTGAATCGATTGAGGCCTTGGGCACAACAAAAGCTAATGAATCACTTGATTTGACAGCGACAACCACAGACAAAATTTCCAAAATAAATTTCACGGATGGCATGGCCGCCACGAAAGGCCAAATTCTGGTTGAACTGGTCAGCGATGAAGAAAAGGCAAATCTGCGCACAGCGCAGATCAACAGGGCGCAGCAGAAACGCGATCTGATCCGCATCGAAGGTCTGGTTAAGGCCCGTACCCTGCCCACCGCTAGACTGGATGATCAGAGAACATTATATGCCAAGGCCCAAGCCGACATTCAGGTCGCCCAGTCCCGCATTCGTGACCGCCAGATTGTCGCTCCCTTTGATGGACAGCTTGGCATCCGCCAGATTAGCCTTGGCTCCCTAGTCACGCCGGGGACAGTGATCGCCACATTGGATGACCTGTCCATCATCAAACTGGATTTTACCATTGTGGAAGGCTTCCTGGCCAGCCTGAAAGAAGGTCAAACCATCACAGCCCTGACAGAGGCCTATCCGGGGCATGAATTCATCGGCAAAGTCACCAATATCGGCAGCCGGATTGATCCGGTTTCGCGGGCGGTCAGCGTGCGGGCGTTGATTGGTAATGAGGACAGATACTTGCGGCCCGGAATGCTGATGCGCGTTAAGCTGATAAAGAACAAACGCCAATCTCTGATGATTCCGGAAGAGGCTCTGGTCACCGCCGCAGAACAGAAATATGTCTTTTTAATTCAGGGGAATGGTCACGTTAAGCAGCAGCCGGTAATCATTGGTGGACGCCGGCCCGGCGCCATTGAAATATTGCAAGGTCTGTCGCTAGGCCAAAAGGTAGTCACTGAAGGCACCATGAAACTTCAGGATAATAGCAAGGTTATCGTTAAAAATTCGGATAGGCCAAAAAATATTTCTCAAGACGGAATTATCCCATGATCCTGTCCGACATATCTGTTGATCGCCCGGTTTTTGCCACTGTCATCAGCCTTTTGTTGGTCGCCTTCGGGCTGATGAGTTTTATGGATCTGCCGCTGCGGCAATATCCGGACATTAATCCCCCGGTTGTTTCGATATCTACCCTATATCGGGGGGCCTCGGCTGATATCATAGAAAGCAAGGTCACCCGCTTAATCGAAGACCGGATCAGCGGCATAGAAGGCATAAAAACCATGTCGTCCACCAGTCAGGATGGCCGCTCCCGAATAACCATCGAATTTAAGATCAGCCGGGATATTGATGCCGCCGCCAATGATGTGCGCCAGCGGGTATCACGCTTGCTCAATAATCTGCCGGAAGAGGCCGACCCCCCTGAAATAAGCAAGGCCGATACCAATGACCGCCCCGTCATGTGGCTCAGGCTGAAATCCGCCAACATGTCACAATTGGAAATGGGCGATTATGCCAAAAGATTTCTGGTGGACCGCCTGTCATCCATCGATGGGGTCGCCCGCATCAGAACCAGTACCCGTAATTATGCCATGCGTGTCTGGTTGGATCGCCAGCAATTGGCCGCACGCAATATAACGGTGAATGATGTCGAGCGTGCCTTACGGGCCGAGAATGTTGAGCTGCCCGCCGGCCGCGTGGAATCCATTGAACGGGAATTTACCGTTAGACTTGACCGCAAATACAGGACCCCGCAGGATTTTGCCCAATTGGTCATCGGACAAGGTGGCGATGGCCATCTGACTCGTCTTGGTGATGTGGCAAAGGTGGAATTAGGTGCAGAAAACTACCGTAGTGAAATGCGCGGCAACCGCGAATTTATGGTTGGCCTGGGCATCATCAAACAATCCAAAGGCAATACGCTGGAGGTGGCCCGGGAGGTAAAAAAGGAAATCAAGAAAATCAGGGAAAGCTTACCGCCAGGGGCTTCCTTTGACATCATGATGGATCAATCTGCCTTCATTGAAGCCACCATTAACGAAGTATATAAAACCTTCGCCATAGCAATGGCCCTTGTGGTGCTGGTGATTTATCTGTTTTTGGGCAGCGCGCGTGCCATGCTTGTCCCGGCCATTACGGTGCCGGTTTCCATAATCGCCTCGTTTATTTTTCTGAATATATCCGGTTATTCCATCAATCTGCTCACTCTGCTGGCACTGATACTGTCCATTGGTCTGGTAGTGGATGATGCCATATTGGTGCTTGAAAATATATACCGGCGGATTGACCGGGGGGAGCCGCCCCTGCTGGCTGCCTATTATGGAGCAAGGGAAGTCGGTTTTGCCGTCATTGCCACCACGCTTGTGCTGATTGCGGTTTTTGTCCCGATTATTTTCATCGAAGGTCAAACCGGCAGACTATTCACAGAGTTTGCCATGGCAATGGCCGCCGCTGTTGTATTTTCCTCGATCGTTGCCCTGACGCTGGCACCAATGTTATGTTCGCGAATCCTGAAGAAGAGAGAGAACCCGTCTCCCAAGCGGGGCATGAAACGGTTCCATATCCTTGAGAAGGCCTATACGAAGATCTTGCAACATCTTTTTAAAAGGCCGCGCCTGATCCTGGCCAGTCTGATACCGATTTTGGGTTTGGCCTATAGCCTGTTCATCAATCTGCCGACAGAATTTATGCCCCTGGAGGATCAGGGTCGGTTCTTTGTCATCGCCAAGGGACCGGAAGGCACCAGTTACAATAATATGAAACGCCATATGAGGGATGTGGAAAATGATATGATGTCCCTTGTAGAGGAGGGCAATGCCCTAAATATACTGGTGCGCATTCCAAGTTTCGGTGTGGCCTCTTCCGTTAATTCAGGCATCGGCATTATTCGGCTGGAAGATTGGGACAAGCGGGAACGCACCGCCCAGGAAATTCGCGCAATATTATCAGGCCATCTGGCCAGACATCCCAATATCAGAGCCTTCGTCAGTATGCCCAGAGGCATCGCAAGCAGTACTGGCAGCCCGGTGCAATTTGTGCTTCAGGGCACAGATTATAAGGCTTTGGCCCATTGGCGGGATTTAATGATGGCCCGCGCCCAACGCTATCCCGGGCTTGTCGGTCTGGATAGCGATTATGAAGCCACAAAACCACAGCTGTTGATTGATATGGATCTGACCCGGGCCGCCGATCTTGGTGTTTCCATGACCACTATTGGCCGGACACTTGAAACCATGCTGGGTACCCGTCAAGTGACGACCTACATCAAACAGGGTGAGGAATATCCTGTTATCCTTGAAGGCATCAAGGAAGAAAATCAAACCCCAAGTGACCTGACCAATATTTATGTCAGGTCTGATAGAACAGGCCTGTTGATCCCCCTGTCCAATCTGGTGAAGTTAAAAGAAACCGCCAGCCCGCCGGATCTGCAAAGATTCAATCGGATGCGCGCGATCACCCTCACCGCCAATCTGCGGGACGGTTATAGTCTGGGGCAAGCACTAAATTTCTTGGAGGAGACCGCCCGGGAGATACTCCCCAGCACCGCCAATATTGATTATAAGGCTGAATCCAGGGACCTAAAAGAGTCCGGCAATTCTATTTATTTTGTATTTATTTTGGCACTGATAACAGTTTTTCTAGTTCTTGCGGCACAATTTGAAAGCTTCCGTCATCCCTTTGTGATCCTGCTGACGGTGCCATTCGCCATGGTGGGCGCGTTACTCGGCCTGTATTTTACCGGACAAACCATAAATATCTATAGTCAGATCGGCCTGATCATGCTGGTCGGGCTTGCCACCAAAAATGGTATTCTGATCGTTGAGTTTACCAACCAGCTGCGCGATCAGGGGGTCGAATTTGTCGAGGCCTTGCTCGAAGCTTCCCGCAAAAGACTGCGGCCAATTGTCATGACATCAATCACCACCATCATGGGGTCTGTTGCTTTATTGATCGGCAGTGGTGCCGGTACGGAAACCCGTTTTGTGTTAGGCATTGTGGTGATATGCGGCGTGTCCATCGCGACTTTTTTCACGGTGTTTATTGTTCCCGTCGCCTATCTGGTCATTGCCCGCAATTCATCATCGCCAAAAGCGGTGCAAAATTTAAGGCTGAAAATTGAAAAGACTTTTTCTAGCAGGTAAGTCAAAATCATCCCCCGGCGTTATGAACATTTTAAGGGTTTCTGCGTTATACTACGGCTAAGTTTTTAGGGTAGATTTAAGAGAAACACATTGAGTAGGATGAGCAACACGAGTAAATACCTGCATTTCACCGCAGCGAACATCGTCGTAAAAGGAATATTGACCGGGTTGCTATATGGTTTTCTGGTCTATGTTTCAGACCTCATTATCTCACCGTCCAATAGTGCGCCGGCATTATGGTCGGCCAATGCTTTTCCCGTGGCTGTCCTGTTATTTAACCGCAAAGCCAATTGGCCGATATTATTATTTTTCTGCGCCGGCGGCCTCCTGGCATGGGGATATCCCACCACATCCTATGAAACGAGCTTATTTCTCATCATCTGTGGCATGAACCTGTTTGCCATATTATTGCTCGCCTCACTGATCAGAAGAATAACGGGAACAATCCCGACGAAAAAAAAACTTACCCATGTCACATTGACCAATATATGGGTTGCAGCACTGGTGATACCGGCAACAGCCGTACTGTCGGTTGTCATTCTGGCTCCTTACTTTCCCGGGTCAAATTTCCTCCAAATGATCATGAGCATTTCAACCCATGCCTTCCTCGGACAGTTTCTGTTATTGCCGGCCATATTATACGGCATTGTGCAGGGACGACCCGCCCTAAAAAAAATGCCCCGAAAAGACCTCGCCGAACACAGCCTGATGTGGTTCATCCTGTTTGTGATCATTATTGCCGCCTTGGCAAGTCTGAAAAGCCAGATATCAATATATTATATCTTTCCCTATGTGACGCTTCCCCTGCTGGTCTGGTCCGCAATACGCTTTAGGCTGCGCATTACCATATTTGCTTCCTTCATCTGCTGCCTTTTTACACAATATCTCGCCTCACTCGGTTATATCTCATTCGACTCTACGGAGCTTTCTTCTTATAATCAGATCACCGAGATGAATATCGGATTGATTGCCCTGTATGGCACAATACTCATTCTTGCCATCGTCATGGCCGACCAGAAACATATAAAACACGACCTCAAGAGAAAAGACGAATGGTTTCAGATTGCCATTAATAACATACAGGGCGGTATGTATCTTCTGGATAAAGAAAGACGCTATAAAATCATATCCGCAGAGCTGCCGAAAAAATTTGAACTACCGACAGAAGTCTGCCATTTGGGCGCACATGTGGAAACGGCCTTGCGCTTCAGGGCCAACAGAGGTGATTTTGGCCCCGGCGATATTGACGAACTGGTCGCAACCAGACTGGCCAAGCTGGAAATACCCGGATCAACACAGGGGCGAAATATCTCGCCCAACGGGCGCACCTATGAATATTTTCAGACCCATACAAACACCGGTGAAATAATCATCATGTATCATGAGATCACAGAACGCCTTAAAGCTGAGAAAGATAGCCATCAAGCCCTGATAGAAGCCCGGCATGCCAATAAGGCCAAAACCGATTTTCTGGCCAACATGTCCCACGAACTGCGCACACCCCTGAATGCTATTATCGGTTTTTCCGAAATTATGACCAACGAAGAATTTGTCAAATCCGCATCGGACAAAGTCCGGGAATATAGCCAGGATATTTATATGAGCGGCTCTCACTTGCTGCAAATCATCAATGATATTCTTGACCTGTCGAAAATTGAAGCGGGGATGGCTGACCTTGACCTTGTCCCGATCCATCTGGATGAGAATATCAGGGAATCTGTTACCTTCATCGAACTGCGTGCCGCCGAGGCCAATATATCTATTGTCAATGCCGTGACAGATACCGATGACATGATTATGGCGGATGTCAGAATGTTTAAACAGATTTTTGTCAATATTCTTTCTAACGCTGTCAAATTCACGCCTGATGGCGGCAGCGTCCATATTTCCCATGAAATAAAAGACAATGGGGCAACCACAATCACCGTAAAGGATACAGGAATCGGCATAGACAATGCCGAACTTGATATCATGATGGAGCCCTTCCGGCAGGCTGATTCTAGCTTAAGCCGAAAATATGAAGGGACCGGGTTGGGCCTGCCTTTGGTAAAATCCCTGATTGAACTTCATGGCGGAACGGTAAATATCACCAGTGAAGTTGGCATAGGGACCAGCGTCCTGATCACTTTCCCACCGGAGCAACCCACATAATCATAAACATCATTCATAGATATTAAATCATTGTCTGCCCGCTTCCAAAGTGATACATAAATACCTGTTTTTACAATAAAACTGTATATTAATAGAAATCTTATGACCCTTACGACGCATCTCGAAAATCTGATTCAAAATTTTCAGAATCAACAGCCGCTCAGAGTAGGGTCATTGATTATCACGGCTTACGGCGACCTGCTGGCGGCCAGAGGCGGCGAGGCCTGGTTGGGCAGCATGATAGAATTGTTGGCACCGCTCGGAATAAATGCCCGCCATGTACGCACGGCGTTTTCCCGCTTAAATAAGGATAACTGGATCAGCCCTTGCCAGGTGGGCCGGAAAAGCTATTACAGCCTAACGGAATCTGGACGGCGGCGTTTCCGTAATGCCACACCTCAAATATACGCCGGGCCCCGCAGCGACTGGCAGGGACGCTGGACGCTCGTGATCCTGCCAGAAAATAAAAAAATTAATAAGGACAATGTGCTCAAAGAGTTGAGCTGGATCGGTTTTGGCAGAATTGCCAAAGGAATTCTGGCGCATCCCATGCCCGATATGCGGCTGTTAGAGCGCATATTGAATGATCTGGGCATTAGAGAAGATGTGATCATCCTTGATCAGGCCAGTCATGAATTAACCTCTGGTCCTGCGCTGGAGACCATGCTTGATAGCTGTTGGAAGCGTGAAGAGCTCAGCGAGAAATACCAAAAATTTCTGACAAAATTCCGTCCGCTGTATCAGAGCCTGGCCACCGGGAAAAGAGAGGGAAATATAGCTGAGCCGTTGGATTATCTGCTGATACGTATTTTAATGATTCATGAATATCGTAAAATTCTGTTACGTGATCCCCGCCTGCCGGACGTGTTGATGCCCGCCCGCTGGGAAGGCAAGGCCGCCTATCACCTCTGCCGGGATATTTATCAATTGCTGCTGAAAGAATCAGAAGACCACCTCAGCCATATCATCACAACCCGCGCTGGCCCCCTGCCCCCGCCCGATGAAGAATTTTACCAGCGTTTCAGCGGTCTTGACGACAAATAATATTATGTGATACATATTTTATTGATTTTATATTTTTTTTGTTGCATTTTGATTCATGATCATCATGTTAGTAACAGGAAAGTCCCCCTAATGTACGGCGATACATCAATACAAAAGCCTATGGAAATTGTCCCGCCCACTTCAGAGCAGCAAGCAAGGTTGGAAGAGATATTTCAACAAAAAATCGACGATGACATTAAAATTGAGCCACAGGATTGGATGCCAGAGGCCTACCGAAAAACGCTGGTACGGCAAATGTCCCAACATGCCCATTCTGAAGTGATCGGCATGCAGCCGGAGGGCAATTGGCTCACCCGTGCGCCCAGCTTGCGGCGCAAAGTCATTTTGCTGGCCAAGATTCAGGACGAAGGCGGGCATGGCCTCTATATCTATTCTGCCGCTGAAACCCTTGGCACCTCACGTGAGGAAATGATTGAACAGCTGCAAAACGGCAAGGCCAAATATTCCTCGATCTTTAATTATCCCGCCCTGACCTGGGCAGATATTGGCACTATCGGATGGCTTGTTGACGGGGCGGCCATCACCAATCAGGTGGCTTTATCGCGAGGCTCTTACGGCCCCTATTCCCGGGCCATGATCCGGATATGCAAGGAGGAAAGCTTCCATCAGCGTCAGGGCTATGAGCTGCTCCTGACCCTGTCCAAGGGCAGCAAAGAGCAAAAAGAAATGTTGCAGGATTCCGTCAATCGTTTCTGGTGGCCCGCCTTGATGATGTTTGGCCCTAATGATGCGGATTCGCCCCATTCCGCCCAATCCATGAAATGGAAGATCAAGAAAAAATCCAATGACCAGCTGCGCCAGGAATTTATTGACGCGACCGTGCCGCAGGCTGATTTTCTCGGTATCAGCCTACCTGACCCTGAGCTGAAATGGAACGAAGAACGCGGTCATTATGATTACGGCAACATAGATTGGGCAGAATTTGCCAATGTCATCAAAGGTAATGGCCCCTGTAACAAAGGGCGCATAGCCCATCACATCAAGGCCCATGAAGAAGGTGCCTGGGTGCGCGAGGCCGCCGCCGCTTACGCAAAAAAGCAACAGGAAAATAACGCCGCTTAAAAAAATCACCCGGACAATATGGCAAATGACAATATGGCAAATAAAGAAGGACAGATAACATGACAGAAGAAAAATGGCCCCTATGGGAAGTCTTCGTCCGCAGCAAAGCCGGACTTGACCATAAACATTGCGGCAGTGTCCATGCCAGTGATGCGGAAATGGCTTTGGAATTCGCCCGCGATGTCTATACCCGCCGCAGTGAAGGCATCAGCATCTGGGTCGTGCCCTCCAATATGATCACCGCCTCCAAACCGGAAGACAAGGAAAGCCTGTTTGAGCCGGCTGACGATAAAATCTATCGCCACCCCACCTTCTATGACATTCCTAAAGCAGCCGGAAAAATGTAATTTTTCCACAGGCTGGAAAAAAATACAGGAACAGATCACATGAACAACCTCTTAAAAAAAGACGCCCTTGCCCAATATGCCGCACAGATCGGCGACAATGGCCTGATTATCGGCCACCGCATGTCCGAATGGTGTTTCCGCTGCCCTGCCATTGAGATGGAGATGGCACTGATGAATTGCGCCCTCGACCTGATCGGTCAGGCCCGCGCCTTATACAGCTATGCCGGGACGGCGGATGGCCAGGGAAAAACTGAAGATGATTATGCCTATCTGCGCGATGAGCCGGATTTCCGTAACGCCTTGTTGACAGAGGCCCCGAACGGTGACTGGGGCGATACCATTGTCCGGCTGTTTTTCATGAGTGCCTATAACAAGCTCTTCTTCACAGCGTTAGCGGAATCCACTGATAGCCAACTGGCCGCCATTGGGGCCAAGTCCCTAAAGGAAGTGACCTATCACCTGCGATTCAGCAGTGAATGGATGATCCGTCTTGGCGATGGCACCGAAGAAAGTCACCGGCGGGTTCAAAAATCCGTTGATCAACTCTGGCCCTACACCGGTGAATTATTCACCATGACTGAGGCAGAGGAAACCCTGCTCAAAGACGGGGTTTCTGTTGATGTCCGCCTCTTAAAACCCGAGTGGGACCAGATTGTAAATGATATTCTGGCGCAGGCCACATTGTCCCGCCCACAGAATGATTGGGCGCAATCGGGCAGCAAAGCCAAGGGCATCCATAGCGAAGAATTCGGTTACATCATCACCGACATGCAATTTCTGCAGCGCCGTTATCCGGGATGTGAGTGGTAAAAGGTGACGGCGATTCAAAAAACTTTTGATAGCGCGGAAATCTGGACCATATTGGAAGGGATAAAAGACCCGGAAATTCCGGTGCTGTCCATTGTCGACCTTGGTATTGCCCGTGATGTAAGGGTCCATGATGCAAAAGCCCAAGATGCCGGAAATAGTGAAAACGGCCAATTGGAAATCATCATTTCGCCGACATATTCCGGCTGCCCCGCCATGTATATGCTGGAACAAGAAATCCGGAAAACTCTAACAAATCATGGCTATCCTACCCCGATGATCACCACAAGCCTGTCCCCGGCATGGACCACGGACTGGATGACGGAAGAGGGCAAACGCAAGCTGGAAGCCTACGGCATTGCCCCGCCGGAGAAAACAACCCGCAATAAAGCCGTATTATTTGGCGGCCAGAAAAAAATTGCCTGTCCCAAGTGCAAATCCACCAATAGTGAACAAATCAGTGAATTCGGCTCCACCGCTTGTAAGGCATTATATCGTTGCCGTGATTGCAAGGAGCCTTTCGATTATTTCAAATGTATTTAATATAACTCTGCAGGATTTAATATAATGCCGGTATTTCATGCGCTCACCATTTCCGATATTCGCCAAGAAACCAGCGACACAGTCTCGATCGCTTTTGATGTGCCCACGGCCCTGCATGAAGAATATAGCTATAATGCGGGCCAGTATCTGACCCTGAAAACCGTCATTGAAGGTGAAGACACCCGGCGGTCTTATTCCATTTGTAGCGGGCTTTTTGATCATGAACTGCGGGTTGCGGTCAAGAAGATCAAAGGCGGGCTATTTTCCTGTTTCGCCAATGAGCAGCTCAAAAAGGGGGATAAACTTGACGTGATGACCCCGATGGGAAATTTCTTTACCCATCTGGATAAGAACAATGAAAAACATTATGTCGGTTTCGCCGCCGGCAGTGGCATCACCCCGCTCATTTCAATTATCCGCACCCTTTTGGTTTATGAACCCAAAAGCAGCTTCACGCTGGTTTACGGTAACCGGAACCGCAAATCCATCATCTTTCGCGAAAGTCTTATTGATCTGAAAAACAGCTATATAAGCCGCTTTAACATGATCAATATCCTGTCGCGCGAAGATCAGGAAGTTGAGCTGTTCACGGGCCGGATCAACGGGGAAAAAGCGGCCCAGGTGATGGATAAACTGATCCCGGCATCCGGGGCTGACGAAGTATATCTCTGCGGCCCGGAAGAGATGATCAATGCGGTGTCCGACACGCTGCAGAAACGCGGCCTGCCCAGGAATAAACTTCACTTTGAATTATTCACCTCTCCAACCGCCGCCCAAGGTAAAAAACAAGCCACTGAAGAAGAAGACAAAACCGACCTTTCAGGTAAGATGAGCAACGTGACGGTTATTGTTGACGGTGATGAATTTAACTTTGATCTGGATATGGGCGGCAGCAGCCTATTGGATGCCGCAATGACGCAAGGCGCCGATCTGCCCTTTGCCTGTAAAGGCGGCGTGTGTTGCACCTGCCGCGCCAAATTGATCGAAGGCAAGGTCGCCATGGAAATCAACTATTCCCTCGAACAGGAAGAAATCGACGCTGGCTTTATCCTGACCTGTCAGTCTCACCCGTTAACCGAAAAAATTGTCGTCGATTTTGACGAAAGATAAAATACTCTAGGCTTGAGAAATTGCATTATCTGGTTTAATGTCCGACTGTTAGATCTCACCAATTGGAACCATTAAATCATGTCCCTCGGCCTTGCCCGCAGAAAAGAACTCCAAAAACGCCGCAACCAAAGATTTTGGACTTTCATCAAGCTGATCATCATTTTATCAATTCTGATCGGCAGCAGTTATTTTTCCTTTGACACGGGACAGAAAATTGCCCTGCGCAGCGTGGCGTATAACAAGGATAAATTTGCCCAGCAAACTGCCGAATTGGAAGACATGCGCATGACCTTGGGCAATAGGGAGGCGGAACTGGATAAAATGCAGAAGCTTTTACCCAACAAGGAAATACAAAATCTTCTGCTGGTAATTAATCAAAAAGCCGCCGAGGGGATTGAGCCGGCAAGGATGCAAAGCCTGATCACTGGCCTGTCAAAAGATGCCACCTGCAATGAGCCCTCTCAGGCCAAAAGAATTGTCATCCTGACCCCTGTCTCACAACCCCTTGATGGCAGCGTCAGTTTTTACCGCGGGCTGATCACCGTCGCTGGAAAAGGCAGCCCGACCCTCAATGAGGACGGCAACCCGGAAGCATGGTTTGACACCTCAAAACCAATAACGGTAAGCTTCACGCTGCCGGGCGGCGAAACGCAGGAAGCGACCGGAAACTTGCCCCTTTATCATAGCGTGATCGTTCAAAATAAGGAATATCGCTTCACCATCATATCGGGCCGGCGGTCATTTGCCGACATCACCGTCAGAAGCTGCGATCTGTAATGCGTATATATCTGACAAGCGAAGGTCATGATACGGCCATTCCCATTCACCGGATATCCCCTGAAGATATGGACAGCTGGCTGGCGGGGCTTTCCCCCGCGCAAGCCAGATGGGTCAGAGACAATCACTTCACAGGCGACAAAGGGCAAAGCCTGACACTGGCCGACCAGAAGGGTGCCTTGGCCGCCGTGGCCATCGGCCTTGGTTCTGACCCGATGAGCGATGGGCAGGAGCTATGGTGTCTTGCCCCTTTGGCCCGGAATCTGCCCGATGGCACATATCGCCTTATCGGCGCCGACAGCCCAAAACTTATGGCCCTTGGCTGGGCCTTGGCCCAATATAAATTCGATCGCTATCAAAAGAAAAAGAATAGCCGCGCGGCCAAGCTGTTTGTGGCAGAGGCTGATGGCATGAATGAGCTTGCCGCACTCATCAGCGGCATCACGCTGGTGCGGGACCTGGTCAATATACCCACATGCGATATGGGACCGAGCCATCTGTCCGCCGCCCTAAAAGATCTGGCTGATCGACATGGCGGCGAATTTACCGAAACCCTGGGCGATGATCTGCTGGTCAAGGGCTATAATGCTATTCACACCGTAGGCCGGGCCGCCGAAGATCTGCCGCGGCTGCTCGATATGCGCTGGGGCCGCAAAGATGCACCGCTTGTGACGCTTGTCGGCAAGGGGGTCTGCTTTGATACTGGCGGACTGGATGTGAAACCCTCTTCGGGTATGCGGATCATGAAAAAAGACATGGGCGGCGCCGCCCATGCATTGGGCCTGGCACAAATCATCATGGAAACCGGGCTTGATCTGCGGCTCCGCCTCTTGATCCCAGCGGTAGAAAACAACATATCCGGCAATGCCTTCCGACCCGGGGACATCATCAAAACCTATCACGGCACCACCGTCGAAGTGGATAACACCGATGCAGAAGGCCGCCTCATCCTATGTGATGCACTGGCCTTAGCGTCTGAAGAAGATCCTGACCTGCTGCTTGATTTTGCCACCCTGACCGGGGCAGCCCGTGTGGCGATGGGCGGCGAGATTGTCCCCTTCTTTACCGATGGTGACGACCTGGCCCAGAATCTTGCGCTGGCCTCAGCAGCGGAGCAGGACCCAATATGGCGTATGCCGCTCTACGCGCCTTATGCCCCTGAGCTAAAATCAAGCTGCGCGGACTTGAGCAACTTAGGCAAGGGCCCTTATGGCGGCGCGATCATGGCCGCGCTTTTTCTGAAGCATTTCGTCAAAAAGCCGGCGCAATGGGTGCATTTCGATGTCTTTGCCTGGAATTTAAAGGATCAGCCCGGCCGCCCGTGCGGCGGGGAAGCTATGGCCTTAAGAGCGGTCTATGCTTACCTGAAGAATAGCTTTGGCAAGTAATGACTAAAATAAGTTGCAGAATAAAAATTATCCGGGTAATTTTCCGGCAATCTAAAAAATAAAGAGCAGTGGTTTAACAAATGAATATTGATTTAGGCGGACATAAAGGATTACGATTATGGCTGCAAACCCTGACCGATACAGTTAAATCAAAAGGTCCGGACCTCACGTCCCGCCAGTTGGCGTTATTGCTGCGCATTTATCTTAAACCCGGCCCCCATACCGTAAGAGGTCTGGCAAAATCACTGAATGTAACCAAGCCTGTCATTACCAGGGCCATCGATAGTTTAAGCATATTGGGTTTTGCCAAACGGGTTCGGGATGAAACGGATAAAAGAAATATCTTCATTCAGCGCACAGTGAAGGGCGCTGTCTTCTTAACGGATTTTGCAGAAACAATGGAAAAGGCCAACCAACAAGCTAATGAAGAAGAGACCCCTTAAGTCACAAACCGGTAAATACGACCCCCGCACAACGCCAGCACGCGATGACCTTGCCGCGCGCACGCTGGAGGGACAGGTAAAAGCGGCGCGCTACTGTGATGGTACAAAATATCAGCTGGTTCACGGCCTGACCAATCTTCACCGCCTGCCAGACAATAAATCAGCAACAGATAACCAACTGCTTTACGGCGAAACTTTCATGGTTTACGACATCAAGGATGGATGGGCGTGGGGGCAGGCCAGCCGGGACAATTATGTCGGCTATTGCCGGGCGGATGCCTTAAGCCCGGATATATTGCCGACCACCCACCATGTGACCAACCTCTGCAGTCACATTTTTCCCGAACCTGATCCAAAATCACCGCCGGTTGGCCAGATTTTTATGATGTCAGAAGTATCGGTCATCAATGACATCCCACAAAACGGCTTTGTCCAATTGGCGGATAATAACTGGGTTTTTGGCACTCATATCAGCAATGTTTTTGGCACTGACCCTGTGTCTGAAGCCTTAAAATTCCTTTATGCGCCATATCTTTGGGGCGGAAAGAGTTCTATTGGAATGGATTGTTCCGGGCTGGTGCAGATTGCCTGTGCTGCGGCTGGCATTTCCGTGCCGCGCGACAGTGACCATCAGGCGGAAATGATCGGCACGCAACTCAGCGATGACGCTATTCCCCAGAACGGCGACATTGCCTTTTTCCCCGGACATGTTGGATTCATGCTTGATGATATGCATCTTCTCCATGCCAATGCCCATCATATGCGGGTCAGCATTGATCCCTTGCGGGATGTGATTGATATCGTCAGTTTCCAGACAGACGAGGCCCCCCTGCGTTTCATCAAACGTATAAAATCCAAGCCATAAAACAGTAAAAGCCATAAAACAGTAAAAAGCCGCCCAAACACAACGGCGGCCTTTCAAAAAATTTTACCTGCCCTAGCAGCTTATTCCTGTTGTATTTCTTGGGATACTTCCTCTTGAGATACTTCCTCGGGAATATCCGCATCAACAACCGGGTCAGAAACTTCTTCTGGAACATTTTCTGGAATCGGCACAACCGGCAGATCAACCGGCGCATCACTTAAAGCGCGCATAAAAGCAATAACATTCGCCCGGTCCGCAGGTTTTTTCAATCCGGAAAAGCTCATTTTTGTTTTGGCGACAAAAGCAGATGGTTTTTTCAGAAACGCATCAAGATCTTCAAAAGTCCAATCGCCGCTGGCATTTTTCATAGCGGCGGAATAGCTATAACCATCATGGGCCGCTTTGGCCGCGCCAACAACATTCCACAAATTTGGCCCGACAAGATTTTTGCCGCCATTATCTGTGGTATGACAGGCTTTGCATTTTTTAAAGACTTTCGCGCCGCGCTCCACCGATGCCACCGCCAGTAAATCTGCAAGCGTGGGGCCGGATGCAACTTCCACCGCAGCCGCCTGGCCGGCTGCCTGATCTGCAACCTCAATAGGATAGGCATGAGAAGTCATTTCTTTTTCGGCAAATATGGCCTTGCTTAGGTCATTAAGTCCAAAGATCACCAGCACTGTTAATAACAACGCCAACGCAATTTTATTCAGCTCAAAGGAATTCAATTTTCTTCCCCGCAGGTTAAATATCCAAAATCACTTAAGTGCAGCATTCCAGAAGATGATTTTTCATCTGAAGCACCCACCCTCTTACTCTCCCCTGTTTACAATTGTTTTCTGATCGATACAAGACTTCTTAAGCTATAATATTGAAAAACAGCACATAATTCCGAAAAATATTTGACAGCCTATGGCCAACCCTAAATACTGCACGAAAAATTCACAAGGCCAGAAATATGCAGAAATTGTCGAATCCGGAGAATATAATTGCTTTCCAAGGGGAACCTGGGGCCTATTCCAATCTGGCCTGCCGGACGGTTTTTCCGGACATGGCGGCCCTGCCCTGTCATACGTTTGAGGATGTTTTTGCCGCCGTCGAGAGCAGGGACGCCAAATTCGCCATGATTCCCATTGAAAATTCCGTGGCCGGGCGGGTGGCGGCCATCCATCATCTGATCCCCCATTCTTCCTTGCATATTATCGGTGAGCATTTTCAGCGCATCAACCATCACCTGCTGGCGATCGAAGGGGCCACCATGGACAGCCTCAAGACCGTGCGCAGCCATGAACAAGCCCTTGGTCAATGCCGCACAAACCTGCTGAACTGGAGGATTGAGCCGGAAGTCTATTCCGACACGGCGGGGGCGGCCAAACTTATTTCTGAATTGCAGGATCCGCAAATCGGGGCCATCGCCTCCTCTCTCGCCGGGGAAATTTATGGTTTGCAAAGCCTCAAAAAAGGCGTTGAGGACGCGGATCATAACACGACGCGCTTCGTTATTTTCTCGCGGGAACCCTTGGCGGAATGCCCCAAAGGCGCAACCACTGTCACAAGTTTTGTCTTTCAAGTGCGCAATGTGCCGGCCGCCCTATATAAAGTCATGGGCGGCTTTGCCACCAACGGGATCAATATGACAAAACTGGAAAGTTACCAGTTGAACGCCGCTTTCGTTGCAACCCAATTTTATGCTGACATAGAAGGCCACCCGGATGATACTGGCGTTCGCCATGCCTTTGAGGAATTGAAATTTTTTACCAATGAGTTCCGTATTTTAGGCAGCTATCCCGCTGCGCAATATCGACTTGACCGGAAATAGTCCGGGTCTCAGGCCCAATTAATTTCATCCCTTCATCACCTGAATTTTGGCCTTAACTTCGTCAGGCAGGCTAATAGCCTTGCGCTTCTCCCGATCGAAATAGAGCCCGGTCAATGTGGTGACAGCCGCCAGGTCACCCGTTTCGCTATTGCGCATTTCATGACGAAATTTGATTGATTTATCAGCGCATTCGATAAATTCACTTTGAATGGTGATGACATCCCCGGCCATCAACTCCCCTTTATATTGTATATTCTGTTCTACGGCGACAAAGCCCTTTTTTTCTTCCCGCATCCTCTTGCCATGAAAGCCGATCATGGCAAAGAGGCACCAGGTCGCTTCATCGAACTTCCCGACATAATGCATCACATTCATATGGTCCATATGGTCACAATGCCAGGGGAAAACGGTGCCTTGATATGTTGGATGGAGCTGTGTCATGGGGCGGGCTTTCTCTGTTGGTTTTTCCTCAAATAAGAATAATCTTATGTTCTTAATATATTGGACTTAATCCTCTTGCAACCATTCATCAAGCAATTGTCGGGCGATGGCAATTTTAGGGGGAATTTTAAAGTTCGCCGTATCACCGCTTTCCATTATTTCCCGTAAATAGGCCTTATCAAACCACTTGGCTTCGACCAGTTCATTCTTATCCAGGGTGATTTCTCTGCTTAAGGCCTCGGCCCGCACGCCAATCATCAAGGATGAGGGAAAGGGCCAGGGCTGGCTCTTGACGTAACTGACCTGGCCGATTTTTATACCGGCTTCCTCCCTTGTTTCCCGGCGGGTGGCTTCTTCGATGGTCTCGCCCGGTTCAACAAATCCAGCCAGCGCGGAAAAATTGCCTTCCGGCCAGCCCCGGCCCCGACCAAGCAGGCAGTCATCCCCCGATACCACAAACATGATCACCACCGGGTCCGTGCGGGGGAAATGTTCCGCCGCACAAGCCTGGTTGACACATTTGCGCAAATAACCCCCATTGGCCGCCGTCGTTTTATCCCCGCAACAGGAACAAAAATTCCGCCGCCCTTGCCAGTCAAGCAACATCTTTCCCCGGCCCAACAAAGCGGGTATCTCACTGAAATCATTAGCACATATCTGAAGGGCCACAGAGCGCAGATCAATGAATTTTTCAGAAGTCTCCAAGGGCATTTGGCGGCCAATTTCAACAGCAAAAAACGCGGTCTCGCCGTCCATCCCGATAAAAACCCAATCCATGCTGCGCCAGTTGGTCTTGCTAATAATCTGGCCCATATCGCCCGCCGATTTTGCCGCCGGCTGCAGTCCATCAGACACATCCATCAGGGGCCGCCCCCGATCATAAAGCAAAAAACGGCTGGACTCATGATCAAACTTTTCGTCAAGCCATGCCTGATTGCCCCTGAAATGATCCGCCGGATCGAGAGGGAAACCGGAAAAAATACACTTGTCCATCATCTTAATATTCACCATATTTGATTATTTTAAAATCGAGACTGCCACAGGCAATGGTTTTTTTCCAGCCCCGATCAATAACAGACTTGATCTTATCTCAGAAAAAGACCATATATGCGCCCGAGAGGTTGGCGGACGATTGACCCGCCAATTCGGTCAGGCCCGGAAGGGAGCAGCCGTAACGGGATATTTCGGGTTGTCCAATCTCTCACCATTATATTTCTGTATGTTATTGGTTCTTTTTCCATAAAAAATAAAACTCACTGCTGGCAATATTTCTGCGGCGGTTTTATAGTGGGTAAAATATTTATTGCTTGGATATGACCCCTATGTCAGAAACACCCGAAAGCTCCATAGATGAGAATTACCGCGTTTTGGCCCGGAAATACCGCCCGGTCAATTTTGAGGAGCTTATCGGACAGGAGGCCATGGTGCGCACCCTGTCCAATGCCATTGAAACCGGGCGGCTCGCTCATGCCTTTATCTTGACCGGAGTGCGCGGTGTCGGCAAAACCACCACCGCCCGCATTATCGCCAAGGCGTTAAATTGCGTTGGCGCGGACGGCAAGGGCGGCCCCACCATATCTCCTTGCGGCCGGTGCGAAAATTGCCTCTCGATTACCGAATCCCGCAATGTGGATGTGATGGAAATGGATGCGGCAAGTCGTACCGGCGTTGATGACATCCGTGAGATCATAGAGGGCGTGCGTTATGCCTCTGTCGCCGCCCGTTTTAAAATATATATCATCGACGAAGTTCATATGCTGTCGCGCAACGCCTTTAACGCACTGTTAAAAACGCTGGAAGAGCCGCCGGAACATGTCAAATTTATCTTTGCCACAACAGAGATTCGAAAAGTACCGGTCACCGTCCTCAGCCGCTGTCAGCGCTTTGACCTGCGCCGGATTTCCATGGAACAGCTATCCCGCCATTTTAGCAAGATTGCCCAGCAGGAAAATTGCCAGATCGAAGACAATGCCCTTGCCCTGATTTCCCGCGCGGCCGAAGGATCAGTGCGCGATGGCCTGAGCCTGCTGGATCAGGCCTTTGCCCATGGCGTGGGCAAAGTCAGCGAGCAACAGGTGCGCGATATGCTCGGCCTCGCCGACCGGGCGCAGGTGCTTGACCTTTTTAAAACCGTCCTGCAGGGCAACGCGGCGGAAGCCCTCAGACAATTGCGCCACCAATATGATCATGGGGCCGATCCTGAAGTCATTTTAAGTGATATGCTGGAATTGACCCATTGGCTGACCCGCCTGAAGGTGGTACCGGATGCGGGCGAAGATAGTGTCACATCCGAAGCCGAACGCACGGAGGGTCTTGAGATGGCCACAGGCCTCAGCATGGCAATTCTGACCCGCAGTTGGCAGATGCTGCTGAAAGGCCTTGATGAAGTACGGCTGGCCCCGTCGCCGCTGGCGGCCGCTGAAATGCTTCTGGTGCGCATGACCTATGCCGCCAAATTGCCGACCCCGGGCGATATGATCAAACAGATCAAAAATACGTCCCAAACCGCCGCCAAGGCCACCGGCACGCGTGTTTCTTCGGCCCAGGAATCGCCTTCCGGTGATGGCCGTAATGCCCCAAAGGCTTTTCAAGTGATCCGCAATCACGGTCAGGCCAAAATACTGGCTCAAGATATTTTGGCTCAAGATATTTTGGCACAAGATGTTCCGGCACAAGATGTTCCGGCACAGGATGTTTTGCCAGCCGTTGATCCAAACTATGAAACATCCCCCAACAGTTTTGAGGCCCTGGTCGCCCTGTTTGAACGTCATAATGAGGCCGCCATCGCCTTTCAGCTTAATGACAATGTCCATTTGGAAAGCTTTGCCCCGGGGCGTCTTGACATTCGCTTGAAAAAACAGGCCCCGAAAGACCTGACCGGGCGCATGATCAATCTGCTCAAGAAATGGACCAATCAAAGCTGGATCATTTCCCTCACCTCTGAGCTGGGCGATGATACCCTTCATGAGCAGGAATTGGAACATGACCGAAAATTGCGCGCGCGTCTGATGGAAAACTCGCTGATCAAAGCCGTGATGGACCAGTTCCCCGGCGCGAAGATTTCCGATATTCGAAAAAAACACCATGATTTTGACCTATTGCCCGATGGCGGCACGGATCATGAAACCGAATATTTCCTGATCGACGAAGATCAATTCGGTCTTGATGAGCAATAGATAACACACGCAGATTTGGAGAGAATATGACAAACCTTAGTAAAATGATGAAACAGGCCCAAGAGATGCAAAGCAAAATGGCCGACATGCAGGCAAATCTGGAACAAGCCGAATCTACCGGACAATCCGGCGGCGGACTGGTTTCTGTTACGCTGAATGGCAAGGGAAATATGAAGAAATTAAAAATCGACCCGACGATCTTTAACAGCGATGATGCTGAAATGGTCGAAGATTTGATCGTTGCCGCCTTTAATGAAGCCAAACGCAAGGTCGAAGAATATTCCCAAAGTGAAATGGCAAAAATCACTGGCGGTATGCAGATGCCCGAAGGTTTCAAACTGCCCTTTTAAATGATTTTCTGTTAAATGATTTTTCTTGTCACAAAGGCCGCCTATTGTATCGTAAAGCTTCCTATGGTTCTGAACTTGACCAACTAATCCAGCTGCTATCAAAATTGCCAGGGCTTGGGCCGCGCTCGGCCCGGCGGGCGGCGTTGCAGCTGATCAAACGTAAAGACGCGTTGATGCGCCCCCTGTCCACGGCTCTGGCAGAGGTCGCCGAGCATGTCAATCCCTGTAGCATCTGCGGCAATCTGGACACCGCCGATCCCTGTCATATCTGTGACAGCCCACGGCGGGATCACGCCACCCTTTGTGCGGTAGAGGATGTGGCCGACCTATGGGCCCTGGAAAGATCCGGAGCATATAACGGCGGCTATCATGTCATTGGCGGCAGCCTGTCTGCCCTGGATGGCATCGGCCCGGATGATCTGAATATCTCATCCCTGATAGAACGGGTGATGAGCGGCGATATCACCGAGGTTATAATCGCCACCAATGCCACCGTCGACGGTCAGACTACCGCCCATTATATCACCGACCGGCTAAAAGATTATACGGTGACCGTGACCCGCCTTGCTCACGGCGTACCGGTGGGCGGAGAGCTGGATTATCTCGATGATGGCACCCTCTCAGCGGCCCTGAAATCACGACGGATATTTTAAGAAAGGAAACCGCTATGGAAAAGGATACAGAACATAAAGGATCATGTCATTGCGGCACTGTAAAATTTTTAATTGCCGCCCCAACAAAAATAACCGTGACACGCTGTAATTGTTCCTTGTGCCATATGGTTGGATTTATTCACCTCATCATTACAAAAGGCGATTTCACCCTTTTGTCTGGCGAAGATAACTTATCTCGATATAGCTTCAACACCCACGTCGCACAGCATCTTTTTTGCAAGACTTGCGGCGTGAAATCATTTTACATCCCCCGCTCTCATCCAGACGGCATTAGCGTTAACGTTAACTGCCTAGATCATAGCACCATAGAACATATTACTTTTCAGGATTTTGACGGCCAAAATTGGGAAGATAATATCAGCCACATTATTTAAGTTCTGCAACTTACGCCCAGAAACACTCTAATCAACTGTTCTATTTACCTTTGTCGGTTCAAGGGCTGAGGAAAGGTCTCCTCCCTCTTCCATCTGAAGACTTTCAATTTTCTCGCCGCGACTGGTGATTTTACGGGTTGAGGTCTGAATTTCCCCGATATCTTTCTCGGCCCGTTGAAAATGAATATGCAAATTATCAACCCGCTTATCAAGCCGCTCCACATCCTGCAACAGCGTGACAATCTCTTTTTGGATAACCCCGGCCTGTTCGCGCATTCGGGCATCCTTCAGCACGGCCCGCACCGTATTCAGGGTCGCCATCAAGGTTGTCGGACTGACGATCCAGACCTTGGCGCGGTAGGATTTTTCCACCACATCGGAAAAATTGGCATGCAATTCCGCATAAACCGCCTCACTGGGTAAAAACATCAAGGCGGATTCGGCGGTTTCACCGTTGATGATATATTTCCCGGCAATATCCTTCACATGTTTCATAATATCGGCCTTAAAACGGCTGGTGGCCAGCTTGGCCGCCGCCTCATTTTCGGCATTACGCAGGCCGTGATAGCTTTCCAGCGGGAATTTAGCATCGACCACTATAGAACCAGGTGGATTGGGCAGTTTGATCAGGCAGTCCGCCCGGCGGCCATTACTCATCTGTACCTGAAAACCATAAGCATTGGGCGGCAGAATCTGACTGACCAAATCTTTCAATTGAATTTCACCAAAAGCCCCGCGCGCCTGTTTATTGGACAGAATATCCTGCAGGCCCACCATCTGGCCGCTGAGGGCGGTGATGTTTTTTTGCGCCTCGTCAATAACGGCAAGTCTGCTTTTAAGGTCGCCGAGGGAGTCTGTTGTGCTTTTGTTATTTTTTTCCAGACTTTCGCCCATACGCTGACTGACTTTATCGAGCCGTTCTGCCAAGGTGCGGTTCATTTCTGCCGCCTCTTTGCTGGTCTGATCGGACATCTGGCTCAGTCGGCCTTCAAGGGCCGCGGTCATCTGCATCATATGCTGCATCTGGGCGGCGGCACTGCTGCGGGTTTCTTCCAGCCGCAGAGCCATATCCCGGCTGCGGCCCCCGAGGCTTCTGACCAAAAAAATTATCAAGAGCAGCCCCAAGGCACCACAAGCCCCAATTACCCCGATTATCATGATCAAACTTGTCTGATCCATGTTAAAATACCTATCACATATTCACGCCAACCACTTGACGATTGGGGCGTATCATATTACCTAGAAGTTGAAAGTACAAAGGATAGATCAGGAAAATATGGCCAAATTACCAATTATTACCGTGCCGAACCCACTTTTGAAAACCGTCTCTGCGCCGGTAGAGGAAGTGGACGATAACTTGCGCAGCCTGATGGACGATATGCTGGACACCATGTATGCCGCGCCGGGCATCGGCCTTGCTGCCGTTCAGGTCGGCCGGCCCATTCGGCTGTTGGTCATGGATGTATCGGAAGAAGATCAGGAAAAAAACCCCCAGTATTTTGTCAATCCGGTGATCACCTGGACATCGGACGAATTGGCGACCTATAACGAAGGCTGCTTAAGCGTCCCGGAACAATATGCCGATATTGACCGTCCGGCAGAATGTAAAATTTCTTACCTTGATTATCACGGCACAGAGCATAATATCCATGCCACCGGGATTTTTGCTACCTGTTTCCAGCATGAAATGGATCATCTGAACGGCATTGTTTTTATTGATTATCTCTCCCCCTTGAAAAAGAGCATCGCGGTGCGCAAGGTCAAGAAACTGGTCAAAGAAGAGGAGTGAGCCGTGCGATTGGCCTTTATGGGAACGCCTGCCTTTTCTGTTGATATATTGCAGGGCTTGATTAACGCCGGTCATGACGTTGCCGCCGTCTATAGCCAGCCGCCCAGCCGGTCGGGCCGGGGTAAGAAACACCAGCCATCGCCGGTACAAATGCTGGCGGAAAGTCTGGGCATTCCGGTTCATACACCGACAAGCCTGCGATCAGAAACCGAAATAGAAAAATTCGCGAACCTGAAGCTGGAGGCGGCCGTTGTGGTCGCTTACGGCCTTATCCTGCCTGCCGCCATTCTTAGTGCGCCAGAATATGGCTGCCTGAATATTCATGCGTCCCTTCTGCCGCGCTGGCGCGGAGCGGCGCCGATCCAGCGGGCGATCATGGCCGGAGACAAGGAAACCGGCATTAACATTATGGTCATGACAGCGGGCCTTGACACTGGCCCCGTGATATTGGAACGGCGCCTTCCGATCCTGCCCAGCGATACGATGGCCAGCCTGCAGGACAAGTTGCAAGCCTTGGGGGCAGCCACCATCAATCCAGCATTAGCAGGCTTTGCCGCCGGGGAACTGACCGCCCGGCCCCAGGGCGAACAAGGCGTGACCTATGCCCATAAAATTGACAAGAAAGAAGCTGAAATAGATTGGCACAGACCCGCAGAAGACGTGCGCAATCACATCCACGGCCTCAGCCCCTTCCCCGGGGCCTATAGCACAACAGGC